>Cam_p2__coassemble_1146_pt1 | contig 27353 bp, 25 predicted proteins | sample Cam_p2__metabat2_low_PE_020 | metagenome-assembled genome bin Cam_p2 | reverse complement strand
CATTTCCAAGTTCTGTTTTGTGCTGTTCTCTCGAACAGCTTGCTTAGAATACACCTCACATCAGGGACCGTCAACCCATTTTGTGAACTTTTTTCTGTTTTTCACATTTCGTGCTTTTCGGACCCGAAAACGCAGAAAAGAGTCCCGAAGGACTCTTTGACAGCTGTATTTTGATGTCAGTTTGTCCGATCCCTTTGCGGATCAGGATGAAACTTCTGCCTGCCGGTTATTTGCCGGCTTCCGGCTGATCTTCCTTCACCGTTTTGGCGGTTTCGGTCAGAGAAGCGATCAGTCCGCTCATGTTCTGCAGATCGGAAGGGATGATCAGCTTGGTGGCCTGGCCATCAGCAGCCTTGGCAAAGGCCTCCATGGCTTTCAGGCGCAGGACAGCTTCATCCGGATCGGCATCCTTGAGATAGCGCAGAGCATCGGCATTGGCCTGAGAAACCATGCGGATGGCTTCGGCCGTACCCTTGGCTTCTTCAATGGCAGCTTCCTTCTTGGCTCTGGCTTCCAGAACGGCTGCTTCATTGCGGCCCTGAGCGACCAGAATAGTGGATTCCTTTTCGCCTTCAGCGCGCAGGATCTTTTCACGGCGTTCGCGTTCAGCTTTCATCTGTTTCTCCATGGCTTCCTGAATGGAATGAGGAGGCATGATGTTTTTCAGTTCCACACGGTTGATCTTGATGCCCCAGGGATCGGTGGCTTCATCCAGAATGGCACGCATCTTGGTATTGATGTCATCGCGGCTGGTCAGGGTCTTGTCCAGATCCATTTCACCTATGACGTTACGGGTGGTGGTGGCCGTGAGGTTTTCAATAGCACTCAGAGGGTTTTCCACACCATAGGCATACAGTTTGGGATCGGTCACCTGATAGTAGATGACGGTATCAATATGCATGGTGACGTTATCCTTGGTGATGACGGGCTGAGGCGGGAAATCAGCGATCTGTTCGCGAAGATCCACCTTCTTGGCAATCCGGTCGATGAAAGGCACGCGGATGTGCAGGCCGACGTCCCAGGTGTCCAGATAGGCACCCAGTCTCTGCACCACATAGGCATGAGCCTGCGGAACGATGTTGATCATGCTGCAGATGAGGCTCACCACAAGGATGGCGGCGACTGCTGCGATAATAATCCAGACAATATTTATCAAAGACATACACAGTTTCTCTTTCTAGAACTCACTCGGGAGTCCGGGCATGTTGGGAACATGCATAACGAGTACTTTTACTCCGCTGATGGAGCAGACCTTGACCATCTCTCCTTCAGCAATTCGTTCATGACGGACACTCATGGCTTTCCAGTCCTGTCCGCCCACCAGAACCCGGCCGCCGGTCTGCGGCTCAATGGTCTGGGTCACCGTACCGATGGCGCCGATGAGGCGGTCGGCATTGGTTGGAATCAGACGGGGCGAGAAGTGAGACTGCAGCCATTCCCGGAAGAAGACAAACAGCACCACGGAGACGCCGATGAACGCTGTAATCTGCACCCAGACGGGCACATGCAGAAGGGCCAGAATCAGAGCTGCCAGTCCCCCGCCGATAAACCAGATGGAGACCAGGGCTGTGGTGGCAATTTCGGCTACCACCATCACTACGATGACTACGGCCCAGACGATGATCATTTCCATAACATTCCACCTTTCCTGCTGGCTGATCCCAATGTACCATCGGCCGATTTTCCAAAAAAGAGCTTCGGTACAACAGGCAGGATTTGTGAATAAGTGGTCAGGCAGAGGGATTGGGGGCAGGATTACAATTTGGTCAGACAGAACCGGAATACCGATGGCCAGAAATGGACAACCCTCTGTTCCGGTATAATGAAAAAAGCGAGTGCCAGGCTTCTGTAAGAATGACCTGGCACAAAAGAAAGTCTGGAAAGGAAGGAACATCATGCGGATCTGGGTCTTCGAAGACAATGAACAGGACAAGCTCCATCTGGAAGAAGGCCTGCGGGAACTTTTTGAACAGGCTCACCTGTCCATGGAACTGGAATGGTTTAATCAGGCCGTTCTGCCAGAAGGAGAACCGGCCGAACTGGCTTTCATGGATGTGGAGCTGCAGGAGAAAAGCGGTCTGGAACTGGCTTCTCTGCTTAAAAAGCGCAATCCCCATCTGGTGATCGTGCTGATGTCAGCCTTTCCTCATTATTCCATTCAGGGATACAAGACCGGAGCCGTCCGGTTTCTGGCTAAGCCCATCACCAGTGCTTCCCTCCGTGAAACCCTGGACGATGAGTTTCTGGCTTCCCTGAGCAGGGATCCCGTTCTGACAAACAGGCAGTTTCCCGGAGGCAGCCTGAAGGCGTCGTCCATTGTTTATGTGGAGTTTGTGGATCGTCACACCGAAGCCCATCTGGCCAGCGGCCGGGTGCTTTCCTGTTCTCTGTCTCTGAGAGAATGGGCCGCTCTGACCAGTTCCCTGCATTTTGAACAGTGCTACAAATCCATTCTGGTCAACCTGGCCTGGGTGCAGGAGATCGACCTGCCCCGAATGACCATTGTTCTGAAGAATGGAGAATCCATCCCGCTGTCCCGGCATTATAAGAAGCAGTTTGCTCAGGAGTACCAGTTCTGGCTATGTTCACACCTGTAAATTACGTCATCACGCTGCTGAATCTGTTATGCCTGACGATCTTCTTTCGCAAATGGCTGCGGGTCAGCAGTTCGTCCCTGTTTACCGGCGGCTGGCTGCTGGGGGCTTCCGTGCTGCTCTTCTGCGTACTCTCCACCTTTCCGCCGCTGATTGCCATTGCCGGTTCGGCGGTAGTGGTCTTTGGCTATGTGCGATTCATCTTTGAAGGCAGTCTGAAAAAGATCCTGCTGCTTCTTCTGCTCTTTGCAGCTGTCTACGGCTTCTGCGCCAGCGTCTCCTGGGCGCTGCTGACCCGTGCCGGATTTCTGGACTATTCCTTCCAGATCGATCTGGACCGGCTTTCCGCAACTCTGTTAGCCCAGCAGCTGTTCTATACCCTGCTGTTCATTGTCGGCAACCTGGCTTCCAAAACCCACTATTCCATTACGTACTATTTCCCCATCCTGCCCCTGGTCATCACCCTCTGTGTTCTGGCACGATTCCGGCAGGATGACATCTCAGGCTTCATCAAGCCCTATCTGAGTTATGGGCTCCTGCTTCTTCTGATCTTCGACTATCTGAGTCTGGTCTTTCAGGGGTGGCTGATCATTTCCCTGCACACCCGCATGCGGCTGCGGCAGGAACAGGCCAGAAGAGAATATCTGGCAGGCAAGTATTCCATGCTCACCAGACAATATGAAACCAGCTTCAGCTTTCTGCACTCCCTGCTCCGGCAGTGTGCAGATCTGTCCTTAACCATCGAAGCCCGGGATCTGGACAAAATTTCCGACCAGGTCCGGGACGTAGCCGATCACGCCTTCCATCAGTTCAATGAAGTGTGTATCAGCTCTCCCATTCTGGCTTCCCTGCTGGCTGCCAGAAAACAGGAGCTGGAAAAGCGGGGCATTCTGGTTTCCTGCGCCATTCGAAACGACCAGTTTGCCCTGATCACCTTTGAAGAACAGAAACAGCTCTTCGGCCGTCTTCTGGACTTTGCCATGGATGCCGCAGAGACCAGGGATGACCGGCTTGGCACCATCATCATCCGTTCAGATACCAGCAGGCAGGACCTGCTGCTGGAATTCAACTTTTCCAGTCCGGAAGATCTGACTGCCTCCAAAGAACTGGAGGAACTGCAGGTTTTCCTCTCCCGCAAGTTCAAGGCAGGCGTTCGAAGCGTCTATTCCAGAGAAGAAGGACGCATGCAGATTTTCGTCGTCATCCCGCTGGGATTAGACGAGCTCTATACCGGCACACCGTTTGCGGCAGAACCAACAAACCGGCAGATCTGATCGAGGCAGACCTGCCGGTTTTCTTATGATTTCGATTGTTCCATCTTTTTGCTGCCTGCCTGTTCAGGCCGCTTTCTTCAGGCGGCCTTCCTTCAGAGGAAGGTACACCGTGAAGATCATGGTCAGAAGACACGCCGTACCACCAATGACATTGGAGACCGGTTCGGAGGCAAAAACGCCATAGACCGGCAGCTGCCAGAAGTGCGGAAGAATATAGATCAGCGGCACCACAATGAACACCTTTCGAAGCAGGGAGAAGAAGATGGCCTGTTTGCGGAAGTTGAGTGCCTTGAACACCGTCTGACCCGTGTACTGGAAGGCCTGGAACAGATAGGCGAAGAAGTACGTCTTCAAAGCCGGCAGAGCAGCTTCCATCAGGACCGGATCCTGGTTGAACAGGCCGATGAGCACCTGTGGAAAAAGCAGAATCAGCACCCAGATCAGGCAGGTGTAGCCAATGAGCACTTCTGCCATGAGAAGAATGGCCTTGCGCAGCCTGCCATAATCCCCGGCACCGTAGCAGTACCCCAGCATGGGAGAGCAGCCATCTCCAATGGCAAAGACCACTGTATCGGTGATCTGTCTGACGGAATTGACGATGGTCATCACCGTGACAAACAGGGTGCTGCCCACCCGGATCAGCATGGCGTTGGAGACAATCTGCACCAGAGAGTTGGACAGCTGCATGACAAAGGAAGCCAGGCCAAGAGCGGTAATGCTCTGAATAACAGGCCACTGAAACCATCTCTTCTGGGGACCATGCAGTTTCCAGAACGCCTTTCTGCCAAACATGCAGCTCATGACATACACAAAGGACAGAAACTGGGACAGCACGGTGGCCAGTGCAGCGCCCTGAATCCCCCAGCCAAAGACAAACATGAATAACGGATCCAGCAGCAGGTTGCAGAGGGCCCCAATGAGAATGCTGAGCATCCCCGCGCCAAAGCGTCCCTGGGCATTGAGATAACTGTTCAGTCCCAGAGCCACCATGGAAAAGAAAGTCCCGCAAAGATAAATCTGCAGATATCCCCTGGCCATGGAAACGGAATCTGGTTCCGCGCCAAAGGCTTCCAGTATCGGAGCGGCCAGCACAATGCCGGTAATCCCCAGAATCACGGAGGAAATCACCAGGAGATAGAAGGACGTATTCATGAAAGTTTCCGATTTCCGGCTGTTTCCTTCTCCCCAGGCAATCGCCGCCAGAGAGGCGCCGCCGGATGAAAACAGATTGGTGAAAGCCGTAATGATCAGCACAATGGGAAAGCAGATTCCCACCGCACCCAGAGCAGCCTGCCCGATTTCCGGCAGACGGCCGATGTAGATGCGGTCCACAATGGAATACAGAAGATTCAGCAGCTGCGCCACCAGCATGGGCGCACTGGAGCGCACCATCACCGAGGCAATGCTGCCTTTTCCAAAATCAATCTGCTGCAATGGAATCATCCCTTTCTCTGTCTCTCTTCTCTGGTCTCTCTGGTTTCGTCTGTTTTTCTGCCCATACGCCTGTCCGGATCAGCAGAGGTTTGTATTTCTATCACTTAACAAGAATCTTGCATTTGTACACGATTTTTTGTATTCTGGAACCACTAATTGAGGTGCAGACAATGCAGGGTCATTCTCTAATCTGCACTTGAAAGGGCGGCCAATCCCCGCTCTTTTATTTTTGCCCGATGACAGGAGGGACAGTCTCTCTGCATCCTCCGGACAGGGGCTGCTAAAGAAAAAACTGCCGCAGCAGTGCCTCGGCAGTTTTCAGTCGCAAAATTTAAGCCAGAATCCGGACTGGACTTGTCTCGTCGTTCCTTTCTCTGGTTTCCTTGCCCTGCTCGAGCCAGTCGTTGTACCGGCTGTGAAGATCGTCCATGACGTCCTGCAGGAAGAACATGGCCGATTCATTCAGAATGATCAGGTCAAATGTGGTTCGGATCAGTTTCTGCCTGGTCAGCGACTGCACAGCTGCTTTGAGCTGGCGCTTGCTGCAGGGTAACTGCTCCAGAGCCAAAGTCCAGGTAATCCGTTTATTCAGTGAACAAAGTCTGTCCAGCAGACAGAGTTCTGTGTAATCCAGCTGATTTTCCGCTGCATAGATCTTGTAGTACTCCTGCTGTTCCGCAGGAAACACGGATTCTTGATAAACCATGTCAATATGATAGAAGTTTTTACGTCAAATGCAAGATAACAGGAAAAACTAAAGAATCAGGTTGGCAAGTATAATGTCCGTAATTTTTCGAGTTCCCGCCTGCTTCATGCCTTCGCTCATCATATCAGCCGTTCTCCAGCCCTGATCCAGGGTCTTTTCCACGGCTTTTTCAATGGCAGCAGCTTCCTTTTCCATGTCAAAGGAATACCGCAGCATCATGGCTGCAGACAGAATGCCCGCAATGGGATTCACCAGATCCTGTCCTTCAATATCCGGCGCAGAACCGTGAATGGGTTCATACAGGCCTCTGGTTCCATCTCCCAGAGAGGAAGAAGGAATCATGCCGATGGATCCGGTGATTTCACTGGCTTCATCGGAGAGGATATCCCCGAACATGTTTTCTGTCAGGATGACATCGAACTGAGCCGGGTTCTTGCAGATCTGCATGGCGCAGTTATCCACATACATTTCGCTGTAGTCCACTTCCGGATACTCATCCTTCATTTCCCGGCAGACGGTTCTCCACAGCTTGGAGGTGTCCAGCACGTTGGCCTTGTCCACCAGTTTCAGCTTTTTATTGCGCTTCATGGCCGTTTCAAAGCCGATGCGGGCAATGCGGCGGATTTCTTCTTCGCTGTAGGGCATCAGATCCAGCGCCTGTCTCTGTCCGTCTTCTTCCCAGGTTTTATGTTCTCCAAAGTACACACCCCCGGTGAGTTCTCTGACAATGACAAAATCAATGCCCTGATCGGTGATGGACTTCTTCAAAGGAGAGGCATCGGCCAGCTGTTTCCAGATCTTGGCCGGGCGCAGGTTGGAGTACAGTCCCATACCCTTGCGCAGAGCCAGCAGGCCTTTTTCCGGTCGAAGAGCCGGATCGATGGTGTCCCATTTGGGTCCGCCAATGGCCCCCAGCAGCACCGCATCGCAGGACAGGGCCTTATCCAGTTCATGATCCGGCAGGGGATGGCCATACTGATCAATGGCATCGCCTCCCATGGCGATGGGTTCATATTCAAATTCTGCTCTGCACTCTTCGGCGACCTTGTTCAGCACCCGCAGGGTCTGTTCGATGATTTCTCTGCTGGAGCAGTCTCCGCGGATGACTCCGATTTTCTTATGCATTGTCCTGCCCCCTTAAATACGGCATCAGGCCGCCTCTGGCGATGATGGCCTGGATAAAGGCCGGGAACGGCTGAGCCTGATAGGTTCTGTTTTTGGTCACATTGGTGATGGTGCCTGTGTCAAAGCTGATTTCCACCACATCACCGTCTTCAATATCTTCGGCTGCTTCTTCACATTCCAGAATGGGCAGGCCGATGTTGATGGCGTTGCGGTAGAAAATGCGGGCGAAGCTTTTGGCAATGACACAGCTCACACCGCAGGTTTTGATGGCCAGTGGGGCATGCTCTCTGGAACTGCCGCAGCCAAAGTTCCAGCTGGCGGTGATGATGTCACCGTCTTTGACTCTGGTGGTGAAGGTGTCATCGATGTCTTCCATGCAGTGGCTGGCCAGTTCTCTGGCATCGGGTGTATTGAGGTAGCGGGCCGGGATGATGACATCGGTGTCCACGTTATCGGGATATTTGAACACTGTTCCTTTTGCGTTTTCCATAACTTAGACCTCCCTGGGATCGGTGATATAACCGGTGATGGCGCTGGCTGCAGCGGTATAGGGGCTGGCCAGATAAACCTCGGAAGAGGTGTGGCCCATGCGGCCGACGAAGTTGCGGTTGGTGGTGGAAATGCACCGTTCGTTTTCGGCCAGAATGCCCATGTAACCGCCCAGACAGGGACCGCAGGTAGGTGTGGAAACCACGGCACCGCTTTCGATGAAGCTCATGAGATAGCCGTTTTCAATGCATTTCTTATAGATGTCCATGGTGGCGGGAATGATGATGCAGCGAACACCGTCCTTCACCTTTCTGCCGTTGAGCACTTCATAGGCAGCATCCATGTCTTCCATGCGGCCGTTGGTGCAGCTGCCGATGACCACCTGATCCACGGCCACATCTTTTCCTTCTGCAGCAGGACGGGTGTTTTCCGGCAGATGGGGCCAGCTGACCACGGGCACCAGTTTGCTCAGATCCATTTCGATGGTCTGGCAGTATTCGGCATCGGGATCGGCTTCAAACACTTTCCAGCCTCTTTTGGCTCTGCCTTCCATGTAGGCAATGGTCTTGTCGTCCACTTCAAAGATGCCGTTTTTGGCTCCGGCTTCAATGGCCATGTTGCAGATGCAGAAACGGTCATCCATGCTCAGGGAATGAGCCCCTTCTCCGGTGAATTCCAGAGATTTATAGAGAGCGCCATCTACGCCGATCTGGCCGATGAGAGACAGGATCACATCCTTGCCGGACACCTTTTCCGGCAGTTCTCCCTTGAGAACCACTTTGATGGCTTCGGGCACCTTGAACCAGGCTTTTCCGATGGCCATGCCTGCTGCCATATCTGTGGAACCGACACCGGTTGAAAAAGCACCCAGAGCACCATAGGTGCAGGTGTGAGAATCCGCCCCGATGAGGCAGTCACCGGCAGCCACCAGTCCCTGTTCGGGCAGCAGGGCATGTTCAATGCCCATTTTGCCCACGTCAAAGAAGTTGGTGATGCCATGCTTTTTGCAGAAGCCGCGGCAGGCGGCAGACTGCTGGGCAGCCTTGATGTCCTTGTTGGGAACAAAGTGGTCCAGGACGATGTTGACTCTGTCCTGATCAAATACCGAATCAAATCCGGCTTTTTCAAATTCGTTGATGGCCACAGGGGTGGTGATGTCATTGCCCAGCACGCCGTCCAGATCAGCCATGATGAGCTGTCCGGGGACAATATGGTCTTCGTGGGCATGGGCGGCAAGAATCTTCTGTGTCATGGTCATTGCCATGGTGGTTTCCTCCCTTTCTTTTCTTTCCACGGAAGGACAAGGCTGCCTTCTTCAGCAGCCTGTTCCTTTTCCGGTTTCTTTTTGTTTTCGTTTTCCGTTTTTGATGCATTTCATCCCTCTATATATAAGGAGGACTTATAGCACGATTTTTACTGTTCCTGGATCTTGCGGAAATGGTTGTTAATGGCACTCACCAGGGCGTTGATGCCGGACTGGATGATGTCGGGATCGGTGCCGGTGCCCCAGGAGATGGAGCCGTCAGGCCATTCCAGACCCACGTAACCGGCAGCGCGGGCAGCCGAAGAGCCTTCCAGCGCATGCTCTTCATAGGTGATCAGGGTGTAGTCCAGATCCAGTCCCTTTTTCAGCGCGTTGTTGACGGCATTCAGGCGGCCGTTGCCTTCTGCATAGAGTTCCACATCCTTACCGTTGATATTGGCATCGATGACAGCGCGCATCTTGCGGCCCTGAACGAAGTGAGCGGAGTTGACGCTGACAACCGGCCCGCGGACATTGAGGTATTCCTCTTCAAAGATGGAGTAGATTTCTTCAGGCTTGAGTTCTGTGTGGTGACGGTCGGAGAAATCCTTGATTTCGTAGCCGAAGCTTTCCCGCATTTTGGCTGGCAGGTCGAAACCGTATTTGGTCTGCAGAATATAGCCGATGCCGCCCTTGCCGCTCTGGGAATTGACGCGGATGACGTCGGCATCATAGGTGCGGCTGATGTCGGTGGGATCGATGGGGATATAGGGAACATTCCATTCGTGAATGTCGTGGTCCTTGCGGAACTGCATGCCCTTGGCAATGGCATCCTGATGGCTGCCGGAGAAAGCGGCGAACACCAGAGCACCGGCATAGGGCTGTCTTTCATGGACGTGCATGCGGGTGATGCGCTCATACACTTCCACGATGTCGGGCATCTTGGAAAAATCCAGTTTTGGATCCACGCCATGGGAATACATGTTCATGGCCAGAGTCACCGCATCCACATTGCCCGTGCGCTCGCCGTTGCCAAAGAGGCAGCATTCCACACGCTGGGTGCCGGCTAACAGAGCCAGTTCGGTATCGGCCACACCGGTTCCCCGGTCATTGTGGGGATGGGTGGACAGAATCACCGCATCTCGGTAGTGGAGTCTGTCCGAAACATATTCCACCTGGTTGGCATAGACATGAGGCAGAGACATTTCCACCGTTACTGGCAGATTGATGATCATGGGCTTATCGGGAGTGGGCTGCATGATGTCCAGCACCCCATTGCACACCTCCAGAGCATATTCGGGTTCGGTGCCGGTGAAGGACTCAGGGGAATACTCAAACAGGAAGTTGCCGTCGTATTCCTCGGAAAGTGCCTTAACCAGTTCGGCCCCTTCAATGGCGATCTGTTTGATCTCTTCCTTGCTCTTCTTGAACACCTGTTCTCTCTGGGCTGTGGAAGTGGAGTTGTAGAAGTGCACAACCGCTCTGGGTGCTCCCTGCACGGCTTCGAACGTCTTACGGATGATATGATCCCGGCACTGGGTGAGCACCTGAATGGTCACGTCTTCGGGAATCAGATCCTTTTCGATGAGGGTTCTCAGGAATTCATATTCGGTTTCGCTGGCAGCAGGGAAACCCACTTCAATTTCCTTGAATCCGATGTTTACGAGCATCTGGAAATATTCCAGTTTTTCCTCCAGGGACATGGGGACAATCAGAGCCTGATTGCCGTCTCTTAAATCCACGGAGCACCAGATCGGTGCTTCTTCAATGTGATTCTTTCTGACCCAGCGATATTCGTTTTCTGCAGGCGGATAATATCCGGGTCTGTACTTGCTGGCATCCATCATGTTGTTTTCCTCCTTCTCGGGGAGCTTTGCGGCTCCTACAAAAAAACGTCCCTTCGGGATTTCCCCAAAGAGACGGATGATTTCCGCGGTACCACTCTTCTTGCCGCACGATGCGGCCGCTCAGGGCAGTCTGACAACTGCTGTTTCTGTAACGGGAACACCCGGAAAGACTTACTGTTCTTCAGTCTTTCAGCTCGAAGGGGAGTGTACTCTGCGTATGGTGCAGCCTCGCATCAACCGGCTGCTTTCTGCCAAGCCAACGGCAGAGCTTTTTCCTTGTCTGCGCTTTATCAAAATGTATGGACATTGTAGGATTTTTCAGTTTTGACGTCAACGGGAAAGAAACAATTTTCAGAAACAGGATGTAACCAAATGCCATTGTAAGACTTCTTTCCTCTTAAAGCAGGGCAATTTCGAACACCTGGCCGGATTTCAGCCTGCTTTTTACCGCCTTTAATCCTCTTCTAATCCTCTTCCCTATCATTTCAGATGGTGCCCTGTTTCAACGGTTCCTTCCCGCTTCCCTTCTGTGCTCTGTCATCCACCCTCTCTTTTTGTATAATGAGAGCCATGAAGATCAGAGAAGATGTTTCCATCGAACAGGAAATCAAGAAAAGCCGCTTCATCTGCCATCTGCACCGAACCAGCAGTGAAGAAGAAGCCAGAGACTACCTCAGGCAGATCAGACGGAAGTATCCGGATGCCACTCATCACTGCACCGCCATGCGCATCGGCAGCATTGTGCGCTCCAATGATGATGGCGAACCATCCGGCACCGCAGGAAGGCCCATGCTGGATGTGCTGGAAGGAGCCGATCTGGATGATGTGATCGCTGTGGTCATCCGCTATTTTGGCGGCACCCTGTTAGGAAAGGGCGGTCTGGTCAGAGCCTATTCTTCCAGTGTGCGGCTGGCTGTGGAAAAAGCCCAGCTGGTGGAAGTGCGAAAGACCGGATTCTATCAGCTGCAGGCCGACTACACCTGGACCGGCAAGCTGGAATCCTTTTTCCGGCAGTCCGAAGAAGCCACCCTGCTGGAAACCGAATACGGCGAACAGGCCGTGTATTACTTTCTTTGTGAAAGGGATCTCACCACAGAACTGATGGAACTCTCTTCCGGCAGCCTGAAGCCTGTCTTTATCGAGACCATGGAAACGGAAGCGCCGATAAAATCACACAATTGAAATTCGTTTAAACCATAACTCTGTGATATGGTGCAGAGTGTTATAAAGGAGGTAGGAATCATGAGTTATTTGATTGCCTTTGCCACACTGGCTGTTTTCTTCTTGTTTGCCTCATATCTTCTGCCGTTTATTCTGCCTTTGATCCTGCTGAGCATGATCTTCCGGCTGATTTTCCGGCCCAGAGTTAAGGTGTACACCACCACAACCCATTATTCCCGCAGCGATCCCTTTTTCTCTGACAGCAGCTGGAACACAGACCAGCTGCCCACCGTCGAAAAAAGAAAGCCTCTGGAAGGCTCCATCGACGCTGAATTTATCGATACCGAAGAATAATCATTTCATTCTTCCTGCAGACTGTTCAGTCTGCTGACTCTAAACAAAGACCGGTCACTGGCCGGTTGATTCGAGGTGCTTATGATCCTGACTGATGCGACCGGCAGAGAGGACGAAATCCGTTCTCTTCTGCAGGAAACCCGTCCTGAACTGAGCAAAACTGACCTGGATGCCTGGATGCAGTCTGTCTGCAGAGAGGCATCCATCTTTTGCATTCTTGAAAATGAAAAAATCGAAGCCCTGCTGGTGCTCAAAAAGCGCCGGTTTCTCATGCCGGAAGGAGCAGCGGAAATCTCCGTCATCAGCGAGTTTCTGTGCGCGCCTGACTGGAACCAGGCCGGTGCTTTTGAAATCCTGCTGGAACCGGCTCTGGATGCTGCCAGCCGAAACAGCCTGTTTGTCCTGGCCAGAACCAGAAACATTCCTCTGCTGGAAAAAATGGGCTTTTCCGTGCTGAGCACCACCCTGCAGGCGGATCTGCCGGATCATCTTTCCCAGCTGGACAGTCCCTTCTTTGGCAGACCCTGGAATCACCGCGAGGATCTGTATCCCCTCTATCAGCAGTTCATGCAGAACTTTGAAGGCAGTGTGCTGCTCACCCGAGAGGAATTTGAAAGAGAGCTTAAAGCCTGGCTCATCGGAGCCAGAAACTGTCTGATCTTCGACAACGATCAGGGGCTGCCCGCTTCCTTTGCCCTGGTGCACCGGGAAGGCAAGAAGCTCTGTGCAGACGTGCTCGTCTACACCAGCCTGGAAAGCCTGAAACGGATGCTGGCGCACTTCTGCACTCTGTATGCCGAAAGCTCCATCTGCTTCAGCAGAGCGGAAAACCTGCATACCGCCTTTGGCCTGAACCCCAGAGAAGACGGGGCCGTGATGATCAACCTCACATCACCCAGACTGGTTTCCCACTGGCTGAAAAAGGATATCCGCCAGCCGGCGGATCTGTTCAACCCGCTGGAACTGCCCAGCTGGAACCAGCTGATCTAGAAGGCTTCTCAACTTTCAAAAGATTGTTTTGAGGACAGACACCAATAAAACAACAAAGGCACGATCCGCGCGGTCGTGCCTTTTCTTCTGTCCTGCAGAAGTGAGTTTGTGAATGGAGTGATGGAGTAAGGAGATCCTGTCTTTCCTCACTGGTGGATGAGCCAGCCCCCGACAAGACCCATGATGGACATGATCAGCAGGAATACCGCTGCATAGGGCATGGCCCGTTTCATGAGGCTGGAGTCTTCCCCGCTGCGATCCACGGCCGAAAGGGCAATGGCCAGAGACTGGGGAGAAATGATCTTGCCGGCACCCACGCCGATCATGTTGAGAGCCACCATCCAGTAGGGATCCATGTGCAGCGCTTCTGCGGCTTCCATCTGCACCTGGCCAAAGAGCACGCCGGAGCTGGTGCCGGATCCGGTTACGAAGGTGCCCAGAGCGCCCAGCCAGGGAGCGAAGAAGGGATAGAAGCTGCCGGTCACCGCAATGGCAAAGGCGGCGATATCGGAAATCATGCCCGAGTAGATCATGATCTTGGCACAGGCCAGAACGGAAAGCATGACATACACCGATCCGGACATCTGTTTCAGTGTCGCTACAAAGACTTCTTTGAAATCCTGGAAAGAAGCCTTCTGAATCAGGCCGCCCAGAATGGCACACAGGAAGATCCACACACCCGGGGTGTTGATCCAGGAGAAGGTGGTGCCGGTGGTGTCGTTGACAAAGTAAACCGTGGTGGAGAACTGAGCCAGGAAATCATAGACAGGCGGAATCAGCTTGGAAGTGCCAAGCAGGAACACGAAGATCAGCAGGAAAGGAGCAGCTGCCACGGCAGCTTCCTTCAGCGTAAAGCTGGTTGTTCTGACTTCCATGGTATAAGCCGGATCCGGCTTGATGCGTCTGGCCAGCAGCACCGTCACGATCAAAGAGCAGACGGAAGCCACCACCATGACCAGTTCAGCCCCCAGGAAAAAGGACACCAGGAACATGGGAATCACAAAGGAAAGACCGCTGGCCAGGGTAATGGTCCACATCCCTTTCATGCCCTTGAGTCCCTTTCCGGTGATCATCACCAGAATAATGGGAATCAGAATCATAAAGGGCGTGGCCAGAATGGTTTCCATGACGGAAAGACCTGTAGCACCGGAAAAGCCCACCAGATTGGATACGGTGATGGTGGGAATGCCGATGGATCCCCAGGCTGTGGGCACCGAGTTGGCAATCAGGCACAGAAGGCAGGAAAACAGCGGATCAAATCCCATAGCCGCTAACATCCCCGCGGGAATGGCAATGGCGGTGCCAAAACCGGCCATGCCTTCCATGAAGCCGCCAAAGCACCAGGCCACCAGCAGCACCAGCACCCGCTTGTCGGCGCACACCGAGCAGAGCATCTGCTTGATCACATCCATGCCGCCGGTCCGGCATACCAGGTTATAGGTATAGACAGCCGCAATGATGACCAGAACGATGGGCCAGAGAGCCATGCAGATGCCTTCCACGGCAGAAAGCATAACCACCTGCACCGGCGTCTTCCAGATCAGCAGGGCTTCAATGGCAGCCACCACCGCTGATCCCAGAGCTGCCTTCCAGGTGGTCATCTTGAAGACCATCATGGCGATGATCAGCCAGATGATGGGCAGCAGGGCCAGCAGAAAATTGAGAAACATCATTATTTCAAACCCCTTTCGGCAGGGAACCACGCCGGTCTGTCATTCTCTTCAACCAGAGTTTTTCCTTTCTGCCTGTTTGTGAACAGTATAACAAAGCCATCATCCATTCCCTCTCCGGCTTTCCAATCTGCTTCATTCCGGTTCTCTTTCTCTCTTTTTGCCGAAGAATTCCATCACCTTTCAAACGCTTTCAGCTCTTCCTTCTTCTTTTCAGGTGTCATCTGACAAAACTGTCAGCTTGAATTCAGACAGATTTTCTTGCCCGTCCGGCAGGTCTTCTGGTTTTTTCTGTCCTCTCAGTCAGCTTTTTCCGGTTTTTTCACCCCATTTTCGTGCTTCATCCCCCACCGGTCCGCCACCTGTTCCCACAACCGGTCCATCAGCGGGCAGAATCGGCAGGACAGAGGGCAAAAAGGCCGAATGTATCGGCTCCTGCGCTTTTCATGCACCAGTCAGGCAAAAGCATCAATTCATCAAAACAATTTGAGAAAGACCCCCGTTAGGCCTATAATAAGGCCAGAAAGTAGCGGATTGTGTCAGAAAATGGGGGTGATGGCACATGTTCATGGGGGAATTCGCGCACAATATTGATCGTAAGGGGCGTTTAATATTGCCTGCCAAATTCCGCGATGAGCTCGGCGAAAAGGTCATCGTCAACCGTGGACTGGACGGCTGCTTGAGCGTATATACGATGGCTCAGTGGGCCATTGAATATCAGAAAATTGCCTCATTACCGTCTACCAATAAAGACGCCCGTATGTTCCAGCGTTTTTACCTGGCCAAGGCCAGCGAAGTGGAACTGGACTCCCAGGGGCGCATTCTCATCCCGGCCAGCCTGATCAAGGAAGCTGGCCTGGTGAAGGAATGTCTCATTATTGGTGTGGCAAACCACCTGGAGATCTGGTCCAAAGACAAGTGGAACGCTCTGGAAGAAGAACAGATGGGTTCCTTTGAGACATACGCCGAAAATCTTTCCGGCTTTATGGAGTAGAGCATGAAACATGTGAGCGTATTACTGAATGAATCCATTGAGATGCTTCAGGTCAAGGAAGATGGAATTTATGTAGACTGCACACTGGGCCGCGGCGGCCACAGCGAGCAGATTCTGAAACGGTGTCCGAAAGGACACCTCTACGCATTCGACCTGGATGCGCAGGCAATCGAAGAAAGCAGACCAAGGCTGGAAGCTGTCTCTGACAACTTCACCCTGATCCATGAACCGTTTGAAAATCTGGACAAGGCCCTCGACCGGTATGGAGTTGGCCAGGTAGACGGCATTCTGATGGATCTGGGCGTGTCTTCCCCGCAGTTTGATGACGCTGAACGGGGATTCTCGTACCGCAGTGATGCAAGGCTTGATATGCGCATGAACCGGGATCAGAGCCTGGATGCCTGGACGGTAGTCAACACCTACCCAAAGGAAGATCTGGTTCGGATTCTGCGCGAATACGGCGAAGAGCCCTTTGCACCGAAAATTGCGGCTGCCATTGTGGCAGCCCGAGAACAGGCACCCATTGACACCACTTTCCAGCTGGTAGACATCATTAAATCGGCTCTGCCCGCAGCCGTTCTGCGAAAAAAAGGGCATCCAGCCAAACAGACCTTTCAGGCCCTGCGCCTGGAAGTCAATCAGGAGCTGGAACAGCTGAAGGCTGTCCTGCAAAAGGGGATGGACAGACTCAAGCCCGGTGGACGCATGGTCGTGATCACCTTCCATTCACTGGAAGACCGCATCGTGAAAAAAGCGTTCGCCCAGGCAGCCGTTCCGGCCAAGACCAACAAAAGGCTGCCTCAGACAGGGATAGAAAATCTGGAATATCAATTGATCAACAGAAAACCGGTTCTGGCTTCTGCTGAAGAAGTCGAAGAAAACAACCGCGCCCACAGCGCAAAATTAAGGGGAATTGAACGAAATGAAGAAGGGTAAGACAGGGGTACGCAGACGCAGAAAAATCAGACCGCAGGTCATCATCGGCATGATCACTGCTCTTTTTATTCTGGCCTATTTCGGCACAAGAGTGTTCCTCAACTCCAAAACACTGGCGGTTTCCAGTGCCAGTGCCGAGCTGATGGAAAACATGTCCAAAGTCCAGGAAGAAGTAGACTCCCTGGAAAAAGAAATTCAGAACCTGGAAACCCGTTCTACCGTTCTGGGAAAAGTGGATACCGGTATCCGCGACAATCCTGGCAACGTTGTCATTATCGATCAGGACTAGAAAACTCCCCACTCCGTGAAGGCGGGGAGTTTTTCCTTTCCCCCTCTCTGCACCGCTTACAGTCTGCCCTTCTCACAGCGGCAGACTGTCCCTTTCAACCTGCTTTAACACAGCACAGGTACACTGCCTTGTGCTGTTTCATGTATAGATCCATTTAACCCAACAGAAAGGAGCCTGCCCATGCCCCAGTCCAAACCACACAGGAAACGAAAATTCAGATTCTCCGGCAAATCCGGTAAATCCGGTAAATCCGGCCGTCTGAAGATGGCCAATTCCCATCTGAAGCACGCCTCCATCATCCTGATGACCTGCTGTGCCGTTGCCAGTGCCAACATTCTGTACACCATGACTTTCCACAGGCACATCTGGTCGCAGAAGGATGTTCTGGATCCCCATCTGCAGACCACCTGGGTGTCTACGCCCATCTATGGCAAGCGCGGCACTATTTACGACCGCACCAATACCGTGCTGGCACAGGATGAGCCTGCCTGGACCGCCATCATTCAGTTTAAAACCGGCATGAATGCCGAAGAGGAAGAGACGGACTCCGGCACTTCTTCCGATCAGAAAAACAAAGAAGCCGAAAAGAAGGAAACGGACAGCTCCGATTCCTCCGACCAGGAAAAGGCAGACAACTCCGGGAACAAAGACGGCAGCAGCACAGATTCCGGTGCTGAGGAAAAGAAGTCTTCTGATGAAGTCAAAACAGAATCCTCCGATTCCGGCAGCCAGTCCGATTCTTCCAAAGATTCTTCTGACAATTCTTCCGGTTCCTCCACTGAGGATGGTTCCGATGAGGAAGGAGAAGGCCAGGAAGAAGAGAAAGTCACGTACTGCACCGATCCGGCTGCTGCAGCAAAAGCCATCAAGGAAGTGCTGGGTGGTGCAGTGGATGAAAAGAATCTGACCACCATCATCACCAACGCCATGAACAACGGTCAGACCCAGACAGAGCTGGGCACCGGCACCAAGAGGCTCAGTGATGAAACCAAAAAAGAACTGGAAGACAAGCAGATCGACGGCCTGAACTTTCTGGAAGTCACCTCCAGAACTTACCCTCTCAAACCCGTTCTGAGCACTCTGCTCGGCTACAGCTACTTTGATGAAGACCAGCAGCGCTATCTGGGAGGCGGCGGTCTGGAAGGCGCCATGGATTCCTATCTGAGCAGTGATGATGGCAGACGCATCTATCAGCAGACCAAGGAGGGTCGTAAGCTGCCCGGCACCGAAACCATCCAGAAGCCCGCCAACGGCTACGATGTCCATCTGACCATCGACGCCACCCTCCAGCAGACGGTGGATGAGCAGATGCAGAAAACCATGGACGAAAACAATGCCTCCAAGGCCTGGTGCCTGGTCATGGAAGTGGAAACCGGCAAGATTCTGGCCTGGTCCAGCATGCCCGGCTATGACCAGACCACACTGGAAGGCGTCATGGGCAGCATGGACAACATCTCCCAGATGACCTATGAGCCCGGTTCCGTTATGAAGCCCTTCGTCTATGCCACCGCCATCGACACCGGGGTCTATCCCTATAACGGCACCTACCGCGCCGGAGAATTCGTCTACAGCGAAGATGCCAACGGCAAGATCATCCGTCTGACCGACGGAGATCTCTCCGGCTATCCGGTCATCCGCGATGCGCTGGGCACGGACTATGGCACCCTGACCTTCTCGGAAGGTCTGGCCCATTCGTCCAACATCGCCATCTGTGAACTGCTGGCCAACTATCTGGACCGCGCCACCTTCAACGAGTACCTGGATAAATTCGGCTACTTCAAGAATGTGGACATCGATTTCGTCAACGAAAACACCGGTGTGCGCAATACCGCCTCCAACAGCGGCTATCTGTCCACGGGATTTGGCCAGGCCAGTTCCGTGACTCCCCTGCAGCTGTGCCAGGCCTATACGGCCATCTTCAATGATGGCGTGATGATGAAGCCCTATGTGGTGGAATCCATCACCGATTCGGAAACGGGCAAGGTCATTCAGAAGCACGATCCCGAAGAAGCCGGCCGACCCATTTCCGCCAACACCGCCAGACAGGTGACGGACATCATGAAAACCGTTCTTGACCCCGGCATGTCCGGTGAACGGTTTGCCATGGAAGGCGTGGATCTGGCTGCCAAGACCGGTACCGGTGAAGTGTACGAAAACGGCGGCTACTCCACCGTGAACTTCACCTCCTCCATCATGGCAGCAGCCCCTGCTTCCGATCCCAAGGTCATGGTGTACTGGGGCATGATTTCCCCCAACTATCTGAACTACTCGGAATCCTATTTCCAGACCATCATGCGGGCTGCTCTGATTGCGGCCAACGAAAGCGGCGGCACCACCGAATCCGATGCGGAAGACTACGATTCCTGGCAGTCCTACACCATGCCTTCTCTCACCAACCATTCTGTGGACTTCGCCTCCTCAGAAATGGAAGACATGGATGTGAACACCGTGATTCTGGGAGACGGAAAGAACATCATCGACCAGTATCCCAAGGCTGGCAGCACCATGGGCACCGGAGAAAACGTTCTGCTGCTCACCGATGGCTCCTCCCTCAATATGCCCAACATCATCGGCTGGACCCGCAAGGACGTCACCGTCCTGTGGCAGATGACCGGCATCACCATCTCCTATGAAGGAGACGGCCGCGTCAACTGGCAGTCCATCGATCCCGACACCCCGCTGACAGAAGGCGCCGAACTCTCGGTGACCCTCTCCAATTCCGGCGGTCAGTAATTCCCTTTTCCAGAAACAGAACAACGGCCCGGACTCATGGATCCATGAGCACCGGGCCGTTATTTCATTCTTAGTTCTTCGTTATTCGTTGTCTGTTCTTCGCTGCAGATCTGCGTCTAGCGGTCTGCATCCGCAATGGCTTCTACAGCCTGAATGATGCTGCCGCGAAAGCCTGTCTTCTCCAGAGAGCACACACCCTTGATGGTGGTGCCTTTAGGAGAGCACACGGCATCCTTCATGGCACCGGGATGGTTCTGATCATGCAGATTCAGGGCTGCGGTGCCTTCGGTCATGCGGGCAGCCAGCTGATACGCCTGCGCGCGGGGCAGACCGTATTTCACACCCGCATCGGCTAAAGCTTCCATGTACATGGCGGTAAAGGCCGGACCGCAGCCGGCAATGGTCACGCCGATGTTCATGAGACTCCAGGGCAGAGTCTGTACCAGAGCCACAGGACCAAAGATTCTGGCCAGAACACCCTTCTGCTCCAGAGTCAGGGAATTCTGTTCTTCCACCAGCAGAATGCCTTCTCCAATGGCAATGGGCGTGTTGGGAATGGCGGTGACATGATGGGTGCCAGGCAGAATAGCCTCGATATCTTCAAAGCCAAGTCCGGCGGCAAAGGAAACCACCATCTTGCCCTGCAGAGCCTGCTCACAGCCGGCCAGGGCTTCCTTGACCATGAAGGGTTTGACCGCAATGATGACCACATCGGCAATTTCTACTGCCTGCAGATTGCTGGTGCAGGGGTTGATGCCGAATTTTTCGCAGTTGGCGCAGAGCTTGTTGTAGTCTCTGGCACTGGCATACAGATCAGCCGGGGCAAAGACATCCTTGTCCAGCCAGCCCTGCACTACGGCCTGGGCCATGTTTCCAAATCCGATGAATGCTGCTTTCATGAAAGTTTCTCCTTTTCCAGAAATGTGATGACGTCCTCATACACCTGCCGCCGGTTGATCTCGTTGAGGATCTCGTGGCGCATGTCGGGATACAGTTTGGATTGTATATTGGTGTAGCCCCGATCCCGCAGAGCCTGCACGGTCTTTTCAAATTCTTTGGGCGAACCGATGACGGGATCTTCTTCTCCGCCCAGAAAGAGCACGGGCAGATCAGGATGCTTCAGCTGCCAGCCCTTTTTGTCATAGACATCCAGCACCAGCTGAAGCAGGTTCTGGTAGCCGTTGAGGGTAAAGGGGAAGCCGCACTTTTCATCCTCGTTGAAGGCATCGACGCTGTCTTCATTGTGAGAGAGCCAGCGGTTTTTCTGGGTGCCTTCGATGTTTTTATCAAAGGAGCCGTCCACCATCTTCTGCTCCCTCTCGGAAATGTAGCGGTCTCCCCGCAGCAGAGCGATGGCCTTCACCAGATTCAGACCGGCCTGCGCAGCCGGGTTATTGTAAACCGGACCGCTGAGAATGAGGCCGTCGATGCGGTCATCGTATTTCTTCAGGTACTTGCGGGAAATGAGAGAACCCATGGAATGGCCAAAAAGACAGACAGGCACATTGGGATAGCGGACGCGTATATAGTCCTGGACGTCATTGAGATCATCCACAATGGCTTCGGCTGTCTGGTCATAGAAGTAGCCCAGATCTGCCGGATCCTTCACGCTTCCTCCATGCCCCCGGTGGTCATGGGCAACGCAGGCATAGCCTTCCATGGCCAGGTAGCTCATGAAATCCACATAGCGCTCCTTGTGCTCCTGCATGCCGTGGGCTATCTGGACAATGCCCTTTACTTTTCCCTTGGGCACCACCAGCAGCACTTCCAGCATCAGGCCGTCTGACCTGGAAGGGATCTTCTTGAATTTCTCCCTGGTGATTTCCTGTTTGGTGACACGTTTGTGCTGCTTCTTTTCCTTGGAAGTTTCCTGCACGGGTGTGTCCTGATCAACTGGTTTCAGATCCACCGCCTCCTTCTCTTTTCCGGTTTGTGTTTCTGCTACTCATTGTACCGCTGTTCTCAGAACCTGTCCTGGTCAGTCCGGTTCTCCCTGTCCACCAGGCCCGCAGCAAGCTGCCCGGTGCCATCAGATCCTTTCTTGAGAACACCGATCTGCTTGTGGAACAGTGAGAACTTTCCCGGATGATTCCCCTTTGCCCGGAGGGATCGAACCAGTCGAACCATTCTGCTTCGATCCTCTTTCTGCCGCTCCATGAGAAAAGCCGCTTCTGCAGGGCAGGCAGAAGCGGCCGGAATTCCAGTTCTGAATCAGAGGACGGAAGAGACAATGTCTATTTCGTCCATGGCTTTCTGGGCGCTGGCCGGATCGGTAACGCCGTCCAGACCTTTCAGGGTCTGGTAAATAAAAGGCATGAGCATGTGCTGCTTGTTGCTTCCGGTGGTTTCTGCCTTGCAGACCACATCGGACAGGCCGTCCAGCACCTGACAGCTGATCTGTCCGGTTTCTTCTGTCCCGTACAGGGACTGCAGACTCACTTCACAGGACAGGTGGTCCCCATCGGTGATGGCGGACAGTTCTGCGTTGACGCTGCTGATGGAGCGCAGCAGGGCGGTGTCGCTGCCGGTTCCTTTTTTCAGGATATCCAGCACCACGGCATCCGTCGATTCAGATTTCGTGTTGGTTTCCAGCGCGCTGGCCAGATCAGACAGAGAACTGGCCAGATGCTGTTTCAGCAATAACGTATTCATAGGAATTCTCTTTCCAGCCTTGTTCATGGCAGAGACAGAGGCTTTTCATTCAGGGATGAAGCAGATCTCAGCGGCATCTCCTCTATATAGAGATATCATTGCGATTTCAGCGATGAACAATCAAGTAAGATGCCTGCAAAACCTTTGTAAGGAACAGGTTTTGGAATAGTATAGATGAAACAGGGTCAGACAGTCGTTGCCTGGGCAACGAAACGGAGAGATTATGCGAAAACTTGGACAAACACGGCTTTTTTATGGCTTTACCCCGCTGGAAATCCGCACACTCTGCCAGGAAATGAAGGCTGTGCAGATGGTTTTTGAACCCGGAGACCGGATTTTCGAACAGGACACCCTGCCAGAATGTGCCGCTCTGATTCTGACGGGCGATGTCTTATGCGTGCGCTATGACGATGAAGGAAACAGCTGTCCGCTCTTTCTGCTGGAAGAAGATGATCTGATCTGCTCTTTATCGCTGTTCTGTACCACACCTTTTCCCTACACCGTCTATGCCAGAACCAGAACCACCGTTTTAATGATGGACATGTTCTGTCTGCTGCCTCCGGAATTTCCCGCGCTTTTTACCATCCGCCAGCGCCTGCTCAGCTGTTCCGCTGCCAGACAGAGCATTCTGATCCAGACTCTGCAGATGTTATCCCTGCCCACCTTAAGACAGCGGATCCTCTTTCTGCTGCGCCATCAGCGCCGGTATAAAAAGGACGAATGGTTTACCCTGCCTTTAAACCGGGAAGAGATGGGCGCCTTTCTGCGGTGCAACCGCAGCGCTCTGTCAAAGGAATTGGGGAAAATGGCCGCTGAGGGTATCATGGAGTACAAAGGCAGCAGGTTCCTGCTGCATCTTGATGAGGAAGGAAGAACAGAATGAGAATTATTGCAGGCAGTGCCCGAGGCACAAAAATTGAAGCACCCGAAGGACTGGACACCAGACCCGTTACCGACAAGATCAGGCAGTCCCTGTTCAACATCTGGCAGTTTGAAATCAAGGACTCTTCCTTTCTGGACATTTTCTCCGGATCCGGCTCCATGGCCCTGGAAGCATTAAGCAGAGGCGCTAAGGATGTAGTCATGATTGAAAAGGCCAGACCGGCCGCTGAAGTCATCCGCCGCAATCTGAAAACCTGCCACTTTGAAAACCGCAGCGCTGAGCTGCTGCAGAGAGATGTGTTTGCAGCGCTGGATCAGCTCAAGCGGGAAAACCGGACCTTTGATCACATCTATGCCGATCCTCCCTACACCGTGGATGCCATCTTTCATCCGGTGATGGAAGCCCTGGGCGATGGTAAACTTTTAGCAGAAGACGGCGTGGTCTGCATCCGGACCAAAAAGGAAAAGAAGATGCGGGATGAGTATGGCGTTCTGGAAAAGTTCCGGGAAAAGACCTGGGGAATTTCCACTGCCCACTTCTACCGAAAAAAGAAAAACGATAACAATATCGAAAATATGGAAGACCAGGAAGACTGATTCAAACGGCTTTCGGCCCTTTATGGCATCTGTAAAGAATTAATTACAGATGCTTTTTTAAACCTTAAAGTTCAGGAACTGTATTGATCCGGCAGGCAGAACGAAGCATCCGGGTCTGGTCAGATCCAGGCAGGAGTATCTTTTTGAACACCAGTATGACAGTGGAAGTTGTTAATTCTGCCTTACATCATCTATATAAAGCATAGTAAGGCGTTCTGCATGCCTGAAAGACATATATCCGGTAAACTGTAAAAGCATTCACCTCAGACAGATTCACCCCGGTGCTATAATCGTTTTTAACTGAAAAAAGAGTGTGAAAGATTAATGTAAACACATTTTATGTCTTTACCTGCACCTTTTTACATCTTTTTTCGGGCTTTTTCAGAGGGCCGGCCGAAAGTGACTGACGCTCTGTTGTTCATTTGTTACAATGAATTTGCTCAGTTAATGCTCAGTTAAAAGGAGACCCAGTTATTATGCGACGCTATGTATCCAGGAAGGATTTAGTTTCCGTATTAAATGATCTGCTGGAAAAAAAGGATCCTTATGTCCGCGAAGTTTACCGCGAAGTCATGCTTTACCGCTTCTCCAAGAACCCGCTGAACCCTGAGAAGGTGGAGCTCATGCTCAACCGCCCGAAGCATCTGAGTCTGTGCGTTCTGGACCTTGTGGTACTCTGCAGCGGCTTCCTTTTTCTTTCCCCCATCAGTGCTCTGCTTTCCATGCAGGTGATGCACGTTCTCGTCATTCTGCTTCTGTGCATCGCTTTTGAACTGCTGCGCCTGCAGCAGCTGATCAGAACGGCCCACAAGTATCTGCCCTATATCTTTATTGATGAGCTGATTTCCAGAAAAATCCTTGTGGTATCCTCCAGCAGCGAAGAAGCCGGAAAGATTCGCAAACCGCACACAGCCAAATAAGCTGTGTTTTTTTATGATTTCTTTGCAGGGACATGAGGGCCCTTTTTTTGACGTTTTCCGACTTTTTCCATCAGAAATCGAAGTATTTAGGAAAAATTTCCATAGATTACAGATTTTACCTGTTTTTTTCCAGAGTTTTGCCCTATTTACGGCCTGGTTGAATTTTATTCTTCTTAATCAAGCTTTAGACCAGCCACCAATCTTTAAGGGCATCTTTATCGGGAATCCTGTAAGGTGAATTTGTCAGAAAAACTTTTCTGAAAGCAATGAAAGGAGGTCTGCCCATGGAGACCAGCTTTGTCCCACCCCGCACCAACACCGACAGCATGTCTCAGAAACCGCCCCATATTCTGGTGGTCATCACACCCTATCCCACCAACCGGGCCGTAATTCAGCAGGCCGCCGCCGCTGCCAGAGCCTACAAAGCTGACCTTTCCGCGGTCTATGTGGAAAAAAGGCATTTGGGCCAGCTGACCAGCGAAGCCCAGAAGCTGCTGCGGGAAAACTCCCGCTACGCCACGGATCTGGGAGCCAGCGTGCAGACCATGCAGGGCGAAGATGAAGCCTTTCTCATCGCCGAGTTTGCCAAGCTGTGCGGTGCCACCCAGATTTTTCTGGGCGCTGCCACCAGCAAATCGCCCAAAGGGGTAGCTTCAAGAACCTCCCTGCCCTTCAAGCTCATGAATCTGGTGCCCGGGGTGGATATTCACGTGGTGCCCGGCACCGCTTCCCAGCGGATGCCCACCCATTCCCTGAAGCCGGCTTTCAATGTGGACAAAAGACAGTTCTTCCGGGATCTTGTGGTGGTTCTGCTGCTGCTGGCCATTGCCACCCTGCTGGGATTCTTCTTTGATCTGTCCCACTTCAATGATTCCTACATCATCCCGCTGTACCTGCTGGCCATTCTGATGACTTCCGTCACCACCAAGACCTGGTTTGCTCCCATGATGTCAGCCCTGATTTCTATTGTGCTGTTCAACTTCTTCTTTGCGGAGCCCAGTTTCCAGTTCTCGCCCACGGATACCCGCATGCCCATTACCTTTCTGCTGATGTTATCGTGCGCCCTGGTCGTCAGCATCATCACCAGCCGTCTGCAGCGGCACAGACAGCAGTCCGCCGTTTCGGCCTATCAGCAGAAGATCCTCTTTGACACCAACCGGATTCTGCAGCGGGTCACCGAGGAAGAGGACATCGTCTCCTCGGCCTGCTCGGAAATGAACCGGCTGACCGGACGGGATGTGATCTTCTATTATTACGAACCCGATGAGGACACCCTCACCGGCCAGCTGTACTTTCCTCACTCCATGGTGTGTGTTCTCCATGAGCGGCCCAGAGTCAATGAGCGCAAGGCAGCTCTGGAATGCTGCAGGCAGAAGATCATCACCGGCAGCACCACCAGCGTGGAGCTGGGCGCCAAGTACCTGTTTGCTCCCATCAAGACCTCCAGCCAGGCCTATGGCTGCATCGGTGTGCTGGTGGATGGGGACATTCTGGAATCTCTGCAGTCCCGCATCGTTCAGGCCATTGCGGCCGAAGCTGCCCTGGCCATTGAAAATACCAGACGAGCCAAGAAAGTGGAAGAAGCCAACATCATCGCCCAGAACGAACAGCTGCGCATGCGCCTGCTGCGGGTCATTTCCCACGATCTGAGAACGCCCCTTACCGCCATTCGCGGCAACTCCAGCAACCTGCTGGCTGAGGGCAGCCACTTTGATCAGGCCACCCTGCAGCACATGTACCGGGATATCAACGACAACGCCGTCTGGCTGGTGGATCTGGTAGAAAACCTGTTATCCGCCTCCAGGCTGGAAGACGGTCTGATCCGCATCAACCCCCAGCCTGAAGTACTGGAAGATACGGTGGCCGATGCGGTGAACCACCTCTCCAGCATCCGCCGCAACCAGACCCTGGAAGTGATTCATCAGGAAGATCTGATTCTGGTCATGATCGACTCCCGCTTCATTGCCCAGGTGATTTCCAACATCCTGCGCAACGCTGTGCAGTACGCCCTGAAGACAGCCACATCGTTCTGACCACCGGTCTGAAAGACGGCATGGCCTTTGTCAGCATCGCCGATGACGGGGATGGCGTCTCCGAAGAAATCCGGAGCAACATCTTCGAGATGTTCTACACCGGAGAAGCCGAAATCGTCGACTCCCGCCGGTCCATGGGACTGGGCCTGTTCCTGTGCCGGAGCATCGTCAAATCCCACGGTGGAGAAATCACCTGCGACATCAACGAAAAGGGCGGCTGCACCTTCACCTTTACCCTGCCCCTGGCGGATCTCTCCAATCTGAGAACCGAATAGGCAGATCACATCAGATGACAGATAAGGGACAAGCGCGGTTTGTCCCTTTCTTTTCCCTCCAAAAAGCCCGGAAAGCCATTTTACCGGCTTTTCATAACTATAATATTCCCACCGGATTTTTCCCATCCGGCAAAAAAGCCGCCGGACCAGAGGGA
>Cam_p2__coassemble_1142_pt1 | contig 27476 bp, 27 predicted proteins | sample Cam_p2__metabat2_low_PE_020 | metagenome-assembled genome bin Cam_p2 | reverse complement strand
TTGATATCTGGCCTTTTTTCTCGTCAATTACACGAAGCAATTCTAGTTATTTGTCAGGAAGCCATGGAAAGGAGAAACGATCATGAAACAGACAAGATTTTATCTTTGTGCAGCGCTGAGTGCAGTGCTGGCTGCCTGCAGTGCTGCTTCGGCGCAGGAGGTGGATCCTGCCATTTTCGAGCTGCCCCGGGAAGAAGCCGGGGTGGAGATCGACTATGCCCTCATGCCTCAGACTGCTGAAGAAATGGCAGAAAAGTCTGATGCCATCGTCTGCGGCAGGGTGAAGCAGGTCGACACCACCAGTGAAAATTCCATGATTGTAACCTGGGTCACCTTTGAAGTGGAAGATGTTCTCAAGGGAGATCTTGAACCGGGAGAAACCATTCAGATGATGACTGGTGATGGCATCCTGCGAAAAAGCGAGATTCGCAAAGGATATACCGGTGCGCTCAAAGAGCTGGCTGATTCTGTGGAAAAGAAGGCAGAAAACCAGGAAGCAGCCTCAGAGAACGCGGATCAGCAAGAAGATTCCTGGATCGTGCAGACCATGCCTTATGGCAGTCTGTTTCGGGAAGGAACAAGGGAGGTCATCTGCCTGCGTGTGCATGGAGATGAAGAATCCCCCGAATATCATGTGGCGCATGGGGAGTTCAGCCGTCTGATCGAAGTAGAACCTGGTCAGTTCATAGACCTTTCACAGATGAACAGCGCCATGAAGAATCTTGGCTTTGATTCGCTGGAAGCTGTGGATCCCGCTCTGATCCCGGAGAACTTTTCAGAAGAAGTCACGGACAAGATGACACTGGAGCAGATTCAGGAACAGTACGGACTGTAGATCCGGAGCGGATGCACTGGCATAAACCAGGTTTGCGCAGGGAGGCTCTTACGAAAAGGGGCCTCCCTTTTTCCGTGGCTTCTAAACCGCAGCAATGGATTACAGGGCAGAAGTCCAAAAGCCGGGCATGAAAAAAACCTCCCCGAAGGGAGGTTCTTAGAAGACATGGGTAATGGATTTATTCATCCTCGTTGTCCGGAAGACTCTCTTCCAGAATGAGAGGTTCTGTGTCCTCCTGTGTGATTTCTTCCCTCAGGGGAGCCGCAGTCTCTTCGGTGATGGCTTCAGCTTCCTGTCTGGCAGCCTCTGCTTTCTGGTCTTCCTTGATCTTGCCGGCAAAAGCCAGGGCAATGAAGCAGCAGGCGAGGGTGAAAAAGACACCATTCTTTTCCACAATCCAGGTGATCAGAAGGATGATGGCCATGACCACATTGGCGTGCCATGCTTTCAGATCTGAATACTTCATATTCGTTCCTCGTTTTCCAAAGCAGCTTCTGTCATGCAGCGGCTGCCCTGTCATTATATCGGGAGTGGAAGCGGGATCCAAATCCATCTGGCGTTTTTTATACAGAGCACCGGAAGAAGCACCGAAATGGGCTTTGTCTGGTGCAGAGAAGGACAATTGAAGGTGCAGAAGCCAGGAAGAAGATGGTGGACTGACTTCTGCTGTCTGTATGGTAACAGGCTCAGCGCCTTTCTGCTGAGAAAGGTATGCCTTCAAAATCCAAGTGAGTCATCCGTGACTCACTTGGAGGGTTTACACCCGGGAAGCGATGAGATCTTCCATGTCATAGAGGCCGGCAGGCTGGTTTTTCAGGAATTCTGCAGCTTCAATGGCACCGGTAACAAAGATCTGGCGGCTGTAGGCATTGTGGCTCAGACTCAGCGTTTCATCCTTGCCGAAAAATTCGACTTCGTGCATGCCCGTCATGGTACCCCCGCGCACCGCATGCATGCCGATTTCATGTCCTCTGGGACCCGGACGGCCTTCCCGGCCATAGACGGTTTCGAAATTCTTTTCGGGATCCACGGCTTCTAACAGAGCCAGGGCGGTGCCGCTGGGGGCATCGGCTTTCTGGTTGTGGTGCTTTTCCGTGATTTCAATATCCCAGGTATCCCGCAGCACTTCGGCTGCCTGGGCAGCCAGCCGTTTGAGAACGGCAATGCCCAGGGAATAGTTGGCAGAATAGAACACGGGCATAAGCAGGGCGGCTGTTTTCATGGCTTCCTTCTGATTCTCAGCCAGGCCTGTGGTGCCTTCCACCAGGGGAATGCGTTTTTCGCACAGTCTGGCCAGCAGCCAGTTCAGGTTGTCCGGATGGGAGAAGTCCAGAACCATTTCGATTTCATCCAGATGGTCCAGCACATCTTCCTTGTTGGTGACATCGGCCATGGCAATGACTTCGTGGCCTCTGCTTTCCAGGTCAGCTTTGATCATTGAGCCCATGCGGCCTTTTCCGATGATGGCGCATTTCATAACAGATTTTTCTCCTTCAGAGCATCCAGCAGTTTTTCTTTGGCAGGAGCGCTCATTTCATACAGAGGCAGTCTGACACCGCCGGTGCCAAAGCCCATGGCTTCCATGGCCGCCTTGACCGGGATGGGATTGACTTCGCTGAACAGGTTGTGGATCAGATTCAGATAGCCTAGCTGCAGGTCTCTGGATTTTTTAACATCCCCGCGCAGATAGCTCATGACCAGTTCATGGGTGTCTTCGGGGACGATGTTGGCCAGAACGGAGATGACGCCGCTGCCGCCCAGGGAGAGCACGGGAACGATCATGTCGTCGTTGCCGGAATACAGCTTGAAGTTTTCATTCAGGAAGGGAGCAATGTCGGCCACGTAGGAAATGTTGCCGCTGGCTTCCTTGATGCCCTGGATGTTGGGATGCATGGACAGTTCTGCCACGGTGGATACAGGGATGTTCACGCCGGTGCGCCCGGGAATATTGTAGAGAATGCAGGGAATGTCCACCGCATCGGCGGTGAGCAGGAAATGACGCTTCAGGCCTTCCTGATTGGCTTTGTTATAGTAGGGGGAGATCAGCAGCAGAGCATCAGCACCCATGTTCTGGTAATCCAGAGATTTCTGGCGCATGACGGCGGAGTTGTTGGATCCGGTGCCCACGATGACGGGGATCCGTCCTTTGGCGGTGTCCAGAACGGTCTGCACCACCACATCGTCTTCTTCATGGGTCATGGTTGGGGTTTCCCCTGTGGTGCCCAGCACCAGAATACCGTCAGTGTGGTTGGCAATATGGAATTCCACCAGTTCTTTCAGTTTTTCTTCATTGACGCTGCCGTCTTCCTTAAACGGAGTAATCAGGGCCACGATGGATCCATCGGGGAGTTTTTTCTGTGTCATATTGTGTCCTTTCTCTATGGGATCAATGCAAAACAGGGCTGGAAGGCCTGGCTATCTGACCAGATCTTCCGGGGTGAAAAAGCCGGATTCTACTTCCTGCTCCAGAAGCTTTTCTTCCGTTTCCGGTTCAATGGCCCAGCGCATCTGGCCGTCTCTGACAAAGAGAACGCCGGGAACGGGAAGTCGGTTGTAGTGGCTGGCCATGGCATAGCCATAGGCACCGGTGGTGTAGACGGCCATAATGTCACCGGGTTCTGCCTGAGGAAGCATGGCTTCCTTCACCAGGATGTCGCCGCTTTCGCAGCACTTGCCGGCGACGGTGACTTTCTCCGTCTTTTCCTCATCCATTCTGCCTGCCAGATCACAGGTGTAGGCTGCATCGTAGAGAGCAGGGCGGATGTTGTCGTTCATGCCGCCATCGGCAAAATAGTACTTTTTATGAGGCGTCTGCTTGATCTGGTTGATGGTGTACAGCGTCAGGCCGGCATTGCCCACAATGGAGCGGCCGGGTTCAATGGAGACGCACTGGATGTGCAGATCGTTTTCTCTGAATGCGCTGGTGCAGCTGTCCAGGATGAAGCGGCACACCTGGTCGATGGGGATGGGCTGATCATCCGGGTTATACCAGGAAGCAAAGCCGCCGCCCAGATTGAGCATGGTCATCGTCAGGCCGCTGGCGGCTTCAAATTCTCTGACAAAACGGGCCAGGGTGCTGATTTCGGCTTCAAAGGCATTCTGGTCGAAGATCTGGGAACCGATGTGGGCATGAAAGCCGCGGAAGGAAACGTTGGGCAGGTCGTTCAGCAGACGGGCTGTTTCCACAATGTTGTCCATCTGATCGATGCCCGTACCAAACTTGGAATCCACATGAGCGGTGACGATGTAGCTGTGGGTGTGGGCTTCAACGCCGGGATTGACCCGCAGCAGCACGTCCATGCTGGTCTGCGGATAGCGGGCAGAGACTTTGGCGATGAGTCTAGCTTCCTGAGGGTTGTCACAGACGATGAGACCCAGGCCGTTTTTAAAGGCATAGTCCAGTTCCTTCAGGGATTTGTTGTTGCCATGAAGCAGGACCTTTTTCAGATCAAAGCCAACGGCCCTGGCGGTCATCATTTCTCCCAGAGAAACGGTGTCCAGATACAGCCCGGCTTCCCTGACCTTGCGGATCATGGCCTTGGCTGAGAAGGCCTTGGAAGCGTAATACACTCTGGTTTCAAAATCAGGGGAGCGAAAGTGGCTCTGATACGCTTCCATGACCTGTTCCAGATGACGTTCGGAATATACATACAGAGGGGTGCCGCAGGCGCGGGCAATCTCCTCCAGCTGCAGCCCCTCCATCATCAGATGACCGTCCTTCACGCTCACCGGCTGATGGAGAAGCAGTAATTCTCGTTCAGACTTCATGAATTCTCCTTTCTGCGTGCAGGCAAGAGCACAAAAAACTCAGCACAGGCTCTGCGCTGAGTGAAGCTTCGTTCAGCGATAGCCCTCCTGCAACGTTCTCTTGCAGACAGTCCGCAGCATGTTCTGCAGCGGACCACCGCAGTTTCCTGCCGAAAACTGCAGTTCGGCAAAAGCGCTTGGACAGTTTCTCGAATGCCTGCCGGCTTGAAAAAGTCCAGTCGATTCTGCGCCTCTATCATGACAGACGCATTGTAGCCCTGTTTGAAAAAGTTTACAAGAAACTGGAAACACGTTTCAGAAGGTTCTGGTTTCTGTTAAGGTTTTTAAATACAGGATGGCGGTTCATGGGATTTCCAGAACCGTCAGGCCTGGCCGGACCGTCAGGCCTGGCCGGAAAGGATAGACAAGGATGCCTATGAACCCGAAAAAATCACCCTGGCTGCTGTGCCTGCTGTTTGCGGCAGGCTGTGTCAGCATGCCGGAACACACCAACACCACCCTGGTGGAAATGGAAAACATGGTTTTCGAACAGGGGGAGCCGGTCTATCTGGACGAGGAATGGCTGGCGGAGCAGTCTGCCAGACAGCGCGGCGGCTCCATCAGCCGCAGCCAGGCCCAGAGAATCCAGGCCAAACTGCCCAGCGGTTTTGCCGAAGATGTGGAAGTCAGCAGCCTGGACCACACCATGCATTCTGCAGGAAGCGGCTGGCTGAAGACGGGGTTATACCCCATTCTGCTGCAGGATGGTGAACAGACCCGCACTGTGGAAATCAAAATCGAGGACACCACGCCCCCGAAATTTGTGAAATACAAGGACACCTATTATGTGGAGTCCGGCAGAACCTTCCATCTCAAGCAGCAGGTGGAAGTGGATGACTATTCCGATGTGACGCTCAGAGCCTACGGCCTGCTGGATTCCAGCCTGCCCGGCGAATATCCGTGCCGTCTGGTGGCGGAAGATGCCAGCGGCAACACCTCAAAACTGGATGTCACCGTCCTGGTGGTGGATCCCTATCATCCTCTGGCTGAAATGCCCGTCTTCATCGATTATGGAAACGAGCTGGATCCGGTCAATGAAAGGGAAGAGGCCGCCCAGCAGACGAAAAAACCGGAAGAAAACGAAGAGAAAGAGAACAATGAGGAGAAGGACTAATGCGCAGGCGACAGACCATCACTGAACGAGAACAGGAACTGCAGACTCTCAGAGAACGAAGAAGAGCCCTGCACCAGATCCCGGAAATCCGGCTGGAGAATCCCAAAACCGCTGCTTTTCTCAAAACGCAGCTGGATCCGGCCTGGACCATCATTCCCTTTGAGCAGAGCGGCACCAGCTTCGGGGCTTTTCTGGACAATGGAAAGGAGTCAGCTCTGGCTTTCCGGACGGATACCGACGCCCTGCCCATCACCGAAAAGACGGGACTGCCCTTTGCAAGTCTTCATGAAGGGGTCATGCACGCGTGCTGTCATGACGGGCACATGAGCACCATGCTGGCGGTGGCTGACCGCCTGATCAAAGACCGGGAACATCTGCAGCACAACATCCTGCTGCTCTTTCAGTCCGGAGAAGAATCGCCTGGCGGAGCCAAAGGCATCTGCCAGAGCGGCGTTTTTCAAAAATACAATGTGAAGGCTGTCTTTGGCATGCATCTGTGGCCAAGCCTGCCAAAGTCCCAGAGCCACTTTCTGCCCGGTCCCATGATGGCCATGGTCAGTGAGCTGGATGTGGAGATCACAGGCCGCAGCGCCCATGCTGCCAGACATCAGGATGGTGTGGATGCCATGAACTGCGCTGCCAGACTGGTGCTGGCTTTTGAAGACATCGAAAAATCCGTGCCGGAAGAAGAGGGCCGGATCCTCTTTCTGGGCGAGCTGCAGGCCGGCAGCGTGCGCAACGCGGTAGCTTCCCATGCCGTTCTCAAAGGCACCCTGAGAGCCCTCTCGGATGAAGTGTTCCAGGATCTGCAGAAGAAAGTGCGTGAGGCCGTTTCCAGACTAGAACAGGAGACAGGCTGCACCATCACCCTTTCCTATTCAGAGCGCTATCCGGTGGTCTGCAACGATGAAGCGCTGACCCGCAGAATCCTGGAAAAGCATCCGGAATACCATCTGCTGGATGCGCCTGTGATGATCTCGGAAGACTTCTCCTGGTATCAGCAGGAAGTACCCGGTGTGTTCTTTTTACATGGAACAGGCACGGGAATTCCCCTGCATGCAGACACCTGTAATTTCGAGGAAGAGGTCTGCCAGAGCGCGGTGGATGTTTTCGATGACATCGCTTTCAATTTGACTGAATAAATTCAGGCTGTTTCCCCTTCGGGCGGGGGACAGCCTGTTTTTCTATGTTATGATAAGCAAGAGTTTTATCGAGGGAGCAACAAGAAAGGGAAATACAAAGAAGGTATAAGCTATGAAACTGCTTGCGACAGATTACGACGGAACATTATTATTTGGAGATGCTCTGCTTCAGGACGACCTGGACGCCATCCATCGATGGAGAGAGGAAGGCAACCAGTTTGCCATTGTCACCGGCCGTTCCCATGAGAGCATGATGAAGCAGATCGCCGAGTACGGTCTGGAACTGGACTACCTGGTGACCAATAACGGTGGTATGATTTTTGACCGGGAAGGCAAGAACCTTCTGGCCAGCCAGCTGGACACCATCACGGCCATTGACCTGATGTTTGCCAGCCACGAAATGGGCGATGTGGTCAGCTACGTGGTCAATGACGGATACAACCGCCACAAAGTGGTGGTGAACCCCGGACTGCCAGATCACCGCTACCCGCACATGCAGCCCGACTGGACAGAAGAACAGATCATGGATTCTGCCAATTTTGCCCAGATCGTTTTCTCCATGCGTGACAGGGATGCCGCCATGGAGTTTGCTGATAAAGTGAATATGTATTTTGGCAGCAGCGTCAATGCGTTTGCCAACAACTGCGTTGTGGACGTGGTTCCCAATGGCACATCCAAGGCTTCCGGCCTGGAATTCATCACCGCCTACAGCGGCCTGGATGATGATGATGTCTACGCCATCGGTGATTCCAACAACGATATTCCCATGCTGGAAGCAGCCGCTCATCCGGCTGTCATTGCAGCAGCCCCGGCTGAAGTGCTGGAAGTCGTGGATGACAGAGTATATCCCACCGTTTCCGCCTTCATCGAGGACATTGAACACAACGCCTGAATCTGAATAGGGGGGATCACCCATGGGGATCAACTGGACGGACGTATGGGTTCTTCTGCGTCTGGCTCTGGATATTCTGGCAGTCTGGGCACTGCTCTATGCGCTGGTCAGAATCATCCGAAACAACGCAAGAACCATACAGATCGTCAAGGGAATCATGGCCGTCTTCCTGGTCAAGATTCTGTCGGATGTCATGCAGCTGCAGGCTCTGAGCACGGTGCTCAACCTGTTTCTGAACTGGGGCGTCTTCTTCGTGCTCATCATTCTGCAGCCGGAGCTGCGTTCCATGATGGAGAAAGTGGGCAAGACCACTTCCATTCTGCGGGCCGACATTCCTGCCCAGCGCATGGAAAAGATGATTGACCAGGTGGTCAACGCCTGCAAAGACATGTCCCGGACCAAGACGGGAGCCATTATTTCCATTCAGATGGGGCAGTCTCTGGAAGACTATGCCCGCAACGGCATCGCCATGGACTCCGATGTCACCACGGAACTGCTGGAAACCATTTTCCAGTACGGCACACCCATGCATGATGGCGCCGTCATCATCGAAGGGGACAAGCTGGCGGCCGCGGCAGCCTATCTGCCCTCCACCAGCAAGGATCTCCCCAGCAAGTACGGGGCCAGACACCGGGCGGCTGTCGGCATTTCGGAAGTCACGGATTCCATTACCCTGGTGGTTTCAGAGGAAACAGGCAATATCTCCGTGGCCAGCAAGGGCCAGCTCACCCAGTACAATCCCACGGCTCTGCGCCGCTATCTGACCAATCAGCTGGTGCCTGCCAGCACCACCTCCAGCTCCATGCTGGATCCCGTGATCAAGGCGACCCGGAACTTCTCCAGCAGCCTGTCCAGAAACCGCAGCAGTTCTCAGGACAGCCAGGAAGTCAGAAAAACGGACGACCGCATCAAGCCCATCGAAGTGGTGGATCTGCGGGACAAGGGAGGAACTGGAAATGAATAAAGAACAGCCATCCGGATTTTCCCAGTTCATGAAGCAGCTCAAGGATCTGTCTCTGGAAATCCTCAACAAGATTTCCAAACTCTTTGATCGAACGGTGTACAACCGAAAGGCTTCCCTCATCGTGACCTTTGTGCTGTCCCTGCTGATCTGTGTATCCATCAGCTTCGAGGATCTGTCCTTTCAGTTTTTCCGGTCCAATGACACGACGCTGAATCTCACCGGCATTACGGTGGACGCTCTGTATGATTCCCAGGCTTATGAAGTCATTGGCCTGCCCAATACGGCAGATGTGGCCGTCAGCGGGGATTCCGCTGATATCCAGCTTCTGCGGGCGCAGAACAGCGTAGGGGTCAAGGTGGACCTGCGTTCCCTGGAACCCGGGGAAAACATGGTCAGCCTGGAAGCCACCGGCGTCCCCAGCAACCTGAGTGCTACGGTGACACCGGATTCGGTGAAGATCACTCTGGAGCGCAAGGAAACCAGAACCTTCTTCATCACGCCGGAACTGCTTCTGGGCACAGGACAGTCCAGCAGCCTGTTTGACACACCGGTTCTGGACAAGAACTCTGTTTCCGTTCAGGGTACATCTGAAAAGCTGAATTCCATCCGCACCGTCAAGGCCATCGTGGATGCCTCCGGTCATTCTTCCGGATTCACCACCGATGCCGTTCTGGTGGCTTATGATGCCAGCGGCCGTCAGGTCAATGTCACCATCATCCCCGAAACAGTCAAGGCCACTGTGGCTCTGCACGATACGTCAGATTCCAAAGCGGAAGGCGAAAAATCAAGCAGCTGATTTCAACCGTCTGCATTTTGCGGACGGTTTTTCTGCTGTTTTAATGGAATTGAAAGTGACAGACTGTACAATGAATTGTGTGATTTTTGAGACTGACAGACAGGAGGAAAAAACTGTATGGGAAAATATTTTGGAACAGACGGTGTCCGCGGCAGAGCCAACGAACAGCTCACCCTGGACATGGCTCTGCGCATCGGCCAGTATCTGGGCTGGCATTATTCACAGGACAATAAAAGAGCCAGAATTCTGATTGGCAAGGATACCAGACTGTCCGGCGACATGCTGGAACTGGCTCTGGCTGCCGGCGCCTGCAGCACGGGAGCTGATGTGTATCTGCTGGGCGTGTGCCCCACACCATCCGTCAGCTATCTGGTCAATACCAATCATTTCGACTGCGGCATCATGGTCTCCGCTTCTCATAATCCGTATTACGACAACGGCATCAAGATCTTCAATCATGAAGGCATCAAGATGGAAGATGCACTGCTGTCTAAAATTGAGGAATACATCGACAGCACCGACACACTGCCCCTGGCTACCGGAGAGAGAGTGGGCAAGTACTACGACTGGTCTGAAGGACTGGAAGTCTATGAATCCTGGCTGAAGGAAATCGTCCCCGTGGATCTGACGGGAATGAAGATTGCGGTGGACTGCGCCAACGGTTCTGCCACCGCAACAGCCGTGCAGACCCTGTCCAGCCTGGGAGCTACCGTCGATGCCATCAACAACTCCCCCAACGGCCTGAACATCAACTTCCACAGCGGCTCCACCCATCCGGAAAGCCTGCAGCGCTTCGTGGTGGAAAACGGCGATCAGCTGGGTCTGGCTTTTGATGGCGACGCCGACCGTCTGATTGTGGTCAACAGCAGAGGAGAACTGCTGGATGGCGACTACATCCTTTATATTCTGGGCAACTTCCTCAAGAGCAGAAACCGGCTCAACCGCAACATGGTGGTGACTACCGTCATGGCCAACCTGGGTCTGTACAAGGCGCTGGATGCCTGCAACATCGACTACATCCAGACACCGGTAGGGGACAAATATGTCTATGAGGAAATGGCCAAAAACGACTACTTCCTGGGCGGCGAGCAGTCCGGCCACATCATCTTCTATGAAAATGCCGTAACCGGCGATGGCCTGCTGACCGCGCTGAAGCTGCTGGAATGCGTCCGGGAAACCGGCAAGAGCCTGGAAGAACTGTCCGAAGGCCTGCGGATCTATCCCCAGCTGCTGGAAAATGTAGAAGTCAAGGACAAGAACGTAGTCCTGCAGGATCAGGAAATTGCGGACTTTATTGCCGCCAGAGAAGCGGAACTCAACGGAAACGGCCGCATTCTGGTGCGTCCTTCCGGAACTGAACCCCTGATCCGCGTTATGGTGGAAGCAGAAAGCGATGCCATCTGTGCTGAAGTGGTGGCATCCATCATCGATCTGATCCGCAAGAAAAATTACGCCGTCTGATGTCTTCAGATGGTCTGAGAGGTAAGTGAATGAAACGAGTTATCAATATTGTCGAAGACGACAAGGATATCAACAATCTGGTCGCTCAGTACCTGCGCAGGGACGGTTACGAAGTCCGCTCCTACTACACCTACGACGAGGCCAACAGCCATGTTCAGGATGATGACGTGCACCTGTGGGTGCTGGACATCATGCTGGATGACAAGTCCGGCTATGACCTGCTGGAAGAAATCCATCTGGTGAATCCGGATATCCCCATTATTTTCATGTCCGCCAGAGATAAGGAATTCGACCGCATCATCGGTCTGGAAAAGGGCTGCGACGACTACATCGTCAAGCCGTTCTCTCCCAAGGAACTGGTGCTGCGCGTCAACAACATCATCCGCAGAACCTACAAGGACACCAACACCCGAATCTCCATTGACGGCTATGAGCTGGATGAAGAACAGCGCAAGGTGTATGCCGACAACAACGAAATCGAACTGACCACCAAGGAGTTCGATCTGCTCATGATGTTCATCAAGAACAAGGGCATCGCCTTCTCCAGAGACAAGATTCTGGAGAACGTCTGGGACGAAAACTACTTTGGCTCCGACCGCGTGGTGGATGATACTCTGCGCCGCCTGCGCAAGAAACTGCCGAATCTGAACATCCATACCATCTATGGCTACGGGTACAGACTCGGATGAGTGAACAGAACAAAACAGGACGATTTCATCGGATGTCTCTGACCCAGCAGGCGCTGGCTCTGATTCTGATGATGCTTGCCTTTCTGTCCTTTTTCTTCTTCTTTTTCCTCAACGACAACATCAACAGCACCATTTCCAGGCAGATTTTCTCCATCATGTCTTCCGCCCAGACCCCTGTTGCCAGGGCTTTAAGCGATGGCAAGACGGTGGCTTTTGATCAGGAGCTGTTCCAGTATCTGGCCAGCGGCTCCGAAGAGAACATGGGGCTGGTGACCGATGAGGGAACCGCGATTTTCGCCCCCGAAAACCGCAAACAGACCCGGCTGCAGGAAGAGTTTCAGGAACAGATGCTGCTGATGGCCACCAGCATGCTGAAGGATCCTTCCATTCAGCGGGTGGAGAAGCAGGAAAATTTCAAGGGTATGGAAGTGTACTATCGTCTGGACCGCATTGACACCAAAAACGGCTCTGCCATTCTGTATACGTACATGGATGGCTCCTATGCCAGCCAGCTGCGTTCAGCACTGGTGGATTCCACGGTCTATGTCACCCTGCTGGCGTTCTTCCTGATTCTCATGGTGTTCGTCTTCTGGGTGTTCTCCATCATTCATCCCCTGAACCAGATCAAGAACTATATCGCCCAGATCAAGCAGGGCAAGGAAGTGGATCTGTACGTCAACCGGGATGATGAAATCGGGGCCGTGGCTAACGAACTGCGCACCCTGACAGCGGAACTGGCCAAGCAGGAGAAGTCCAAGGAGGAAATGATTCACAACATTTCCCACGACCTGAAGACGCCCATCGCCACCATCAAGTCCTATTCCGAATCCATTAAGGATGGCATTTACCCCTACGGGGATCTGGATTCCAGCGTGGATGTCATCTATTCCAACGCCCAGCGTCTGGAAGACAAGGTCAACTCTCTGCTGTACATGAACCGGGTGGAATACCTGGTGACCTCCGATGCAGAGGGTGTGGTGACCAACATGAAGGAAGTTGTCGAACAGGTGGTTCTCAACTCCGTGGTCATCCGGCCTGAAATTGAAATCGAGACGGATGTGGAAGAAGTCTTCTTTGACGGTCTCATGGAGTCCTGGAGAGTCTGCATTGAGAACATCATGGAAAATGCCTTCCGCTATGCCAAAAGCTATATCCGCATCGAAGTTCATGAAAATGAGCTGCGCATCAGCAATGACGGCCCCAAAATGCCGGAAGACCGCATTTCCTCTCTGTTCCGTCCGTACGTGAAGGGAGAAGGCGGTAAGTTTGGTCTGGGTCTGTCCATTGTCTCCAAGGTGGTTGCGGCCAACAAATACAAGGTGGAGGGCATGAACACCGAAGATGGTGTCTGCTTCCGGATTTACCGGGATGTGCCCAAGCCAAAACAGAACAAGTTCATGTCCGGCAGCTGGAATGCATCTCTGACCAACCGGGGCAGCTGGGGTTCCAGGCAGAAAAACCGGGAGAATGCCGGTAAGGATGAGAAATCCAGAAACGAAGCCAGACAGAACCGGGATAGAAACCGGGATCGAAACCGGGATCGAAATAAGAAGGACGATTCATCAGCTGAAGGCGGAAACGGGGAAAATAAAACCCGGAACAGCCAGAAGCGCTCATCTCACCGCAAGACGAATCAGAAGGATGCGGGTGATTCCGGTTCAAAAAACAACAGAAAACCGGGAAAACAGAAACCCGGAACGCCCGCTTCCCAAAAAGCGGATCCGGAAAAAAAGAAGGACAGGTCCGGTGAGAAGAAGTCTTCCCGCTCTGACAGGGAGAAAAAGCCTTCTTCAAAGAACAGCCAGAATCCATCCAGAAGTGATTCAGGGGCAAAGCCAAAGAAAAGTGCCGGATCCCATAAGGATCTGACACCGGGAAAATCCGAAACGGGTGCCCCGGCAAAACCGGCTGTTTCGGAAGATAGAAGCACTCACGCTGCGCCGGCTGAAACCGGTCCAAAAGCGGATGCTTCCCGTTCAGAATCTGACAAACAGTAAGGTGCAGAAGAACAGCATTGTCTGTTCCTTTGCACCTTTTTTGCATCTGTTTGGATGGTTTCCAATGACATCTTCATACTGCAATGGACAGGAGCGTCTGAGAAAACGGATGACGGTATAAAGGAAGAAAAGGATCAGGAAAGAATGGTGATTTTGAAGGTTTCTGCCTTCATAATGAAAGAAGAATCAATGGCAGCGGCTTATCAATCCGAAGCCTGGAAAGGAAATCATTATGAAACTGGCGACCATTGGCACAGGTTCCATTGTGGAACTGGCTATCACTTCCCTGGAAGATGTGGAAGACGTCACTCTTATAGCCTGCTATTCCAGAAGCATGGAAAAGGCAGTGGAATTTGGAGAAAAATTCGGCTTTGAAAAAGCCTATGACAATCTGGAGTACATGATGGAAGATCCGGACGTGGACACCGTCTATATCGCTTCTCCCAACAGCCTGCACGTTCCCCAGGCCAGAATGGCTCTGGAACATGGCAAGAACGTCATTCTGGAAAAGCCCTTTGCGGCTACGGTTCAGGAAGCCAAAGAGCTGTTTGACCTGGCAGAAAGCCGGGATCTGCTGATTTTTGAAGCCATCACCAGCATACACACCCCCAACTTCGGCCTTCTCAAAGACCAGATGAACCGCATTGGAAACGTGAAGCAGATCATCATGAACTTCTCTCAGTATTCATCCCGCTATAACGCCTACAAGGAAGGCGTTGTCACCAACGTCTTTGATCCGGCCATGCAGGGCGGTGCGCTGGGAGATATCAATATCTACAATATTCACTTTGTGGTCAGCCTCTATGGCATGCCAGAAAGAGTCACCTATTATCCTGTCCTGGGATTCAATGGCATCGACACCTCCGGCGTTCTCATTCTGGAATATCCGGATTTTGTAGCCACCTGCATTGGCGCCAAGGATTCCTCCAGCCCCTACCTGTTCTTTGTGCAGGGCGATGAAGGAACCTTCACCATCAGCGGCGGCAGCAGCGGCAAGATGACCGATGTCTTCTTCAAACCCTGCTACCGGCCGGGAGAAGTCATTGAAGAGGAGAAGATTTCCATTGATCAGGGCCTGCACATGACCTATGAATTCATGGATTTCTCCGTCGCCATCAGAGAACACAACCTGGAAATGTATGAAGCCTGGAAAAAGGAAACTCTGGATGTCATGAAGATTCTGGAAGAAGCCCTTCGCCAGAGAGATGCCATCGTGGCAGCCCGACAGGACTAGTGCTTTTTCGAAAATGAATGAAAAAACAGCGTCTGCAGAGAGAACTTCTGCGGGCGCTGTTCTGCTTATTGCGGGTTCCCGGTTTCCGGCTCTTCCGTCAGCCGGTAGGCTTTGAGATGGCCGCCGCAGGCGCAGCGGTAGTGTTCCGGATATTCCAGGGCTTTGGACCATTTTTTCCGTTTGTACATTTTGCCGCATTCCTGACAGATCAGGGCATAGCGGTAAGGCTGGGTTTTGATGACAGGAGCTTCCACACCGTTTTTCTCAAGAGTCTCCTCGGTGGCCCGGGTTTCAATGTCATAGCCTTTGTGTCTCATGCGTCTGGCTGCCTGTTTGAACTGGGGGCCGTGGCCGGTGCAGCCGGGCAGGGTATGAATCAGCTCATGGCAGACCACATTGGCCAGCAGTTCAGGGCTGTCCTGAATCATGGTGCTGATTTCAATCTGGTAATCGATGGTTCCATCCATCCGGGTGTACTTTTTGCAGCAGCCCAGTTTTCGGGTGTAGCGGCTGTTATAGGCAATGCTGGTGACTCTGGCGGGTTTCAGGTGCAGGTCGATCATGTCCCGGGTGACTTTCTCGCAGAGCGCGAGCAGCTGTGGATCCGTTTTCTTCATTCTGTTCTCCTCTCTGGAGCGTTGTGTGCGTCCTTTATTGTCCCGTGTTCCCATGGAAAGTCAAACGATACCCCGAACGATGGCTAAAGGAACCTGGGATTTTTCCACTCCTGTCTGCCTGACAGGGTATTTCGAATCTCCCCATTGGGCCTCTGCCGTTGAATTTGCAGACAAAAAGGCCTTAAATGGGGAAGGTAGAGAAGGAGAAAAGATAATGATGATTTCAGTGAACATGGACCGGATCATTGAAGACTTCAACGATCTGGTTCAGACCCCCAGCGTGGTGGGCTTCTATCCCCGCATTCATGCCCTGATGAAGGAAAAGGCAGCTGCCATGGGCTATGAAACAGAAACCGACAACAAGCATACCGTATGGATCAAGGTGCGCGGCCAGGACCATTCCAGAGTCAGAGCCGTTGCGGCTCATCTGGACACCATCGGCATGATTGTCCGCTTTGTGGATGAAAACGGCTGGCTGGAAACCAGAAACTATGGCGGTGTCAATTTCCATTCCCTGGAAGGCGCCAATGTCATCGTCCATACCCGTTCCGGCAAAGACTACACCGGCACCGTCATCTGCAAATCCCATTCCGTGCATGTCTTTGACGATGCCAGAGACCTGCCGAGAACCATGGAAAACATGCGGATCGTGCTGGATGAAGACGTTCATTCCCCCGAAGAAGTCGCTGCTCTGGGCATCCGCCACGGCGACCTCATCAGCGTGGAACCCAACACCGTCTGGACAGAAAGCGGCTATGTCAAGAGCCGCCATGTGGACGACAAGATCCATGCTGCGATCCTGCTGGAATGCCTGCGCCAGCTGGCTGAAACCGGACAGCGTCCCGTATACGACACCTGGTTTGCCTTCCCCATGTTTGAGGAAATCGGCAAGGGCGGTGCCTACTGTCCTGCTGAAGTAGATGAATACCTGGCTCTGGATATCGCCTCCATCGGCCCGGGTTTCAACGGCAGCGAAAAGAAAGTCACCATCTGCGGCGGCGACCGCATTGCACCCTATGACTGGGGACTGACTACCCGCCTTATCGAACTGGCTGAAGAAGCCGGTCTGGATTTTGCGGTGGATGTCTTCTACCGCTATGCCTCCGATGCCACGGAAGCCTTTGATGCAGGCCAGAACATCAAGCCGGCCCTCATCGGCACCGGCACCCTGAGCAGCCACGGTTATGAAAGAACCCATCTGGAGGGCATTAAGAACACAGCCCTGCTGACCATGGCTTACCTGCTGGCAGAATAAAAAAACGAAATCCCCCCCAACAACAACAGCCTCCTGTTTCGCGCAGGAGGCCTGTTTTTCTATTCGGTTTTTTCCATGGGTTCGATGTGAAACTGATGGTTTTCAATGACGCCCTTCTGGTCAAAGAGAGCTTCCATGAAGGCTCTGTCATGGCTGACCGCAATCAGAGCGGCCGGAGATTCTTTAAGGGCATCACACAGAACACCGATGGTCAGGGCAGACAGGTTGCGGGTGGGTTCATCCAGCAGCAGAACATTGCAGTTCTGCAGAGCCAGAGAAGCCAGGATCAGCTTGGCTTTCTGTCCGCCGGAGCATTCGAAGACGGACTGGTTCATTTCACTGGGCAGAAAACGCATGGAGCCAAGCCGGGTCTGAATGAGCTGCAGATCCGGGCTGAAGCGAAGGAGGAAGGAAACGGGTGTATCCTCCGGTTCAAAGACGGAATCATAGTCCTGAGGCATCCAGCCGGCTTTGAGATCGTCTCTCTGTTCCAGCCTGGCCTGAATCTGTCTCAGCAGTGTGGTCTTGCCGCAGCCGTTGGGGCCGGTAAACACAATACGCACAGGGCCATAGAGGGACAGGACAAAGGGTTCGATGAGAACCTGATCGTTCTGGCGGACTTCCAGGGTTTCGTCCAGAATTTTCTTGCCTGCAGGGAAGGGTGCATCGGGCAGAAAGAAGCTGGCTGCTTCTTCCAGAGAGTCCGTGCGGGTGAATCCCTGGTCTTCCAGAGCCTGCTGGGCAGAACGGACGGTCTTCATTTTCTTCTTGAGCACTTTGGCCTGATGGGGCTGCTGTCTGGAAACGGTCCGCAGTTCGTGTTCCACTTTGTTGGACAGATCGTTGAGCCGCTGCTTCTGTTTCTGGTATTCTCGTTTTTCACCGGCTGCTTTTTGCAGGAGTTTGCTGCGGCTGGCTGTTCTGTTTTCCAGATAGTCATCCCAGGAGCCGGAAAACAGAGTCCAGACGGGACTGGTTTTCTTGTTGCGCAGCTCCAGATGCAGAATCTTTCTGGCACAGCGCTGCAGCAGACGGATGTCATGGGAGATGAACAGAACGGGTTTTGGATTGTGATCAATCCAGTTTTCCAGCCAGAGCAGGGAATCCAGATCCAGATCGTTGGCGGGCTCGTCCAGCAGATAGCAGTCCGGTTCATCCATGAGAACCCGGATCAGGGCCAGACGGACTTTTTCACCGCCGGAGAAGGTGAAAACCGGACGTTCTTCATAGAGAAGATCCGGATTCAGGCCGGTCTGTCTGGCTGCTTCTTCCAGCTGCGGACATAAAGACCAGGCTTCCGGTTCAATGGGCTGGCCGGGAGCGGGAGCAAGCAGATAGTCCAGGGGCGTGAAAGACTGCCACACTTCCGGAATCTGCTGGGGCAGGAACCCCATTTTCCAGTCGGAATAAAAAGAGCCGGTGATCCTGACGTAATCAGGAGTTTCACCGGCGATGATTTTCAATAATGTAGACTTTCCATCTCCTTCTTCTCCCACAAGGGCAAGATGATCTGCATCCTGCATGGTGAAGGAGAGATCGGAAAGGAGCACACGGCCGTCAGGCAGTGTGAGAGTCAGATGAGAACATTTGAGCATGATAAAAATTACCTCCAGTTTGAATCATTCAGTTGTCGCAATTAACGGTTCATGGAAGTAATAATCATCTTCTCACCTCTTTCGACACGGATGATACGCTGAATGCATCAGCAGGTCAAGCAGGAAAACCTGCCAGAAATCCGCAGGAGTCAGGTGCAGAAGGGATTCTGGCAGAATTACTGAATGTTTTCGTTTTCCTGGACATGGGCAAAGGCAACCTTGAGGATGTCATGAACATGGTCATCATCCAGGGAATAGATCATGGATTTGCCGTTTCGGGTGCTCTTGACCAGCTTGGCGGCTTTGAGAGCCTTGAGCTGGTGGCTGACGGCAGAGCGGGACATTTCACACAGATCGGCCAGCTCGGAAGCGCAGAAATCGGCTTTTTCCAGAGACAGAAGCAGCTTGAGCCTGGTGGGATCTCCCATGATCTTGTACAGATCGGCCAGGGCATTGAGCAGCTCGGCAGAAGGCATGGTATTCTTGGCGTCTTGATAGGCTTCGCTTTCCGGTTCGCAGGAAAGGGAAGGCTGTTTGGAAGAATCAATACTTGTCATGTCTAAAGCATACAACATTTCCGGAGGCTCATGGCGGTACGGGATCAGTCACAGGGGATTAAAAACTGCTGATAAAAGGTTATGATGAACCTATGGAGGTTTTTCTATGAAAGACAATATTTCTCAGAATCAGTGGATGATTTCCGAAGTCATCGACACCATTGCCTGCGAGCTGGATGCCAAATCCCTCACCAAGGCCCTGGACTGCTTTACGGCAGAAGCCGGATTCCGCATTGAAGAAGGCGGAAAAACAGCCGTAGAAGCCAAGGGAGCTGACCAGATCCGGGACGTCATTGCAGAAAGAATGGCTCAGTATGACATCCTGTTCCATCTGACGGGAACCAAGGTCATCGATCTGGACATGACCCTGCAGAAAGCCCATGCCACCAGCAGTGCGCTGGTCAAGATGATCAGCAATGATCCCAGCATCACCGTCACCCAGTATGTGGACTATGATGACCACTTCATTCTGGTTGGCAGCCGCTGGTATCTGGCTGACCGCACCATCAATATCATTTCTTCCAAAACCAAAAAGCCCAAAAGCGAACGCCATTAGTGCTTGCTCTGCATCCTGAATCCGGATCCTGTAGAAGCAGAAAGGAATAAGCGTCATGCGTGAAAAGAAGGCAGACCGGCAGCCGGAAGTCAGTCCGGATGGATCCCTGTATTTTCTGTTCGGGATTTTTTCCATTCTCATCTGGTATGCCTGCGTCTTTCCCCTGTCCCCCGACGGGCTGCTGGCCATGGGCAGCATTCAGATTTTTCTGTCCTTTGGCGCTCTGGCAGCCAGTTTTATCAACCTGCTGCGCGGCAAGCTGAGAGCCAATCTCAATCTCATTGCCACCATTCTGCTGGGCTTCTTTCCCGGCATTTCCACCCTGATCCAGCTGTTTGCCTGGATGGCGGGCAAGCCCTTTTCCCCCAGAATCTACGGGCTGATGTATCTGGTGGGCAGCATCTTCTGCTTTGGCGTCATGATCCGGCGCCTGGGCAAGCCCATTTACCGCTGGGCAGCAACACTGTTTATAGCGGCAGGCTTCTTCTGCATTGGTCTGGGAGACCTCTGCGGCAGCCGGATCATTCTCAACCTGGGCGGCTGGCTGCTCCTGGGGTATGGATTATGCAGCTTTTACATGGGGCTTTCTGAAATGTACTACCTGTTTGGCTATCATCTGCCCCAGGGACCGGTGCTCAGACGGTTTCACACCGGCAGGGAGGAACGCCTGTGAGACCGGCTTCTTCCATTTCCGCCCCGGCCCTGACCATCAGCTTTATCACCGCCACCTTCGGTATGCTGAATTTTGCCTCGGGCGTCTTCAGCCTGGATGCGGATTCCATTGTGGCCATCGGCCTGATCAAGCTGCTGCTGGGCACCCTGTATTTCGTGGCGGCTCTGGTCAACATTTTCAAGGGCATCCTCCTGGGAAACATCAACCTGATATTTTCCGTGTGCTTTGGCCTGTTTTCCGGCACCAACCTGATGATCACCACCCTGCATGGCAGCCTGAACCTGATTTCTCTGCCCAGGATTTACGGGATGCTGCAGATCACGGCAGGTCTCTATCTGCTGTGCCTGCTGCCGGCTCTGCGCCATGTGCCCCTGTATCAGTGGATCAACTTTGCCCTGACGGTGCTGGGCCTGTGCAGTTTTGGCCTGGAACAGATCTGTCAGATCCCCTGGCTGGGTGTCTTCGGCGGCTGGATCTTCCTGGTCTTTGGCCTGATTAACATTTACATCGGCCTCTCCACCCTGCTGCCCCTGCCCCAGGGAAAAAGCCTGGAGACCCTTCTGCGCCAGAAAAAGAGAGCTCGCATTCATTAGACTCATCGAACCTTTCTCAACCCGGGAAAGGTTCTTTTTTGATTAAACAAGTGTTAAAAAGAAATATTCAGATAATTTAATGTGAGCTTAATTGTCAGGGGACATACTGCATCCATGAAGAACAGTTTTCAAAGAAAAGAAATGAAATACAGACTGAGCCTGGAGCAGAAAAGACAGCTGGAACAGGCTCTGGCAGACGATCTGGTGCCTGATGCCTATCCGGAATACCGGCTCTTCTCCCTGTATTGCGATAACGAGCGTCTGGACCTTCTGCGGTCCAGCAGCAACCGGCCTGCGTACCGGGAAAAAGTCCGGATCCGCAGCTACCAGGAAAATCCGGCCGGGGAAGATCAGGTGTTTCTGGAGGTTAAGAAGAAGATTCAGGGAGTCACCATGAAAAAACGCCAGAGTCTTCCTCTCAAGGATGTGAACCTTTCTCCCGAAGCTTTCGGCGGCCCGGATCTGTGCAGCCGGGATCTGAAGCGGATCACCTCTCGCTATGCCCTGAAACCCGTGCTGTTTCTGTCCTATCACCGGACTTCCTGGTTCTGGAAGGACGATCCCGATCTGCGCATCACCTTTGATGAGGATGTGCTCTTCCGCACCCGCAATCTGGTGCTGGCCAGGGATCTCCGGGAAGACCGCCTGCTGCTTCCGGAAGAAGAAACGATTCTGGAAATCAAGACCTCGAAGAACCTGCCTTTGAAGCTGGTTCGGATTCTGGAACAACTGAAGATAAAGCCTGCCTCCTTTTCCAAGGCCGGCCGGGCTTATGAAATGATGATCAGAGAGGAGTTCAGTCAAAATGGAACTGACAACAGTGAATTCAGTTTTTATGGTGCTGGCCAGTCTGGCGGCCGGGTCTCTGGCCGCTGGTGCGGCGCACTTCTGCTTTAAAACCAGCCGGAGCATGAGCCTGACCATGGTGCTTCTGCCCCCGCTGGTCTGCGCGGCCCTGCTTACCATCAACGGCTCCCTGGGAGCCTCCATCGCCATTCTGGGCGTCTTTGGCCTGGTGCGCTTTCGCAGCATGCCGGGCTCTGCCACCGATATCGTGTGCGTGTTCTATGCCATGGTCATCGGTCTGTTATTTTCCACAGGCATGTGGATGGCGGCAGCGGGTCTGTCCCTGCTTCTGGGCCTGATGATGATCGGGGTCAGCCTGGTGCTCAAACCCGGCACCTCTCCGGTGGAAGTGCATATCTGCGCTCCGGAGTCCATGGAAAATGCCGGCGTGTTCACCGGCATTCTGCAGGAATACGGAAAGCAGATCCGGCTTTTGAAAGTGCGTACCACCGCCATGGGCACCCTGTATGAAATGACCTACACCTTCTTTCCGGACGACCGCAGCCGTCTGCTGGAAATGATGGACTGCATACGCGGTGAAAATGGCAACATGAATGTGATGTGCTGCGACCTGCAGCAGGAAAACACCCTGCTCTAGACCTCTCTGGTCTGAACAGGAAAAGATGCATCCGATTTTGGCACCAAATTAGAAAGCGCCGGCCAGTCTGGCAGACTGGCCCTGAGGAAAACACAATACATGAACAGAAAAACAACAAAAGGACTGCAGATGCTCTCTCTTCTGGCCCTTCTGGCTCTTGGGGGCTGCTCCAGTGCGGGCAGACAGCCTGAAGCTGCAGGTAAGGAAGACAGCACGCAGAACCAGAACGGTCAGGAAACGGAACTGGATGATGATATCGCTCTGCCAGGACTGAAAGAGGCAGAGGGAACCACTCTGGATCTGTCCCAGTATCCCGATGGCGTCCGCATCAGCAAAGCCGGAAGCTATACCCTGAGCGGCACCACCAGCTCTCCTGTGGTCATTGAAGCAGACAAGGAAGATGTCATTCTCAATCTGCAGGCGGTGACCATCCGCACAGACGGCCTGCCGGCTCTCTTTGTACGAAGCGCCGGCTCTGTCAGCCTGAAGGTATCCGGTCAGAATGTGATGGAGACAAACGGCACCGCTCAGTATGAAGCTCTCAATGCGGCTTTATATTCCAAGGATGACCTGAGCATTCAGGGAGATGGAAATCTGAAGATTACCGCCGGCTATGGCCATGCCATCAAGGCCAAGGATTCCCTGGACGTCGATGAAACTTCCCTGACTCTGGATGGAGCAGAAGATGGCATTCACATCAATGAAACAGGCTCCTTTCATGGCGGCAGCCTGTCCATCACCAGCATGGATGAAGGGATTCAGTCGGAAGGCGACCTGCTTTTTGATGGAAGCAGCGTATCCATCACTGCGGGAGGAGACGGCATTAAAGCCGAGAACGAACTGAAGGTGGAGCAGGGAACCCTGACCATCAACAGCGGCAGCGAGGGCATGGAATCCAAGAACACCCTGGCCATTGCCGGAGGAACGATCAGCATACAGGCTGTGGACGACGGCCTCAACGCCGCCAGCTCTCTGAGCATTTCCGGGGGCGACGTGAGTGCCATCTCCAGCTCCAATGACGGCATCGATTCCAACGGGGATCTGTTGCTGTCCGGGGGCACCGTCACCGCCAGCGGCATTCATTCTCCCGAACTGGCCTTTGATACGGACAACACCCCCTTTGAAATCACCGAGGGCACCATCATCGGCCTTGGCAGCATGGGACTTTCGCCCACGAAGATGGATCAGAATGTCATTGAAATCAATGTGAACAGTCTGCAGAGCGTGAAGCTGGTTCAGAATGGCCAGACTCTGCTGGACTGGAGCGCACCGGAAGGCATGAAAGGCCAGTCCGGCGTGCTGACCCTTTCTGTTTCGGGCCTGCAGGAGGGAGATGCAGTTCTGACCATCAATGGTGAAGATCAGACGCTGACCATTTCAGAAGGACTTACCCAGGTGGGTCAGATTGCCACCATGGGCGGCCAGGGCGGCATGAACGGCGGACCGGGCCAGAGACCGGATGGCGGCGAACCCTTCCAGGAGGAAATGCCAGGTGACTCTGAGTCATCCGGCAGACCGGGAGGTCCGGGAAACAGAAGACCAGGCGGCAGAGGACAGGAAGATACAAACTCCTCGGCTACGGAATCCTCCGGATCCGGAGAATCGCTGTAAAAATCAGCTGAATAGACATGACAGCCTTCGGGAAAACCCGGAGGTTTTTTTGCGCTGGCACAAAAAAGACGGAAAGAGGAAATGCTCTCTTTTGACAGAGCCGCTTCAGTGGTTCTATAATGAGCCCAACGACTGAGACAAGGACACGATGCATGCATGACCGGATGCAGAAAGGGAAGCGGCTGATGAAAGCTTCCTGATGGCGGCATGGATTACTCCCTTCGAGTTGCCCCTGAAAAGGTGTGCCGTCTGCCGCGTTTAGGCTTTGAGGTGCAGAGCGAAAGGCTCTGAACAAAGGTGGTACCGCGGCCGACAGACGTCCTTTGGATTTCTGTCTTTTTTTATACCCATTCAACTCAAAGAGAAGGAGAAATGAAGTATGGAACTCATTGATGTATTACAGGATGAGCATTTGAGCACTCTGAACCACTCCTGCGCCCACATGATGGCCCAGGCTGTGAAGCGTCTGTATCCTCAGGCCAAATTCTGGGTAGGACCCGTCATTTCCGATGGTTTCTACTACGACATGGACCTGGGAGACGTTTCCCTGAACGATGAGGATCTGGCCCGCATCGAAAAGGAAATGAAGAAAATCGCCAAGGACGGCAAGAAGATCGTCCGCCGCGAAGTGTCCAAGGAAGAAGCCAGAGAAATGTTCAAGGACGACCTGTACAAGGAAGACCTCATTGACGGTCTGGAAGACGGAAACATCACCGTCTACAGCCAGGGCGAATTCACCGACCTGTGCCGCGGACCTCATGTAGACTCCGTCAAGGAACTGAAAAACTTCAAACTGCTGAAACATTCCGGCGCTTACTGGAAAGGTGACGCCAGCAATAAAATGCTCCAGCGTGTTTACGGTATCTGCTTTGATACCAAGGAACAGCTGGATGACTATCTGAATACTCTGGAAGAAGCCAAGAAAAGAGACCACAAGAAACTGGGAAGAGAAATGAATCTGTTTACAGTTTCCGAATATGCTCCCGGCATGCCCATTTTCCTGCCCGATGGCATGACTCTGCGCAATATCCTGGAAAACTACTGGTATGACGAACATACCAAAGCCGGCTACAAGTTCATCAAGACACCGATTATCATGTCCCGTGAACTGTGGGAAACTTCCGGCCACTGGGATCACTACAAGGAAAACATGTACACCACCAAGGTGGATGACAGAGACTTTGCCATCAAACCCATGAACTGCCCCGGCGCTCTGCTGGTCTACAACAACGACCTGCATTCCTATAAAGATCTGCCCCTTCGCATCGGCGAACTGGGACAGGTGCACCGTCATGAAGCTTCCGGTGCGCTGAACGGCCTGTTCCGCGTCAGAACCTTCACACAGGATGATGCCCACATCTTCGTTACACCCGATCAGATCGAATCCGAAGTGAAGGAAGTTCTGGCTCTGATCGACCGCATGTACGGCGTCTTCGGTCTGAGCTACACCATCGAACTGTCCACACGCCCTGAAAAGGACTACATCGGAACCATCGAAATCTGGGACAAGTCCGAAGAAGCTCTGGCCAATGCCTGCCGTCATGCCGGCAAGGATTTCAAGGTCAATCCCGGAGACGGTGCCTTCTACGGACCCAAACTGGACATCCATATCAAGGATTCCCTGGGAAGAGACTGGCAGTGCGGCACCATCCAGCTGGATATGAACCTGCCTGAACGCTTTGGCTGCACCTATGTAGACAGCGAAGGCAAGCGTCAGACTCCTCTGATGCTGCACCGCGTTGTTTACGGCTCCATCGAACGTTTCATCGGTATTCTGATTGAAAACTTCGGCGGCCACTTCCCCCTGTGGCTGGCTCCCAGACAGTTCGTTGTCATTCCTGTTCATCAGGAAAAACACCTGGACTACGCTAACTCCGTCGTCAAGGCTCTCAGCGATCTGGGCATGCGTGCCGATCTGGATGACCGCAACGAAAAACTGGGCTACCGCATCCGTGAAGCCCAGATGAAGAAGATCCCCTATCAGATTGTTGTAGGCGACCGGGACATGGAAGAGGGTACCGTGACTATCCGTAAATCCGGAAGCAAGGACGTACTGACTCTGTCCATGCAGGAAGCGCTGGATCGTTTCAAACAGGAGGTAGATGAAAAATGGCTTTTCGACGCACAGTAAAAGCACTTCTCTGTGCAGCAATGCTGGCCGGCATGGCCGGCTGCTCTTCCACAACGGAAGAGAAGACACCCGCTAAGGTCCTCTGTCCTACAGGGGCTCCCGCTCTGAGCACACTGGGCATTCAGGATCCGGAACTGGCTGAAGTGGAATACACCGAAGGTCAGGATCTGCTGGCTGCCGAGCTCAACAAGAGTGATTCCGAATACGATGTCATTGTGGCACCTGTCAATCTGGGTGTGAAATCCTGGAAGGAATCCGATACCTGGCAGCTGCAGGCCGTTGTAACCTGGGGCAACCTGTACATGGTTTCCGACACCCAGGACTGGAATGTGGAGGACAACACCATCGGTGCTTTCGGTGAAGGCGCCGTTCCCGGCATGGTCTTCCAGGAAGTATTCCCTGATCTGAAGTGTGATGTCACCTTCTTCCCCTCTGCTGCAGAAGCCAGCCAGGCACTGATTTCCGGCCAGGTGCACACTGCCCTGCTGGCTCAGCCTGTTGCCACCGCAGCTATTGCCAAATGCAAGGAAGCCGGAACGGAAGTGTCCATTGTGGATGACCTCCAGCAGCTGTGGCAGGAAAAGACCGGTTCCACCAATAAGGGATATCCTCAGGCTGGTGTTTTCGTGAAGAAGGGCGAAGATGAATCCGCCGTTCTGAACGCCATGTCCACATTCCTGGAAAACCCCAGTGACGAAGATCTCACCGCTAAAATTGATGAAGTAACCCCTGAAAAACTGGGTGTTCCCAGCACCAAGATTGCGGTAACCACCTGGAAAGCTCAGAACATCCACTACATGCCTGCTTCTGAAATCCAGGCTGATCTGGAAGCGTTCCTGTCTGTCTTTGGCATGAGCATTCCTGATGGATTCCTCGGCGTTGAATAAACTGAACTGAATCTGGCAGAAGTCTGAATCCCATCGGACTTCTGCTTTTTTATTTCCGGACTGCCAGAGCAGGAGTTGTCAGGCATTCCTTTTCAGTTGAATGATTCCATCTGATAGGCTGTCAGAGAAGATGAACATCACATCAAGGAGGTTCTGAATATGGCGATGATGAGTGAAGAACAGGCACACGTGGAGTTTCTGAAGGAGAGAGCCCAGAATCTGGGACTGACCTTTGATCAGTACATGCTGTTTCTGATCTTTGAAACCCTGGATCATGCCCCTGCATTGAATAATGAGGAAATGACACCTTCCCCCTGGGAAGAAACAGCTCCCCAGCAGGAACAGCTCTAGAACAGAAGAATCAACCGAATTCCATGCCGGCTGCAGGATCTGAAAAAGGTCATGCAGCCGGCTTTTTCTCTGGTCAGAAGGAGGAGGGCAGAAAGAAAAACACCGGCTGTCCTGGAACAGACAGCCGGTGAGGCAAAATTCATTTGGAAGAATCAGAGATGAGACGGCCGTCATCGAGAATCAGAATCCGGTCTGCCTGTCTGGCCAGGGTTTCATCATGAGTGACCATCAGGACCGTCTTGTTGAACTTCTTTGTACCAACCCGCTTCGCGGGG
>Cam_p2__coassemble_1094_pt1 | contig 29152 bp, 26 predicted proteins | sample Cam_p2__metabat2_low_PE_020 | metagenome-assembled genome bin Cam_p2 | reverse complement strand
TGCAAGAGTAAATCGCATTGCCTGGCAAATGGAATTTACGAAAAAGTAAATTCCATTTCTGGGGTCGCGAAGTGGAATTTACTTTTGCACTTCACAATTATAATTATATCTGTGTCTATCGAAGGATTGCTCTATGAGCAGTTCTTTGCTTTCGTTATAATAAAACTTATTCATTCTATGAAGATCATGCTTATTCAAATCAACTGATCCTTGAATGGTGTTATAGGTGATATTTATGAGCATTCCACTTCTAGCCTTGCTGACACAACTCCGTTTGTATACTAGAGAGGTTATATAATGTTGAGCACAGACATAAAAGTAGTCTTGCGCCATGGTTTTCAATAAAACCATATCTAGCTCATCCATATCAATTTCATCTATTCCAAGGTACTCAGGAATATAGTCTAAGTTCGAACACTGCTTCAAAGTGTCCGTCATAAAATTTATATAGCCTTCATTATATAGAGGCATTTTAAAGTAAATTCTATATTCGAAAAGACCATATAAATTATCAATCTGAGTCCATGACACCGATATTTTGGAAATATATTCATTATCCTTTAATCGAATATCAGCAAGCCTTCCTTTTTCATGTCCACCATAATTCATTCTAATTAAGTTATAAGCTCTGAATCTATCAGGTTTAGGTACGTAGAGTATTACTTCGTATCCTCTCTTAGAAAGAGAATCGATATTTTCTACCAAATGTTTAATCTGCTTATTATCCAACACATCAAAGAAACTAACTGAATGGATACGGACAATTTCGAAATCTTCAGATTTTATATCAGGATTGTTTCCATCAACGTCTTGATATCCCTGCTTATCTCGGGTGTCCGGCTTTCTTTTTTTTGAGAAATAATCTTTAGCGGTGCCTGTACGTATATTTATGATAAAATAATCAATACCTTTTCTCTCTCTTTTACCCGCTTTCCCAAGATACCAAATTAATTTGTTATGCATATAAACTTTCACCTGTTTGACCACTGCGAGTTCATTGGCTGATACATTTTGTACTACGAGGAAAAACTCATATTCTTTGAACACTCTTTTAATATATCCTAGTTTTTCCAACTAAACAGTCTGCTTCTCTTCATACATGATTTGCTAAGAGGACCACTTCTAAGAACTAGGCAATATTTTTCAGCCAGTTTTGCTTTCATTTTAAAGGAAATCATCGATTACCAAAAAGCCCCATTTCTCAATCAATATAGAGGCTCCGGAAATGGGGTTATATGAAATACAGATTTTGGTATCGGATTTCTATCTTCGAGGATTGGATAAAAGTTGGTTTATCAATGCAGAAGATGTAGGACAAAGATTTATAAAGCAGTCATTAGTTACCGCTGGAAGGCATGCAGGCGGCTACCGCAGCAGCCAGGTTGGAAATCGGCATGGTCTGCAGAACCACTTTTCCAGGACCGGTGATAACGGTATTGAAGAAGCCTTCGCCGCCAAAGAGCTTGTTCTTAACGCCCTTAACCGTCACAACGTCAATGGAGCAGGTGCCATCAATCATGGCTACGTTACCGGTATCCACGATCAGCTGTTCTCCGGGTGCCAGAACGGTGCTCCATTCGGCACCATCCAGTTCCAGGAACACCATGCCTGGACCGGTCATTTTCTGCATGATGAAGCCTTCACCGGAAAACAGACCGCTCATTCCCTTGTGCTGAAAGAAGGTGGACAGTTCTACAGATGAAGTACTGGCCAGGAAAGCTCCTTTCTGGGCAATGATGGATTCTCCTGGATGAAGAATCACCGGCTTAATGCTGCCGGGAAAAGAAGAAGCAAAGGTGATCATGCCAGGCTGGTATCTGGCTGTGTAGATATTCTGGAAAATGCTCTCTCCGGAAAACATTCTGCCAAATGCCTTGCCAATGCTGGTGCCTTTTGTCTGCATTTCCATATTCGGTGTCATCCAGACCATGGATCCCTTTTCGGTAATCATGGATTCATTGTTTCCAGATTGCAGATAACGGCGGGAAAGTCTCCGCCAATGATTTCATAATTCATTATTTTCTTCCGGGTCTGCCGGCTCTTCCTCTATAAAAGGTTGGAATCAACTGACTGATGTCTGGATTGTATCATCTGTTCTGTGTTTTTCAGACAGGGGGACTTTTTTGCCTGTTGAATCATCGAAACCAAAACCATACTCGGTCCAGACAGAACAACAGTACAGACTGCGCTGATGCTTACTTTGGCTGGCGCAGGATCTTCTCCATGGCTTTGCCTTTAGCCAGTTCATCTACCAGCTTGTCCAGAATCCGGATGTCCTTCATCAACGGTTCTTCGATATTCTCGACCCGGACACCGCAGATCACGCCCTTGACCAGATCCCGGTTCGGATTCATCAAAGGCGCCTGCAGGAAGAAGTCGCCATAGGAAATGGAACTCTGTTCCAGACTCTCGATCTGTTCATTACTGTATCCAGTCAGCCAGGTGATGATGGTATTCACTTCTTCTCTGGTGCGTCCTTTTCGTTCTGCCTTGGCTACCAGCAGCGGGTAGACCTTGTTGAAGGCCATGGCATAAACCTGTTCATTTGTCATAGGGGATCCCTCTCTTTACGTTTTCTCTTTCATCATTGTATCGGCTTACCGCTTTTCCTTCAGACAATCTCCAATGCCAGTCCAAAAACCAGAAAAGCACCGGACTTTTCCAGAAATCAGAAACCGTCCGGTGCTGTTATTGTTAGTTTTTCAGGAGCAGACTCAAAAACCATTCCGGCTTCTGGTTGTCTACCCCAGTATACTGTCCTTCTTTTTTAGAAAGAAAGGTCCGCAATATCGAAATACTGCATGCCTTCATCGGTATCCATACCGGTGTCGTAGTTACGGTCAGCCAGGAAATCCAGGAACTCTTCTTCTCTGGAAGGATCTTCAATAGCCAGCAGGAACAGTTCGATGGCCGTTACGGCTTTGTGCAGCGCTTCATCATACAGATCCAGGAAGGATTCGGTGAAGATTTCTCCGGTGACTGGATTGCGCCACTGGGAGTGCAGAAGATTCAGCAGATCGATGTTGTCTTCGACTACAGGCGGGACCCAAAAGCCGGAGAATTTGTTTTCCATGCCAAAGAGCTTTTCGACTTTCTGCAGAGCAGAAACTTTCTTGCCATCGGGATCATGGAAGATCTGCTGCATGGTTTTCCAGTTCTGCAGGGATTCACGGACCATGTAGGGACGGATGTCTTCATCAAAGATTTCCCGCAAAATCGGATAGTAGACATTGACGATGACTTTCATCTCCGATTCCGTCAGATCGCATACTTCCATAGCCGGGTTGAAGGTCTTGATGGTTTCTCCGTTCTTAATCTTCAACATGGCTGCATCCAGCAGGCTTTCAAACCGGTGGTGTCTGTCTGCACTGCGCTTAATGCATCGGCCGGTCCGGTAAAAGATATAGGGATGAGCCGTACTGTCCAGAGCCCAGTGGCACAGGTGTCCGGCACCATAGGCGATCATGTCTTCCTTGAGGGATTCGTTTTTCTGCTCCCTGATGTGGTGGACCAAATCGGCATAAAACTCATTGACATGGGAAGAATGCAGAGCATTTCCCATCTTGCGCAGAGGCGCTTTTTTCATAAAGGAACCAGGGGTCACCCGGTGGAAAAACAGAAAATCGGGACCATTGGAGCCGACGTTAAAGAGCTGTCTGCGGTTTTTGAAATTTTCGTTGTCCAGCAGTTTCTGGACATCCTCGGCAAACAGGGTATGAGTAATGATATTGGGCATGATTAATCCTCCGCTGCTTTCGTTCGCAGTCCATCTACAATAATGACTTCTGCATAGGTATCCATGGAACAGTAGGTGTCGATGGCTTCGGCAATCTGTTCCTGTTCTTCTTCGCTGACATGGGGCAGTTTCCGGTAGGCTTCCACCGCCTGCATGCCATCGGAAATATCCAGCTGGCTGTAGCCGGTCTCTTTGGAGAACAATGGCAGCATAGTCTTCAGGGAAAAATGACCTTTCTGGCGCACATCATAATAGAGTCCCTTATCAAAGAGAGCAGCCAGATCCACCATTCGTTCGGTCATGGTATGAAGGGGTCTGGCATATTCGGGAAACTGTTCGGCCAGCTGATTGAGGCGCAGCTTTTCAGCGCCTTCCATATTGAAGACCAGAATGGAGCCTTCTTCCGGCATGTCTTCAATGAGAGATTCGATGAATCTCTTCCGGCAGTCCTGACCGCCAAAGAAGCTTTTGTGTTCAAGCAGACCGTCCTGATTCTGAATATGAAGGGAGTACTCAAAGCAGAGCACATCAAAGGGTCGCATACCATCATAGGGTGGGAAGGCAAAGGTGTCCCATTCAAAATCCAGGTAGCACAGCGGCCACTGCAGGGAGTTCAGCCAGGTGTTGATGCCGGTCTTGTCCATGAACACTCCGCCGTTTTTATCGGCCATGATCTGGGCGTACTGAATATCAAAGCCATCGATGAGGTCGCCTGGAATATCCTTCAGCTTCATACCGGGTTTCGAAAGTTCAGCTTTGTGGGAAGCGGAAGAAAGCTGCAGAGCATCGTTATCGGCCAGATGATCTTCCGCAAAGCAGGAGGCATACCAGGAGCATTTTCTGGGCGCCGTGCACTGTCTGGTGCGGATAGCCTCCGGCGCTGTTTCACTTTCCAGCATGGCCGAAGTCGATGCAATGAGTGCATCCAGATCCAGTTCCTTCTTGGCTTCTTCCACCATTTCCTGAATGGTGGCGGTTTTGAAATTGGAACCTCTGGAATTGAAGTGTCTGGTTTCAATGAGCATCTCTTCGGGAATCAGATCGCCGTGTCTGACATAGGCGGAATTGAGGAAGAGCACCTTGTGATCGGTGATTTTGACTCCCAGTTTTTCCAGCATGATGCTGTTGAGGGCCATGGTGTTCAGATCATGGTCTCTGGCTGAAGGAGAAAGGGTGGGATAAACGGCTGTCCAGCCCGTCTCGTTTTTCTTCAGGCAGGGGATTTTGGTCCGGCAGCCGTTATATTCAAAGCGAAGGTGAACGCCTACGCCATATTCTTCCAGAATGCCCAGGGAGTGCTCGGTAGTCTCCCAGGCAAAGCCTTCACAGCCTTCGGGAATATCCAGATAGGATTCCCACAGGGTGGAAAAGGAAACGATCCGGAAAGAATGAGCTTCCGGTACACCGGTCTGCTCCATATGCTTCGCATTCCAGGTTCTTCTTTCACAGCGCAGGGCGCTGCTGATATCACTGATATGGATCATCTGCATCCCCCTCCTTTCTGCTGATTTCAAATTTTTGATGATTGGTTTGATTCATGTTGTTTCTGTTTTCTCTGTATTCACTCTGCAGGTTTCTCTGGGCATCCAGAACTTCCTGCAGTTTTTTCTCGTATGCGATTCTGCTCGACTCAGGTTCTAACAGCACCACGTCGCTGCCAAAGGCGAACAGAGCGCTGCATAAAGCGGGAAAGCTGTCCTGTAAAAAGGAATAGGTCACACTGGTGCGGTCTTCACTGACCTTCTGCAGGGAGCTGCCCCAGGGCGTTTCCAGAAAGAGGCGTTCGGCTCTTTTCTGAACTCTGACGCTGTAGCGCACCAGAGCGCCATGGAAAATGCTGGAGATGCCGATGATGTCATCCAGGTTGAAGGATAAAGAGCGGTCAAAATGGATGTCTGTCAGTTTGACATCACTCATACGCTGTCTGGAAAAGCGGTAGGTTCTCCAGGACTTGCGCTCTCTGCACCAGCCGATGAGATAGGCTGCCCCGTCAAAGCTGATGACTTCATAAGGATCCACGGAGAGCTGTTCCGGTTCTTCTCGGTTGCGGGACTGATAGAGCAGGCGGATCATCCGCTTTTCGCTGATGCCTTCCAGGCACAGGGAAATCCATTCTCTCTGCTTTTCATCCAGCATGGGACGAAGAGAGGAAAGATAGGAAATGCCGGCAGCAGAATCGCTCTGCCCGGCCAGGTGGATCTTCTGCACAAAGGAGTCAAAGGCATCCGTATGGACAAAGGAAGAAGAATGAACCAGATTCACCGCTTCTTCCAGAGCCGTCTTCTCTTCTTCATTCAAAGAAGGAACAGCCAGGGTATAGCGCTTTTCCAGAGAGTATCCGCCATAGCGGCCTCTGGTTTCAGTAATGTGATAGCCTGCTTCTTCCAGTTCCCTGCGGTATTCCCGGATGTTGCGGGGATTGGTCTGCAGCTGTTCTGCCAGCTGGGCAGAAGGAACGGGAGCGGAGGCGTTTTTCAGAATGGCCAGCATGCGCAGGCACTGAGCGGTACGATTCAAGGCATTCTTCCTTTCTGTCATTTTCTCATTATACACGCTGAGAAAAGAACAAAGCGCTTTACCGGAAACGGTGTCTGCTGCCGGCCTTCCTCTCATTCCTCTCCTTCTTCATTCTCTTATTCTCTTTCCTCTTATTCTCCCTGCTCTTATTCATCTACCTGACCTCCTCTTTTCTTTTTCCATCTGCCCTATATTTTCTATGATTTTTCTCCAAGGAATCTGTCTGAAAATATTTGTACAAATCAGCAATTCAGCTGTACTTTTCATTCATTTCTAACCATTCATTCTCTGAAAATTTTCAGAATCCTATAATTAGACTGTAAGCGATATCACCGTTTCTGGATCCATTGTCCGGGTTTCCGGAAGCGGTGAAGAAAAAGAAAAGGAGGAACTATGCAAATCAAAAAAATCGGGGCCTGCCTGATGAGTGCTGCCATGCTCTTCTCACAGACAGTCCCCGCCGCTGCTGCACCAGTGGATGATGAGCTGCTGCATCTGACCTTTGAAGAGGAAAATGCCGCAGATACCAGCGGATCCGGCAATGACGGAACCGCCCACAACATCACCTACGTGAAGGGCATCAGTGGCTAGGCTGCCCACATCGTCAACGCCAACGGCATGACGACCCAGAAAGCGGACAGCTACATCTCCCTGCCTTCGACTCTGGAACTGGGAACATCGGACCTGACGTTCTCGCTCTGGTACATGGCAGATGCCGGTACGGAAGGCGGCGGCTGTGTCATTGGTAACAAGGACTATGACTCCGGCGCCAACGACGGCTTCATCATCGGCAGCTTCACCAACAACGTGCGGGCCAACTTTGCCTTCAACAGAAGCCGCAAGGACAACACCTTCGGTTCCAGAGACGGCAACTGGCACCATCTGGCGGTGACCCTGGACCGCGATGGTGAAATGCGCACCTATCAGGACGGCCTGTACAGAGGCAGTGCGGACATCTCTGCCTTTGATGGCATCAGCCTCGACGTCAACTCCCTCAACATCGGTGCTGACGGCATCCTGACCTACGGCCTCATCGACTCTCAGGTGGATGAAGTCCGCATCTTCTCTTCTGTCAAATCCGCTGATGAAATCAAGGCGCTCTATGACGAAGTGAATGATGCAGCCAGTGAAGATCTCACCGGAAAAACTGTTCTGGACATCTCTTTTGACGGCAATGCCAATGATGCTTCCGGCAGAGAAAACCACGGCACTGTGGTGGGAAATCCTGAATTCGTAGAGGGCATTCATGGCCAGGCTCTGCATCTGGTCAATGAGAATGGCTCCAGCAATGCCAAAGCCGATCAGTATGTGAACTTTGGAAACCACTCTGATCTGAAGCTGGGCACCAGCGACTTTACCCTGACCTACTGGGCCAGGTCAGACAATGGTGTCAGCGGCGGCGGTGCCCTGATCTCCAATAAGAACTTTGATTCCGGCGCCAACACCGGCTTCAACGTAGGAGATTTCAACAACGGATTCCGTTTCAACTTCCGTGCTGACGGCTATTCCCGCAATGACCTGTATGGCATTGCTCCCATCGACGGCAACTGGCATTACATGGTGGTGACTGTTGACCGTGACGGTGAGATGACCGCCTACAGAGACGGCACCAAAATCAACTCCACCAGCATTGCCAACTCCAAAGATGCCACCATCGACTCCGGCAATGTGGTTGTCGGTGCAGACGGCACCTTCAGATGGGGTGTCAATGATGCCTACATCGATGAATTCACCCTGACCAGAAGCGTCCTGGATACCACCAATGCCAGAAGCGTCTATGCCGAAGGCATCTATGGCTACGCCATCAAACGCGCTTCTTCTCTGATCGAGAGTGCCGAGGTCTACATCCCCGAAAAGACCACTCTCATCAACAACGCCAAAAACGCTCTGAGCGCTGCCCAGGCTCTGGCCGATTCCGAAGATGAAGAAGCCAGAATCAGCGCTGCAGAAGCTCTCAACGAAACACTGGATGCTCTGGAAGAAGCTCTTCCCGAAGTGGATCCGAGTCTGATGCTTCACGCCTCCTTCAACGGCGAAAATGCCAACGACCTCTCCGGCCGTCACAACGATGGCGAAATCACCGGAAACGTCACCTATGAAGACGGCATCTCCGGCAAGGCTGTCCGCATCAAAAACCAGAATCCCGGAACCACAGCTGCTGCTGATTCCTACATTGATTTTGGAAATGGCGAAGACTTCCAGTTTGGAGCAGACGACTTCACCGTATCCTTCTGGTACAGGGAATATGAAGACAACCACGAATGCTCCATCATCGGCAACAAGGACTGGGATTCCGGCCGCAACCTGGGCTGGAACCTGGGTCTGGTGAGCATGGGCCTGCAGTTCAACTTCACTGCCCAGGGCCAGACACGCCGCGACCTGAAGCCCGGTCAGATCAATGACGGTGCCTGGCATCACCTGGCTGCTTCCGTCAACCGTTCCGGCAATACTGTCCTGTATCTGGATGGCAAGGCTGCCGTAACCCAGGACTTCTCTTCTATTGCCGGCTCTTCCATCGACTCTCTGGGTCTGGTGCTGGGTGCTGACTCTGTTTACCGCTATGGCATCAACGATGCAGCCATCGACGAACTCAAGATCTGGAACAGATCCCTGAGTGCGGATGAAGTAGCAGATGAAGCCGCCATCGGCCTCTTTGAAGCCGAACTCAAGGATCTGGAAGCCGGTCTGGAAATCTCTGATGCTTCCGAATCCCGCAAGGATGGTCTGAGAAAGTCCATCGCTTCCATTCGTGAACGACTGGGTGCAGGAGAAAACCTCAATACTCTGAGAACTTCTCTGAACCTGGCCAAAGAAGCCTTTGAAGATCCTGCAGAGGATCCCATCATCACCTTCAACGTGCTCTCCGACGTGCATCTGGAATCTGATGCCAGTGCAAACCAGAACCAGAACCTGCTGGATGCGCTGAGTGATCTGGAATACCTCAACCCCAACTCCACAGCCACCATGTTCCCCGGTGACCTGACCAACGGCGGCGCTGCAGCTCAGTACACAGCTTTCTTTGATATGCTGGACAACCACTCTGCTGCATGGCCCATCGCTGCTCTGGGTAACCACGATGTGCGCTGGCTCTGCTCCGGCGATGACCGCAACGAAGCTTCCCTGCGTGTTCCGACCTGTAAGGAAGGAACCACACCCTTCAGAGAACGCTATTTAAGCCGCAACCAGAAATACATGGGTGACACCCCTGAAGGACAGCTGTATTACGATCAGTGGATCAACGGCTATCACTTCATCACCCTGAACACCGAACAGGACCTGAAGGACCAGGCTTACCTTTCCGATGAACAGATCAGCTGGCTGGCTGATGTTCTGGAAGGATCCGATCCTGAAAAGCCAATCTTCATTCAGATTCACCAGACTTTCCAGGGTACAGCTGACCACGAACAGCTCGACTGGATCGGCGGTGAAAGTGAAGAAAACCTGAAAGCCGTTCTGGAAAACTATCCACAGTCCGTGATCTTCACCGGTCATGTTCATAACGGCAAGAACCTCGCCGACGTCTACAACCGCAGCTTCGGCCACGTTGTGGATGTTCCCTGCTTCTACTATCAGTCCTATGGCGATTCCCAGAACCGCATCGGTTATCAGGTAGAAGTGTATGAAGATGACATCGTTATCCGCATGCGCGATTTCGCCAGCGATACCTGGCTGGATGATTACACCATGCATGTAGATCTGGATGCCGTCGATCTCATCGATGACTCTCAGGATATCGATACAGGCAAAATGACCATCACCGCCGGCAGCGAACATGCCACCAGCGGTAACGAAGGTCCTGCTTCCAACCTGTTTGACAACAACACCTCCACCATCTGGCATACCAGCTACAGAGGAGATGGAACCACCATGTCCGAAAGATGGCTGGAAGTGGATCTGGAAGATGACACCTGGGTACAGGCTGTCCGCTATCTGCCCAGACAGTCCGGCAGCAACGGCACCATCCTCAAAGCCAACATCTATGTTTCCACCGACCATGGTGAATCCTGGATTCCTGTGGCTGCAGCCAACTGGAAAGGATCTCCCGCCTGGAAGAGCGTTTCCTTTACTCCCGTTCTGGCCAATGCCATCCGCATTGAACCCACAGAACCATCGGCGAATACGCCTCCGGTGCAGAACTGCGCATTGCTCATTCTGCCCTGACTGGCGATGAGCTGTTAGAAACCGTCATTGCTTCTGCTGAAGCTGTTGACCAGGCTAACTTCACCGAAGATTCCCTGGGTGCTTTCACCACTGCTCTGGCTGCTGCCAAAGCTCTGGTAAACAATGCTGCAGCTGACGAAAGCGCCAAGCTGGAAGCTGCCAGCGCTCTGCAGAAAGCCATGAGAGCTCTGGTTCCCCTGAACTCCATCACCCTGGCCAGCTTCAACATCGCCGCAGGCCGCGGACCCAACCTGGAAGCCATCAGCAATCAGATGAACGAATATGGTGTTCACATTGCCGGTCTGCAGGAAATCGACGTCAACACCGGACGCAACAACTACGACATGCTGGCAAGACTGGCCTCCTATGGTGTTTACCCCTACACCAGCTTTGCCAAGGCCATCGACTTCAGCGGCGGCCAGTACGGTATCGGCACCGTTTCTTCCCTGCCCATTCTGGAAGAATCCAGTGAATCCTATCAGGCTGCCATCGGTGAAAACCGTGTGTGGCAGAGATCTCTGGTCGAAAAAGACGGCAAGCAGATTGCCTTCTATAACACTCACATGTCCTATGAGAACCAGTCCATCCGCAGACAGCAGATGATGGAACTCATTGAAGCTGTCAACAATGACCCGGCTGAATACAAGGCCATCACCGGTGACTTCAACGCCGACCAGGAAAACAGCGAATTCTTCGTCTTCCTGGATGACTTCAACCTGACCAATGGTCATGACGGAACATGGCATGACACCTACAACCTGGTAGACTCCACCATGAAGGTCTACAGCATCGACAACATCATCACCACAAAGAACCTGCGTCTGGTTGACATGGGCGTGGTGGAAAACAGCCTCTCTGACCACAACATGTTGTGGGGCACCTTCCAGTTCATGGACGAAGATCAGCCTTCCAGACAGAAGCTGAACTTCACCCTGCAGGAAGCCAAAGCCATCGAAAATGACGGCTACTCCACTGCCACCTGGAACAGACTGCAGAAAGCCATCGCAGCAGCCGAAGATACAGAAGGCTGCAGCCAGGCTGAAATTGATGCCATTGAAGACGAGCTGAAAGCCGCCATGGCAGGTCTGTCCCATTCTCAGAACAAGACTCTGCTGCAGCAGGCCATCGCCTATGCAGAAGCCATTACCGAAGACGACCTGAAGGATGTCAACGAAATCGTTCTGAAAAACTTCCGCACCACTCTGGCTAAAGCCAAAGAAGTGGAAGCTGATGAAACAGCTACGCAGGCAGAAATTGATGAAGCCTGGAAGAACCTGACCAGAGCCATCCAGATGCTGGAATTCCGCTCTGACAAGACCGAACTGAGAGCTCTCATTGCTCAGGCTGAAGCCCTGAAGGAAGCAGATTACACCACCGACAGCTGGAATGCTCTGCAGACCGCTCTGGCTCATGCCAAAGAAATCGAAGCCAGCGACACCGCTCTGACCGATTCCATCAACGAAGCCGCTGCTGCTTTAAGAGAAGCGATTGCTGCTCTGACCAAGAATGAGTTTGATCTCTCTGTTCTCAACTTCCTGATTACTTCCTGCGAAGGCATTGATCAGACCGCCTACTCCAATGAAGACGGCACTCTGGATGCCTTCAACGAAGCTCTGGCAGCCGCTAAACTGACTGCCGGCAATCCTGCTTCTCAGGAACAGATTGATGCGGAAGTCCTCCGCCTCAATGCTGCCTGGATGAACCTGCGCTTCAAACCCGATGAATCCCTGATTGCTCTGCTGCAGGATTTTGTAGACAGAGTGGAAGTGATGAATCTGGCTCTGTTCTCTGCTGATGAAATCGACAGACTCCAGACCTGTGCCGCCAGCATTAAAGTGGCTCTGGCAAGCGACATTTCCGCAGCCACAGCCAATCAGCTGGCCAAAGAAGCTGAAGATCTGAAACCTCTGCTGGACCGCAAACCTGAAGACAACACTCCGGAAAAGAAGGATCCCATCGTCATTGAAGAAGAACCTTCCATCAAACCTTCTGAAGAAACTCCTGTTTCCGAAAGAAAAGAAGTGGCCGGAGAACCTGTTCACCAGAGCGCATCCACTCAGAAATCCGTGAAGACAGCTGCTTCTACAGGCACTCTGTTCTCCACCCTGGCTGGTGCTGCTGCTCTGAGCGTACTCACTGCTCTGCGCCGCAGAAACCGCAGATAGTTTCAAAATGATTCAGTCAGATCCACAGAAACCTGTGATCTGATCCCCAAAACAGTAAAAGCCATAGCCGAAGCAGAAATGCTTCAGGCTATGGCTTTTCTTATTGTCTGATGTGCTGATGTGGTCCGGAGGACCAGTCTCCAGACAGATGCTCACTGTTCGTACCGGCCTTCTTCTGCGATCTTCAGATCCCGCAGCAGTCCATCCACATCCAGTGGATCACTGGAATTCTGGATCTCCCGGATCAGGGTTCTGGCCAGATCAAAATGACCGGTCTTGATGTAAATGTCCGCCAGATTGTATCGGGCGACCTGTCTGTCGAATTCATCATAATAGCCATCAATCATGGCCTTAAGCGATTCCTCAGCCAGAAAGATCGTTTCTTCATCCGGGTGCGGATCACCAAGATACTGACGGTACAGTTTCCATTCCTCGTCCATGACACGGCACTTCCCTTCTAGAAATCGATGAGGTAGATGCTGATGGGGATCTTCCAGAATCTGGCCGGGTGTTCCAGACCCTTCACTTCCGCTTCCAGCAGCTTGCCGGCATCCATGAGTCTGGCAAAGACCAGATTGTCTCTGGCAGGAATATATCCTGCTTTTCTTCCCTTAGAATCCAGCAGCAGGATGGCCCATTTGTCTTTTTCATTGTCTTCCCGCTGCATGCGAAGTGTATCTCCGGGTTTCATCTCATGAAAAACGCTCTGATCCGGAACATGGGTAGTCCCGGCCACAAAGGAATCAAAGAGCAGAATTCTCTTCTGCAGGGGTTCAATCAGTTCTGAGACCGGATGATCCTCCAGGACAGTCAGCAGGTTTTCCTGCGTTTTGACAAGGTCATGCATACAGATTCTCCCTGGAACTGATCAGTTCCTGCAGCTGCTGATTCAGACTGTCCAGGTAAGCTTTGAGAGATTCATTAAACTCCTGCATCTCGTTCTTCTTTTCCTGCACCTTTTCGGGATCATCAATCCAGTCCCTGTACAGATAAGGGTCTTTTGACTGGATCTTTTCAATCTTTTCCTTCAGTCTTTCAATCCTCTCTTCTACAGCATCATGAGAAGGAACAGTGGTCGTTTCGCCCAGCAGCCTGAGCCGGTAGAGAATCTGCACCTGAATCTCTTCCATGGTTTCCAGATCTGCGATGTGGTAGGCAGTAACCAGTTCATTCCAGAGGGTCTTCATCTCTTCATCCGATTCCAGTTCAGGATGAAGATCCGGATGGATCAGATGAACAAGAGAACGGAAGATTTTCCGGATTTTCAGTTCTTCCTCTTCAGAGATGGGTTCGGCTTCTCGGATGAGCTTTTCCTGATGAACCAGATCCTTGAACATGGCGTACCAGGCAGCCATTTCTTTGTTGAGGGACTGGGCAATGACCTGAGGATCGGGTGTTTCCCCTTTGTTGTAGGTCAGGACATAAAGAGCGATTTCCTTTTTCAGTCTGATGATTTTGATGCGCAGTGAAAACCGCTGGATGGTCAGCTGTCCAAACAGCTGCATATATCTGCCTCTGAGCTGGACACATTCCTGCCTGAGATTCTGCATTCTCAAGTACAGCTTTTCGTACTGGGAAAGAAGCCCGTCATCAGCAGGGATAATTTCGTTACGATCGTTATTCATGAGTCAATTATACCGGCCTCGTTAGAATTTTGTTAACCGCTTTCCATATGGCAGTCAGATCCGGTGGAGATGACCAGATCCTTTGTCCGGAAGCCGGAACCAGGCAGAGTCTGACTGACAGACTCCATTCAGCATTTTTCTCTTTACAACATCAAAAGACCGCCCGAAGGTTAGCGAGAAGTTAAACAGATGCTCTTGTACTGTTATTCTCCTCACCTGGTTCGCAGAAATCTCCCGGTTTGTTTAGCTCCAGATTATCGTCAAAGAGGCCTTTGATTCTGTAGTTGTAGAGAGTCTTCAACGACAGGTTGAGATCCGGTCTGGTCTGATGAATTTTCTTCAAACACATTCCCTGCTCAACGCCTTCCTTAACAATCTGGCGGATTTGTTCCTTTCTCGTGTCTGATAAGTTGATGCCGCAGCGTGACCTGGACATGCGGTCTGTATAGTTCTGATGGGCTTCTACAGCAATATACAGGCGCTTGTCGTTCTGACAATGTTCAAGCTGGCTGCAGCCGTTACAGACGCCAAAGAGGACGTCCCGTCTGCTGCATGCTTCTGCGAATACTGGCTTTTCTGATCCATCCTGGGAATCGTCTGAGCTGATCCCAGGTTCGATTCTCGAGCGTTTTCTTATTTCCTTGGTTACGGTCGACTTATCCTTGCCGAGCCGGAGAGCGATCTGGTTTTTCTTAATGCCTGCATTGAGACACTCTTCGATAAACTTTCGGTCTTCCAAAGACATATGAATCTGTTTTTGCTGTGCCATGGTTCCCCCTTCACTCTGGGGAGAGCAGCAGATACGGTTACATCGTCAGTATAGTGGATCAGGCGAAAAATTTCATTTAGATTTTATAGGCCAGTGCAAATTTTATGGAGTAAAAACTACATTATTAAGGTCTTTTTTGGTAATTTTGATTTTCCAATGCTTTCTGTAAGCTCTAACCTTCGATTTTCTGAAAAATGATGTTGACTCTTCCACTAGGCTTTGCTTTCTGTTTACAACGCCGTTTATCAATAAAACGAGTAACCGCAACAGGCAGATTCTATCAAATGTATAAAACGTTTTACAACGGATAAAAATCGGAAACCGAAAATGAAATAGACGAAAGTAAGTCAATCTGTCACGATTGGCCAGAGAACAAAAGGAAAGAAGGAACGAAATATGAAACCCTGTATCTGGAAACCCACTCCCATCCGGTTGGAAAGAGAGGATGGATTTGTCCTGGAAAGCGCCGGAAAAGAAGAAGCGCAGCTATATCTGGATGGCTTTCATCAGATCGATTTGGAAGCCATGAAACTGACCGCCTCCGGTCCGGGCATGGAAGACCATGTAGTGCTGGAAGCCTATGAACGGTTCTGTGAAGATCCGGACAGGCTCTTTCTGGTGCTGAAGGATCCAACAGGAAAGATCGTCGGAGAAGCTGTCATCAACGATCTGGACCGGGAGAAAAGCGAAGCCAACTTCCGCATTGCTCTGTTTACGGCAGAGACCCGTGGAAAAGGACTTGGCAGCTGGATTCTTCAGGTAATCTGCAGTCAGGCCTTTGAGGGAATGCGACTGGAAAGACTGACCCAGGATGTTCTGCAGACCAATCCCAGAGCCAGACATGTCTATGAAAAAGCCGGGTTCGTCTGGGACTCCTCCTGTGAAGAAGAAATCATCAATCAGAACGGTGAAAAAGAAACAGCCGTTTTCGACTTCATGGTTCTGGATGCCGATGCATGGAAAGCCAGAATCATGAAATAACCATTCTCTTCCCCCTCAGAATAAAGACACCAGCTCTTGTCCAAAAAAAACAGGCTGCACTAACGAGAAAGCAGCCTGTTTTACAGGGTGTCGCATGATAAAAACCCTGATCAGAGAATAACAGGATATCTGGAATGTTCGGTTTACGGTGCCCGGGAAGTTCTTTTCCTCTGATTGTTCTTCCAAAGCCGGATAACCGTTTCTGTCAGCAGAATCGCCAGAGTGATCATGCTGCAGACGCCTGGAAAATCTCCGAGAGGATGCTGCAGGAGTCCCACTGGCAAAGGCCTGATGTAAAAACCGAGTGGTTGGCTCCTTAAAAAACTATACCGACATTCTTCCAGAAAAAAACAGGCTGCACCAACGAGAAAGCAGCCTGCATGACACCAGGGTCATGAAAGATCCGATCACATAGAATCAGAAGATCTACAAAGTCATGTCTATGATGCCTGGGAAGTTCTCTTTTTCTGATAGTCCTTCCAAAGCCGGATAGCCGTTTCAGTCAGCAGAATTGCCAGAGCGATCATGCCGCAGACACCGAGGATTTCCGCCAGTCTGTCCAGAGCGGCAACACGGTCACCATGAACGAATTCGCCCATCATGTAGTAGGTCAGCTTGCCGGGTACAAAAGGCACCAGCACAGCCGGCAGATAGACGGAAACCGGTTTGTGATAGACTCTCGAGAAAATCTCCGAGAGGATGCTGTAAGTGAGTCCGCTGGCAAAGGCACGAACGTAAAGACCGTCGAAAAATCCCATAACCAGAGCCGACATGAAGCCGATGAATCCGGCAATAGGAATGTTCTTCCCTCTTCCGTTAAAGCGGACAGAGCACATGCTGCAGACGATGCCTGCACCGATCGCATTAATGAGAATCATCATACTAACAGCACCGCCAATGCTACGCCAGTTCCCATGGCGATGGAGGCACCAATCATGATGGCTTCGGCAATCCTTGCCCAGCCAGCCTGATAGTTGCCGTTGATGGTATCCCGGATGGCGTTAAAGATAACCATTCCAGGGACCATCAGAGGAATGTTGGAGACGACGGTCTTTTCGATTCCAATGGGAATGTCCACCATCTCCAGCATAATGGGAATAATTGTGACAAAAAAGCTTGCGGCTATAACAGCCAGAATTCGATTGGCCTTGGAAGTCAGGATCCATCCTGCTCCCAGTCCAATGAGAAAAATAAATGGGGCGTCTGCCCAGTCTCCGAAAAACAGTCCAAATCCTGCAGAACAGATTCCGGAAGCCAGAACACGAATCCACCTTGGCAGAGGCTTGGTGTTTTCAATAGTATCCAGTTCCTGTTCCATCTGATCCAGAGTCATTTCGGGACACCGGCGGCAGAAGTCGTCGATCATTTCGATATGGGTAATGTCGTTGCTTACCTTCTTGACCTCGCAGATACGGGTCACAATATGATGATGAGCCTTAAAGGAAAACATGATGTTATTCGATCCGACAACTGCTTCAGGCTTACGGGCATCTGAATGGGTCATACAGACTTTCTTCATGGCTTTCTTGACGCTGACTACATCACCACCGCTGGCCAGGAGCAGTTTCCCGGTTCGCATTACAATTGTTGCCAGACGGCCGGCTTCTTCAAGTTCCAAAAAATCATCTCCTGGGTTTAGATTACATGGGTTTTGGATGGTTGAATATTCTTAAGCCCGTCTAGAAACAGAGCGGATTTTCCCATAGATATCGGTTAAACCTGAACTTATACCTGATACCTGCAAGGCATTGGAACCGGTTTTTCTCAAAACTGAATGCCCGGAAATATAAAAAGGCCAAGCCCACTGGACTCAGCCCTGATTTGATTCAGTTGCTAAGGCTGCCTTTCCTGATCTGTCTTATAACTGTTCAAGAAGCCAGTCGTGATCTGTAATCTGAAGCAGAATCTGACCAAACAGATACAGATCATTTTGAAGAGTGGGAGCGGTCGACCGCATTTTCAGTTCATTACCATCAACGATGATCCGGACTGGAGAACAGATGTTACGGACAGCATTCATCAGTTTGTCAGAAGGTTCCATCCCTGCCAGCTGCAGTTCTGTCTGCCAGTATCCGTCATCTGTAATCAGCAGTGCATCATCAGTTTTCTCAACATACAGAGCAAGCTGATCACCATGACGATCAAACAGCGGAAGAAGGTATTCTGTGCAATGCTCCAGTACTCTGGTCTCGAACAACTCGCCGCGATGCCTTCTTTCATCCTTCTGGTAATTCTCCATCTTCCTCCACTCCCTTTCCGATCTCCACCATCCAGCCGTTAACAGTTACCTTCATCTTATCAGTGATCAGCCTGTTATTTTCACCTTCTGTGAAAATCAGGGATGCAGTCTTCCCTTCCATTTCTAAGAGTTGCGTCTTTTCATTTAAGCTAAAACCGGTCCACAACTCACTGTATGACAGCATTCTGGTTTTCCCTCCATGGATTCCGATCCGGGAAAAGAAAAAGCGATCGAAGTCCCGATAATGTCTTCTGCTCATTTCACAGGAACTCCGATCAGATCAAGGCGCTGTACTTAAAAAATGACCTGGATAAGCTGCAACTTACACCAGGTCTGTTAAGAGCTCGCACAGATTAATATCGAGCTCATAAAACTATAACAAATTAAATAAGTAGAATTCCGGAGCAGAAAGCGAATGGAAGTAAGTCTTGCATAGTGATGTGATGACCTGACTTCCATCTGCTTTCAACAAAAGGAAAACAGTCTTTGACCAAACCTGATTATCGTCCGAATCCAATCATTTGAGAAACAGTATGCCTTCCGTTTCTGAGAATTCTCTCTTCTCATCCAGGATAAAAACCGATCCGGAGCTCACCATAATAATGAGTCGGATCGGTTCAATCTGAATCAAACTGATTTGTCGGCTTTCAGATTCAGTCTTTCTTTTCTTCTGACTGATCGGGCGCCTCTGAGTCTTCTTCGCTGGGATCGTATTCCCAGAGAAATTTCTGATTCTTTCCATTCAGTCCCTGCTGATCCAGCCAGTAGCTGGTATATTCCCGCAGTTCTTCATCCTGTCCGGAAAGAGTGGTCTTATTGGAATCGGGAGTTTCTTCAGAAACAACCAGGGTGTGACCATCCTGTTCGCTTTTCTTTCTGTTTTCTTCCCATTGTTTTCGTTTCTCTTCCGCCTGTTTCCTGTTCTTCTTTTCCAGAACGTCATGGGCCTTGGTGGTGATCATGGCGTAGATGACACTGGTGATGGGGATGGAAATGATCATGCCCAGGATACCGGCCAGAGAAGCGCCGATGGTAATCGCAATGACAACGTACATGGGAGGCAGTCCAACGCTTTTGCCAACCACATTGGGGTAGATGAAGTTGCCTTCAACCTGCTGAATCGCAATGAACATGATCAGGAAGGTAATTCCCTTCACAGGTGAATCCATGAAGATGACAAGGGAGCAGAAGATCCCACCTGCTGTGGCTCCAAACATGGGAACCAGAGCGCAGATGCCGGTGATCAGACCAAACAGAGCTGCATCGGGGATTCCAAAGATCAGTGCTCCGATAGTCACCAGAGTTCCCAGAATCATGCATTCCAGAACGGTTCCGCCGATGTACTGGGAGAAAGTTTTGGCAACCAGCGTCATGAACTGATCGGTTTTCTCATACAGACTGTCGGAGAGAAAAGCCCGGCCGATCAGCTTGCCTTCCTTAATAAACTGCTGGGTATTGAAGAAGGCGATGATGCTGAAGACGATGGACAGAAACAGAATCCACAGCCAGGAGAAGGTATTGCTGATGATGCGGGAAATGGAGCTGACACCATGAGCAGCAGAACCGGTAGCCAGGAAGGATCCGACTTTGGCTATGAGGGTCGGGGCATCGCTGAAGAGCTCCGCATTTTCAACCAGCCAGTCATGGGCAACGGAGATATCCGTGGTCCAGCGCAGGGCATCCTGATACAGCTCCTCAATATGCCTTGGCATCTCGCTGGTGATCTTTTCCAGAGAGGAAGCAGCCTGAGGAATAATGGTCGCTACAAACAGACCAATGATCCCCAGAATGATCATTAAAGTGAGGACCTTATATAAGGTGATCCATCTGCCGGTGGTTTTCCAGTGCAGAAACCGGTGGCAGAAATTCATGAGCACCCGGCACATGGTATTGAGTACGAAGGCCAGGACAGCACCCATGAGGAAAGGCAGCAGTATCCAGATCGTGGTCCCGATGATATTGAAGATGGGACCGATGTAGAACACCACCAGACCCACTCCGAGGGCAAACAGTATCAGCCTCCGGATGAGGATCTCAATGTCCTTGTACTGCTGAGGAAGTTTGAGCATGGAGAATTTCTCCTTTCTTCTCTTCCTGTTAATTTTAACGCAAACAGGATGTATTTAAACCGCTCATATTCAAAATCGCCAAATTGACCAGAAGACCCTGATCTGTTTCTCTTGACCTTCTCTGCTGAATGTTGCCTGTTTTGGTCTGTTCCATGCTCTGTGAAACCCGTTATTGGAACTTCTCAAAATTTGATAAAGCCTGAATCAGGAGAAACTCCCTTTTCGTCCGGTATACTTTCACCATCAAATTCCCATTTTCTGTGATCCGCTCTTTTCGTCAGGGCATGAAAATGGAATAATGAGTCCCGGAAATTTCATTCAACGTTTAAGGAGATGATTAGAGTGAATTCAGTCCAGAACCTCTGTATTGGACTACTGGTTCCCTTCCTTGGAACCTGTCTTGGATCCATGTGTGTCTTCTTTATGAAAGACAAAATCAGCCCCATGGTCCAGAGACTTCTCTCAGGCTTTGCGGCAGGCGTGATGGTGGCTGCAACCATCTGGTCTTTGATGATCCCTGCCATTGACAGTGCAGCCTGGATGGGCCGTCTGGCCTGTCTGCCGGTTGCCCTTGGTTTTCTGTTTGGCATTTTCTTTCTGATGCTGCTGGACCATATTATTCCCCACCTGCATGTGGGCAGTGAGAAACCGGAAGGTCTCAAGGCTAGACTGCAGAAGAGCACCATGCTGGTGCTGGCGGTTACCCTGCATAACATTCCTGAAGGCATGGCAGTCGGCGTTGTTTATGCCGGTATGATGGATGCCAATACCCCCGTGACCTTCCTGTCTGCTCTGGCTCTTTCCATTGGCATCGGCCTGCAGAACTTTCCGGAAGGCGCCATTATTTCCATGCCTCTGCATTCCGATGGCATGTCCAAATGGAAAGCATTTATGTATGGCTGCCTGTCCGGCATCGTTGAACCCATCGCATCCATACTGACCCTTCTGGCATTGAACATGGTTCTTCCTCTCATGCCCTGGCTGCTGTCCTTTGCGGGTGGCGCCATGATGTATGTGGTCATTGAAGAACTGCTTCCTGCCATGTCTGCCGGAGAGCATACCGACTGGGGCGCAGTGGTCTTCTCTCTGGGTTTTGTCATTATGATGATTCTGGATATCACCCTGGGATAGATCCGGGATTCCATTCCGACAGAAGTTCGTTTTTCAGATTTCCTATAGCCAACAAAGCTGCAGTGCCGTTCCTTTCTGACAGGGGACTGGCACTGCAGCTTTTTCTGATGTTAGCTGCCGGTCTTTCCTGCCTTGCAGATTCATCCGGTCATTCGATACTCCAACTGTTCTGCTTTGGCTGTTTCACGTTCTGCCTTTCTAAAGGAGGTCATTCTGTAGAGTTTTGTGAACGCGTGACAGAATCCTGGATCCACCTTTTCGATCTGTGAACACGGAGATTCAGAGGCATCCAGATGGCCCCTTCATTCGGGTGGCTCCTTCCAGAATCTCAGAAAAAGGTGTCCATCTCTTCATTCTGTTCATCTTCTAACCATTTTGTTTCTGCCTGATCTATCCCGTTTTTCTGCTCTTCCTTTCGATCTTTTCATTTTCTGCATTTTCAGAAAATCTGTGAAAATAGCAGAAAAAACCGGTTTTTCAGTAGCTTCATCCGGTCTTCACCGTTCTATAATTTTCGAGTAATTTGACGCATCACCCAGCGAGGAGAAGTGAATGACAAAATACATCTTTGTGACCGGAGGCGTTGTCTCCGGACTTGGAAAAGGCATTTCCGCTGCCAGCATCGGCCGGCTGCTGAAAGCCCGCGGCTACAAGGTTACGGCACAGAAACTGGATCCCTACATCAATGTGGATCCCGGCACCATGTCCCCCTTCCAGCATGGCGAAGTTTTCGTCACGGAAGACGGACTGGAAGCTGACCTGGATCTGGGCCATTACGAACGCTTCATCGATGAAAATCTCCACACCTATTCCAATCTGACCACCGGCAAGGTCTACTGGAACGTCCTGAACAAGGAAAGAGAAGGAAAGTATCTGGGACAGACCGTCCAGGTCATTCCTCACATCACAGATGAAATCAAGAATTTCATTCTGGCTGCCGGCAGGCACACCAATGCCGATGTGGTCATCACCGAAATCGGAGGCACCATCGGCGACATCGAATCTCAGCCTTTCCTGGAATCCATCCGCCAGGTGGCTCTGCAGGAAGGCAGAGAAAACTGCCTCTTTGCCCACGTCACCTATATTCCCTATCTGGATGGAAGCAAGGAATACAAGTCCAAGCCCACCCAGCATTCCGTCAAGGAACTGCAGAGCTATGGCATTCATCCCGATCTCATCATCGCCCGCTGCGATGAACACATTCCCCAGTCCGTTCTGGACAAGATTTCCCTGTTCTGCAATGTCTCACCCGATTCCGTTCTGGAAAACCGAACCCTGGATTCTCTTTATGAAGTGCCGCTGATGCTGGAAGAGCAGCATACAGCTGAAATCATCTGCTCCAAACTCCATCTGGAACAGAGAGAACCGGATCTGGAAGGCTGGAAAGATATGGTTAACCACATCCATCATGCCGACAAACCGGTCACCATTGCCCTGGTGGGTAAATACGTGGCTCTTCATGATGCCTATCTGTCCGTGGCGGAAGCTCTCCAGCACGGATCCTTTGAAAACGAGGCCAGACTGACCATCAAATGGGTGGACAGCGAACATCTGGAAAACCCGGAAGAAATCTTCAGAGATGTGGATGGCATCATCCTGCCCGGCGGCTTTGGAGGCAGAGGGGTAGAAGGCATGATTGAAACTGCCGACTATGCCAGAAGAAACAATGTTCCCTATCTGGGCATCTGCCTGGGTATGCAGATTGCGGCTATCTCCTTTGCCAGAAACGTTCTGGGTTATGAGGATGCCAACTCCTTTGAATTCGATGAGAACTCTTCTCATCTGATCATCGACTTCATGGCCAACCAGAACAATGAAATCTCCAAAGGCGGCACCATGCGACTGGGTGCTTATCCCTGCTATATCCGGGACAACACCCTGCTCTTTGATCTCTATAACAGAAACAGAGTGGAAGAGCGTCACCGCCACCGCTATGAGTTCAACAACGCCTACAGACAGGAGTTTGCCGATCATGGCATGACCATTGCCGGCACCTCACCGGATAACTCTCTGGTGGAAGCCATCGAACTGGCAGATCATCCCTTCTATATCGGGGTGCAGTACCATCCGGAATTCAAATCCAGACCCAACAGAGCCCATCCTCTTTTCTCCGGTCTGATCAGAGCCAGCCTGGCTAACCGCGAAAAGAGACTTGCCGCTGAGTCTGCCCTCGAAGAAGAAATCCTCATTGTGGAGTAACCGGTTCCGGTTTGTCAGAAAGCTTCAAACCATACGGATTTTCTCTCATTTTGAAAGAGAATTTGTCAGCCGGCCCTGCTTCTGACTAAAATGGAAACAGTCAGAAAATCTGTATTCCCTCTGACGATCAGGTATTGAACATTCCTGGATCCTTCGACTTTACAGGCCGGGATCCGGGATTTTTTTGAATCTGCCAGAGGCAGAAACGGACCGAATAACGCTTTATGTTTCCCTTTCGGAACCTGGAAAAGGTAAAAGGCATCAGAAACAGAAAAAGCGGGTCCAGTTTCTGTCCTGCAGAAATAAAAGGAAAGAAAGGAAACCCTATGCCATTAGTTGATGAATATTTTGCCAGTTCCCTCTTCGGTCCAGCTGCCATGAAGAAGTATCTGCCACAGTATGCCTATGAAGAAATGACAGCTGTGATGGAACAGAATCTCACTCTCTCTGCCGATCTGGCAGAAGAGGTGGCCAGAGCCATGAAAAACTGGGCCATTGACCAGGGAGCCACTCACTATACTCACTGGTTCCAGCCCATGACCGGTGTCACTGCCGAAAAGCATGACGCCTTTATCCGACCTGACGGACCTGCGCAGGTTATTTCCGATTTCAAGGGTAAGGAGTTAATCAAATCCGAGCCCGATGCTTCTTCCTTCCCCAGCGGCGGCATTCGGTCCACTTTCGAAGCCCGCGGCTACACAGCCTGGGACCCCACCAGCTTCGCCTTTGTCCGGGACAAAACGCTCTATATTCCTACACTGTTTGTCTCCTACGACGGCCTGGCACTGGACAAGAAAACCCCGCTGCTTCGTTCTCTCGATGCCCTTTCCCGTTCCACCACTTCTCTTCTGAACCTCATGGGCTATGACGTCCAGAGCATCTCCACTTCCGTTGGTCCTGAACAGGAATACTTCCTGGTCAGCGAAGACATGTTCAATAAACGCATTGACCTGCAGATCACCGGCAGAACCCTCTTTGGTGCTCCCGCTGTCAAAGGCCAGGAACTGGATGACCACTACTTTGGTTCCATCCCTGAAAACGTCAAAGCCTTCATGGAAGAAGTAGATGAAGAACTCTGGAAGCTGGGCGTGTATGCCAAAACCGAACATAAGGAAGTGGCGCCCGGTCAGTTCGAGCTGGCACCTGTTTTCACCGCCGCCAACCTGGCCAACGACCAGAACCAGCTGACCATGGAAGTTCTTCAGCGCTGTGCCAGACATCATGGTCTGGTCTGCCTGCTGCACGAAAAACCCTTTGCGGGCATCAACGGCAGCGGCAAGCACAACAACTGGAGCTTCTCCCTCAACGGAAACGACAACCTGCTGGAACCCGGTGACAGTCCCCAGGACAACCTGCGTTTCCTGCTGATCCTGGCAGCCATTATCAAGGGTGTGGATGAATATCAGGATCTGCTTCGTCTGTCTGTTGCCACAGCCGGCAACGACCACAGACTGGGAGGTCATGAAGCGCCTCCAGCCATTGTCTCCATCTATCTGGGTGATGAACTCAGCGCCATTCTCAAGGCCATCGCCGATCAGGAAAACTACGTTCCTCATTCCGATACGGCTCTGGAACTGGGTGTCTCCGTTCTGCCCAATCTGCCCAAAGATACTTCTGACAGAAACAGAACTTCTCCCTTTGCCTTTACCGGCAACAAGTTTGAATTCCGCATGCTTGGCAGCAGCCTGAACATCTCCTGCCCCAATGTCATGCTCAATACCATCGTGGCCGAAGAACTGGATCAGTTCACCCATGAACTGGAATCCTGGCCTGCAGAGCAGATGACCGAACGCATCATCGGCCTGATCCGCAAAACCCTCAACGAGCACAACCGGATCTGCTTCTCCGGAGACGGCTATAACCCTGCCTGGAGCAGAGAGGCCGAAGAGAGGGGTCTGGCCAACTACAGAACCACGCCGGAAGCTCTGATCCATTACACCGATCCCAAGAACCTGGCTCTGTTCACCAGACACAACATTTATACGCCTCAGGAGCTGCATGCTCGTGAATCCATCCTGCTGGAAAACTATGAACACCTGATTTCCATTGAAGCCAGAACCATGGAATACATGCTCAGAAAGCAGATTATCCCTGCCATGCTGAAATGGCAGAAGTCTCTCATCGACCTGGCTCTGGCCAAAAACCAGATGCATCTGGATACACCTTCTGAATCTGCAGCTGTTCATGAAATCAGTACAAGACTGTCCAGAATCGAGGATCTGCTGCGTAAAATGGAACGCTTACAGGCAGAAATGCCCACGGATCCCAGACAGTCCGCTTTCTTCGCTTCTGAACAGCTTCTGCCAGTCATGGAAGAGTTGCGCGAAAATGCAGATGCTCTTGAGAAAATTTCGCCTGCTGAATACTGGCCTCTGCCTGATTACAGCGAAATTCTTCTGCTGAATCACTGAGCAGCTTGAGAATGTTATCACAATCACGAGATGTAACTAGTTTCAGAAATTGTTTCAGGCTTTCAAATAGGCATAAGTAAACCCTCATGATAGACTCTTTTTGTTCTGAAAAAGACACAACAGGAGGACTGAAATTATAATGAAAAAATCATTCGCACTCATCGGCCTTGGCGCCATGATGCTGGCAGCCTGCTCCGGTAACGGTGGTTCCGCTGACACAGCTAAAGGAACTACTGAATCTGCTACTGTAGAATCTGACGGAAGCGAAATTACTGCAACTCTGACCAAAGACGCTGACGGAAAACTGACTGGCGTTAACATCGACGAAGTATCTGAAGACGGTCAGTCCAAGAAAGACCTCGGCGATGATTACGGCATGAAGAAAGATTCTCCCATCGGTAAAGAATGGTACGAACAGGTAGAATACCTGGAAAACTACATTCTGGAAAACGGCGTAGATGCTGTTAAGACAGACAGCGAAGGCTATGCTGAAAACGAAGACCTGAAGTCCGGCTGCACCATCAACATCTCCAACTTCATGAAGGCTGTTGATGAAGCCAACGCTAAGTAAGTTAGATTAACAACTGAACTGCTGATTATAGAGACACTTCCATTTCGAGGTGTCTCTTTTTGCATAGTTAGGAAAAACCACGCAAGAAAAAACGCTGGAAGACTGGCCTCCAGCGCATCAGGAAGAGATCAGTTATGCTGCTCTTCCCTGTTTTCATAAATCAGTTCCACCATGCCGTTATAATTCCGGCTCTGGATCAGCCTGAGCTTCTGCTCTTCAGGCAGTTCTCCAAAAAGACGGATGCCATCTCCCAGGAGCGTCGGAATGATGGTAATCCAGTACCGGTCAATAAGACCGGCTCTCTGCAGCTGATGGATGATGTCAGCACCACCGCAGATCCAGATATCTTTTCCTTCCTGACTCTTCAGCCTTTCCACCAGTGCTGCCGGATCTTCATCGGTGAAATGAATATCCTGCTCTGCATCCTTCTTCCTGTGGGTAATGATATAGGATGTCAATCCTTTATAAACCCATTCATCCGGTGAAAGTTCCGCAACGATCTGGTGATAGGTATTCCAGCCATGATCACCGTATCGATTCCCTTCAGAAATTCAGAGTACGTATCAATATTTTCATCGTCATCCCCTGGCCATCCAGCCAGGCGCCACGCCCTTTTTTTATCAGTAATAACTCTATCCAGACTCATTGCACTATACTAAATACTATTGTGCATTTTTTCACATTCCCTTCTTCCTTTACCGGTTTTGAATAGTCTATATAGAAAAAATAAGAATTCATACGCTAAATTGTCCTTTAATTTTATCATATATATTGTATACTATCGATAAATGATTTAAAACATATCTAATCTTATCAAATGAGATAATCTTTCTATTGTGAATTGCAAAAGTAAATTCTATATTTGCAGATATAAAATAGATTTCACTCATACACTTCACTACCATCTTTCTAGATTAGATTTATCCCTTTTGCCAAGTATAAATTTTTTATTTAATTCATTATTAGTAAGGAGAGATGCAAGTTATGAGTAGTACTAGATTTGTCAGTGACCAACCAATCGCTCAGATTTCCGAAGATCATCTAAACAGAGAAGCATTTTGCGAAGCATTCGCTCAAGCTTTCGTTGCTTTCCCACAAAAAGAAAGCTTCGTGGTTGCTCTTCAAGGTAAATGGGGATCAGGCAAAACATCGATTTTGAACATGACCAAACAGAAAATTGAAGAGATAAACAAAGATTTACCGTATGAAGAAAGAATGATCACCATTCCCTTTAATCCCTGGAACTGTACAGATACAGATCGGCTGATCAGGCAGTTCTTCATTACGCTCTGCGATGCTATCGAAATCAACGATAAAGATAAAAAATGGGGAAAAGTCGGAGACGCATTAACAAAATACTCATCCGCTTTTGAATTTACGAAATATATACCAGTAGTCGGCGAAATAACGAGTGATGTTCTAAATGGTGTGTCTTCTGTGGGAAAATCGATTTGTGAAGTTTCGGACAAAAAAGTTGAAAATATCTCATATCAAAAGGAAAGGGTAGAGGAAGCCCTAATGGAATTTAGTGGGAAAATTCTAATCATCATCGATGATATTGACCGCCTTCCGAATAATCAAATCAGATTGATTTTCCAACTTGTTCACGCGATAGCCAGTTTCCCTAATACTATCTATCTTCTTAGTTATGATCCAGAAATAGTTGTTCGAGCACTGGAAGAGATTCATCAAAATAACGGCCGAGAATACTTAGATAAAATCGTTCAAGTACCTTTTGATGTACCTCCATTACCTTTAATTGCCCTCAAAAATGAAATCACAGCCTATTTTGAGCCTCTAATCGGAGAAGCTTTTTATACCGATTTTGATCACGAAAGATGGTCGTTAACCATCAAAAATGTTCTTTTAACGTTCATACATTCTGTGATAGATTTATAAAGATTATATAACTGCTTTTTATTCTCTTGGTATGCAGTTAAAGACGAAGCCAACTTTATTGATCTATTATTGATCTGTATGTTAAAAACTTTCTCACCAAGTATCTATAGTTGGGTATTTGAGAATCGGGAAAGTCTAATCGATAACCCTGATCGTACTTTCCCTAGTGAAGAAGTCTATTGGTATAATAAAGAAAAAGAAATAGAGGCATTATGTCCAGCACTTCCATCATCAGTTTTTGAAACTCTCGTCCTGCTTTTCCCTAGCTCGAATAAATTAGTAGATACAGATAATGAATACAGTAAATATTCACTGAGCAAAGATCCTAATACAAATTATATTGAAAAAAGAATTTGTTCTCCCCGTTATTTTAATATTTATTTTACCCTCTCCTTGGATTCCATTATGGTACCTAGCAGAAAAATCGATGCTTCTCTGACAACCATGTCCAAAGACGAACTTAAAGATTTTTTAAATTCTGTCACTGATCAGCATCTTCTTTCAAATTATCTTGAAGATATAAACGTTAAATCCCTCAAAATAGGTACTAACGTCCGGCTCATTCGTAGCTTTGGGACTATGCCAAAAACAGTAGGATGTTCTTTATATAAAGGACATCCTTTTCTGTTTATTCCACATGTCTGACTGCACCATTCCACTTCGAATGACTGCACCTTTT
>Cam_p2__coassemble_1084_pt1 | contig 29836 bp, 20 predicted proteins | sample Cam_p2__metabat2_low_PE_020 | metagenome-assembled genome bin Cam_p2 | reverse complement strand
TTATTCAGAAAAACCCGCATCCGGCAGGTATTCTCCTGCAGGCTGCGGGTTTTTGCGTACGGACTGGCTGACAGGCAACCCTGCGCCAGAGAGCAGGAAGTGCCAGAAAAAGAAAAAGACTCCGTTCAGCCCATTGAACAGAGTCGGGATTACCGGTACTGCTAAATCCAGAGTGAAGGGAGAACCGGCAGAATCATCGTATAGCCATTTCATTTCCTACGCAAATCATCGGAAATAAACCGCTGAAATATCCTCCGGAACCGGACAATCCGGTCATTTCTTCTTGACGAAGAAGCCAAGACCTGCTGCGTTGGGTCCGGCATGCACGGCCAGCACATTGGCCAGGGGCACCCGAGGACGCTGGATTTTCAGGCCCAGTTCTTCTTCCAGCTCCTGCTGCAGAAGCCTGGCACTGGCGTCATCCAGACCGGAAAAGCCCACCTGAATGGGACGCTCCGGATCCAGACCCATTTCCATGGCTCTGGCCGCACAGGCCTTCACGGCCTTTTTCATCCCTCTGACTTTGGAGTCCACCACCACTTTGCCTTCCTGGTCGATGGTCACCAGAGGCTTGATGCCCATGAGATCTCCGGCTACGGCCACAGCCGCCGGGACGCGTCCGCCTTTTTTCAGATACTTCAAAGACGGTACGGCAGCTAACAGACGGCACTGAGCCGTTTCTTCCTGCAGTTTTTTCTGCATGGAAGCAGCATCCAGTCCCTGGTCTCGAAGCTCCATGGCCCGCTCCACCAGAGCCGTCTGGCCCAGACACGCATTGCGGCTGTCCACCAGAAAGACCCGGGGGTTGTTTTCACTGGCCAGTCTGGCACTGTTCCAGGTTCCTGAAAGGGTGCTGGACAGGGTGATGGCGACCACTTCATCGCCGTTTTGTGTGAGCTCTTCAAAAATTTCTTCCAGCACGGCTGGCGAAGCCATGCTTGTGGTGATGGTCACATCGTCGTTTTCCAGAAGGGAGTAAAACTCCTCCTTTTCCAGAGGTTGATCGCAGAGGTTTCCATTGACCATCACGGGCAGGTTCACCACGTAAAGGCCGTTGGCAGGATCGTGTTGCAGCTCCTGCGCCGTATCAGTCAGAATCCAGATCATTGCGTTTCCTTTCCGCCTTTCGGCTTGTTTCTCATTTGTCAGCTTGTTCAGTCTGCGTCCTGTTGCCTTGCACGCTGCACCTGGGCGATGCGTTCTCGAAATTCCGTATTCCTGGAGGGCTTCTCCATTTCAGTGATCATGTCTTCCACAGAACCGGAAAGCTGGTCCATGAACTGGTAGAACGCCTGCCAGCTGGCATCATCCAGTTCCTGATGGGTTTTCTGCAGAATGCCTTCGGCTTCCCTCGACAGAACCCGGCAGATTTCTTCCCCCTGCCGGCTGAGGAAATATCTGTTCTTGTAGGCACGGCCGTCTTCCTTGCATACCAGCCCTGCCTTTCTGCAGCCAAGCAGAGCCCGGGAGACCTGGGACTTGTCCACCGCTGTGAGGGCGCACAGTTCTTCCATGCGCAGTCCCCCGGGATGGGTGGCCAGGCAGAGCAGCACGGAGAGATCCGAGCCTTTCAGCCCCAGTTCCTTCATATACAGAGATTTGAGTCGGACAACCTGTTTTTCCAGACGGCCGGTATACAGAAAAAACAGCAGAATTCGGTTCACATCGTTCATGGTGCCAGAATAAGACTGAATTGTTGAGTGATCAACAAATACTATGCATCCGGATGGAAACGGCTTACACTTTCAGCCGGCTCCACGCAAAAATCCCCCCTCTTCAGTCAGAAAAGGGGGAAAGGTTCAGAGAATCCGGATGATTATTTTCTGTTTCTGCGTCTGAACAGGCTCAGACAGGCCAGCGCGGCACTGCCAGCGCCCATCCAGAAACCGCCATGGAGTGAAGAAGCAGTCTTGACGCTCTTATGCTCAGAGCTTTCTTCTTTCCGGGTTTCTTTGGCGGGATTCTTTCTGGAATCACTGGATGGATTTTCGCCGGAATCCGGTTTGCGGGAGTCTTCCGGTTTCTGGTTTTCTTCCGGTTTGTCAGATCCCGTAACTTCATCCAGCAGAGGCTGCACCTCTTCCACGCGCTGCACCAGAGTGCGGGCTTCGTCCATGGTCAGATCGGGATTGGCCAGAGTGGCATCCACATCCGCCTTTAACAGCCGGATCTTTCTGGCCTGTTCAGGCTGGAACAGGTTCAGATCCAGGGAAGCGCACTGTATAGAGAAGGGTCTGAGCACAGACAGCAGTTCTTCAGAAGGTTTCAGGCGCAGATCCAGCCAGGCCTGATGCAGGCGCATGATCATGTCCTGAATCTGCTCCTGACTTTCCGGAGCTTCCAGCACACCTGCCGCTTCCGTTTTTCTCTGCGCAAAAGCCTGCCAGGTGGACGGGGTGTAATCCTCCTCGTCAGCTTCCGATACAACAAGAAGCAGCTGTTCTAACAGAGTGGTGTCCAGCTGATCGACAGGCACCAGAGCATTCATGGCTTCCTGAAGAGCAGCCAGTGCTTCCTGAATGGATGGATCCAGAGCGGTGTCGCTCAGGGCAATCTCTCTGGCATGATTCAGCGCGGCCAGGAAAGCGTCTTTGCCTTCGTCTTTGTAGTCATTGAGATCGATGGCTTCTGCTGCCACGATGGCAGCCTGCAGTTCAGCCTTGTTGCTGGTGAAGTCCAGCATGTGGATCACATGGGTCAGCCGCAGCCAGGCTGCATTCACTTCTTCCTGGCTGGCGTTTTCAGGCAGATTCAGGGCGGCATCCAGAGCTGCGTCCAGTTCCTGGCGGACGATGCCGTTGAGATCGTTCAGATCGTCTTCGTTCAGCGCCTGCACATAGGCGATGGCCATGTTCAGCAGAGTGCGGTTGGCCTCTTTTTCCGGTTCGGGTTCATCCACACCGGCGGCTTCCATAGCCTCTTCCAGCTGGCTGATGGCTGCCAGGCAGGGTTCCATGGCCCCGCTGGCATCCAGCAGAGCGGTCTGTGCCTGATCCAGACCCTGCCGGAGGGCTTCCTTCAGGGAGTCTTCCAGGGCTTCAAAAGCATCGGTGTCCAGGAAAGCCTGGGCTTTTTCCTGCAGAACGATCAGGGTATGGCGGGCATTCTTCTTTTCTTTCTGATAGCCGTCATAGACAGCCTGAATCTGGTCTGCATCCAGAGCAGCCCGGTAAATCGAGAATTCATCCATGGCTCCCTGGGGTCTGGAGTCGCTCTTGGCGGCAGAACCGATGATAAAGGGGTTGCCGCTGTCCAGAGACTTGCCTTCCAGAGCGGTGAAGTTGGTATTTTCAATAAACAGGGCTCCATCAACATACAGAGACAGCGCTCTGTCGCGGTCAAAGACAGCCGTCAACATATGCCATTTGCCATCCAGCGAGGTGTTGTCATGGATGTAGGTATCGGTGTCACTGCGGGTGGTGCCATCGGCAGCGTTGACATAAACACCTTTCCAGGTGCGCATGAAGACGCCTTTTTCGGTGCCGCCATCGCTCTTCTTGTTGGAGAAGAAGCCGATGTTGTTGGCGTTTTTATCCACGCGGACCCAGAAGGAAATGGTGATGTCATCGGTGCCCATTCTGAAGGCATCATCGATGGTGGCACAGGCTTTTCCTGTTGTAAACGCCTGTCCCCTGAAGCCGGATTCCCAGGAAGGGGTGCCGACGGGAGCAGCATCGTAGTGACCCATCAGGTCAGCCAGAGAGGCATTTTCAAAATCGTAATGCAGTTCGGCTTGCGGAATCTGCACATTCACTTCCAGACCGCTCATGGCCTCTTTCAGTGCCTGCCAGGCCTGATCGATGGCCTGTCTGTCTGTACTTTCATTCCGGATCAGTTCTCTGGCTTCATCCATGGCCTGCAGCAGACTGTTCCAGCTTTCTTCGGTATAGTCCTCACTGTTCAGCGCTTCTGCTTCCTGCAGCAGACTCTGCAGATCACCGAGGGTAATGCCTGTCTGGCAGGCTTCCAGAGCGGTTTTCAGAGCCTGATAAGCGAAAGAACAGGGCTGTTGGGCTCCGCTGGTATCTGCCAGAGCCGAGGAAGTCAGATCCAGGGCATTTCGCAGATCCTCTTTGAGGGATTCGTTGAGAGTGGCCCAGTCTGAAGAGCTGCGGAACGCCAGAGCCTCCTGCTGCAGAGCTTTCAGATTGTCCCGAAGCGTTTTTCTCTGCACATCATAGCGGTGATAGAGTGCCTGCACCTGATCGGCATCCAGAGCGGCCCGGTAGAATTTGAATTCATCTACGGCGCCATCCAGGGGATCATTGAGAGGGCCGCCGCCCAGGATAAAGGCATTGCCCGTATCCAGAGAAGTGCCGGCCATAGCGCCAAAGTCTGTATTTTCGTTGTAGAGTTTTCCATCCACATACAGGCTGACTGCCCGGTCCCGGTCAAAGACAGCGGTCAGCAGATGCCAGCTGCCATTGAGGGTGGTGGTGTCGTGATCATAAAGATCCGTGTCATAGCGGCTGGTGCCATCAGCGGCATTGACATAGATGCCGTTGTAATTGCGGATAAACACACCTTTTTCTTTGCCGCCATCAGAAGTCTTGTTGGAGAACAGAGCGGTGTCATTGACGTTTTTGTCCACCCGGATCCAGTAGGAGACGGTGAAGTCATCCGTACCGACTTTCAGGTCTTCGGAAAGCTTTACCACGGCCTGGCCGGTGGTGAAAGCCTGTCCCTGATAGCCGGATTCATAGGCAGCTTCTCCGGTGGTGGAGGCATCATAATCCCCCGCCTTGTCCTTCAGGGGATCTCCGTCAAAATCGTAGAAGAGTTCAGCTTCGGGGATTTCCACTTCCAGTTCCAGGCTGGCCATGGCCTGATTGAGGGCCTGCCAGGCTCTGGCAATTTCACTCTGGTCTGCCTGTTCCTCTGCCAGAACAGCTCTGGCTTCTTCCAGGGCGCTTTCAAAGGCAGACCAGCTCTGATCGGTATAGCCATCCTGTTTCAGAAGCAGAGCCTGATCCACCAGAGCCTGCAGATCTTCTCTGTCCAGAGCCGACTCGCTCATCAAAGGAGCACTGTTCATTTCCAGCGTTCGGGCGCTGTCCCGCAGCCAGGCTTTCACATGCACTCTGGCATTTTTGAAGGCGGGCAGATTGCCGATTTCCACCACGGGATTTTCATCCAGGATGGACCAGGTGTCGGAATAAGTGACGCCATCCAGTTCCATGGAGACTTCAGCCTTTCCAATCACGGAACCCAGAGCCTGCTGGAGCTCATCCAGATCCACCCGGACAGTGCCCCGGGAAACGGAAGCAAGCACCACAACGGTGGATGTTTCATCCTTGAGCTTCAGGTCGTATTCCATGTTGTACAGTTCGCTTTCCGCATTCTGCAGGCCCATGGCTTCCAGCATGTCTTTCAACATGATCTGATGGCCGCGGCCGTTGGGATGATGACGGTTGCCGTTCCAGTAACCGGCCTGATCGATGTAGCTTTGTTGTTTTCTGGCCTCATCCCAGGTTTTTGTGTGGTCCACCAGAATCCAGTCTTCTTCTTCAGCCACCTCATTCACAGCCTGACAGAAGGAATGGAGCTGATCGTATTCTGCCTGATCGGAAGAAGGATTGACGGACTGGCAGGCCCGCAGAACCACCTGGCAGCCGGGATTGTTTTCCAGACACCAGCCGGCGATGGTTTTCAGGTTGGACTTGAAAGTGTCCAGGCTCATGCCGGAGTCAAAATCGTTCATGCCAAGCATGATGACCACCACATCGGCGGTGTAGTTTTTCACGCGGTAATCGGGGTCTTTAAGATGGTCCTCGGTGGTGCAGCCGGAAATCGCGGTATTGATGACCACATCATCTTTGCGGTCCAGATCTTCCTTGAGGTACTTTTCAAAGTTCTGAGTACAGGAATCATACCCTTTGGTCCAGGCGGCGCCATGGGTGATGGAGTCACCGATAAACAGCCAGGTTTTCGGTTCGGAGGACTCAACGACTTCTTCGATCTTTTTCTGATTTTCGGTTTTCTCTGTGAGAACGGGGGAAAGCTCTTCTGCCTTCTTTCCTTCTTCCACAATGCCGTGAACCCGGCGCAGCTGGGTGGTTCCATCCGCACTGGTGATGGTCAGGGTATAGGCGTCTTTGTCATGCAGGTTTTCCACATGAGCACTGCCCTGCTCCAGAGCACCACAAATGGTTCCATGATCTGTTTCCAGTCTGTAGTTCCAGCCTGCATCCGCCTTGTCAGGAACACGGATGTCCAGAGAGGAGTTTCCGGCCACAGCTTCCGGAGTCTGTTCGAGATAAACAGAGGGCTTTGACACTTCCTGGAAGGCATTGAGACTGGAATCGCTCAGGCCGATTTTGCCGCTTCCGTACACAACGGAAGAAATGGCATTGGCAATCCGCAGATGGCCGGTGTTTTTCAGACTGCCATCTTCTTTCAGGCAGCTTTCTCTGAAGGAGGCATTGTCCGTCTGACCCAGAACATCCACGATCATGACGCGGTTTCTCTGCACTTCCGGCAGGCTGTCCACCACTTCTCTGGCTGCCAGGGCGTACCTTGCCGCATTGTTCTTTTCCAGCGGATCCTGTCTGGCCCAGGGGGTTTCAATGGCCAGGAAGCTGTCGGTGCCGCCCCGCAGAGACAGAGTGTTGTCAATGAGAGTCTGCAGGTTGGCCTTAAACTGTTCCAGTCCGGCTTTTCCCTGCTGAAAATCTTCTTCATCAATCATGTAGCTGACAAAGCGGGGATTCAGAGGGCGGATCTGGCTTTCAAACCGGTCCAGTGTATCCGAGAGGGATTCTCCGGCTGCACCGGTGTTGTGCATATAGGCCCGGTAGTTGTTGACGGACATGTTGTTGCGGTGTCTGCCGTCATAACGCCAGTATTCTTCCAGCAGGCGGACATAGTTTCTGGTGCCGCGGATGTCGCTGAAGCCGCCCATGGTGGTTCTGCCCCCGGCAAACACCCAGGTGTTGTCAGGGATGGAACCGGCATAGAATGCCGAACGCAGAGCGGTGTGGGTTTCGCTGTAGGGTTCATAGACAATGGCATCCGGATCCACCAGCACCTGACAGCTGTCTGTCAGTGTGCCGCAGGAAGCGGTGATGGTCACCGTTCTGGCTTCTTTCAGATCGTCAGCTGCCTGAACAACGCCGTTGTGGACGGTGGCGGCCGATTCATCGGAAGAAGACCAGGTGATCTCTCCGGAGGCTACCCAGGGATCAAAGGAAGCCCTGAGGGTTGTGCTATCTCCGCAGGAGAGCAGAACGCTCTTCTGGTCCAGATGAATGGCTGAAGGAGCAATGTCATCGTGATACACCTTCAGGTAATCCAGCTGGATGGCTTTTCCAGACTGGCCGCTGAAGGAAACGGTGATCACATGCTCACCATTGCTCAGGCCGGTTTTTTCATAGATTTTCTGCTGGTGCACGGTAGCACCGGTGGTGGAGCCATCGGCTGTGCCGGCATCTTCTCCATCGATGGTGACTGTGTAAAGGCCATGGGCCTTGTTTCTGGAAGCCCAGATTTCCACACCTGTTCCAATAAAACGCATGGTGTAGGAAGCATCCCCGTTGGAGTAATGCTCATAACCGTCATGGAACAGATCGGGGTGATGGGTGCCGGACACCCAGTCGCCGCTGACATAGTTGATTTTGAACAGCTCGTCTGTTGTGGTGGAGGTCATGTCTTCCACAATGGAGAAGCCGCCTTCCGCCTGGGTTTCTTTCAGGACTGTCTGTGCCTGGATGGGGGTGATCCGGGCAGAGGGAACAAGGAGTGTCATGGCAGTCAGAACACTCAGCGTTCCAAATTTGGAAGTTTTCCGATTCATTTCTTATTTCTCTTTTATCCTTTCCCTTTTGTTCAGGGATGCGTCCATCCGCTGAACAGGCTTACATTTCTGCAGCAGGTCAGGTCTATCATAGAAAACTCGAAATCGTAAAATTTTTGAATTTGTCATACAAATTTATCCTATTTGTCCAAACCGGGTCCTGGATAGTTTCTGGTTACCGAATTTTCCAACGCTATAAGAATTGAAAAAAGCGGGTCTGACACACGGAAAACGAAAAACCGCCCCAACAGTGGAGACGGTTTCTGATTCGAATCAGTTTGAAGAAAGCATGCCTTACTCTTCGCTCTGCATGGAGCGGATGTAGTTGAGCATGCCGCCGGCCTGCAGTACGGGAATATCCGCTGCAGAAATCATGGGCGTCATGACATAGCTTTTTTTGGTGGACAGATTTTCCAGAAGAACGAGTTTTTCTGCATCCAGTTTGTCCAGATCCGACAGACGCAGGGTATCCATTTCTGTAATATCGTCGTAGTCTTCCGGATTCTGGAAAGTCAGCGGCAGAATGCCGAAGTTGATCAGGTTGGCCAGATGAATCCGGGCAAAGGATTTGGCCGCAACGGCCTTGATGCCCAGATACATGGGCGCCAGTGCGGCATGTTCCCGGCTGGAACCCTGGCCATAGTTTTCGCCGGCCACAATGATGCCGCCGTTGTTGTCGCGGCACACCTGGTCAAAGTGCTCCTTGTTGTTGCGGAACACGAAGGTGGACAGCTTTTCAATATTGGAACGGTAAGGCAGCACTTCGGCACCGGCCGGGGCAATGTGGTCGGTGGTGATGTTGTCAGGCAGCTTGATGACCGCCTTCTTTTCGATGACACGGCCCATGGGTTCATTCTGAGGCAGAGGACGGATGTTGGGTCCGCGGATGATTTCCACTTCTTCGGGATGTTCGCTGGGAGCCAGAATCATGGAGTCATCAATATAGACGGGTTCTTCCGGGAAGGTGTAGTCCACTTCCAGGGTTGTGGGATCGGTAAAGACACCCGCAATGGCACTGGCGGCAGCCGTTTCCGGAGAAACCAGATAGACACCGGCAGAGTTGGTGCCGGAGCGGCCATAGAAGTTGCGGTTGAAGGTGCGCAGAGAAACGCCTTCACTCTTGGGAGACTGGCCCATGCCGATGCAGGGACCGCAGGTGCATTCCAGAATGCGCGCTCCCGCCTTCACAAAGGTCTGCAGGGCGCCGGAATCCATGAGCTTCATGAAGACCTGGCGGCTTCCCGGAGAAATGACCAGGGATACGTGATCGGCAATGGTCTTGCCTTCCAGAATTCTGGCGGCGCGCATCATGTCTTCATAACCGGAGTTGGTGCAGCTGCCGATGGCCACCTGGTCTACTTTCTGACCGGCCAGTTCGGCAATGGATTTGACGGCATCGGGAGAATTGGGACAGGCAGCTGCCGGCTGCAAAGCAGCAAGATCGATGATTTCCACATCATCATAGGAAGCTCCTTCATCGGCTTTGAGCTCTTTCCAGTCGGCTTCCCGGTTCTGTCTTTTCAGGAAGGCTCTGGTGACTTCATCGCTGGGGAAAATGGATGTGGTGGCTCCCAGTTCGGCACCCATGTTGGTGATGGTGGCACGCTGATACACGCTCAGATTTTTGACGCCTTCTCCGGTGTATTCAAAGACCTTGCCCACACCGCCTTTCACCGTTCTGCGGCGCAGCAGTTCCAGAATGATGTCCTTGGCGGATACACCGGGACGCAGAGCGCCTTCCAGACGGACTTCCACCACCTGGGGATAAGGGATGACATAGGGCAGACCCGCCATGGCCTTGGCCACGTCCAGACCGCCGGCTCCGATGGCAATGGCTGCCATGGCACCGGCTGTGGGGGTATGGGAATCCGAACCGATGAGGGTGATGCCGGGGCTGGCAAAGCGTTCGAGATGCACCTGATGGCAGATGCCGTTGCCGGGTTTGGAGAAATACACCCCGTGTTTGGCAGCCACGCTTTGCAGATAAGCATGGTCATCGGCGTTCATGAAGCCGGACTGCAGGGTATTGTGGTCTACATAGGAGACGGACAGATCTGTTTTGACCTGGTCGACTCCCATGGCTTCCAGCTGCATGTAGGCCATGGTGCCCGTGGCATCCTGGGTCAGGGTCTGATCAATATGAAGCCCCACCGGTGTGCCCGGGACGGGGTTTCCGGAAACAAGATGAGAATCAAGAATTTTCTGCGTGAGATTTTTCATGGGATTACCTTCCTTTAATGCGTCTAATGTCCCTCATGATAGCACAGAGAGAAAAGAAATGAAAAACCATGAAAATATTCCTGTAAGAATGAAACCTTTTTCTTTCCTGTTTGCCCCGCTGGCGCAAAAAAAAATCCCTTCAGGCAAGAAGGGACAGCATGCTCTGCTGCATGGCAGGAGTCAGGTAAATCTGAGCTTCCACCCACTGGGTGGAATTGGTGAAATGATTGGTCACGCTTTTGAGTTTGGCATAGTCATCATCGCAGTCGCTGGGGTGAATGTGGACGCATTCAGCGGGGATGGTGACGAAGATGCTGCGGGAGTAAAGACCCACATATTCCAGCACCACCTGTCCGGGCTGGAATTCCAGGGAGCGGATCAGGGTGTTCTTCAGATTCTGGCTCTGGTAGGGAGCAGAAGTGCGGTATTTGTTTTCGCAGTATTTCCACTTGCTTGTGTATTCGGTGGAGGCCAGCCAGCACACCATCAGAGGAACCAGTCCGGCTGCCATGCCGATGAGGAAATCCGCATGGGCCAGGAGAATGCTGGCGGTGGTGGTCAGGATAAACAGGATCCATCCTGAAAGAAGAAGCGCATTGCGTTTGGTTCTGAATCGTTCTCCTTCTACATGCCATTGTCCGGTATTCATGGGGATCCCTCACTTTCATCCTTCTTTATACTCTCGATTCATCGTATAAAGATTTATTTATGTCTCAAGTATATTTCATTCTCTGCCTCCCTTCAAAACCTTTGCCTGCCTCCTCCTTTTCTCCCTGTTTTACCCTGAATACAGGTTCTGATGCCTTTTGGGTCTGAGTTCTCCAGACCGGAGTCTTTTTCTGCCCCCAAAAATGTAAGAGAACGAATTCTTTTCATGATTTTCTGAAACTTATTTCATTCAGCCGCTGACCAGTGCTATAATTCGGAAACAGCGTTTCAACAACAGCTGTTTGCGAAAGGTGGATTTCATGAAAACACTTCAGGAAATTTATGCAGAAACTGAACAGCAGAATTTTATCGAACCTTCTCTGTATGCCCAGAACCGGGTCAAGCAGGGTCTGCGCAACGAAAACGGTACGGGTGTTAAGGTGGGCCTGACCCGGATCTGCGATGTCATCGGCTACGCCATGGTCAACAACCATAAAAAATCCATTGATGGTGAGCTCATTTACCGGGGCTACTCCGTCCGGGACCTGGTGCGCCTCAATGAACAGGATACCCAGATCTGCGGATATGAAAGAGCGGCGTTTCTGCTGATTTTCGGCCGGCTGCCCGATGCGGACGAGCTGCGGGCGTTCCAGTTTGCCCTGGAGCACGCCTTCAGCACCAGCCTGGTGACAGAAAGCTATCAGACCACTTCCCTGCTCAACGTGCTGCAGATCGAAGTGCTCAAGCTGTATGGCCAGGATGAAGATCCCGACACTGACGATCTCTCCCGCCGGATGATGAAGGGCATTTCCATCATGTCTTCCCTGCCCCTGTTTGTCTTTTCCATTTACAGCGGCAAGAAAATTCCCGCCTATCCCCTGCCCGGCAAGAGCTTTGCGGAAAACATCCTGTGGATGGCCCGCAATCACCGACCCTACTCCCGACAGGAAGCCCGAGTGCTGGACACTCTGCTGATCCTCCATGCGGATCATGGCGGCGGCAACAACTCCACCTTTGCCAATGTGGTCATTTCTTCTACGGGCACTGACATCTATTCCTGTGTCAGTGCAGCCATCGGTTCTCTGAAAGGTCCCAAGCACGGCGGCGCTGCAGCCAAGGTGGGCCAGCAGACAGAGGAACTGCTCAAAGTCATCACCCCTGCAACCACCGATGAACAGATGGAAGAACTGGCTCAGAGCATTCTGGATAAAACCTTCGGTGACGGCTCCGGCCTGATCTACGGCATCGGTCATGCCATCTACACCAAAAGCGATCCGCGCTGTGTGCTCATTAAGGAAGAATGCCGCAAGCTGGCCCAGGAAAAGGGACTGCTGGATACCTTCCAGGCCATGGAGTGCTTTGAACAGGCAGCCATCCGGGTGATGAAGAAAACCAGAGGCAAGGAAGTCTGTGCCAACGTGGACTTCTATTCCGGTTTTGCCTATCACATGCTGGGGATTGACCAGTCTCTGTTCACCCCTCTCTTTGCCATTGCCCGCAGTGCCGGCTGGGTGGCTCACCATCTGGAAAACAGACAGTCCAACCGCAAGCTCATCCGTCCTGCCAATATTTATGTCGGCGAACACCACACCTATGAAGAAGCCCTGCAGGCCCTCTATCCCGACGCTGCTCTGCAGCAGCAGTGAGTGCCTCTCTTCTTCTCTTCCCTGATTTCTGCATTGTGACGACCCGGTTCTCCTGATGAGCGCCGGGTCTTTTTCGTGAAAAGGCAGGAAAAGAAGGAGAAGAATGGAAAACCGGACCAGGTCTTTCAGACTGGAAAAGCACTGAATGGATGCCTGTCCTTTATGCAGATGAAGAGTCATCTTTTCAGAAGCAGAAAAAACGACCCGAAGGCCAGATCCTCATGCAGGAGGAGACTGGATACGGGTCGTTTTCATGTGGTGTACGACAAAGGCTGATTACCGGTGGGGGACAAGGCAGGGAGGCAGGAATCAGCCTTCGGGATTATTTGTCAGAGTGTTTCTTTCGTCTGAGAACCACCAGTCCTGCAGCGCCAAGAGAGGCCAGCAGAGCCTGGAATCCGGGACGAAGAGCAGAAGCCGTCCTGACGGATTTTGCGGTGGCTGCGGATTTTTCAGTTTCAGCAGCAGGCTTCTGAACATTTTCCTGAATGCCGGAAGCAGGTTCTTCCTTCCTGTCAGAAGGATCGGCTTTTTCAGGATTGTCCACAGGATCCGGTTTTGTATTTTCCTCTACGGGAGGTTTGACTTCTTCCGGATGGTCTGTGGTGTTTTCAATGAGGGTCTTCAGAGGCTGGATCTGGCTGAGCAGAACGCGGCCGGGTTCCATTTCCGGCTCATCCTGAGCCAGATACTGAGTGACGTTGAAGCAGGCAGCGTCAATTGTTGTCAGGTCTTCTGCACTGAAGAGCGCTCTGTTCATGGTTCTTACCAGAGTAGTGAACTGGCGGAGTTCTTCCAGGATGGATTCATCTGCTTTCAGGCGCAGATTCAGCAGAGCGCGGTTGAGGCGGTAGACGGAAGCGTCGATGGTCTGCTGATCCTGGGGATCATCCGCAATGGTTCTGGCTTCTTCCAGAGCGGCCTGGAATTCTTCCTGGCCGGCGCTGACATACAGATCCAGATTCAGATCATCGGCGGTGTCCAGAAGCAGCTGCAGCATGCTCAGATCCAGAACCACTTCCGGTTTTCTGGTCAGAGCCGCAAAGGCTTCTTCCAGAGCGGTATAAGCCGGTTTGATGCTGGTTTCATCCAGAGCATTTTCGTCATCCAGCACATCCTGGGCATGGGCCAGAGCAGCCAGGAAGGCTGTCTTGTTTTCGTCATCTTCGTATTGATCCAGATCGACGGCGCTCATCTGTTCCACCAGGATGCGCAGGGCATCCTTGTTGGCGGTGAAGGAGGTCATCTGAATGGCTCTGCACAGGCGCTGCCAGGCACTGTTGACACTCTCCTGGCTCTTATCAGGATCAGCCAGAACACTTCTGGCTTCTTCCAGGGCGGTGTGGAGTTCCTCTGCAACAGCCGGATGGAGATTTTCCAGTTCTCCGGAGTCCACAAGACGCTGGGCTTCGGCAATGGCCTGTTCCAGAAGCAGGGTGTTGACTTCTTCTTTTTCAGAAGCATTGAGTGCTTCCGTCAGCTGTCTGGTGACTTCATCAATCTGGTCCTGGCTGGTGCCGGCCTGCAGCAGAAGGGCTGTGGCCTGCACATGCAGATCATGAATGCGCTCTTTCTTTTCCTGAGAAGCCGCAGAGAGATCGGCTGTGGCAGCCTGCGTCATGGCTTCTTTCAGGGCCTCTGTTTCAGGCAGGTACTGCACTTCAATAAAGGAAAGTACGGGATCAGGCTGGCCGTTCTGTTTGGAGACGATGACATCGATGCCGTTGTCAGCCTGGACGGTGAAATCAGAGCTGAAGGTGTTCCACCAGTTGGAGCCATTCCAGGTGTTGGTGCTGCCAAGCAGAGTGGTCTGGCCGTCTTCAGAAATGGAAACATCCATCTTTCTGGAGGAAGTGGAATCTTTCCACCATTCCTTGAAGCCCAGCGTCAGATGATAGGTGCCGGCCTGCAGAGGCAGATGATAGACGATGTCTTCATCGGAATGAGCCCACCAGCCCTGATCATAGGAGTCGCTGGCGCTGCCGTCTCTGTTTCCATAGTCGGCCATGTAGCCCCAGCTGCCATCCACGGACTTCTGGTCTGCGGTTTCGTTGAGCAGATGGGCATATTCATCCACGGCAGCCGTGCGGGGCGAACCGGGGTTGTTGCAGTCGATGACGTAGGTCATACCGGGGGTTCTGGCGGTGATTTCTGCGGTCACGGGATAGCCGGAACCGGCCAGAGTGCCGTGCAGAGTGCCGCCTTCCAGCAGAACGGTTTCATCCAGCTGCCAGTTCACGTCCTGGTCGGTCTGCACACCATCCTTACCGGTGACTTTCACCTGGGTGGGCAGAGCAGCAGGATAACCGGCTGCGGATGTAATCTTCGGGGTTTCCACGTCCTTGATTTCGTCGTTGGCCTTGACATGAACCAGGCAGACGGCCTGTTTTCTGCCGTCGATGGTTTCAGCGGTAATTTCAGCGGTTCCTTCTGCGCGGGCAAAGACACGGCCCTGTTCATCCACCTGGGCGATGGAAGAGTTGGAAGAGGTGTAGAGAACACCCGGGTTAGCGGCATCGGCCGGCAGAACAGCTGTTTCCAGAGAACCGGTGGTTCCCACGCTCAGTTCCAGGGATTCCTTCATCTGCAGTTCTGTGACGGCTGCCCCTTTGAGGCTGACGGACAGGCGGGGAGCACTGGCTTCCGCACCGCCTTCCTTACTGCCGATATGCAGACGGTTTCCGCTGGTTTCGTTGATGGCAAAGGTGACTTCTGTGGCTTCGGGATGATCGGCGCAATAGGCTTTGAGCAGATCGGTGACGTCCACTTTGACTTCTCTGCGGCCATCGGTCAGAGAGAAAGCTTCAGATTCGGCCGGGCCGTAGGGATTGCCCTGAGCATCCTTCAGGACAGCAGGCTGGTTGAACCAGTTGATGGCTCCATCCTGGGCTGCGCCGCTGCCATCGGTGCCGGTGCCTTCGATCCAGGTGTTTTCAGCCAGAGTGACTTTGATGGTGCTGGTGGAAGCACTGCCTGTGGCTCGGCTCTGATAGACAAGGACAGTTCGGCTCTGGCGATGTTGTCTCCCTTTTCGGCAATCCGGTAGGGAGTCAGGTCGTAGCGGAGAAAGCCGACTTTGCAGTCGTAGCCGTCATAGGGGCTTTCGCCTTCACCAAAGACGCCCTGTTCGGTGTTGCCCTGCAGCTGCAGGAACACTTCTCCGCCGTAGCCGTTTTCGGCTTCATTCTGCCAGGACTGAATGTTGGCATCGGCTTCGGCAACCAGGCCCTGTCTGCCGGCCATTTCATCCTGGTAACGGTCTTCTCTGGCGAATTTTGTCAGATTGACACCGTCGAAGGGGACGACGAAAACTTTGGAACCATGGGAGTCGTTGCCATAGTCCACTTCCTTTTCCACGTCGATGCCCGCAAAGGTCACGGCCTTCAGGATGCCGTCTTCGACATAGACGCCGGGACGCTCCAGTTTCTTCCAGGTGTAGGGAGAACCGTCTTCATAGCTCAGGAAGGGCGTTTCGGGATCATAGGCGTTGCCGTTGTGCAGGCGCCAGTCACTGACGCCGTCATAGCTGGTGAGATAGTAAGCCTTCTTTGCATCCCATTTGTTCACCAGACAGTGTTAGATGCCGTCTGCATACCAGATCACGGGGTCTTCGATGCATTCGGTGGGCATGCCTTCGGTTTCCCACCACAGGCCGCGGTTGACCTTTTTCCAGGGACCGCGCAGGCTCTCGGACAGAGCGATTTCGCCATCGCGGTTGATGGCTTCATAGGTGCCGTCTGCCCGGACAGTGATGGAGATGTTGGACAGGCGGTAGTTGTTTTCCGGAACGTTCATCAGGCCCAGGTGTTCCCATTCGCCAGCCAGAGAACGGGAAACGTGGAAGGAACCGTTCATTTCAGCACTGTGCTTGCCGGTGTCGCTGACACTGATGCCATAGCGGTATCCTTCTTCATAAAGGGGATCGGATTCGGACAGAGCAAAGGCAAAGACGTTGTGTCCTGCTCCTTCGTAGTAATCCGGCCACAGTTCACCCTGATCGGTATAGGGGCCGTACAGATTGTCACTGGTGGCATAGACAGCAGAAGATTCTGTCCATCCGCCGTGTCCTTTGGACTGATCCCATCTGGAAGCAAACATGTAGTATTTGCCTGTCTCGGGATCTTTCAGGATAGTGCCATCCCAGTAGCAGTAGTTTTCCATGGTGCGGTCTTCCAGGCCGTTGCCCTGGTCTCTGGGACCGGTGTCTGCTGCGCCCCAGCAGTCGCCGTTGAGAGATTCCACAATGGGCATGGGCAGGAAGCCATCCATGAAGCTGGACCAGGCCTGCCCGGTCTCTTCGTTACCACCGTTTTCGGATTCTTCGGGCTGGGCTGCCAGGACAGGAGTCCAGGAAGTCTGGGGGACGAAAGAACCAAAAGCCAGCGCGCAGGACAGCAGCGTCAGTCCTGTCGATTTGAATGATTTCATATTTCCTCTCTTTCACAGGGGATCAGAGTTTCGGGGGACTCTGATTTCACTAAACATTTGCCCTGTAATTTCAATGTAACTGGTTTCAAAGTAATACAAAAATGATTTCACGTCCAGAGTTTCTGAAATTTAATGTTTCCATTCATGAAAAACTGTCAAATTTGCGATAAATCTTCAGTAAACATTTACCTGAACTTTTCTCTTCCGGGCTGCTGCCCCTTCTCTTCCCCTCTGCAACCGTCCCCCGTAATGCAGAAGGGCGAAGCCTTTCGCTTCGCCCAGCCGATTCCAATCGGTCCATTGTACAGTTTTTTGTTGTTTTGACAGCAGGTTGCTCCTGTGACTGCTGCAGTGTCTCCACCTGGAATTTCTACTGATGTCCGATGAGGATGCAGAAGAAAAGGTAGAGAATAAGGATGCCTGCAGCAACTGCCAAAGGGTTTGTTTTGGAAGAAGTGCTTTCACCCGGCGGCAATGCAGTGGTCTTGAAGGAAACCAGGGCACCATTGATCAGAAAGTATAAGCCTTCCTCGGTATCGCGCGACACATCCATCAGATAGGTGTCAGTGTCTGACAGGTAGGCCCGCTTGATTCCGAAAATGCCGGACTTGACACGAACGGCTGTTGCGTTTACTGCTTTCTTACTCATAGTGATTCACTCCTTTCATCTTCAGTTTAGATGGCAGGAGATCACTTCAACAGCTTTAGCCAATACTTTCTACTCATCACAGAGCTCATTTCTTTTTGGCTTAATTAAATCGATCTTAATCCATGGAAAGTCTGTTTCGTTTTAAACATTTTGTTCTGCATTAATTGCGGGAAAGCGCATTCAGACTTTCCCGTTCGTTCTGTCAGACCAGCATCGCAGGGGATTCTAGCGGGCAGCCAGCTGTTCGTAGCGTTCAGCAATGGCTTCCAGGAATTCCCGGGAAGACAGTTTCTGCGCCGGAGTTTCGCCTTCCCAGAGCAGAACCAGATCACCGGTCATGCGGCCGGAAGAAATGACATCCAGCACGGCCTGTTCCAGATCATCGGCAAAGTGAATCAGTTCGGGAATTTCATCCAGCTCGCCGCGCTTGCGCAGAGCTCCCGTCCAGGCATAGATGGTGGCCACGGGATTGGTGGAGGTTTCTTCTCCTTTGAGATACTTGTAGTAATGTCTGGTGACGGTGCCGTGGGCCGCTTCGTATTCGTAGTTGCCTTCCGGAGAAACCAGAACGGAGGTCATCATGGCCAGAGATCCAAAGGCGGTGGAGACCATGTCGCTCATCACATCGCCGTCGTAGTTTTTCAGAGCCCAGATAAAGCCGCCTTTTGAGCGGATGACTCTGGCTATCGCATCATCGATGAGGGTGTAGAAGTATTCCAGACCTTCGTGTTCAAAAGCTTCCCGGTATTCCTTTTCATAGATCTTGGCAAAGATGTCCTTGAAGGTGTGATCGTATTTCTTGGAAATGGTGTCCTTGGTGGAGAACCACAGATCCTGATGGGTGTCCAGGGCAAACTGGAAGCAGCTGCGGGCAAAGGATTCAATGGAAGAATCCTTGTTGTACTGGCCGGCCAGCACGCCGGGTCCTTCAAAGTCGTAAATGACTTCTTCCTTGATTTCGCCTTTGTTGTTCTTGAACACCAGGCTTGCACTGCCCGGCTCGGTAATGCGGAATTCTGTATTGCGGTAAACATCGCCATAGGCGTGGCGGGCAATGACGATGGGGGCTTTCCAGTTTTTGACAGCAGGAGAAATGCCATCAGTCATGATGGGTGTTCTGAAGACCGTTCCATCCAGAATGGCGCGGATGGTGCCATTGGGGGATTTCCACATGGTGGACAGATTGTACTCTTCCACGCGCTGTGCGTTGGGGGTGATGGTGGCGCATTTGACGCCTACGCCGTATTTCTTATTGGCCAGAGCAGCATCGATGGTGACCTGGTCCTTTGTCAGTTCCCGGTTGACCAGTCCCAGATCGTAATACTCCGTTTTCAGGTCAATATACGGAAGCAGAAGAATATCCTTAATGTCCTTCCACAGGATACGGGTCATTTCGTCGCCGTCCATCTCAACCAGCGGCGTTGTCATCTGAATTTTCATAGATTCTCCTTTCACCTGTCTGTGCGGTTCGATACTGTTCAAAGCTATCACAGGATTTCATTATTTTCAAGATTTTTCATTTTTATGAAAATTTTACAGTTTCCACAAAAAAACGGCGATTACTCGCCGTCGTCGATTTCGTCCAGTTCCTGTTCTCTGGGATTGACCAGAGTCAGAATATAGGTACCATCTTTGGGAAGTTCTGTTTTATCTTTCTGGTCACTGAGGATTTCCAGTTCACAGTTGTACCCCTGCTCGGCAAGAGTTTCCAGAAGCTTATCTTTTCCCATTTTCTTAACAATATTGATCCCGCATGCACAGTTGCCATACTGATCAAGACAGCTGAAGATCCAGGAAGGAATTTTGACACTACTCATATTCAGGTTCCTCCATTTGTTCAAAAATCTAGTTTACAGGAAATAATCAGATGTACAAGAAAGCGGCCATTCTTCTTTTAGCAGAAAGCAGAAAGGGAGCGTCTACCGTACGGTCTCGCTCCCTGAAGAAGAAAACCGGTCTTTTTCAGATCCTGTTTCCTTGAATTGACGATGGGTTCAGACGCCAGATTAGCTGTTGAGAATCTCCATGATTCTGTTGTAGTAATCGTAACGCCCGTCTACATACTGCAGGGCACTTCCGGCAATGGATTTTGCCTTCTGGAAGTCGATGGGACGGTAAACATCCGCAAATCGGAAGTAGATCTGGTCCTTGACGTCGTTCTCGCGCAGAACGTAGTTGTATTCAGCATCTCCCTTGCCGTAGTCGCCGTGCTTGATGTACAGGTCAGCCACGTCCATCATGGCGCGGTTGTGCATGTTGTTCAGGTCGGTAAACTGGGACAGGAAGCCATACAGGAAGCCTTCATAGTACTTCACGTCGTTGTACTGCCAGGTGGGCAGAGTGGCATAAGCCAGGTCCATGAACTTGTAAAGCAGGCCAAACAGATCGGCATTCACCTGACCATTGATCTGCTCCAGGCTGGTGATGTTTTCACGCTGGCCCATCATGAGGACTTCGCGCATTACATCCATCATTCTGTGGTAGGCATCAGCATTGGCCAGGGCATCATCGGAGATCTGATAGGTCAGCAGTTCGTTGATGCGGTCAGCCAGAGAAGCATTGTCGCTGGCCTTGAAGGGCAGAGTTTCCGCAATGCGTTCAGCAAAGACAGGCAGAACGGAAGCATCGAAGCCGTCTTTTTCAAAGTCGTAGGCGGCTGCGCGTTCTCTGTTGTCAGCCAGTACTTTCTGAATGTAGGAAGGAATGTCCTCCGCATTCTGCAGGCCGGCAGCCAGAGCGTTCCAGTCCATGTCAACCAGAGCTTTGGCGGCATCGTTGAGGACATCATTGGACAGGGTGTTGTAGAAATTCAGTTTTTCATCAGTCAGTTCTACCAGAGGTCTGGACACGGCCTTTTCCTCCTTGACAGGTGCTTTTTCAGCCTTAGCTTCCTTGGCAGGAGCCGCTTTTTCTTCTGCTTTGACTTCAGCCTTGGCGGGTGTCTTGGCAGCTTCTGCTTTGGCAGCAGCTTCCTTTTCCACCTTGGCATCGGTCAGAGGCATTTCTTTCTTGACAGCAGGACGGGCTTCCGGACGAACGATCACGGAAGTTTTGGCTTCTGCCGGTTTTTCCTCGCTCTTGGCGGGTTTTGCAGGTGCTTCAGCGGCCTTGGGTTCTGGAGCCTTTTCAGCTGCAGCAGCCTTTTTGGTTGTTTTGGCTTTGGTTGTTTTCTTAGCGGCAGGCTTCTTGGCTGCGGTTTCGGTCTTGGCAGCCGTCTTTCTGGTGGTCTTTCTGGCAGGTTTCTTTTCTGCATCTTCGGCCTTCAGAACTTCGGCGCCTTTGGCAGCTTCTTCCTGCACCATGGCTTCTGTCTGAGGAACAGCAGGCTTTGCTTCTTCTGCCCTGGCAGGTTCTTCTGCTTTGGCAGCAGCCTTTTTAGTTGTTTTTCTGGCAGGAGCCTTTTTAACAGCCTTGGCTTCGCTGGCTATTTCTTCCTGGATCTTGACGCCATCAGCAGCCTCGGCTTCGATGGTTTCAAGCACTGTATCTTCTGCCTTGGGGGCAGTTTTCTTGGCGGCAGTCTTGCGGACTGTTTTCTTTGTCGTTGTCTTGGCAGCAGTCTTTTTGGCTGCGGTCTTTTTTTCTGCGGGAGCTGCAGCAGCTGCAGTTTCTACAGTTTCTGGGGTCTTCTTTTCTTCCATATAAATTATCGCTTTCGTCCGTGCAGCCTGTCCTGCTGCGCTGTGTATACAGGGTTTCCCGCCAGGCCAGCGGGAGAAATACTGGAAACGGAAGTCAGACAGAAAAAGAAGCGGCGGACGTTGAAGCGATTTCCTTTCTGTAGTCTTGTCCTGACAGAACGAAACGGATCACCTGTCATCAAATACAAATCGGTTTTTATCCAAAAACCAGCCTGGGTCGCGATCTTTCAGTGTACACACCGGTACCTTCCGTATTATTTTCAGATCAATTATACCATTCCCTGATTTTTCTAACGGGAACAGCGAATTCCAATTTTATCATTGGTTCTATCTTTCTGCAAAAACCTCAGATATTTCTGTACCATTCGAATTATACGCCCGGATTCTTTTCAATTGTTAAACGTTTCCATTCAGCGGCTGTTTTCCGCCGGATCTTCTGTCTGAGGGGTCTCCAGACTCAGAATCCGCCAGTTCTGCGGTTTTCTCTCCATGCTTTTTCTGAGTTCTGCCAGAGTACAGGTCCGCTGGCTGATGGGGCGGTGCACCCGGACGGGCATCTGCACCATGGGCGAAGAATCACTCATGGCCGCTTTAGCCATTTCCATCATCTGCTGCTGTCCGGGCAGGCTTTCCTCAAACAGGGAGAGCTGCAGGGTTTCCTCCATTTCCTGGAACGGGACAGTATTCAGCTCATCCTCGCTCTGGAACAGATTTCTGGCCACGATGTGAGCCAGAGCCTTTTCATCCCGGGCAGAAGGCAGATGGCCAAAGCGGGCCTGAAAGGCTTCTCTGCAGGTTTCCAGTACGCACAGTCTGGCCCGGAAGAGCCGGATGGGATCCTTTGCGCAGCCCAGCATTCTGGCCAGCATGGTGCTGGTGCGCTTCTGCCATTCCTGTTGGGAGCGGACATTTTCATTCACCAGCCGCAGTTCCCTGTCCAGCTGTCCCATCCGCTCATTCAGAGGCAGATTTTCACTGGTCCCGGCAAAGGTCAGCGCGGCTCCCCAGTCCAGATCGGGCACATAGATCTGCTGGTTGACGTATTTTTTCCAGTGAAAGGGATCCTCGAAATAAACGGGATCTGCAGCAGGAATCCACCCCTCTGCTGTCGGAGTATTGAACACACCGGATCTTTGAAACCAGACTTCATCCAATTGGTTCAGTTTTCTGTTCCAGGAGCAAAGAGTCTGTACTTCTTCGGCTTCATCCGGCATGTCTTTCTGACTCTGAACTCCATACAGATCTTCCAGTCCCAGAAAGGGAGAGGGTCTGCCAGACGTCTGATCAGGAGGAAAGACAAGGGGTTTTCCTGTTGTTTTGTCCCGCAGGAGAATGTCCAGAATCGAATCATCGAATTCCTGTAAATAACTCTGCCAGCTCATGATCTGTTTCCTCCTTCTTCAAATCCTTATTTATGCAGGTTGCCTGTGATTTTCTGTCCCAGGGTGAACAGAATGGATACTATCAGAGCCGGATAAACGGAGAATCCGGATGAAAGCAGAATGGTTTCCAGCATGATCAGCACACTGGCTTCCGGTGTGAACAGAAACCGGAAAAAGCCCGTCAGCACCCCGCCAAACAGAGTGGCCCATAACATGAGCCGCCCCGTCATGGCCAGCAGGCTCAGAGACGGATGTTTCCTGATCCGGAAAAAGCCGGTTCCAAATCCCAGAGCCGAGAACAGGAACACAGCCGCCATGGTGGGTGCCTGCGGATCATTGATGGTATGCATACAGGTCCACAGCCGAATCCAGGGTCTGGTCGCCCAGACCAGAAACAGACAGAGGACGGCAAACACCAGGAGCACCCGGGTAAAGTGTTCAAAGGGTCTTCGGCGCTCTCTGACTTTTGGAGGGTCAAACCAGTTCCAGATCTGCATGACTGTTCTCCCTTCCCGTGCCTGTTTTCCAGGCAGTCTTCTTCCCCTTATTATGGCATTCCCCACTCTCTGGCTCAAATCTTTCCCTTTTGACCGCTCTTCGTCTTTCTCCCTTTGCGCAGCGTGCATCGAGGCAGAATTCAAAGGTTTGGACGTGTAAAGTGAAGTGAGAATCAGCCGGCCCGCAATTCTTAAGCATTTCCTAAGTTTACGGGCCTTTAATGGATCTTTAAGAACGAAATTTTAAACTTCGTCTGTCAAGTGAGAAAACAGATTCTCGAAATAAAGCCGGCTGGAAGAGCCGCTTTGAAAGGAAGGATTAACTATGGATAAAAATTTTGGATCAGTACCTCCTCAGGTACCTGGATATAAACCCCCGCGCAAAAGCGGCAACGGCAAAATCTATGCCATCTGCGCTTCCATCGCCATCTGCGGTGTTCTGGTTTCTGGAGGAGCTGCCTACGCCGGAACAAGACTGGCTGAGGCCCAGGCTCCGCAGGAAACCATTGTGGACAATACCGTCACCGGTGAAACCGGCGGATCCGGCAACACTAACGTCAAGGTCATCGACGCCAGCAACGTAGTGGCCAAGGTTCGTCCCTCTGTTGTGGAAATCACCACGGAAATCGTCAGCTCCGGCAACTCCCTGTTCCAGCAGTACATTTCTGAAGGGGCCGGCTCCGGCGTCATTCTGACGGATGATGGCTACATTGTTACCAACGACCATGTCATTGACGGCGCATCCACCATCACCGTCAAGACCATGGATGGTCAGGAATACCCTGCCCAGCTGGTCGGCACGGATCCCCAGACTGATATTGCGGTCATCAAGATTGATGCCACCGGCCTGACTCCGGCTGAAATCGGCAACAGTGACACCATTGAAGTCGGCGAACCCGCCATCGCCGTCGGCAACCCTCTGGGTTCTCTTGGCGGAACCGTCACCACAGGTGTCATCTCCGCAGTCGGCCGTGAAATCACCATTGAAGACGAAACCATGACTCTGCTGCAGACCGATGCAGCTATCAACCCCGGCAACTCCGGCGGCGGCCTGTTCAACGAAGACGGCCAGCTCATCGGTGTTGTCAATGCCAAGCAGTCTGCCTCCGGCATTGAAGGCCTTGGCTTTGCCATCCCCATCAGCGATGTGGAATCCATCATCGAAGAACTGAAGACCAATGGTGAAGTCACCAGCAGACCCTATCTGAATGTTTCCCTGCAGGATATCGGTGAAAACACCTACTATACCAACGGCTCCCGTGAACCTCTTGAACCCGGTGTCTACATCGTTCAGGTGATCCGCGGCGGAACCGCTGACCAGGCAGGCCTGAAAGTCGGAGACCGCATCATCTCCTTCGACGGCGAAGAAGTCGACAGCACCGCTACCCTGAAAAAGAAACTGCGCCAGCACGTGGTAGGCGATGAAGTGGAAGTTGTCATCGACCGGGATGGCGAAGAACAGACCATCAACATGACTCTGATGGGCAAAACCAGCAACTAACTCTCGATTTCCTGAAATTGTACTGAATCCTCTGCTCTGTTTTTGTTTTTCGAATCGGACGTACAGATTCGTTTATAATGAATACAAAGATTATCAATACGAAAAAAGGAGGTTTCCTGTCTATGTCCAAGGAAAAAATCGAAAAGCGCCGGATCATGCTGATCGGCACCGGCTTTGTGGGCATGTCCTTCGCCTACTCCATGCTCTCTGAAAAGGGTGTGGATGAAATGGTCCTGGTGGATGTCAACCATGACAAGGCCAAGGGTGAAGCCATGGACCTGACCGATGGTCTGGTTTATGCCGACACCAAAATGAAGGTTTTCGCCGGCAACTATGCAGACGCCCAGTACTGCAACATCGTCGTTCTGACTGCCGGTGCTGCCCAGAAACCCGGACAGTCCCGTCTGGAGCTGGTTCGCATTAACGCCCAGATCACCAAGGGCATCTGCGAAGAACTGCGCAAGAACCACTTTGACGGCATTCTGGTTGTCGCCAACAACCCTGTCGACATCATGACCTACGTGGCCTGGAAGGCTTCCGGTCTGCCCAAGGAACATGTCATCGGATCCGGAACCGTTCTGGATACAGCCCGTCTGCGCTACGCTCTGGCCGATCTGCTGGGCTTTGCCGATTCCAACATCCATGCCTACATTCTCGGTGAACACGGAGATTCTTCCTTCGTCAGCTGGACCAACACCTATATCGGATGCAAATCCCTGCTGGAATACCTGGATGAAAAGCAGATCTCTCTGATGGAGCTGCAGAACATCTACATCGAAGTCCGCGACAAGGCCTACAAGATCATCGACCTGAAAAAAGCCACTTACTACGGTATCGGCCTGGCTCTGAAACGCATCGTTTCCGCCATCCTGAACAATGAGCGCTGCATCCTGCCCGTCTCTTCCTTCCAGAATGGTGAATATGGACGCTACGGCTACTTCATCGGCACCCCGACTGTCATCGGATCTGATGGAGCCACCATGGTCCTCTCTCTGCCCCTCAACGAAAATGACCAGAACCGCTTCAACGCTTCCTTCGATACTCTGGAAAACACCATTAAGGATAACCTGGGAGATATCATCGATCTGCACTGATGGATGACCCCCTCATTCCTGCAAGCCCGCTTTGGCGGGCTTTTTTCGTGCGTAAAAAAAGGACAGACTCCAAAGAGAATCTGTCCCGGGCAGCCGGAAGACCGGCCGTCAGCAGAAAAAGAAAGAACATCCTTCTGTTATCGAAGTGCATTCCAGGCAGGGAATGGTTACTTCTTGAAGAGATAAACAGGAGTGGTTGTGAAGTCTTCCAGTCTGGTGACATAGTCATAAAGGGTAAAGCAGGGTTTTCCATCCGTGAGGCAGAGGCCGTCGGTATGATAGTGAGCACAGAACCAGCTGTCATACTCGGTCTTCTTTCGAACTTCTTCAAGGAATTCCTGAATGTTTTCCTGATCAGTTCCATAGCCATCCATGGTTGGAGAATACTTGTCGGCAAGGGGATGGGCGGTATACACATCGTGTGTCAGAATGTAGTCCACTTTCCAGCCGCAGGCTTCCAGATTCTTTCTGGCCCTTGCGCATTCTTCCCTGGTCGGCAGTTCTGCCTTCCACCAGTTCTTCCCTTCCGTCCGCATGGTGCGGTCGTGGGAAAAGCCGCCTCCAAAGACGAACCATTTCTTTCCATCCAGGTCGAAAATTTCTCCGCGCATGAGGTGGACAATGTTGGAACGGATTCTGTGAATACGTCCGCCATGCCAGTCCTCTTCCGGGTAGGCGTTGAGCACGTCGAAATTTTCGTGATTTCCATCAATGAACACAGTCGTCCAGGGGAGGGTTTCCAGCCAGTTCAGCCAGAACCGGTCAGAGCTTCCACCATCCCAGATGCATCCAAAGTCACCAGCAATGACCACATAGTCATCCTTCGTCAATGAATTGCCTACTGTAAATTCATCTGGATTAATCTTGTGAATATCAAACGCGCCGTGAATATCACCGGTTATATAAATCATCTGATTCCTCCTGAAAGGTCTTTTAATCAGCATTACTACCTTAAAATTATTCAGGTAATTTTGTAAACGGGAAAACGGGGTAAGCCCTTTCATTCCCTGTCCAGTACATGTTTTGATTGGATATGTATTCTTTTTGCGGAAATGACCGATTATCAGAATTTCAACTGTGTTTTTCAGAAGTTAGCACCGGAAACCACATCAGTAAATCCCTCTGTTCAGGGAATGAGGCCGGATTCGGCAAAAGCTGAGCCATGACAGGTTTGACGGCTGTTTTTGATCCCGTTCTTCTGATCCAGTCTTCGATTCGTCAGATTCCAGAACACGAAAAAAGTCCCCATAAGGGACTTTGGCTGGGTGAGAAAGTCCTGTTATGGGGATCTTCTTAAGGGACCGATGATTTCCCTTTTTCAGCTGTTGATCATATTCAGAACATATTCGTCCAGATCGGCAACAGTGCGGATGGAATCCAGTTTGTTGTAGTCGATGACGATGGAATACTCGTCTTCCAGATCTGTGACTACGCTGAGCAGATCAGCACGGTCCATGTCGAGATCTTCTCTCAGTGTATTTTCAGAAGCGATGCGTTCGGGGCGGATGGAGAGTTCTCGGGAAATGATGCTTTTCACTTTGCTTAACATAATTGCTTCCTCCTTGGTCTGTGAGCAGTGGTTCAATGGGTGGTTCAGGGAAAGAAATTTCCTGTTGTTTCGTGTTTGTTATTTGTTGAATCCAATTATAGGCCAATTAATACGAAATAAAACAACAATCGAGAAAGTGTCCTTTCCTGGTTCAGAAAGTGTCCGGTATGGTTCTTACTGCTTCTTATTTACTCGTAATTTAATCCTGATTCTTCTTGTTATCAAAATCCTGTAAAGCAAAAAGCTCCGGATGCAAAACCGGAGCAAAGACAGATCATGAGGAACTGATTCAGGCAGACTGGTCCTCACCGGTCTTGATGAAGACGGTGACTACCAGATTGTTGTCATCCCTGGCAAAGCGGATACTCTGCGGGATATTCTGTGGTCTCACCTGCTGGGCCGTGCGGAAAAACTCCTGACCATCCAGATAGGTGCTGCAGAACAGTTCCAGATTATCGGGATCTTCAAACTGGAAATCAAAGCGGGTCCTCTCCGGTTCCTGCAGCTGTCTTCTGAGAATCTCATCAGCCTGAGCCAGCACCTGGGCCTCATCGCCTGCCGGGATATTGTCCTGGGCAATGACGAAATAATTCAGATCATCAACAGGGCAGGAAGGAATCTGGAAATCCTCTCCATAATCCACATCTTCATAAAACAGAGCCGGATGCACGGTATGGTCCTTGAGAAACCGGTCATCAGAGCTGCAGAAGTACTGCCAGGCCAGAGGATCCGCATCATCGCTGGAGGACATGGTGGTGTCGATCCAGGTCGCATCAATCCAGTAGGGCTGTTCATTGAGGATCACCTGATTCCAGGCATGATTTTCTCCCTGGCTGTCATACCCCGTGACATAGATGCAGGGAATGCCCGCCTTCTGACAAAGGAGCTGGAACGCTCTGGAATAGCCTCCGCAGACAGCCTGACCATTCAGGAAAACCGAACGGACATCAGAAAGGTAGCTGGCATCCTCCACGTATTCCGTGTTCAGATCAATCTGCTCAACAAAGCTCTTCAGCATCTGCCAGGGATCCTGATCACCGGCCTTCTCGACGACAGCCTCTACAGCTTCATTGACCTGTTCCTGCTGCGCAGCAATTTCTTCCGTCTTTTCAGGCAGAACGACAACCTGGATTTCATCATTCAGTCTTCCCGTGGACAGCCTCTGGAGCCAGAAATAGGCCGGGTTGTCAAAGCACAGGGCCATCCAGACCCGGTTGACCTGATCATCGCTGAGACCTCTGGCATCCACTTCCGTGGCTCCCGTTTCAATTCCGTTGCGCAGCCGGTTATAGAGATCCTGTTCTTCTCTGGGCAGCTGATAGTAATAAAACCAGCGGTACGCTTCTTCTCTGGCAGGATCAGAAGGCTGAATCCGCAGTTCTTCGGCCTGCCGGGCTTTCTGTGTCTCTGAAATCTGGGTAAACTGAGGCATTCTGTCCAGAAGAGAACAGCCGCTCAGACTCAGACACAGAAGAAAAACAAATGGCATTTTCTTTTTATTCATGGATTTCCCGCTTTCTTCTGGAAGGCAATCGTAATGGATTCTTGAGCAGTCTGCAATCTTTATGCCGGGATTGTAAGACTGATCTGTCCCTGGCATGAAAAGCAATCGGAAGATTCTCAGCGGAACTGCACCAAAACAGTCTGACTTACATTTTTGCCACATCATTTGTTAACAGATTCCATTGCAGACTGTTTTTTGTTAAATAATATATGTATAGAATACTTTTTATTCACTGGATAGACAGACAAGACGGCCACCGTCATTTTGATGCTGCATAAACGCAGGCAGTGATCCGGCAGCCGGATCAGTCTGTTCATTCCACTGTTCCGCTGAAAAGGAGGGAAAATATGAAAAAAATCAGAGTATTAGTCTCACTGGCCATCTGTGCAGTACTGGCATCCTGTACTTCTCCGGGAGACACATCCGGAACATCTCCGGACATTGACCTGGCTGCCTATGCTGCCATTCCCCGTGAAAAGTTTCCCGCCATGTTTGATTTTGTTCCCTTTCCTCAAACGCCCTCTGAAACCGCAGCAGATTCCGATCTCATTGTTCTTGGAACGGTAAAAAACGTCGAAACCACTTCTGTGGATGCAATACTTTGCACTTACCTTGATTTCGAGGTGGAAAGTGTTTTAAAAGGTGACATCAAAACTGGTGATCTGATCAGGATTGAAGCCTTTGAAGGAGCCATGAGAAAAAGCGAAATCCGAAACGGATATACCGGCGCTCTGAAGAATGCGGCTGACCATACACGACAAAAAAATGAAAATACCAGCACTGAAGACGATTATGATCCATTGCTGGTCCAGCTTCTCCCCTATGGCGGCCTCTATCAGACGGGTACAAAAGAGGTTTTCTGCATTGATGTTGTCGAAAAAGATGACCAGATCCTGTATGCCATGTCCTACGGACCATCAGACCGTTACGTTGAAGTCAGCCCCGGAGTCTTCGCCAGTTTTCAAGATCAGGTAGAAGCCATGAAAGAACGCGGCTTCAGTGACCTGGAAGCTGTCGATCCGATTCTGATGCCTGCTGATCTGTCAGAGGATCTGGAAGAAACCGTAACTCTGGACCAGATTCGTGAAATATACGGACTGTCTGACTAGAGAATCTCAGCATCCGAAAACCAAAAACTCTTCAGACCTTCATGCTGAGCCTGTCTCTGCCAGATCCGAATGTTCCAAAACAGGTCATAAAAAAAACTCCTGCCGCTCTGACAGGAGTTTTTTTATCCGGCTTTGTCCTATTTTTGCCTTGCGGCTATCGTCGGCGTTAGAGAGCT
>Cam_p2__coassemble_1077_pt1 | contig 30365 bp, 26 predicted proteins | sample Cam_p2__metabat2_low_PE_020 | metagenome-assembled genome bin Cam_p2 | reverse complement strand
ACAAGATCTATCCCGTTAGAACTACTCGTTAGAAAAGGACACGGGAACTACAGATTAACTGCTATCATGTACCAATAGGAAATTTTGAAAATACAGAGGAAAGGAGGAAATCGAATGGCTGCCTTACCTGACTGGAAAAACAGACTGGTCATCGATACGGCTCTGGCCCTTCTCTATGCCGGATTTGGACAGAATGCTCCCTCTAAGTGGAAAGCCAGAGCAGAAGAACTGGCCAGAGAGCTGCTGGACTGTCTCAGTGTGGAAGTCTGCTGGAAAGCCTTCGATCTGGAATTTCTGGAAGATGGCATTCATCTGAAAGGATCCAGGCTGGTGCTACCCGGCTCGCTGGCTGCAGCCATGCTGGAAAACTGCCGGCAGGCTGTTGTTCTGGCCGGTACGCTGGGATTTGAGTTTGAGCGAAAGCTCAATGTTCTGACCCTGTGCCGTCCCCAGGACGCGGTGCTCTTTGATGCGCTGGGTTCGGCTGCCATGGAATCGGTAATGGATCTGCTGGAAGAAGATATCCAACACACCGAATTCATGCAGGGACGGTATTTCACCGACCGTTTTTCCTGCGGCTATGGTGATCTGCCTCTGTCTCTGCAACGCCCCATTGTGGATGAACTGGCTCTGACCAGACACTGCGGCATCTATGTTTCCGGGGCATTCATGATGTATCCGACCAAAAGCATTACAGCCATAGCCGGCATTGCAGACCAGGTTCAGCCTGCCAGAATCCGGGGCTGTGCTTACTGCCTGATGAAAGAAACCTGTGAGAGAAGAAAAGGAGGAAAACCCTGTGGCGTTTCCTGATTTGAATACTGAATTTGTTCTGCTGGATGGTGCTCTGGGCACCATGATCCAGAAAATGGATCTGCCTCCCGTTGAGATTCCTGAACTGTACAACCTGAGAGCTCCCCGGGCCATCCAGTCCATCCACGAAGCCTATGTACGGGCCGGAAGCCAGATTCTCTATGCCAACACCTTTGGAGCCAATCCCTTCAAGTTTGAAAACCTGGACGTTTCCATGGAAGAAGTTATTGAAGCCGGCATCGGTCTGGCCAGAAACGCTGCTGCTTTATCCGGTGCTCTGGTGGCTCTGGATATCGGACCTCTGGGCCAGCTGCTGGAACCCATGGGCACTCTTTCTTTTGAAGAAGCGGTGGAAGCTTTTGGATCCATGGTCAGAGCCGGAGTGAAAGCCGGGGCTGATCTGATTGTCATTGAAACCATGACGGATCTCTATGAAGCGAAGGCTGCCCTGCTGGCCGCCAAGGAAAATTCCAGTCTTCCCGTGCTGGTGACCATGTCCTTTGAAGAAACCGGACGAACCTTCACGGGCTGCTCTCTGGAATCCATGGTGCTGACCCTGGAATCCCTGAAAGCCGATGCCATCGGCCTCAACTGTTCTCTGGGCCCCGCCCAGCTGGCAGGACTGCTTCAAAAGCTCTGCACCATCAGTTCCCTGCCCATCATTGCCAAGCCCAATGCCGGCCTCCCTGATCCCATCAGCGGCCATTATCATCTGACTCCTGAAGAATTCGGCCAGGCTGCCCAGGCCTATATCGATGCCGGCGTCAGTATTCTCGGCGGATGCTGCGGCACCACGCCTGAGACCATCCGGGTTCTGAAATCCCTGATTGAAAACAGAAAGCCAGCCAGACGGACCATCCACAGAAAACACGGCATCGCCTCGGCTTTAAAAGCGGTCTATACCGATGAGATCCGCGTCATTGGAGAACGGATCAACCCCACCGGCAAGAAACGGTTTGCCCGGGCTCTTCTGGACAGAGATCTGGATTATATTGCCCGCGTTGCTCTGGAACAGAAAGAAGCCGGTGCGGACATTCTCGATGTCAATGTGGGTTACCCGGGCGTAGATGAAGAAGAAATGATGCCTCTGGTCATCAAAAAAATTCAGTCGGTGACCGATCTGCCGCTGCTGCTGGATTCTTCCAGCCCCAGAGCGCTGGAAGCCGGACTGCGGGTAGTCAATGGAAAAGCAGCCATCAATTCCGTCAACGCCAAACAGGCCAGCATGGATGCCATCTTCCCCATTGCGGCAAAATATGGCACCTGTCTGGTGGGATTATGCATGGATGATTCCGGGATTCCCATTACCGCAGAGGGACGTCTGGCAGCAGCAGACAGGATTCTGGCGGAAGCTGCCCGGTATGGCATCGATCCCGAAGATCTGTGGCTGGATTGTCTGACCCTGACAGTTTCTGCCCAGCAGGATCAGGCCAGAGAAACACTGAAAGCCGTCCAGATCATCAATGAAAAATACCAGATTCCCACCGTCCTGGGTGTCTCCAACATCTCCTTTGGTCTTCCCTTCCGCTCTCTCATGACCCAGACTTTTCTGACTGCGGCTTTGCAGAGCGGGCTGCGTCTGGCCATCATTAACCCCAATGCTCTGAACCTGATGGATACCATAGCTGCCTTCCGGGTGCTCAACGGCCAGGATCCCAGTTCCATGGACTATGTGGAACGCTTCAGAAACAGGCAGGAAACAGGTTCTGCCCTCAGTCAGAAATCTGCTGTGGAAAAACAGAAAACAGAGCATCAGGACGCTCTGTTTGAAGCCATCTGCAGGGGAATGGATCAGGAAGCTGCCCAAATCGCCAGAGACCTGCTGGATCAGGGGATGGAAGAACTGGATGTGGCTGAAAAACATCTGATTCCCGCTCTGGATCAGGTCGGCCAGGATTATGAGAAAGGCATTCTGTATCTTCCCCAGCTTCTGGCTGCCGCAAACAGTGCTCAGGCTGTCTTTGAAGTCATCCGCACGTCCATGGCAGCCAGAGGAACAGGGTCCATCAAAAAAGGAAAAATCGTGCTGGCTACCGTTCATGGGGATATTCATGACATCGGCAAGAACATCGTCAAAACACTTCTGGAGAATTATGGCTATGAAGTCATCGACCTGGGAAAGGATGTTCCCCCTGAAAAGGTAGTTGAAGCCGTTTTGAAACAGCAGGCTCCTCTGGTAGGACTCTCCGCTTTAATGACCACCACCCTGCCTGCCATGGAAAAGACCATTGAACTGCTGCACACCCTGGACAATCCCCCTGCCATCATGGTTGGAGGAGCGGTTCTGACTCAGGATGCAGCAAACGAAATGAAAGCTGATTTCTACTGCCGGGATGCCAGAGAATCCGTTGCGGCAGCCAGAACCGTGTTTGGGCAGTGAATCCGGCATCGGATTGGAAAGGAGCAGAAACCATGAAGGAAAACCGTTTTCTGCAGCGTCTGGCGCAGAACAGACCCCTGCTTTTTGACGGCGCCATGGGGACGTGGTTTGCTAGCCAGAGTCATCTGGATTCTTCACAGGCCGAACTGGCAGTTCTGGATCATCCCGAACTGATCCGGAACATTCACCAGGCCTATCTGCAGGCAGGAGCCGAAGCTCTGAAAACCGACACCTTTTCTCTGCCTGCTCTGGCAGCCGATCCCGATTACGGGCTGGATGAACAGACTCTGTCTTCTCTCATTGACAGCGCATGTCTTCTGGCTGAAGCAGCCTGTTCCAGCGAGAATCCGGAAGCCTTTGTCTTCGCCGATCTGGGACCTGTACCGGATGGACCGGGCAGAAAACCGGAACGGATCTATGAAAGGCTCGCCACGAGATTTCTGGACCATGGCGTTGACCACTTTCTGCTGGAAACCCTGGCGGATCTGGACGGAATTGCCGCTTTTGCCTGCTGGCTGAAACATCGCCATCCTGAAGCCATACTCATGGTTTCCATTGCTGCCGGTCCGGATGGCATGACCCGCAAGGGATTTACAGGCCGCTTTTTGCTGGAAGAAGCCGCCCGGATTCCGGAAGTGGACCTAGTGGGCTTCAACTGCCTGTCCGGTCCCCGTCATGAACTGAGTCTGCTCAGGGATCTTCCCATACTGGACAAGCCGGTTTCCATCATGCCCAACGCGGGATACCTCAATGTTCTCTCCCGCAGAGCTTCCTATTCGGGATCTCCGGACTATTTCGCCATGCAGATGCTGGAACTGGCAGCCAGCGGGGCGCGGATCCTCGGTGGCTGCTGCGGCACCACACCAGAACATATCAGGGCCATGGCCAGTGCCATCGATCAGGCTGATCCTGCTCTGTTTGAACAGGGCAGAACGCCCGGTGCGCAGGAAAAAGGCAGCCTTCAAAAAGAAACCGAAATCCTCATGGCTGTTCCCGGTATTCTGGAACACAATCTGAAAACCGGACGAAAATCCATTCTGGTGGAACTGGATCCTCCGGAAAATGACTCCATCGCCTTCTTTCTGGAAGGAGTGGCTGCTCTGAAAAAGGCAGGAGCTGACATGATCACCATTGCGGACAATCCCATCGGCCGCCCGAGAGCAGACAGTTCCATTCTGGCCTGCAAAATCAAACGGGAACTGGACATGGATGTTCTGCCGCATATCACCTGCCGGGACCGCAATCTGAATGCCATCCGAGCTTTGCTGCTGGGACTGAGCATCGAAAATGTTCATCATGTTCTGGCCGTGACAGGAGATCCTCTTCCTACGGAAATGCGGGATGAAGTCAAAACCGTCTTCTCCTTCAATTCCAGGACACTGGCCCGGTATATCCAGACTCTTTCCATGGAGCAGATCTGCTCCCCGTTTCATGTCCTGGGTGCTCTGGATGTCAACGCCAGAAACTTTGACGTCCAGCTGCGCTTAGCCAGAGAGAAGGAACAGAATGGTATGGAAGGATTTCCTGACTCAGCCTGTTCTCTCTGCCAGAGCGCTGGACAATCTCAAAAGAGCCAGAACCGAGCTCAAAGGAAGTCTTTACGTGGGCCTGCTGCCCATTGTCTCCTATAGAAACGCCCTGTTTTTGAAAAACGAGATCTCCGGCATGGATATTCCAGACGATCTGGCAGAACGCTACAGAGGACTGAACAGAGAGCAGGCAGAAAATCTTGCGGTTGAAACCATCATTGACATGGCCAGGCAGGCCCGGGACGTGGTGGATGGCTACTATCTGATGACTCCATTCAAACGGACAGCACTCATGGCTTCCATCATTGAACAGCTTCAGCAGCAGGATCTGATCTGAGCATTCTGGAACAGTCCATATCCCCTGCCACCCCTGAACCCGAACCATCAATTTATGAATTCGGAGAGAGATGATATGAACTCCTCCCTCTATTAGATTATGTTCTGTAATCAAACAGGGGAAACGTTCACTTCTTCGGCTGCAATAATCAATTCGTGATATTCATGACTGCATAAGTCTGACAGCATAAAGGCAAATTGATTTTCGGAAAGGAGCTCTGTTTTGAGAACAGTCATCTCGGAAAAGTCCCCAGAGGGACCTTCCCAGTCCTTTATACCTGAAAAAACAAATTGAACTTCAGAAGTTTCGGGTTCTCCTTCGCGGTAATCTCTTTGCATCCAGTTACAGAGTTCGATTTTCAGAGTCACTTCGCTGCGAAGTTTTTCATAGTGGATAGAATCGATAAAGCTGTCATGAAAGTTATATTTTTTATTCAATTCACTTAATGTCATTTTCTCCTCCTTGGAAAAACAGGAGACCTTCCAGTGCTGCGTCATACAGGGGCCATTCTGGTCTGAATATATGTCTTTCCATCATGTTGGGGATTTGGATTGAAAACATAGCAATGATCCATGCAGCCATTGCCAGGCAGATCCAGGACGGGATGGATCACGCATATCTGATGACTCCATTCAAACATACAGCACTCATGGCTTCCATCATTGAACAGCTTCAGCAGCAGGATCTGATCTGAGCAATCCGGTGACAATCCATGCGACTGCCACCCCCGAACCTGAACCATCAACTCATCACGTAAAAAGGCGGAATCCACAGCATTGGGATTCCGTCTTCCTGTTTATCTGATGAATTCTGATTGCCAGCAGTCTGGAAAACAGCGAACAGAGCAGCTGAGCGTTCTTTCTGCCCCATCCAATGTCATGCTGCTAGACAGCAAAACGGTCTGGCTCTTTCTTTTCAGGAGCCGGTTTTGCCATCACCATCTCATACAGGTCGATTAATTCCTCAAGAGTTTTTCCCCTGGCAAACCGGTCTTCCTCGCAGGGCGGATGAGAAGAATAAGGTTCCTGCAAAATTCCTTCCGTGGAACCGCCGCTGGTGAAATGAGAACGAACCTGAGCTGTCTCATAGAAAGTATCAGGAGCCATTTCGATCCATTCGGACTGTGCCCCCCAGACGATGTTGTAAACAGGTTCTCCATTTTCTTCTCCTTCAGGGTAAAGACAGAAAATATGTCTGGAATCCTGTTCCAGCGGCCAGTCCCCATCCAGGATGGAAAGCTGGAGATCTTCTTCCTGATCCTGGGCTTTTTCAAGTTCTTCGTCCGGTACCAGCCCCTGGAGTATTCCCTTTTTCCGTGCAGATGGCGTCGTATATCCTGCTCGTTTACGAATCCGAATCAACGTTCCCTCCTCGAGTTCTCCTTTCAGACACTGGTCTACACGAATGGTCCCAATTGTGAAGGGCATGACCTCTTCCGGTCTGTATTCAAGATCTTCCACCTGCGCATAAACAATCAGTTCTGAATCCCGTACAGTTTCCTCTACTGTTTCAAGAGGGGGAAGCATGGCAGCATCAAATCTTGTCAGTTCCGTTTTTCCGGAAAGACGATATCCGGAAAAAGCATTGGCGCTGGCAGCTGAAGTGCAGCCTGACATTCCAGCCAGCCCCATTCCACAGTAGAGTGCGGCGATGAAGAGTTTATTCCGTTTCATTTGCATCCTCCTTGCCGAATAACAGATGTAAATCGTCATAATCATCACAGCATACAAACTATTTCTGCGGTGATCATTGTCCATCGATCATTTTTGAAATGCATTCCAATCATGCTTTATGATGCGGTAAATCAAAAAACTGTTCTGTTTGTTTAACCATTCTTCTCTTTAACTGGTAGTCTTCGGGACGAAGAAATCGGATTCATTCTGAAAAAAAGCGAGGACAATCCTGTCGTCTCCTTCCACTCCCGTGATAATCCTTGTTGAATTCAAGCTGAATCTCAGATTCAGGATCAAAACTGAATTCTTCCACATTTTCCTCGCAGGATCTGAAGTTATTTATTGATGTTGTTCTGCAAAAATCTGCAGATCAACGTCATTCCATCTGTTCTACCAGCTGAGAAGAAAGCGTTTTCCTTAAATTGATTATGATTGATTTCTCCATCAGTTTCAACAGTTAGTTAGAACAGCAATCAAAAAAAACATCGAACAGCTTTAAATGTAACTTTATGACATCTCATCAGACAGAAGGAGTTCAAACTATCTCACACAATACAGCAATCCATCCAGCCCGGTCTTTATGTCTCTTGATGACTTGCTGCAATAAGTCGGCTTACGGCCCCTGTCAGTGAATGGCCCTGATTTTACGAATGGAATCAGGATGCAAAATAAGGATACAAACCTATGGATCTATTCATTTTCCAGGTCGACCAGATGCATAAGTGCCCTTGAAAATTTGCATATGAACCAGGTGTTCAAAATGAAAACAGGAGGAGAAGCAGCCAGATTAAGGTTTGCTCCTCCTCCGATATACTTTAGAGATTTGTCTGGATTCGAATAATCCTGTCAGCATTTCTGGCAAATTCCATATCATGTGTTACCACAACAATTGTCTTTCCTTCCTGCTGAAACTGTTTGAATAGCTCGATGACAGAATCTCTGTTCTCGGGATCCAGTGATCCTGTTGGTTCATCAGCAAGAATCAAACTGCAGGGTTTAATCATCAGTCTGGCAAGCGCTGCTCTCTGCTGTTCTCCGCCGGAGCACGTCATGGTCTTTCGTTTTTCAAATCCTCCCAGACCCACAGCTTCCAGGGCATTTTTTACAGCCTGATTAATTCCCTTACGCTGAGCATAGGGAACGATGACTTTCAGATTTGCTGCAACTGTTCTGTCTTCCAGCAAGCCATAATTCTGGAAAACAAATCCCATTTTATTCCGGATAAGCTTTTGTGCTTTCCTGCTAAAAGGAGCCGGGGCCTTCTGGCCAAATAACAGAACTTCTCCACTGTCATATCCTTCGAGCATGCCAATGATATTGAGAAGGGTAGACTTGCCGCTTCCTGATTCACCAATAATTGCTACAAATTCCTGTTCTTGGACAGACAGGGAGAAATCTCTGAGTACCACCCGGTCTTTATACGATTTTTTCAGATTTCTGATTTCGATGATATTCACGATATTACTCCTCTCTTAGCAACAGCTGTAGCTCTTTTTTCTGCCATCTTCTGTACATGATCCGGAACAGGACAACTTCCATCAAAAACAGGAAAATCAGCCAGTACAAGGTATACGATCGACACTGATGACTGATTGCAAGCCAGATTCCTGCCACAATATAGGACAGGCCTGTCAGCTTGATAAATCTCAACATTGCCTCTTCAAAATATTCACCGGATATCGTCCTGACAAAGGATAACTTCTCATTTTCAACCAGATAAATCCTCATAACCGAATACAGAAGAACCACCATGATCATGAAAGTCAGAAGGAATCTCATCCCCTGTTCTTCCATATTTGTCTCGGAATCATTTAGAGTCAGATGAAAAAGGCTGACTCTGTCTACCCACAGATTTTCGAGTCCGCTTTTCTACAGCTGTGCAGTAAGCCAGCGTAAATTTGAGCTATCGGTCTTCAAATAATATGAACCTGCACCTGAAAATGACACACCCATACCACCTGGTTCCCAGTCTGCCAGAACCAGGATAATCGGATCGTCCAGAATTAAATCCCGGGAACTGAAGTTCAGATTCTGTACCTTCTGCCCCGATTTATACAGGACCGGAGTCATGCCCGGATAAATGGAGATAAGATTTGTAAGAATATCCTGTCTGTTTTCCGGAATCAGGACATAACTGACGTTGGATTGAAGATCAGAGCCATCAAACAATACATTTAAAAAGCCAGATTCCCGGACCCAGTTCAGATTCACTTCCATTGCTTGAGAGCTGGGAATCCATCCCATTGCAGCCAGCTCACTATAATCGGGGTCCAGGTATTCATCCGGTATTTCGGACAAATGCTGGTAGATGACTCCAGCCTCTTCAACAAGTTTTGCCAACTCCTCCTGCTGTTCTTTGCTCAGATCAGTTAAACCTCCGATAGTCTTATAGGACAGGTAGACCGCTTCAGACTTTTTGAGAATATCGACTCTTTGCCAATAATGACAGACCTGCCAGAAGCTTGTATCCATCATCGGTACGATTCCAATGAGACAGATCAGCTGCACGACAACCATCATTCCTGAGAGTCTTTCAGAATGCTTCTGATCTTTTCTCATTCCTCTGACGAACAGCAGGATATACAGCCAGGTACAGCTGGCAATTAACACAATCAGTCCCATCAAAAGAAAAGTGATCTTTACAGATTCCTCGAAGAAAAGATGATTTACCGGGCGAAAATCTTGTGCCAGTAATAAGTAGGTCAGGCAGACCAGACTGATACAGACTCCTGTCAGAACCAAATAATATTTCAAAAAAAGAACGCAAAAAATCTGGGTTGGACTGAGTCCCTGGACAGCAAGTATTCTGATTTTTTTGGATTAATTAAGTATCATGCAGACACAGGCACCAAGTGCAATAAAGAGAATATAGGGAAGCAAATCTGACATCGCATTTTTACCGGGTTCAAGTCTGTTTTCATGTTCAAAGGTACTTTTGATTTGTAACCCAGACTGATTCAGTAGATTCTGTACTTCCTGCTGATTATCACTTGAAATATAAAGAGCAATAGTACCTGCATTTTCGCAAAACTGTTTGAACTTTGCTGAATCCAGTGGATAAATCTGGATCTGTATTGACTCAGAATTCTGATTAAAGCGATCGGTGAAATCCAGATGGCCATATGCATCGACATCTGTTATATCCGATGACAGATATCCATTCATTAATTCAGAAAATTTTACTGGCTGTCCTTCTGTAAGGAAGAACTGCTCAAGAACTGGATCATGTGGCACAAAAATAAAGCTCTGGTAAACCATTGTCTGGGAGGTTGTATCAAAAGCAGTATACACAGCACCGGTAGAGTCTGTGGTTTCCAGAATTCCGGTAACAGTAGTTATCAGATTATCTAGATTTTCTGGACTCGGAGTTTTGATGTCATACTCTGTTATAACTGCATTCGGTGGTGCAAGAGATCTAAGAGCTGATGAATAATTAGATCTTTGTATGAATGATACATCAAAAAAGCTTGACATTACCATCGATACCGTAAGCACGAATAACAGAAGCGGTATAATTTTCTTCATAAAATTTAGCCCTTATTAATCTACCTCGAATTAAAGAGAAGAAGCCAGAAGACGATATGAAATCTCTTCTGGCTTCGCTTTTCTATTCAGCTGAACGCGTTTGTAACGCGGAAGCAGCCCTGTGGGTATGGTTTACATCAACACCTGGAGAATAGGAATCGTAAACCCAGCTTGCAGAATAGGAGTTGGCAGCAGCTGTTGTAATTCCATTACTCATGAAATTACAAGAAGCGTAATGATTACTGCTTGCAGCCTTAGCGCCTACAGAGTAGGAACCTGCAGAACAACGAGTGTAAGCCCATCCGTATGTCAGAGTCGTAGTCCGATTACAAGGTGGATAGACAACTGATGCTGCCTGAGTAACGGAAGATCCGAACATGAACAACATCATTAGTAATACTGTACACTTTAACATTTTCTTCATAGCCATTTTCCTTCCTTGCCAGTCATGATCAGCTACGAATTGGATCTATGTAAATAACGAAGATAAATCACCTACATTCGAACTATCCCTGCAATCATTTTAAATCAATCTCTTTTCGGATTTTTTGACCTGATTGGCCTTGGAATTCTGGTTGCATCATTTTAATCAACTCATTCATACTAAAGTAGATGTGATGTATGTCATTTTCCGTCTGATGGTAAACTCCAAATGAAAGTGTCGATTTTTAGAGCTGGCATTAAATGAAACTCGCTGAGCAAACAGTTATTCAAATGTTAAATAACTGTAGATTGACTCCGCTTACATCAATATATTAATACTCACTCTTATGATTTTCAATATCTCTTTTCGTATTTTCAGTTATTATTATTGAAGTCGATTTTCAACAAACTCTTTTTAATAAATCAGCCGTGTTATTCAAGAAGGAACGTCAGTTAAAGGTCCCTTTTAAAGTTTTCATCTAGCGCATTACTCGTCAAATAGACAATCCTCTGGACAAATTACTAAATCTTGTAAACGTGTCCGTGGTGAAATAGAGATGTACATAAATGGTGAAATACAAGTTAACAGTTTGGGTGCTGTTAATTGCCATTTTGGACATCTCTTTTTTTACATTCTGGTGGTTTGTTTATTCCACATGTCTGACTGCACCATTCCAGTTTGAATAACTGCACCTTTTGAGATTTCAAATTTTAAAAAGTGAGTTTCGAAAAAATGAATTTCCATTTTTTCGATATACCATCTCTTTTTGAGATTTAAACATTCCTGCACAAGCTTATTCGTCCAATAAACAAGTCAAAGAATTTGTTGTTTACGGCAGCCTCCCCTCTTCCTTCCATCGTATCTCTCGCAGTGAGGAGATCTTAGGTTCCAGGATCTACCGAGGGCTTGAGGGTAGTGATCCTTGGTAGATTCTGGGTTCTGTAAGATCTTTGAGTGTGAATGATATGGCGGAAGGAGGAACCCCCATTCTTCTTTAGGAGAGTGAAGCACATTCCAGCCGTGCAAGCTGAGTCCCACTGTAGACGTCTTGGAAAAGTGTGTTAGTTTTTGATGCAATCATGTGAGTGGAAAGTGTAGTCAGTTGGATCGGAATGGTGCAATCAGACCCTGAAATCTACAATTTTTCTTCCATCCCTTCGTCAGGCAGAACAAAGATGGGTTTTATTACGAGCGTTTCAAAAACCATATAGGTTGAAGTAGACGCTCTGAAATTTGGGAAGAAGCGTATTAATGTGTGAAAGATCTTCCAGTGTTAGAAGAAAGTACATTTTGAACTTACACTGCTGTTATTATTCAGTCTAAGTCGGATTTCTTAAATATATCACCCAGAGTAGAAACATAGATCACTAAATCAGAAGTTTATTTTATATACAATAAAAATATGTTATTTTTATATTATTAATTATTGATATTTTTTATTATAATCTTTTATTTTCCTGTCTATTCCTGGAAAATTCATCCACAAATCTACAAATTTTAGGCTGTCTCATTCCCTGTAGAATTCCGATTCCAACAAGGATATGAACTGAAATTCCGAATTTTTGATACAACAGAATAGCTTAACCACAGATGCAAAAAGCCAGCCTGACCAGTTTCAATTCCCGTCTTCATCTTGAGGAGAACTCGCGAAAAGACCGGAAGAAACAGTCAGACTGGCTGAAAAGGAGTCAGAATTTCTGCAGCAGGATTTGGGAACTGAAACGATCAGATGCCTCCCATAACAAAGGGAAAGCCGATGGTCAGAATGATGACAATGATCAGGCTCAGAGACACCAGAATGGAGATAGTGGAGACCATTCCCGTCAGATCTCCCTTATAACCGCACTCCAGAACGTAGACAACGGAAGCAGAAGCCACGGGAGAAGCCAGGCAGAGCATGACGATGACTTTCATGAAGGGGGCTCCAAAAGGCATGAACCAGACCAGCGCCATGAGCAGCACGTTAATCGCAACCCGTACACCGCTGACCTTCAGTACTTCCTTCAGTCGTTCTCTGGGAAGATTGAATTCCAGCAGCAGCCCAATCATCAACATGGCCAGAAAGCCGTTGGCTGCCCCGATGGCATTGGCAGTTTCCATAATGAAGCCTGGCACCTGAATGTGGAAGCAGGCCAGGGCAAACAGAATCAGGTAGGTCATGAACGGGACAGAAGACACCAGTGTTTTCAGGATAGATTTTCCAGTCAGTCTGGAGCCGGGAATGCTGACGGCTTTGGAAATGGCATAAGAAATCCCCAGTCCCATGATGGCATTCCCTACGTCAAACATACAGAGGTAAGCTACACCGGTTCCGGGATAGAACATCTCCACAAATGGCAGCAGAACAGCTCCGATGTTGTAGCTGGACACCGTCAACATCATGGCCGCGGTTTTGGGTTCCCTTTTCCGGTGATTGAGAAGATAACCGGCTGCCAGGCCCATGACATTGGCCAGAATCCCCAGGAAAAAGAGCAGGGGAAGTTCTGGACCAATGAGGATGGAATCCGCATTGCGGATCAGGGCCGCCGGCAGAGTCAGATTGACGATGACAACGCCAAGCAGTCTGGCGTCCTGTTTGGTCAGCCGGCCGCTTCGCTTGAGAAGGTAGCCCAGCAGAATGATAACGATATAAATACAGATCTTGCTGATGATGGAAAGCATGGATAGTCCTCCAGAAATAGGTGAAACCGAAATTTCGGCGTTTATCACCGATTATTACTGGTTTAGATAACCTGTGCAACGAAACCCATGAAATGCCTACAGAATCCCATACTTTCTCTTTTTCCTCTGCCAGACTGTCGGAATTGCCGGTATATGGAAGGAATGACCGTTCGTTCCACTTTTCAATAGCATACTATCGACAGCATGCGTTTGAAATGCTAGGATAGATCCCGTAAGAGAAAAGGAGGACTGCCATGATTGATAATCCCACCGGCGGCCAGCTCATCAAGCTGCTCAATGATGCTATTGAAAGGCAGGCCAATAACCAGCTGCGCAGACAGGGACTCACCATGGTCCAGGTCTGGGTGCTTCTCACTCTGCATGATCATCCGGGAAATTCCTGCTCCTTTAAGGAACTGGAAAGCATCCTTGGCGTGGCCCAATCCACCTGCGCCGGTATTGTGAACCGTCTGGCCCTGAAAAAATACGTCGTATGCTACCCGGATCCACAGGACCGCAGAGCCAAGCATGTCCGGATTACTCCGGATGGCGAACGGTGCTGCCAGGAAGCTGAACAGGATATCCGAAGACTGGAAAAACTCATGTTTCAGGGATTCACCCGGGAAGAAGAAGCCACCCTGCGCAGTCTTCTCTTCAGAGTCTACGAGAACATCAAATAACAGCCCGTGAAGAGCACGGGCTTTTCTCTCGGACGTTTCAACAGCATGCTTTCGTTTTGCATACAGAAGGCCGTCTTCCAGCTGTGACGGCTTCTTCTGCCCCATTCAATACCATGCTTTTAAAAAGGAGGAAAACTTATGGAAGAAAAATCAATGAAAGTCTTTGAATCCATGCCGGTGCCGCAGGCCGTCTTCAGAAATGCACTGCCGGCCATGGCCGCCATGCTCATGGTCCTGGTCTACAACCTGGCGGATACCTTTTTCATCGGCCAGACCCATGATGCCCTGCAGGTCGCTGCCGTCTCTCTGGCCACCCCGGTCTTTCTGCTGTTCATGGCAGTGGGAACTGCCTTTGGCATCGGCGGGACTTCCGTCATCTCCAGAGCCCTGGGTGAAGGCCGGAAAGAACATGCCAAAAAAGTCTGCTCCTTCTGCATGTGGAGCTGCATCGGCATCGGAGTCCTGATGTCTGCTCTCTTTCTGCTGTTTATGGATCCTATTCTGTCTCTGATCGGTGCCAGCGCTGAGACCTGGGAACTGGCCAGAACCTATCTGTCCATTGTGGCCCTGAGCGGTCCCTTTGTTCTGATTTCCAACTGCTATGCCAGTGTCATCCGTGCCGAAGGTGAATCCGGAAAAGCCATGATGGGCCAGCTGCTGGGCAACCTGCTCAATGTCATTCTGGATCCCATCATGATTCTGGGATTTGGCTGGAATGTTGCCGGTGCAGCTATTGCCACCGTCATCGGCAATATTGTGGGCGCTGCCTATTATATTGGCTATTTCCTGCTGGGCCGATCCTGCCTGAGCATTTCCATCAGGGATTTCGCCGTCAGGGAAAAAGTATGCAGCAGTGTTCTGTCCATCGGTATTCCTGCAGCTCTGGGTTCCATGCTCATGAGTGTTTCTCAGATTCTCATCAACAGTCAGATGGCAGATTATGGTGATATGGCCATTGCCGGCATGGGTGTGGCCATGAAGGTCATTACCATCACCGGCATGGTCTGCATGGGACTTGGCCAGGGTGTCCAGCCGCTGCTGGGATATTGTGTCGGAGCCAGACTGTGGGAGAGGTTCCACAGAGTCTTCCGGTTCTCCATGACCTTCTCTCTGATTCTGGGCGTTTCTCTGACTATCCTGTGTTATCTGTTCACCGGTCAGATCATCGGTGTCTTCCTGAGTGATCCTGCCGCTTTTGACTACGCAGTTCAGTTTACGAGAATTCTGCTGACTACCAGTTTCCTGTTTGGTCTGTACTATGTTCTGACCAATGCGCTGCAGGCAATGGGTGCGGCAGCAGAATCTCTGATCATCAATGTCAGCCGTCAGGGCCTGATCTTCATCCCGGCGCTGTATATTCTGAAATCCTTTATGGGTCTGACAGGACTTGTCTGGGCTCAGCCTGTTGCCGATGTACTTTCTATTCTGCTGGCCATGGTTCTGTTCATCCATACCAGCAGAAAACTGAGCAGAGAGAAACAGCCTGCTCCGGGAGCCAATACAGTCTCTCTGCCTGTTGAAGAAATGGAACAGCTCGCCCGGCAGACAGAGCAGAACTGATCGTTTAGAATTCTTTCATTTTCTGTCCCGCTGAACGCAATAAGGCAGCGGCTTCTCCAGTCTGTCCTGGAAAAGCCGCTGCCTGTCTTTTTTTCAGAATGAATCAGCAGATCTTGAGAATCTCATCCACGCTCTTTCGTTTTGGAGTCTGGGGATGGACTGCCGGAATGCCTACCGCAATCACGGACAGGATCATTTCATCTTCCGGTACTCCGAAATAGGAGCGGATTCTGTCTGCATCCCGGATCCCCATGACCAGAGTACCGAGCCCGAGGTCATAAGCCTTCAGCAGCAGATTTTCATCTGCCAGTCCCAGATCATACAGTGCCCAGCCTTCTTCCATCTCATTTTCGTATTCCTCAGCCGTTTTCATGCCCGAGGTGCGTTTTTTGGCACAGGAAATCAGAAAGCAGGCTGCATCTTCCACTTTCTGGGCGTTTCTTGGGGGCAGGACTTCCCTTTTGACATAGTCCTTCGCCTGTTCAGAGCAGGCTGCATAGTAGCGTCTGCACTGGGAATTCTTCCAGCTGGGCGCAAGGCTGGCTGCCTCAATGAGTTCTTCAATTGTTTCTCTGGAAATTTCACCAGGTTCGTACTGACGAATCGAACGACGGTTTTCCAGGACCTGTTCAAATTCCATTTTTCTCTTCTCCTGTTCTTCATTTTGCTTCCTGTCCTCAGGAGCAGAATGAAATCATGGCTCAGTTTTTCTTTCCGGTTTTAACGGCTCCAGCCTGCGTTTTGTTTTTCTCTTTTTTGCTTTCGTCGTCTTCGTCCTTCTCGATGATCCACTGGTCAGGACTTCTGCGGTAAACGCGGGTCAGATAGCCCAGGTGGCTCATGGTGTCTTCATCCAGCTGTTCGGGCAGCAGGCGCCACTGCCAGTTGGATCCCATTTCTCCGGGACGGTTCATCCGGCTGTCACTGCCCAGCTTCAGCAGATCCTGCGCCAGGACAATGGTGGTTTCGGCGGCAGAGCTCAGCAGCATGGTGAACATACGCCAGTTGATGTTGTTCGCATCCCATGTATCCAGATATTCCCGGACAAATTCCTGGTCTTCGGCAGAGAGGGTTTCAAACCAGCCGTAGATGGTGTCGTTATCATGGGTTCCCGTATAGGCCACACAGTGTTCGGGATAGCTCAGGGGCAGATGATTCTGGCCATCCACTGTATTGGCGCGCAGTCCGAATTCCATGACGCGCATGCCGGGATAGTTGACCTCTTCCAGCATCTTCTGCACTTCCGGAGTAATGATGCCCAGGTCTTCGGCCACAATGTTCAGTTTTCCCAGCTTTCTGGTAATAGCCTTGAACAGATCAGCTCCGGGTCCCTTCATCCACTTGCCTTCTTTTGCATCTTTGGCATCAGCCTTGACGGCGTAGAAGGATTCAAAGCCTCTGAAGTGGTCAATGCGGACAATGTCATAGAGATCGGACATTCTCTTCATGCGGTTGATCCACCATTTGTAGTCGCCTTTTTTGTGGCTTTTCCAGTCGTAAACCGGATTGCCCCACAGCTGGCCGTCAGCACTGAAGGCATCAGGGGGTATGGCAGCCACAAAAGTGGGGTTGGATTCTTCGTCCATCAAAAACAGATGGGGATGGCTCCAGGCATCTGCGGAATCCATGGCCACATAAATGGGGATATCTCCCAGAATCTCAATGCCTTTGTCATTGGCATATTTTTTCAGAGCATGCCACTGTTTGAAGAACAGATACTGAATGACCTTGTACAGTTCTGTTTCGTGTTCGAATTCCCTGTTCCATGCGGGGACTTTTTTGGGATCGTACACTTTGTATTCTTCCGGCCATTCTTTCCAGGCTTTCTTGTCCTGGCTGTCCTTGATGGCCATGAACAGAGCATAGTCATCCAGCCAGTCCTGGTGCTCTTTCTTGAATTGTTCATAATCCGCTTCCGGATGTTCCAGGAAGCGTTCCGCTGCCTTTCGAAGAACAGGCAGTCGTTTTTCAGCCAGCAGGCCGTAGTCGACCCGGTCCGGGTAGGTATACCACTGCTCATGCTGGAACTCATCCCAGCCAAGCAGGCCGTCAAATGCCAGCTGGTCCAGATCAATCAGATAGGGGTTGCCGGCAAAGGTGGAAGTGGAGGCGTAGGGTGAATCTCCATAGCTTGTGGGGTTCAGAGGCAGGATCTGCCAGATGCTCTGTCTGTTGCGTTCGAGCTGGTCCACAAACTGTCTTGCTGTATATCCCATGGTTCCCACGCCATAGGGGCTGGGAAGGGAGGTGATGTGCAGCATCACACCGTTCTTTCTCATAAGATCATCTCTTTCTAGTTTCTGCTGATGAATCGCAGGTTCTGGTTTATCATTTCGGTTTTCTGGCGCATTGTAAAGTATTTCATGGAAAATCGAAAGAGCCCGGGAAGGCATTTTTCTCCTGTCCCCGGGCAGCCAAAAGAAAAAGGGAAGATTTGCGTCTCTTCCCTTTCATAATCTGCGCGTCTTGATGAATCTGCATCTTTTTGGGCCGGTATTTCCGCCTTTTCTGATCGCTTAACATTTCCAGAAATGTCAGTCTGATCCGGCTTCGGTAAATCTCTCCTCAAGAAACTTTTCTAGACCGGCTTTGTTCAGCTGATGGCTGAGCGCAGGAGCTGTATTTGCTGAGACCATGATAGCAGAAAGCTGATCAGCCGCTGAGAAATTCCACCAGGGTGTCCTGTCTGGTTCACTAAGTGTCCACAATGAAAAGCCGGTCACTGAATTTGTATCAAATGACCGGCTTTCTGCTAAAAATTGTGTTTTTCCGGCTCTGGCAGGAGGAAAGGTCAGTTCTGCAGAGTCTGTACTTCCTTTTCTTCCCCGCTGCCTGACTTAGACTGGTCTTCCGAATGGGAAAGACCTGCTTCCATCAGGGCTTCAATGGGAATTTCAGGATGAATGATGCCGGCATTGTCCGCCTGAACAAGGACAGACTCTTCCGTTTCATCCTCTTCTTCTGCCGGCATGCCGATCATGATGTTTTCCAGCACCGGATAAGCGGCAGGTTCCTGTTCCTGCTCATCGGGTTCCGGATCCGGCTGTTCCTGCCGCAAAGGCTCGTTCAATGAATCCTTCTGCTCCGGTTCCTCCTGAGCGACATCCAGATTCACTTCTTCCTGAAGCAGAGCGGCCGGTTCTTCCGGGTCAGCATCCTTTGCTCTGGGAAAGAGCAGCAGGCACTTGAACACATCCCCGTCCACTTCAATGGTGCAGGATCCGCCATGAACTTCCATGAAGCTCTTGACGATGGCCAGTCCCAGACCACTTCCCGTCTGATGGCGGGACTTGTCGCCGCGGGTGAAGCGCTCGGTGATTTCATCCGGATTGAAATCCAGAGGTGTAGCCGAAACGTTCTTGAACACCAGCAGGAAGTTATCCCCCACAGCCTGCAGGGTTACAAACACCCGGGTGCCCTGCAGAGCATACTTGCGCAGGTTGCCCAGCAGGTTTTCGATGACGCGGACGATCTTTTCCGTATCCACTTCCACCGGTGCATTGGGAATCAGATGGGTGACAATGCTCAGGTTCTTGGCTTCCAGGTCTTCTTCCCAATCGACGATGACCTGTTCCACCAGTTCCGTCAGGTTGATCTTCACCGGATGCAGCTGAATATCTCCGCTGGTGGCTCGGGCCACGTCAAACAGGTCCTGAATCAGGCTGGTCAGTCTTTCCGTATACGTATCCAGACGTCTGGAGTATTCATGAATGGCGTTCAGATCGTCGGTCTGGGTAATCAGTTCCGCATACGTCTTGATGCCTGTCACCGGCGTTTTCAGATCATGAGAGACGTTGGAAATCAGCTGGGTCTTCATGTTCTGAGACGTGATGGCATCTTTCAGAGCGATCTGGAATCCCTGGGAAATGTTGATCAGAGAATCATACAGAGACTGGAAGGTGCCCACCTGTCTGGGCGGGATTTCCAGCTGGTTCATGGCCATTTCTCTGGCGGTCTGCACCGTCACCTGGTAGTCCTTCTGCAGCAGATAGAGCATGCGTCTGGCAATGAGCATGACGGCTGCCACCTCGCAGACAAAGACCAGCAGCATAAGAGGCAGCCCGAAGAGAGCATACACCAGACCACAGGAAAGCAGAAGAAACAGGGAGCCTTCCAGAATCAGCGGCCAGACCTTGCGCCAGGTCCAGTTGCCGAATTCCACCTTTCCAATGCCCTCCATTTTCCGCAGAGAGCGGCCAAAGAGAGAGGACATCAGGGTGTCTTCCCGAAGATAGCGCATCAGGCCGAAAGCAAAGATGTATTTGACATATAACATGGCCAGGCTGATGACAAAGAGCAGCGCAAACCAGCTGCCATAGGCCGCTGCGGGAATGAGCCAGCGCAGCTGCAGGCTGGAAAAGCCCTCTCCATACAACAGGTTGCGCAGACTGCCGGTGGCAATCAGGCTCGTTAAAGCGGGCACGCCCAGCAGGCCGACAGCCAGCAGCGCAACCAGGAGCATCCACACATACAGCGCTTTGACGTGGATCATCTGCCGGAAGATCGGGGTGATGCGCTCCTGGTTCTTGTTGATCAGCAGAATCAGGATGGCCAGCACCATGGAACTGCCCAGCAGGCAGATGGTCAGGCCGCTGGAATCCCCGATTTCATAGATCATTTCGGCGATGCGGCCGCCATTGGCTTCGATGCGTGCAGGAATATAGAACCGAATGGAGAAATCAGCCGGCAGATGAAGCACATAGGTGTATTCATTGCCTTCCTGCTCGATGCGCTCACTGGGCACCAGGGCTTCGGGCACCGTGATGTAGGACATGTTGTTGAACAGCTGGTCCGAAGTATCCATGCCCAGAGTGGAGCGGATTTTCACCGAGGCATCCGAAGAGGAGCTCACCACCATGTCCATGGTGGAATTGGCATCTTCTCCATATTCATTTTTCCAGTTGTGCCGGTAGGTGTTGCCATTCCAGGTCACAATCCAGCTCAGGTTGCTGTCGGAAGCAAAGTAGTTGTAGATCTGCTGGTTCTCGTTGCTGACGGCAGACCGGATGTAGGCAGCGGCATTCTCGTTGGAATCTTCATCCAGAATATCAATCCACTGATAGGAAGGATCCAGCTGCTTGGCCTCTTCCAGCGCAATGCGCTCCATGGGAGAGGTGATGTAGTTCTGCAGCGCAATGCGTTCGCTGCTGCTCAGACGAAGAGAAGTTACCACCGGCACCACCACTGCTATCAGAGCGCAGAGAACGGCAATCAGAAGTAGGAAAAACCAGGGAAACTTTTTCTTCATTATGCTTCAGGCCCTTTGCGCAGCTTGTAGCCCAGTCCCCAGACCACCTGAATGTAAACCGGCTTCTTGGGGTTTTCTTCGATTTTTTCCCGAAGCTTTCGGATGTGCACCGTAATGGTTTCGGTGGATATGGCTTCTTCCTTCCAGATCAGCTCATAGATCTGGGCAGCGGAGAACACCTGTTCGGGGTGCTTCATGAGCAGTTCGAGAATCTGGAATTCCTTGGGGGTCAGATGAACGGTCTTGCCATCCACCTTGACCACCTTGGTCAGGGTATTCAGTTCCAGACCGCCGTTGACATAGACTCCTTCGTTTTTGGGAGCCGGTCTGCTTCTCAGATTCAGAATCTGCTCGTACCGGCGCAGATTGGCCTTGACTCTGGCCACCAGTTCCATGGAGGCAAAAGGCTTGGTCAGATAGTCGTCTGCCCCGATGGTCAGGCCGTTGATCTTGTCCAGTTCTTCGGACTTGGCCGACAGAAAAATGACGGGGAAGTCGTATTTTTTCCGCAGTTCACTGACCATGGTGATGCCGTCCATTTCCGGCATCATGATATCCACCACGGCCAGGTGAATATCGCTGGTATCGGCCACTTTCAGGCCTTCCACGCCATTGGAAGCCTGTAAAACGGTGTAGCCCTGTGCCTGCAGATAGATGGAGATGGCTTCGCGGATGCCAGCATCATCTTCTACGACAAGAATTGTATGTTCCATTGCTTTATTTTCCTTTCCGGATCCATGCAAAAAGACCCGCTTAATAACTATTATATCAATCCATCCCTTCCGGACTGGCTTACATTTTCAGAATCTGGCTCAAAGACTGGCCGGTTTCCCTGGCCTGTCTGACAATGCTTCGAAAAACCTGCAGGCCAAAGCCGGCGGCCACCAGAAACAGGCCGCTCCAGGGCAGATGGTGCTGGGAAATGAGCAGCAGCACCAGCATGAGCATGACCAGTCCCCATCGAAAGGCGCAGGCTCTGGGGGTGTAGCCGCAGCCCGACAGGGCTCCCAGGCTGATGAGCAGGGTGCAGGCAAAAGCTGCCAGCAGCCCGCTTCCCGGCCAGGCCAGACCGGCCGCATAGAAGGGGGATGCCCATAAGAAGATGCCGCATCCAAAACTGATGAAAAACATCACCCAGGCTGCCAGGTCTCTGGAAAAGCTGGCGGCCAGAGAGCCGATGAAATACCACATGGGAACGGCACAGACAAAGGCCGCCGGAATGAGAACGATGCTTCTGGCGGCCGCTGCTCCCAGAAGAGCGCAGAAAAACAGGCTGAGCGGACTGATCCAGCTGATGCGGATCCATTGTTTATGATTCATAGTTGTACCTCACACTGCATTTCGGGTCGTCAGTCGGACATAAAATGCCGGCTGACTGCGTATGGTCCTATATTACCGGAGACTTCTGAACAACATTTGAATCCACAGAGAAAGAATTATTAAAAGATTTCTAAAATCCCGTCCTGGTTTTCATCAGTTGTGTAAGACTGGCTGAAATGAAAAAAGCCAGCAGCTGCTGGCGGGTTTACATTCTAGTACTGGGTCACGGGTTTTCGTTCCGGTTTCAGGTTGTGGGTCTTGCCGGAGCGTCTGACCAGCTCGGCTTCCACTTCTTCCAGAGTCACGTTCTGCTGGGCCATGAGCACCATGACATGGTAGAACAGGTCTCCCAGTTCCCCAATCAGCTCTTCCTTATTGTCCTTCATGGCGGCGATGACCACTTCCGTCGATTCCTCGCCCACTTTCTTCAGAATCTTTTCCTTACCCTTGCCAAACAGATAGGAGGTGTAAGACCCTTCTTCCGGATTGGCCTTTCTGTCCAGGACGGTGTCATAGAGCACCTGAAATTCATTGCTGATCTGATCGTTCATTGTCTGCTCCTTCTCTTTCATTCTGCCGGATCTTCATCCTGCCCGCATTCCTGCAGCGTTCTGTAAAAGCAGGTGCGGTGGCCTGTGTGACAGGCTCCCCCTGTCTGTCTGACTTTCAGCAGCAGGGTGTCTTCATCGCAGTCAATCCGGATTTCTTCCACCTGCTGATAATGTCCGGAAGTCTCTCCCTTGCACCAGAGCTCCTGACGGCTTCTGGACCAGTAAGTGGCCAGTCCAGTTTCCAGGGTTCTGGCCAGAGATTCTTCGTTCATATAAGCCAGCATGAGCACTTCTCCGTTTTCCGCATCCTGTACGATGGCAGGAATGAGACCGTTCATCTTTTTAAAATCCGGCCGGATCATCGAACATGCACCCCTTCCTGACGCAGATAGTCCTTCACCTGCTCCACGGTCAGTTCATGATAGTGAAACAGACTGGCAGCCAGTGCCGCATCGGCCGTATCGTTTTTGAGCACATCCCGGAAATCTTCCAGACTGCCGCAGCCGCCGCTGGCGATCACCGGTACATTGACCACATCCCGGACGGCCCGGGTCAGTTCCAGATCGAAGCCGGCTCTGGTGCCATCGGCATCCATGCTGGTGAGCAGAATTTCTCCGGCTCCCAGTTTTTCCGCTTCCTGCACCCATTCCAGCACATCTTTACCGGTGTTAATCCGGCCGCCGGCGATGTAGGCATCCCAGCCGGAATGGTCTTCTCTGCGTTTGGCATCCACGGCCAGAACGATGCACTGATTGCCAAACACTCTGGCACCGTCGGCGATGAGCTGGGGATTTTTCAGAGCGGAGGAATTCAGGGACACCTTGTCGGCACCGGCCAGCAGCATTTTGCGGATGTCTTCCACGCTGCGGATGCCGCCGCCTACGGTAAAGGGGATGAACACCTGTTCAGCCACCCGGCGCACCACATCCACCATGGTGTCCCGGTTATCGCTGGTGGCGGTGATATCCAGAAACACCAGCTCGTCGGCACCCTGGCGGTCGTATTCCGCAGCAAATTCCACGGGATCGCCCACTTCCTGAATGCCTTCAAAGTTGATGCCCTTGACCACTTTCCCGTCCCGGACATCCAGGCAGGGGATAATTCGTTTTGTCAGCATGTCTTTTTTCCCCTTTCAATGGCTTCTGCCAGATTCAGCGTGCCGGCGTACATGGCCTTGCCGGTGATGGCCCCATACAGATCCAGAGCAGCCAGATCTTCAATATGAGAGAGATCCTTAATGCCGCCAGAAGCGATGATCTGCACATTCACGGCTTCCTTCAAAGCCGCAAGCATCTCCAGATTGGGGCCGCTCAGGGTACCGTCTCTGGAAATATCCGTAAAAATCAGGGTTTTCACCCCCATCTTTTCCATGGCCCTGGCAAAGCTCAGATAATCCTGGTCGGAATCTTCCAGCCAGCCGGAGACGCTGACCCGGCCATTGCGGCAGTCCAGTCCCACCGCAATGCGCTCTCCATACTGCTGAACAGCCTGCTGCAGCAGTTCAGGATCCTGCAGAGCGGAAGTGCCCAGAATGACTCTGGCCACCCCATTCTCCAGATAGTCTTCAATGGTTTCCATGGTGCGGATGCCGCCCCCCACTTCCACGGGAATGGACAGAGACCGGGCAGTGCGGATGATGAGATCCCGGTTCAGGCTCTTCCCTGCTTTGGCGCCATCCAGATCCACCAGGTGAACGAACCCGGCACCGGCCTGTTCAAAGGAGCGGGCAGTGTCTTCCACACTGGAAGCCACCACTTCCTTTCTGGCATAGTCGCCCTGCACCAGGCGGACGGGCTTGCCGTCAATGATGTCGATAGCTGGCAGAATAATCATGCGCAGAACTCCTTTCCAAACCATTCCAGAATGGCCAGGCCATCCTTTCCGCTTTTTTCCGGGTGAAACTGGCTGCCCAGGATGTTGTCCTGCTGCACCAGACCGGGAATAACATAGGGACCGTACTGGCAATAGGCTGCCAGCTGGCCGGGATCAAACCCGTCGGCATAATAGGAGTGATCAAAATAGGCAAAAGGTCTCTGGGAAAGCCTGTCCTTCAGAGGATGATCACCGGCCAGAATCAGCTCATTCCAGCCGATCTGGGGGATGCGGACAAAGTCATCGTCCATGCGGATGACTTTTCCCTGCAGAAAGCCCAGTCCCGGCCGCAGTCCGTTTTCTTCTGAACTTTCAAAGAGAGCCTGCATGCCCAGGCAGATGCCCAGCAGCGGCTTTTTCTCTTCGAGCACCTGGCTGCGGATGAACGGAATCAGCTCTGCTTTTTCCAGGTTGTCCATCATGTCGCCAAAAGCACCCACTCCGGGAAGAATCAGCCTGTCACAGGTTTGAAGCACCCTGGCATCACTGCTGATGACGGATTCCAGTCCCAGATGTCTGCAGGCATTCTGCACGGAATGCAGATTGCCCATGCCGTAGTCGATGATTCCAATCATTCCAGCACCCCCTTGGAAGAAGGCAACACATCGCCTTCAATGAAAACAGCTTCCTTTAAAGCCCGGCCCAGAGACTTGAAAATGGCTTCGATCTGATGATGATCGTTTTTGCCGTAATGAACGTTCACATGCAGGGTGAGGCCGGCATTGAAAGCCAGCGCCCGCAGAAATTCCTCCACCATTTCCGTGGACAGTCCGCCCACCTTTTCTCTGGAAAACTCGACATTGAGCACCAGATAGGGTCTGCCGGAGAAGTCCAGGCTGGTGGTGCACAGGCATTCATCCATGGGAATGGTAAAGGTTCCGTAGCGGCGAATGCCTCTCTTGTCTCCAATGGCTTCCTTCAGCACCTGCCCCAGCGCAATGCCCAGATCTTCCACGGTGTGATGATCATCCACGTAAAGATCTCCATGGGCTGCTGCCCGCAGGCCGAACCCGGAATGGAAAGCCAGCAGTTCCAGCATGTGATCCAGAAATCCGATGCCGGTGCGTATGATTTCTTCTGTGCCTTCCAGATGACCGTCCAGATTGATGGCGGCATCGACGATGGTTTCGCCGGTTTTTCTGACAATGGCTGCCTGTCTCATGGTTTTCATCCTCTCTTTCTGGCCGTTGGGCCTGTTCTCAGTTTCCGGATCCATCAGAATCCGTGTTCCGCTGCCGGATGCAGGTCCGGAAGATGTCCAGCACCTGATCGTTTTCTTCCCGTGTGCCGATGGTCACTCTCACGTAGTTTTTTCCTTCATACCAGCGAAGAACAATCTGCTTTTCCTCCAGTGCTTCCCGGATGGTCTGCAGCAGATCTCCATCCGCTGCAATACACAGGAAATTGGCTGCAGAAGGAAGCACCTCCAGGCCGGGCAGTTCACCATAAGCCTGCTGCAGGCGCTCTCTTTCTGCTCTGGTCTTTTCGATCATGTCTTCAAACAGACCGGCATGAGCCAGCACGGATTCGGCCAGGGCCATGGACAGGGTGTTGACGCTGTACACCACCCGGTACGGACGCAGCCGTTCAATATTCTTTCTGGTGGAAATCAGAAAGCCCACCCGGGCACCGGCCAGGGCATAAGCCTTGGACAGGGTTCTGGTGATATACAGGTTGTCGGTGTTGTTAAGAATGTCCAGGGCGCTTTCATCCGCAAATTCCACATAGGCTTCATCGGCCACCACGGGAATGGGAGCCACGGCCCAGCAGAGCTTGAGCAGTTCTTCATTGCTGATCTGCCAGCCTGTGGGGTTGTTGGGAGAAGAAAACAGGATCAGTCCCGGTTTCAGGTCTCTGGCCTGGTGGATGAATTCATCCAGGGAAAAGTGCACCTGAGAGCCGTGAAGAATGGGATACTTGCACAGCTTTCCCTCGTAACTCAGGGTGTAGAAGTCGTACATGGAAAAATCAGGACTCAGGGTCAGCAGCTTTCTGTCCTTGGAAATGAAGGCGCTGATGAGCAGCTGCAACATCTGATCCGAGCCGTTGCCCGCCAGAATCTGATCGGGGCTGACCCCGATATGCTTCGCATAGGCCTGGCGCAGGCTTTTACAGTCATCATCGGGATAGCGGTTGAGCTGCAGGGCAGGCACTCTGGCCAGAAAGTCTTCCAGGACGACATCCGGAAGGCCTCTTGAATTTTCGTTGGCGTTGAGCAGCAGGCCTTCCTGCAGGTGATGCTGGTAGGCTGCTGCGGGTTTATTTTCAGTAGTCATTTTTTGGTCTGCTTTCTATTGAACAGGCTGGTCTGCTTCGTCTTCTCCCGGCAGGGCTCTTCCCGTGCGGACGCGGACCGCATTGGCATGGGCCCGCAGGTTTTCTTCTTCAGCCATGGAGATGATCTGGTCGGCACAGGCCCGCAGAGCCTGGGGCGTGTAATACAGGTAGGAAGACTTCTTGATGAAGGCATCCACACCCAGGGCTGAAGAGAACCGGGCAGTCTGGGAGGTGGGCAGCACGTGGTTGGTGCCGCCGTAGTAGTCGCCGATGCTTTCACAGGTGGCGTAGCCCAGGAAGACAGAACCGGCGTTTTTGATGTTGGGCAGCAGGGCGGTTGGATTTTCCGTCTGCACTTCCAGATGCTCCGGAGCGATGGAGTTGGCAATGGTCACCGCCTGATACAGGTCATCCACCAGAATGGACTTGCCATAGTTTTTCAGGGACTCTTCCACGATTTCCTTCTTGGGCAGCAGAGCGCTCTGCTTTCTCAGTTCTTCGTTGACCTGATCGATGAGGTCAGCAGAGGTGCTGATGAGAATGGCGCTGGCCATGGGATCGTGCTCGGCCTGAGAGAGCAGGTCAGCTGCCACGTTTCTGGGATTGGCGGTGTCGTCGGCAATGACCAGAATTTCACTGGGGCCGGCGATCATGTCAATGTCGCATTTGCCATAGACCAGTTTCTTGGCTGCAGCCACATAGATGTTGCCGGGACCGGTGATCTTGTCAGCAGCCGGAATGGTTTCAGTGCCATAGGCCAGAGCGGCGATGGCCTGCGCCCCGCCGATGTTATAGATTTCATCCACACCGGCAATGCGGGCTGCCGCCGCAATATTGGGGTGAATGCTGCCTTCTTTCGAGGGAGGAGTCACCATGACAATGCGGCTGACTCCGGCCACTCGGGCGGGGATGGCATTCATTAAGACGGAAGAGGGATACTGAGCCCGGCCGCCGGGGACGTAGATGCCCACGGTATCCAGAGGAATGACCCGCTGGCCCAGGCAGACGCCTTCGGGCCGGTCAATGCGGTAGCCGTCCTGTTTCTGGGCTTTATGAAATTCGGTGATGTTGGCTCTGGCTTCTTCCATGGATTTCACAAAGAAGGGATCGGCTTTGGCAGCCTGCCGGTCGATTTCCTCCTGGGACACCTTCAGGCTGTCCAGATCGATGTGGTCAAACTGTCTGGTGTATTCTCTGAGGGCTTCATCGCCTCTGTTTCGGACATTGTTGATGATGTCTGTCACCGCCAGCAGCACTTCTGGAGAAATTTCCTCGCTGCGGGCTGCCAGGTAAGCCTGGAACTCTTTTGTATTCTCGGGATTGACTGCACTAAGCATTGTTTTCTACCGCCTTTCTCAAATCACTGAGCACCTGGAGAATCTCTTCCCGCTTCAGCCGCCAGGAGGCCTTGTTGACAATGACCCGGGCTGAAATATCAGCCACCTTGTCCAGAACCACCAGGCCGTTGGCCTTCAGAGTGGATCCGGTTTCCATGATGTCCACAATGCCGTCCACCAGTCCCAGCAGCGGAGAGAGTTCTACGGAACCGTCGATTTTGATGATTTCCACATCCATGTCCCTGGCCGCAAAGTAGGCTCTGGCCACATTGGGATATTTGGTGCCGATGCGGATGTGGTCTTTTCGTTCAAAGAGCCGGGCTTCAGGCAGGCTGGCTACGATGAAGCAGCATTTTCCCACCTTCAGATCCAGCATTTCGTAATAGTCGCTGCTGCCTTCCATCAGGGTGTCCTTGCCCACCACCCCCAGATCAGCCACACCGTGTTCTACATAAGTAATACAGTCGTTGCTTTTGACCAGCACATAGCTGATATCCTTCAGGGTGTCGGGCAGCACCAGAGCGCGTCCCTTGTTGCGGACATTATCCAGGCCGTATCCCATGCTTTCCAGCAGGTCGGCTGTCGTTTTTTCCAGACGTCCCTTGGTCAGGGCCATTTTAAGAGACATATTCCACCTCCATCTGCTCACAGGCAGGATCGTCGCACTGTTCCAGTTTCACGGGCGTTTCCACAGGACAGGTTTCCAGCAGAGCCAGAGCCTGGGTCAGGCTGCCCTTTGGATAGCGGATGCGGACAAAGGGCTGTTCGAGAGCCTCATACAGATCGCAGAGGTAGTCGATTTTCACAGAAAATCCCACGGCAGGTTCGGGTCTGCCAAAGGAAGCCAGCAGACGGTCATAGCGGCCGCCGGACAGAATGGAAGTGCCCACTCCGGGAATGTAGCCTTCAAAAATCAGGCCGGTATAGTAGTCCAGATGAGGCACCTTGCCAAAGTCAAAGCGGATGCGCTCGGCCTTGTTCAGATCCCGCAGGGCATCATAGAGGCTGGCCAGCCGGTTGAGCGCCTGGGCCTGTCCCTGGGTGAAGGCCAGCTGGGCTGCCCGGTAGAGGGCTTCCGGTCCGCCGGAGAGCAGAGGCAGTTCCAGGAAGAACGCCTTCTGGTCCGGCTCCAGGGGCAAAGAGTTCAGGAAATCTTCCAGTTCCACCATGGACTTGTTGTCGATGAGTTCTGCCAGTTTCAGCACCTCTTCTTCTGCCAGCAGCGATCTGGCCGCATCAAAGAAGAAGTTCACATCGCTGATTTCCAGCATGGCTTCAGAAAGATCCAGAGCATCCAGTGCCTGAAGGGCCACAAAGAGCACTTCCAGATCGGACTGCTCATCACCGCCGATGAGTTCGATGCCGCAGTCCATGACTTCACTGCGCTTGCCCGCAAAGGTTTTTCTCACCTTGTAGACGTTGCTGGTGTAGCAGAAGCGCAGGGGCCTTTTTGTTTTCCGAAAGCGGGTGGCCGCCATGCGGGCGATGGGTACGGTCATGTCCATGCGCAGAGCCAGAATTTCGCCGTTTTCATCGAAGAATTTGTACATGTCTGAAGTCTGCAGGGAGGAAAAGGCGCTGGAGTAGGTCTCCACATATTCAATGGCCGGGCTCATGACCTCTTCATACCCGCAGTGTCCAAAGGTCTGCAGCAGCCGGCGCTGCAGGTCACGCTTGCGTGTGACTTCCTGTCCGGTCAGATCCCGCATGCCTGAAGGAATTCCTGTTTTCATAATTCACACTCTCTTTTCTTTCTGTATAAAAAAAGCTTCCATCCCGATAAGGACGAAAGCTGTATTTCGTGGTTCCACCTTAATTCACGGTTTTCTCACGAAAACCGCCTCGCCGGCTGCTGACACAGCCTGGTCCTTTAACGGAGACATCCGGAGCCCCATTTCCTGAGCCCAGCTTGGGGATGTGTTTCCCTGCCCGCCTTTTCTTCTTTGCACCACCCAGAAGATCTCTGTATCGGCCAGACAGCTACTTGTTCCCGTCCTTGCTTTTTGAAATATACTGAAAATTCTATTGAAAGAAAATGAACATGTCAAGATGGATGTTTCATGCCATCACTAAAGCTTTGTTCTTCCATGGTCTGTTTCGGCCTTTTTCCGGACCGGATGACCCGCAGGCAAATAACTAGAATTGCTTCGTGTAATTGACGAGAAAAAAGGCCAGATA
>Cam_p2__coassemble_1071_pt1 | contig 30610 bp, 27 predicted proteins | sample Cam_p2__metabat2_low_PE_020 | metagenome-assembled genome bin Cam_p2 | reverse complement strand
TATCTGGCCTTTTTTCTCGTCAATTACACGAAGCAATTCTAGTTATTTGTATCCGGGGAGTTCAGAGAAATCTGGAAAGAAAAAACCTGCAGAAGCTCTGCAGGAGAAGGGTGGTGGATGGAAGAAGATGTGCTTGCGGGATTATTTCTCTCTGGGTCTGCCTGTCTGGAGAATGGCCCGGATGGCATCAAAGAGATGGGGCTTGAATTCTTCATAAGGCATGGGCCGGTGGTCGATGAGGGTGTCAAAGCAGGTGGTGCTGGCCAGATCCACGATCATGAACAGGGTGGCGTCCGGATTGGCATATTCATAGCCGGCTTCTGCGGCCCGCTGGCGAAACAGCTTCTGCAGGCTGTGGGTGTCGTTTTCAAAGCTGGTTGTGATATAGGAGCTGAAGACACCCATGGAGAGATTGTGCCGGATGAAGTTCAGCAGCCAGACGGAGTCTTCCAGCTGCTTGACCACCATGGCGATCAGGAAAATGACGGAATCCTCGAAATCGGTGATGCCGGTCTGTTCCAGTTCCCTGGAGGCTTTTTCAAAAAGCTTCTGGGCTTCCAGAGTGATGAGGAAGTTCTGCAGATCGATCTTGTCCTTGAAGTACAGATAGAAGGTGCCCTTGGCAATGCCTGCCTCTTTGGCAATCTCGGCCACGGTCACATTGTTGATGTCCTTGCGGGTAAACAGCGAGAAGGCTGCCGCAAGGATTTTTTCTTTTTTTTCTTCCTTGTTCTGGAGAACTTTTGATTTCATGGCCTCATTATAAGCGACGATTCCAAAAGAATCAAAATAATGACCGTTAGTCATTCTTTCGAAATTGTACAGGATAGATAGCGTATGTTTAAGGTTCAAATAATTGACCGGCGGTCATTTCGGGGATATTCTTTGGTGCGTGAAAGGAAAACAGGTATGAAAAGAATTTCGGATTTTATTGTTAAACACCGTAACGCGATCCTTCTGATCGCGACTCTTCTGCTGATTCCAAGCATTGTGGGCTACCTGAACACGAGGGTCAATTACGACATCCTCTCCTATCTGCCCGCTGACAGTGAATCCATGCAGGGACAGGCTGTTCTGGACGAAGATTTCAATCTGGCCGGAACGGCACTGATCGTCACCGATGATATGGAAGAAAAGGAGGTAGCGGCTCTCAAAGATCAGATTGCAGCCATTCCCGGCGTGGAAAAGGCAGTCTGGCGAGATGACGTGCTGGATCTTTCCATTCCCGCAGACGTGCTTCCCGGTGAACTCCATGATGCACTGTACGCCGATGGATCAACCATGATCATCGCCACCTTCTCGGAGGCTACAGGCAGTGACTCCACCATGGATGCCATTGACCAGATCAAGAAACTGTGTCAGGACAACGCACACGTTGCTGGATTCTCCGCCATTACCGCAGACACCAAGTACATGGTGAACACGGAAACACCTATTTATTCCGCCATCGCCGTTCTGCTGTGTCTGGTGGTTCTCTCCCTGGGACTGAAGTCCTGGCTGGCTCCCTTTATTTTCCTGTTAGGCATGGTTTACCCCATCGTCTACAACATGGGAACCAATATCTTCCTGGGAGAAATTTCCTACATTACCAAAGCATTGTCCATGATTCTGCTCCTGGCCGTTTCCATGGACTATTCCATCTTCCTGCTGCACCGCTATCAGGAAGAAAAAACGAAGCAGCCAACTAAGGAAGAGGCCATGTCTCAGGCCATTCAGGCCACCTTTACTTCCATCACCTCTTCTTCTGTCACCACCATTGCCGGATTCCTGGCACTGCTGGTCATGCAGCTGACACTGGGAAAGGATATCGGTCTGGTTATGGCCAAGGGCGTTGTGCTCGCCGTCATCTGTACCATTCTGGTTCTGCCCAGCCTGCTGATGTTCTTCGATCCCTGGATTGAAAAATGGCAGCACCCGGTTCTGATCCGACCCGTCAAGAGGATCGCTCATTTCGATGTCAGACATCCCAAGGCCATCATCGCCATCTTCGTATGCCTGTTCATCCCCTTCGTATACTTCCAGGCCAATACTCAGCAGTACTACGACCTGACCAAGTCTCTGCCGGACAGTCTTCCTTCTGTCATCGGCACCAATGAATTGAAAGACAAGTTCGACATGACCACCACCCACTTCGTGATGGTTTCCGATGAAGTCAGCGAAAAAGACATGAAGCAGCTGATTTCTGATATTGAAGACACCGATGGCGTAACTGGCGTCATCAGCTATGAAAAGTTTGCGGGAGCCGGACTTCCCATGGAAATGGAACCCGAAGTCATCGGCGACATCCTGCACAACGGCGGCAAGAAACTGATCGTGGTCAACACCAGCTACCATGGCGCCACCGATGAAATGAACGAACAGCTGGATCACATTGATGAACTGGCTAAGTCCTACGATCCCGATGCCCTGATCACCGGTGAAGGGGCTCTGGACAGAGATCTGATCCGCGTCACCGATGTGGACTTCAAGATGGTCAATCTGGTTTCCATCATTGCCATCTTTGTCATCATCGCTCTGACCTTCAAATCCTTCACCCTGCCCATCATCCTGGTGCTGGCCATTGAGTTTGCCATTTCCGTCAACATGGGCATCCCCTACTTCACAGGAAGCGTACTGCCCTTCATTGCCGGCATCGTTATCGGCACCATTCAGCTGGGCGCCTGCATCGACTACGCCATTCTGCTGACCACCCGCTTCAGAGAAGAACTGCAGTCGGGCAAAGAAGCCCGCAAGGCCATGGAAACAGCGGTCAACATGACCAGCCCGTCCATCATCACTTCCGGCCTGTCCTTCTTTGCAGCCTGCAGCGGTGTATCCCTGATCGCCGAGATGGACCTGATCAAGTCTCTGTGCACCCTGCTTGGCCGCGGTGCCCTGATCAGTGTCATTGTTATTCTGACCATCCTGCCGGCTCTGCTGCTGACCTTCAACCCGCTCATTGCCAAAACCACCAAGGGCTGGCCAAAGTCTGGAAAAAAGGAACCCGTTCCTGCAGCAGCCTTTGCCGGCAGCGTCAAGGCAGCTGAAGGCGACACCAGCTTTGCAGAAAACCTGGAAGAAGCCGACAGCGAAGAAAAGACCATTGAAAAGGATCTGGAAAAAGAAAAGGATTCAAAAAATCAGTCCTGAGAATCAGGACTTCCCAATGATCCAAAACAACCAGAAGAAAAAAAGATCCTGAACCAGCAGGATCTCACCATACAGAACCCTTCCGGATCCGGAGGGGAAGGAGGAAATCAAACCATATGAAGCACACAGCCAGAACTATTTCTGTCAGCCTGCTTTCCAGCGCACTGCTGATCAGCGCCATGCCTCTGGGCGTCTTTGCTGCAGACGATGACGCTAAGAAGGATGACCATCCTACAGAAAAGACCGAAACGGTCTACACCATCGCCGATGCCGATGGCAAAATCACCAAAACCATCGTCAGCGCCTGGCTGCACGATGAAGACGGCATTTCCGGCATCCAGGAAGTCCTGGATCTGGACGATGTCAAGAACGTCAAAACCGATGAAGAACCTTCCGTTTCCGGAGACACCCACACCTGGAATGTGAAGGGAAACGATCTGTACTACCAGGGCACAACCCAGAAGGAAGCCCCCATCAAGACCACAGTGGACTATGAACTGGATGGCAAAAAGCTGAAAGCCGATGAGCTGGAAGGCAAATCCGGCCATCTGAAAATGACTGTTCATCTGAAAAACACCATCTCCAAGACCATTCATGAAAACGGCAAGGACATCGTCATTCACCCGGCTTTCCTGGCCGGCGGCATGACCATGCTGGACAATGCCGTCTTCACCAACGTGAAATGCGAACTGGGCAAGACCATCAATGACGGCGACAGAGAAATCCTCGTTTTCGCCACTGTGCCCGGTCTGAAGGAAACCATGAAGGGGGCCGGCCTGGAAAAACAGGCTGAAGACCTTTCCCTGAGTGATGACGTGGTCATCGAAGCCGATGTCAAGGACTTCACCGCCCAGACCCTGTATGTAGCCATGACCAGTGATTTCGATCTGGATGAAATTCCCGGACTGGATTCCATCAGCGATCTCTCCGGCATGCTGACGCCGCTGTTTGACGGCTTTGATCAGCTGCAGTCCGGCTCTCATCAGCTGGCTGACGGCACAGGCCAGCTCAAAGAAGGCATTGCCCCTCTGACAGGCGCCAGGGATCAGATTTCCACCATGGCTTCCGCTTTCCAGCAGCTCGATGATGGAGCTAATCAGCTGGAAGACGGCATCAGCCAGTACACAGGCGGTGTCAACAGCCTGGCCAAAGGCAGCCAGGATCTGCATGCCGGCCTTCAGAAAGTCGAAGGCGGCATCTCTTCTGCCTCTGCCGGCGCTGCCAGACTCAACGACGGTCTGAGCCGCTACACCGATGGGGTCAGCGCTCTGGCTGATGGCAGCAAACAGCTGCAGGAAGGCCTGACTAAATATACCGCCGGTGTGGATCAGGCAGCCGCTTCCGTTCCCGCTCTGAAACAGGGTGTGGAAGATTACACAGCTGGTGCCGACAAACTGACTGCCGGAGCAGCCGCTCTGGATGCCGGCCTCAAACAGGTTGGCGATGGCGTAGCCTCTGTTGCCGATGGTGCTGCCAAACTGAATACCGGTCTTGGCACCTATACCGCCGGTGTTGCCAGCGCCAGTCAGGGTGCTGACAGCCTGAAGGCAGCCATGGATCAGCTGGTCTATGGTGCAAACCAGAGTGCTGATGGATCTGCCAAGCTGGCCCAGGGCATTGAAAGCTACACCAAGGGCGTGGATGCCATTCATGAAGGCCACCAGAAACTGAACACCATCAGCCAGGGCATGAAGGATCTGTCCACCAGCGCCGGCAGCCTGCAGTCCGGTTCCACCGGTCTGAAAAACGGTCTGTATGCCCTGAACCAGAGCGTGCAGTCCATGGACGTGTCCAAACTGTCCACTCTGAAAAATCAGCTGGCCGGGGCCAAAACCACACTGGCAGGTCTGCAGACCCGTCTGTCCCAGTACAAGACCAGACTGCAGAACCTGAACACACAGCTTGATTCTGCAAAGAGTGCTCTGAGCGCTCTGGAAGCAGCTGCTCAGGATGCCCAGAACAAGGAAAAGGCCGTTCAGGATACCATTGCGGCTGATAACACAATCATCGATCAGAACAACGCAGCCATGAGCCAGTTTGAGGCTTCTGCTTCCACCTTCAACTCCAGCAAGGCTGCCGCTGCCTCCAGCATTCAGCAGGCCATTACAGAACTGCAGAATACCGCTGCTGCCCATCCGGAAATCGCTCTGAATGATCAGATCAGCGCTCTGCAGAACTCTCTGTCCCAGCTGCAGAACCTGCCCGATTACAGCGTTCCAACATTAAGCAGACTGACCGAGATCTCTTCTGCTGATCTGGTAACTGCTTATCAGACCTTCAACACCACACTGAGCGGTCTGCAGACATCTCTGCAGTCTGCAGCCGGTACTCTGGATACCCTGAGCCGGGATCTGCAGTCTGCCAATACTGCCATTGATACGCTCAACACCGCTTTGAACAATGCCATGAGCGATCAGGATCTGGCCAATATCGAAGGACAGATTGCCAATCTGAAGACCAGCGTGGCTGCTCTCTATGATGCCAGCGTCAAACTGGATGGCGGCGTCCAGGCTGCTGATACAGCCATCGGCACCCTGAGCACCGGCACCGAACAGGCTGCCACTTCTCTGAATCAGGGCTCTGCCGCTCTGACCAGCCAGAATGCCACTCTGAACGCTTCTGCCAAAGCACTGGCTGCCGGTGCTGACACCCTGCATACCGGTCTGGAACAGGCCCGCACCGGTGTCATCAATCTGGCCGATGGTCTGCAGAAGCTGGATGGAAATAATGCCGAACTGACAAACGGCGCTTCCAGCCTCTCTGCCGGTCTGACAAAACTCAATAAGAACATGCCAGCTCTGCTGGCCGGTTCCACAGCTCTGAAGAATGGTACAGCCACTCTGTCCGCTTCTTCTGACAAGCTGCGCAGCGGCATGGCCGATCTGGCCAACGGCCTGGATCAGCTCCATGCTTCTTCTGCCGACCTCAATGACGGTGCAGCCAAAGCAAAAGGCGGGCTGGATCAGCTCAACGGCTCTTCTGCTGAACTGAAATCCGGTGCTGCCCAGCTGGGCGGCGGCTTGCAGCAGCTCGAACAGGGCATGCCTGCTCTGGAAAGCGGCATGAGCCAGGTCGAAGAAGGTCTGCAGACTCTGAACACCAAGTCTCCTGCTCTGCAGGATGGTGTCCACAGACTCCATGCCGGCACCAGCCAGCTCAATGGCGCCAGTGTTCAGCTCTCCGCTCTGCAGGCCGGCATCGGCACCTTAAGCGATGCGGTTGCCCAGATTGATGACGGCGCTAAAAAGCTTGCCGAAGGCACCGATCAGTTCAAGTCTGAAGGTCTGGACACCCTCAAGGAGAAGGTAGACTGGGCTTCTGATGAAGTGGATGCTTTCCTGGATGTCAGCAGGGAAGTCAAGGACTTCACCGAACAGTACTCCAGCTTCGCCGGTGCACCCAAAGACGCAGAAACCAGCGTTAAGTACATCTTCAAACTGGAAAACGCTTCTTCCAAAGCAAAGAAGGACGATTCCAAAAACGAAGAAACAGCCGATCAGGACTAACTGAATTTTCATAAAACTGATAAAGGAGCAGAATTTTCCACCAGGAAGTTCTGCTCCTTTTTGGTGCATTCGACACACCGGAATAACCCTTTTTTCTGTCGAAAAGTTCTGATGACGGATTTGCGTTAAGATGAAGGAGAAAAGAAATGTTATGAATTGACACTGTGTCAGAACTGGATATAAACTGAAACTGCCTGACAGAGTGTCATTAGTGAAGGAGGTTCACCTATGAAACCATGGGAAATGGCCAGAAGTGACCTGCGCCGTGATGAGATTCTGGGAGCCTGTGCAGAGCTTTATGAAAACCACTCCTTTGGAGAGATTACTCTGAAGCTCATCGGAGAAAGAACATCGTGTTCCCGCTCTTCCATCTACAACTACTTTGATTCCAGAGAGGAAATCTTTCTGGAACTGTTCAGACGGGAATACAGCAGATGGAATGAGGATCTGCAGAAGATTGAGCAGACGGCTCCGCTTGGAAAAGAAGAGTTTGCAAACCGGCTGGCTGAAAGCCTGGCAGAGCGAAAGACCATGCTCAAGCTGCTGGCGGTCAATCTTTACGATATTGAGGAAAACTGCAGCATCGAACAGCTGACCCAGTTCAAGTTTGAATATGCCAGAACGCTGAACCTGGTCACGGAATGCGTGAAAAAGCACTGTCCAGATGTGGATGCAGAAGCCTTTATGACAGCCTTCATGCCTTTTACCTGCGGCCTCTATCCCTATACCTTTCTCAGCGATAAGCAGGCTGCTGCCATGAAAACGGCAGGCATCGTCCATGATGGCCTCGACGTCAGGCAGAGAGCCAGAGCTGTCATTCTTCTGCTGCTCAAGGGAGCAGAAAGAAGCTGACCAGACAGTCCTGACTGAAGGAGGATAAAGAGATATGAGCAGAAATCTTGTTGCGGTTTTCTCTGCGACCGGTACAACCCTGAAAACAGCCAGAGAACTGGCTGAAGCAGAAAACGCACCCCTGTATGAAATCAGACCCGCAGCCCCCTACACCGCTGCCGATCTGGACTGGATGGACAAAACATCCAGATCCACTGTGGAAATGAAGGATCCCGCATCCAGACCCGCCCTGGCCGATGATAAGGCACCTGTAGCCGAAAGCGACGTCATTTTCCTGGGCTACCCCATCTGGTGGAACGAGGCTCCCAGAGCCGTGGACACTTTCCTGACCAGCTATGATTTTGCCGGCAAGACCATCGTGCCCTTTGCCACTTCCGGCGGCAGCTCCATTACCAACTCCGTGAAAAGAATCCGCGAGCTGGTTCCTGCAGCCCGCGTGGAAGAAGGCCGTCTGCTCAATCACCATGTCAGCGAAGACGTGCTGAAAGCCTGGGCAGACCAGTTTAAATAACCCATTCTGTTTTTTGCATTGAAATCGAATTCTAAGAAACAAAGGACTTCCGCAGGAAGTCAGAAAGGATAAAACGCATGATCAAACAGACCGCAGGCCGCAAGACTCTGGGTGAATTCGCCCCTGAATTCGCTCATCTCAACGATGACATTCTCTTTGGAGAAGTCTGGAACAGAACCGATAAGCTTTCCGCAAAAATCCGCTCCATCGTGACCGTCACCTGCCTGATGGCTCAGGGACTCACCGATTCCTCATTCCGCCATCACCTTGAATTTGCCAAAGCCAACGGCGTGACCAGAGAAGAAATCGCCGAAGTGCTCACCCATGCCGCTTTCTATGCCGGCTGGCCCAAAGCCTGGGCAGCCTTCCGCATGGCTCTGGAAGTCTGGCCCGAAAAGCCGGATGTGGAAGAACAGCTCAAGGACTATGCTTCCACCATCTTCTTCCCCATCGGAGAACCCAATGACGGCTTTGCCCAGTACTTCACCGGCAGATCCTGGCTGGCCCCCGTCAGCAAGGATCAGATCGGCATCTTCAACGTGACCTTTGAACCGGGCTGCCGCAACAACTGGCATGTTCATGAAGCTGAAGAAGGCGGTGGACAGATTCTGATCTGCGTCGGCGGACACGGCTACTATCAGGAATGGGGAAAACCCGCCATTGAAATGTTCCCCGGCGATGAAATCAACATCCCTGCCGGCGTCAAGCACTGGCATGGCGCTGCACCGGATTCCTGGTTCAGCCATCTGGCTTTTGATGTTCCCGGAACGGAAACTTCCAACAAGTGGCTGGAAAAGGTGGAAGATGAAGACTACCTCAAAGCCTGCCAGAACGCCGTGGAAGATATCCCCGCTGCCGACAGAAAATAAGCAGACAGATCAAAAAAGCAGAACTCTGCATCACCATGCAGGAAGAACGAAGCCGGATTTCCGGGGCCTCTCAGAAATCCGGCTTTTCTGCGTTCGGGGACCATTTCAGGGGGCAGAACAGAGCGCAGAACGGCTCCTTCGGCTCCAGCTTTTCATCTTCTGTCTGGTCATGTATAATTTTCGGAGAATGTGAGGAATTATTCATGTACAAAAGAGTACTGCTGAAGCTCAGCGGGGAAGCCCTTTCTTCCGCTGACAATGCACTGGATCCGAAGATTCTGAAAGATCTGGCTAAGGAACTGAAAAAAGTAACAGAGGCTGGTGTAGAACTGGCCATTGTCGTGGGAGGCGGAAACTTTATCCGCGGAAAAATGATGCAGGAACTGGGTATGAACCGCGCCCAGGCTGACTACATGGGCATGCTGGGCACCGTAATCAACGCCCTGGCTGTTCAGAATGCACTGGAACAGGAAGGCGTGGACACCCGTGTGCAGACTGCCGTTGAAATGCAGAAGGTGGCCGAACCCTTTATTCTGCGCCGTGCCCTTCGTCATCTCGAGAAGGGAAGAGTGGTTATTTTCGGTGCGGGCACCGGCTCTCCCTATTTCTCCACTGATACCACGGCTGCTCTTCGCGCCAGTGAAATCGGAGCCGATGTGATTCTCATGGCCAAAAACGGGGTGGACGGCGTCTACGATTTCGATCCCAAGAAGAACCCCAATGCCAAACGGTTTGATCATCTCAAATATCTGGATCTGCTCAACAAGGATCTGAAGGTCATGGATTCCACTGCCATTTCCATGTGCATGGACAATGACATCGACCTGGTTGTATTCAACATGAATGAACCATCCAATATCCTGAAAGCTGTAGAGGGCACGGTAGACGGCACTCTCATCAGCAAATAAGTCAGGACCACTGCTGCAGGCACTCCCTGCTGCCTGAAAAAGGAGACTCTATGAACTGCGAATATCTTGAAGAAGCCGAAATGCGGATGATGGATGTCATCGAAAATCTGGAAAGCAATCTGCGCACCCTGCGTACTGGCAGAGCCAGCGCCGGCATGCTGGACAGAGTCCGCGTTGACTATTATGGCGAAATGACTCCCATCAACCAGATGGCTAAAATCAGCGTGCTGGAAGGCACCCAGCTGGTGATCAAACCCTACGACCGCTCCATGGTCAAGGGCATCACCCATGCCATCAGTGCTGCCAACCTGGGACTGACTCCTCAGTCCGAAGCTGACTGCATCCGCATCAACGTGCCTCAGCTGACCCAGGACCGCCGTAAACAGCTGGCTAAGGAAGCCAAGAAGTTTGGCGAAGAAGCCAAGGTCAACATGCGCAACATCCGCCGCGATGTCAACGACTCCATCAAAAAGGACAAGGAAGTATCTGAAGACACTCAGAAAGAGTGGCTGGATGACTGCCAGAAGCTGACAGACAAGTACATCAAACAGATTGATACCATTACTGCAGACAAGGAAAAGGAAATTCTGAACGTCTAGGCGATTTGGAACTTTCAGGAGGCTGTTCTCAGAGAACAGTCTCCTTTTTTAAAGGGATTACAGACAGGACCAGCTATTTTTTATCCTGGTCAGAAAAGTCTGCACAGGCTGCGGCTTGTCAGCCCGCACAACGGAAAGCATAATGAAAAGTAGACAGAAATGGACCGGGAGGAACTATGAACCGTATTCCTGAAACAACAGCCATCATCATGGACGGCAACGGCCGCTGGGCTAAGGCCAAAGGCCTGCCCCGCACGGCCGGCCACAAGAAAGGTGCCGACACCATTCGTGATATTGCCCTGGAAGCCAACCGGCTGGGCATGAAAAAACTGATTCTGTACGCATTCTCGACAGAAAACTGGAAGAGGCCCGAAGAAGAAATCAGCTATCTCTGCAAGCTGCCGGGCATCTTCTTCAACCGCTACATCAAGGAGCTCATGGAAAACAACATCCGGGTCACCTTTGCCGGTGAACTGGAGCGTTTTCCCAAAGAGACCCAGGATGTGATCCGAAAAGCCGTAAAACAGACCGAACACAACACGGGCCTGAATCTGGACATCGCCATCAACTATGGCGGCCGCCGGGAAATTCTTCTGGCAGCCAGAGAATATGCCAGACAGGTGGCCGCCGGCGAGCGCGAAAACGATCTGAGCGAAGAAGAATTTGCTTCGCTACTGTTCGTACCGGAAAATGTGGATCTGCTCATCCGGACATCCGGCGAAGAGCGCATCAGCAACTTCCTGCTCTGGCAGCTGGCCTACAGCGAACTGGTCTTTGACCCGACGCCCTGGCCGGATTTCAATGAAGAAAGCCTGCATAAAGCCATTGAAGAGTACAACCGGCGCGACCGCCGCTTTGGAGGCCTGAAATGAAGACCCGGGTGCTGACCGCCATTGGCATTATTCTGGTTGTTCTTCCGCCTCTGATTTTTGGCGGATGGCTGCTCATGGCCCTGGGCATTTTCCTGGTGGTCTGCTCCTCTCTGGAGTGGCTGCGGGCTCTGCCGGGGTTTCGTCACTGGAAATGGAAAGTGCTGCCCGAAATGATCGTCTGGATCCTGGCACTGGCCTTTCTCCCCTCCAACTGGGTGCTGGGCTGGTGGGCTCTGGGCATTCTCTACTTCTGGTCTCTGCCCGTCTTTGACGCGAAAATCTCCGAAAAGACGGTCATGGGAATTCTGTCCTTCCAGCTCATCATGGGAATTTGCTGGATGAGCATGCAGGTCTTCATGGACCATCAGCAGTATTTATGGATTCTGTGCCTGGCCACCTATGGCAGTGACACGGGAGCCTATTTCTTTGGCCGCTTCTTCGGAAAGCACAAACTCATCGAACGAATTTCTCCCAAGAAAACCGTGGAAGGATTCCTGGGCGGACTGCTCACCGGCTTCCTGCTTTCTCTGCTTCTGGGATCGGTTTTCCTGGGATTCAAAATGCCCTGGCTGTCTGCGGCCATGTGCGTTCTGGCTCCGGCGGGAGCCGAACTGGGAGACCTGTGCTTTTCTTCCTTCAAGAGAGCTTATGGAATCAAGGACTTCTCCAGCGTTCTGCCAGGTCATGGCGGCATTCTGGACCGGGTCGATTCCCTGCTGGTCAACATGCTGATATTCACTGTTGTATCCTGCGTTCTGCCCATTATCTAGGAGGTACAAACAACTATGCAGGTGCTGATTGGCATTCTTGCTTTTATTCTCATGTTGTCGGTGATCGTCATCATCCACGAACTGGGCCACTTTCTGGCAGCCAGAGCCTTCGGGGTGCACTGTCATGAATTCTCCATCGGCATGGGACCCAAACTGTATTCCCGACAGGGAAAACACACCATCTTTTCCATCCGCGCCATCCCTCTGGGCGGCTATGTGATGATGGCTGGCGAAGAAGACGGCAGCCAGGATCTGGATGGGGAAGAAGACGATCCGGACAACTGGCTCAAAGATGTTCCGGAATCGGAAAGACTGTATACCAAACCCGTCTGGCAGCAGATCATCGTCATGGCTGCCGGCGTCTTCATGAACCTGGTGCTGGCGCTGGTGATCTTCATCGGCCTCAACATCCACAGCGGCTATGTCCTGGAACCCGCACTGCCTGTGGTGCAGACCACTGAAGCCGGCTATCCGGCGGCTGAAGCGGGGCTGCAGGAAGGAGACCGCATCGTACGGATCACGGCAGCAGACGGCTCCGTGGTGGAACCGGAAACCCTGGAACAGGTGTCCGAATTTCTACAGTTCAACCATGGCAAATCGGTCTTCACCATTGACCGGAACGGGGAAACCTTCGATGTTTCCATGACCCCGGTTCTCGATGAAGAAACCCAGGGCTATCTGTTAGGCTTTACCGCGGCCCGCAATGTGAAAAAGATCGGCTTCTGGCAGGCCATCGGCCAGGGCTTCGTGGATCTCTGGGACAACATCACCCTGATTTTCAGAACCCTGGGCCAGCTCTTCCAGGGCAAGGGACTGGAATCCGTTTCCGGCCCTGTGGGCATCTACAATGTGACATCCCAGGTGGTCTCCATGGGCCTGCTGCCTTATATCTCTCTGTTTGCGCTGATTTCCGTCAACATCGGCATCTTCAACCTGCTGCCTGTTCCTGCCCTGGACGGCGGCCGGATTCTGATTCTGGTGCTGGAAAAGATCTTCCGCAGAAAGATCCCCACAAAAGTGGTGGAAGGCATCATCATGGCCAGCTTCGTGCTGCTCTTTGGACTGATGATTTTTGCCACCTACAATGACATTCTTCGAATGTTCTGACAGACCTATTCAATGATCCGGACCGGGAAATTCCCGGTCCTTTTCTGAATATACACCATAACGAAAAAACGGCCGAACCTTCCGTGCGGGGGTTCGGCCGTTTCCGTAAAAATGAAGTTTACTGTTCGTCGATGTTGATCAGTTCGTAGTCCTTGCTTCCAAAGCCCAGTTCGGCAGCAGCGTCGATGGTGTGACGGCCGTTGCGGCTTTCCACACGTTCAACGAAGTGATCGCGTCCGGGATCCTTGGAGTTGTAGACCATGTCGATGCAGGCCTGGTCGATGGCAACGGGGTCTGTGGAAATCATGACACCGATGTCTTTCATGCAGGGATCTTCTGCAACATGGCAGCAGTCGCAGTCTACGGACAGGTTGACCAGAGCGTTGATGTAGACGATGTTGTCCTTGAAGTAGTTGTTGACACTTTCAGCTGCATCCGCCATGGCTTCCAGGAAGTGATCGTGTTCTACTTCCTTGGTCCAGCAGTCCTTGATTTCCTTGCTCTGTCCGACAGAGTGAATCCAGCATTTGCCGGCTGTGGAAGCAACGCCGATGGACAGCTGCTTTAAAGCGCCGCCAAAGCCGCCCATGGGATGTCCTTTAAAGTGGGAGAGCACCAGCATGGAGTTGTACTTGTCGATATCCTTGCCGACATAGTTTTCCCTGATGCGCTTGCCATTGGGGATTTCCAGCACTTTGTCAGGGCCGGTGGCATCCAGAATGTCGAAGTCGAAGTTTTCTGTCCAGCCGTGTTCTCTGAGCACCTGTTCGTGCTCAACGGTGTTGAAGCGGTGGCCGCCCATATCATGGCCATAGGCGGTGTTGCATTCTACGATGGTGCCATTGACCTCATCAACGATGGGTTTGACATATTCGGGACGCAGGAAGTTCTGGTTGCCGCGTTCGCCGGAATGCAGCTTTACGGCAACGTTACCTTTCAGCTCCTTGCCCAGTGCCTTGTACAGTTTCACCAGAGCCTGGGAGCCGGTATCACTTGTGAAATAAACCTTGGATTTTGTCTTTTGCCTATCCTCTCTTTGCCCTCATTATAATCCCGGCAGAAGGGAAACGATCAAAGAGGGAAGCCATACCGTCAAAATACAGGATTAACCGGAAAAAACAGTTGAAGAACTGATACATATTTAAAATAGAGACTGTCTGACACTCTGCCAGAATGCAAAAAAGCTGCAGAGGCAGGAGAAGGTCCTGCTTCTGCAGCAAGTATTTCATCAGTGTTTTCTGGCAAAGACAGGTTCGAAGGAAACGATGTCGGCTGCCATGGGATCGGTGGAGAACACCAGGCCCACTCTTCTGTTTTTCAGAACGCTTCTGACTTCAGAGAGCACCCGTTTGAGGATCTTGGGATCGTCTTTGGTGCTTTCGGCCACCAGCAGCACGTCCATGGGTGCGGGCTGCATGACTTCAGCCAGCCACAGTTTTTCAATCTGCGGAGTGATGCGTCCAGCTCTGCGCAGCTGGCGCAGCAGGGTGCCGTCTGCACTCTCCAGGGCATTGGAGAAGGATAGAACGGTGTCTTCTTTAAATTCGTGTTCGGCTTCTGCAGGCTCTGCTGCTTTAGCCGGAGCAAAGAAGTCCAGGAAGCCTTCCAGAGGGAAAGCCATGGCATCGCCGTCGGGATTGAACAGAACGGAATCCAGACGCTTCTGCTGATGCAGAGAGCTCAGCAGATCAAAGAGAATGGGTGCAGAGACTTCCGCAGCGCCCAGAGATTCCACGGTGGCCTTTTTGGGCAGTTCGTTTCTGCCTGTGAAGATTTCCAGGGTGCGTCCGCCGCCTTCAATCAGAGAGATCCTTACAGGGATGCTTTCCTGCAGCAGAGGAGCAGCACTTTTGTCATCCAGCACATCCTTGCTGGTCTGGCTGTCCAGCAGCAGGAAATAGCTGGAAGCCTGCATGGCGTCCTGGAGGGCCGCCGCATTTTCGGTGCTTGAATCTTCGATGAACCGGCGGATGGCGCCGGCCACATCAGTTTTATGTGTAGTCATATCTTTATGAAATCCTTTCCTGGCCATTGTCAGCTTTTCAGTACGCGACAGTCTGCATGAGAAAGAAGAAATGGCGTAATGGGTACATTCGCCCTTCATTATCTCATAAAGAGAGGGTCATTCAACAGAGCCGCGGCCAGGTTCCTGATCCATTTGATCAGGGATGCAGGAAGAAGGTGATGGCTGCCAGATGGCACAGGGAAGCCAGAATGATGGCAATGTGCCAGATGAAGTGATCATAGGGCTTCTTGCGGCCGTAGAACACGGCGCCGACAGTGTAAAACACACCGCCGGCTACAATGAGGGCCAGAAACTGCCAGCAGGCATCGTGGATGAGCACGGGCAGAATGAGAATGGCCAGCCAGCCCATGGTCATGTAGATGGTCATGGACAGGGCGGGATGGGATTTGGAAGAAATGCTTTTGAGAAGCACACCGCAGACCACCATGATCCATTCCACAGCCAGGACAAGCCAGCCGGCCCAGTTGTTGACCAGGGTCAGACAGATGGGGGTATAGGTGCCGGCAATGGCCAGCAGAATGGCGATGTGGTCCAGCTTGCGGAACACGTATTTCCAGGGCGTGTCATAGGGCATGATGTGATAGAGACAGCTGCCGCCAAACATGATAATCATGCAGATCAGATAAATGCTGACGCCGGTGGTCTGCAGCCAGCCGCCCTGCAGATAGGCGTGGACAGCCAGAAAAGGCATGGCAAACAGCAGCAGAAACATCATGACGCCGTGGCTGACGGCATTGCCGACTTCTTCACCAAAGCTCAGCTTTTTGGTGTTTTTCATGGAGGGGGAGGGTTTCATGAGAGGGTCTCCTTTCACAGAATGAGCAGGCTGCTCAAGAAAGAGTAGATTAGATATTCCTAGTTTTATTTATCTATATCATATCATTTGACATAATATCAGAAACGAATAAAACAGCTTCATTCAACCTAATAAAACCAACCAGTCAACAAACAGATTACTTAAATGAATAATCTACTCTCGTGGACAACTTTACAGTTCGTTCGGCTTTCGTGCTTTCTGTTCGGAATATTTCGTGAAGCTAATTTGTCTTAAAAATTCAAATTTAGCTTAACCGGAGATAATCCTATCCCCTCTATCCCATTGGCATACGCCTTTGGGACTACTTTTTTCAAAATTTGCAGGGCGGCGTTTATATCTGCATTGATGAGTTTTCCTGTATCTGAGCGATACAGTCCTCGTTTTACCCGACGCTTAACGGGACACATTCCACGCTTTTTTCGCATTTTGTCTCCGTTTTCCCTGACAGGCATTTCATGATCAAGGAACGACGTCTGACTCGTGTATGACTCTTCAGTTTCAATGACGACGATTCCTTTCAAATTGGCTTTATATTTCAACATATCCACCATGACCTTGTGGGGGGATACCAATAAAGTTTTGATTGTTCCTTTTTCCTAAATTAACCGAGCGTTTTTGGCCTTTATTCTTACCGATAACAATCGTTGCGATATCATGGCTTAACGCAATATCTACAATGCGTTTACTTGCTTCATGAGCGAACTGATTGATTTTCTGGTCTCGTTTAAATTCCAGGCGGTCCAGCCGTTTGCTTGTCCGAGGCTGTTTGGATAAATCATGCGCTTTATACAATCTTGCGCGTTCCTTGTTGTAGTACTGATTGATTGATTTAATGGGGCGTCCGTTAATCAGGACAGGTGTAAATCCCTCCACATTTGAAGCCAGGGCAAAAGCATTGTCTAAACCGGGATCTATACTCATATATCGGCAGTTATCGTCTTTATAGATAATTTTCCTGTTGGTTTTATAGACAACTTCCACGACAAAGCGGTTATGCTGCGGAACGATTCTTACCTGCTGGATCGCAGTCGTTTCCCTGTGCTGAAGTTCGATTCGAAAGCCGTTCAGCACAGGAATTTCAACAAACCCACCTTCACGCAGTTTTGCCACCTGGTTATCGATGTAAAGTGTGGATTTTCCACCCTTCTTTCGATAGCTCGGCAGTTTTGGACGACCGGTAAACTTATGTGGAGCTTTCTTATATGCATCTCTTGCTTTCTTCCACGAGGTCATGTTCTGAGTGACGGTGCGAAGGATCTGCTGTACTAAATGAACATTATTCATGGATGAGTAGATCATACAGTCACGCGCATTTCGTGATTCTTTAAGGCTCGCATCCAATTGCGAGTAGGTCATCCATTGTCCCTTGAACAGCGCCTGCCGCACTCTGTACAGTCCCTGGTTATAGACATTATTTGCTTTATGGGCAAATTCATCCAGTAGCTTGAAATGGCTGTGAGATGGTTTGACCACATGTCTTTCGACAAGATACTCATATTGAATTTCCGTCAGTTTTTTACGTCGTTCGTCAAAGTTTTCCTTACGTTTCCTGTTTGACTTCTGTTTCCTCACTAATCCGTTTCCCTCCTTTCTCTTCGATGTCCGGTTCATCAGCTAATGCTTCTTTTATCTTCTTACGACGACCAGAGTCCATTCGCATCGAAAAAGCGTGAAGCAGGCAAATGATCTCTTCAAAGATTTCCTGCTGATCAGTTTTCTTATCAGTCAACTCGGACATGACGACAATATTAACATGATATTTTGCGAATAGATATTTAAACATATCAAAACCTACACGGCTTAAACGATCTTTGTAGGTGATGATTACAGTAGATACTTTTCCTGCAATCACTAAGTCCAGTAGCTTAAAAAATTCCTTTCTTTTCTCAAAAGATATGCCACTGGCAATGTCCTGGAAAGCACCGGCAACCTGATATCCCTGCTTCATTGCGAAATGCTGCAGGTTTTCCATCTGATTCTCCAGATCAGGCTTCTGCTTAGGTGTTGAAACTCTTGCGTAAAGATATACTCCCCGTTTTTCACCTTTATTGACCAGCTCAAAAACAGAGTCCTCATCCCAGTCATATTGGCCAGATGGTAGTTTTTTTGCTTTTAAAATTCCTTCTTTCCGCCATCTTAGCAACGTCGAGCGGCTAATTTGGAGGGTTTTCATCACTTCATTTGCTTTCATGAAAATATGATATCAGATGACAGGAAATAACATGATTAAATTCAGATAACCAAACTATACTCTTGAAAATTTCATTTCCCCGAAACAGAATGTGTAAAATCATGTGAACTGGTTTTCAAAACCAGATAACAGACACTTAAAAGGCTGGAAGGGGGTTCCAGGGCGATTTCTTGCATCCGTCTGCCATGACAGGTAAATTAGATGAGATATGCCAGAAAGGAGGAATCTCATGTTTCTCAAACGCATCGAACTGCAGGGATTCAAGAGTTTTGCGGATAAAACGCTGATCAGCTTTGAACAGGGTGTCACCGGTATTGTGGGCCCCAACGGCTGCGGCAAAAGCAACGTCAACGACGCCATCCGCTGGGCTCTGGGAGAACAGAGTGCCAAGTCTCTGCGCTCGGGCCAGAACATGACCGACATCATTTTCTCCGGTTCCGAAAGCCGGAAAGCCGTGAATCTGGCCAGGGTGACCCTGGTTTTTGACAACTCCGTGAAGATCTTCCACTCCCCCTTTGAAGAAATTGAAATCACCAGAGAAGTCAGGAGAAACACCGGACAGAGCACCTGCTATCTCAACAAGACGCCCTGCCGCCTCAAGGACATCACCGATCTGGTGATGGACACCGGCCTGGGACGGGATTCACTTTCCATCATCACCCAGGGCAACATCTCCTCCTTTGCGGACGCCAGACCCGAAGAACGAAGACTGCTCTTTGAAGAAGCTGCCGGGGTGGCCAAGTACAAGAAACGCAAGAAGTCGTCTCTGGCCAGACTGGAAAGCACCAGACAGAACCTGGAGCGGGTGGCCGACATCATCGCCGAGCTGGACACCCAGCTGGAACCTCTGAAAAGACAGGCGGAAAAAGCCGTCCGGGCCAGGGAACTGAAGGAACAGCTTTCCAGCGTGGAAATCGGTGTGCTCTGTGCTCAGGCCACCGAATGCCAGGAAAAGCTGACAAACATCAACCGGGAAATGAAGGATCTGGAAGCCGACCGGGCTCTGAAAATGGAAAACGTCCAGAAGGGCGAAGACCAGGCGCAGGTTCTTTCCGCCAGCCTCTTCGAGCTGGATCAGAAGATCAGCCAGCTGCAGGAAAAATCCTCTGCCCTTCTGCAGGAATCTGTAGAACTGCAGAAGCAGAAAACGGCTCTGGATGAAAAAAGACGCTATCAGGCCCTGCAGGCTGATCTGGCTGCCCGAAAGGAATCTCTGAAAGAACTGCTGCAGGAAGCCCGCTTTGAATATGAAGACCGCAGGAACCGCCTCAACAGCCTGCAGGAAGATCTGTCCAGAGCCAGCGATGAACTGCATCACCAGCAGCGGGCTCTGGAACAGGCCCAGAATCTGGTGCAGTCTGCCAGTACGCAGCTGCAGAATCTGAACAACCGGGAAATGATTCTGGAAAACCGCATTTCTGCTCCCTATATCCACCAGCAGGGCGTGCAGGCTGTTCTGAAAGCCAGACGTTCTCTGTCCGGCATTCACGGCACCGTAGGCCAGCTTCTGGAACCCGAAGAAGAATACACCCAGGCCATTGCTCAGGCGCTGGGCGGTTCGGTCGATCAGATTGTCACCGGCAGTGAAGCGGATGCCCGTAAGGCCATCGGCTTTCTGAAACAGTCCAGAGCCGGCAGAGCCACCTTTCTGCCTTTGAGCGTATGCAAAGCGAGGAAGCTCTATGACCAGCAGCGGACCATTGCCGAAAACTGCCAGGGGATTCTGGGGACAGCGGATCAGTTTGTCTCCTGCGATTCCCGCTATGAAGTGCTCAAGGGCCGGCTGCTAGGCAATATTCTGGTGGCTGATAATCTGGAAAACGGCAACGCCGCTGCAAGACTTCTCAAGTTCCAGATCAAGATCGTCACGCTGGATGGCGATGTCATTCACGCCGGTGGTGCCATGACCGGCGGCAGCCAGAAACAGAACAACAGCACCATGCTGCTGAAGCAGGATCTGGCCAGACTCAAAAAGGAAAAGGCTCAAAAGGAAGCCGAGCTGCAGGAACTTCAGTCTTCTGCCCAGAGAAAAGAAAACCTGGTGGAGCAGACAAGAAGCCGCACCATGCAGCTGCGCATTGACTGTGAAAAGCTCCAGCAGATTGTCAACGTCAAGAAAAGCCGCTATGACAGCGCCCAGGCCGACTATGAAGCCGCAGCCGGGGAAGACTCTCCCGAATCCGCAGATCTGGAAAACTCCATTGTTGCCCAGATCTCCGCTCTGCATGAGCGAAGAGATGCGCTGGAAAGCGAACTGCGCACCTGCAGAGACAGACGCAGGGAAGACAGCGAAAAAAGCCGACGCATTGAAGAGGAGCTGCGCACCTTCCGTAAACAGGTTCAGCAGCTGTCCGAAACCATCCACCGCAGAGAGATCGAAAAAGCCAGACAGGAAACCCGCCTGGAACAGGCCCTCATGTCCCTGAATACCCAGTATTCTCTGACCTATGAAGCCGCTCTGGCCAGATCGGAAAACCTCAGTCCGGAAGAACTGAAGGAAGCCAGAGTGAAAGTCAGCCAGCTCAAACAGGAACTGCATGCCCTGGGCAGCGTCAACGAAGAAGCTCCCGAGCAGTATGAACAGGTGTCCGAGCGTCATCAGTTTCTGAGTGCCCAGAAAGAAGAGCTGGAGCAGGCTTCGAAGGAAATTCTGGAATCCATTGATGAAATGGACCAGACCATGACCGTTCAGTTCAAGGACATGTTTGACCGCATCAACGAAAGACTGCCGGAAATCTTCCAGTCCATGTTTGGCGGCGGCCAGGCCAGACTGGTGCTCACCGAGCCGGAAGATCTGCTCAACACCGGCATCGACATCGATGTGCAGCCCCCCGGCAAGAAGGTCAAGAATATTTCCACATTCTCCGGCGGAGAAAAGGCTCTCATTGCCATCTCCGTTCTCTTTGCTATATTAAAAACGCGTACCATGCCTCTGTGCATTTTTGATGAAGTGGAAGCGGCGCTGGACCAGGCCAACGTGGAACGGTTTGCTTCCTATCTGGGCCGGTTCAAGGACCAGTCCCAGTTCATCGTCGTGACCCACAGACCCGGCACCATGGAACGCTGTGACACCCTGTACGGGGTCACCATGCAGAAGGATGGTGTCAGCCAGCTGCTGAAAGTGAAACTGGCCGATGCCGTGCAGTATACGGACAAGGAGAAAATCTGATGGCGTTTTTCGATAAAATCAAATCCGCATTTGTGCGGAACAAGGACAAGGACCGTTATATTGACGGACTCAGCCGCAGCCGCAAGAGCTTCGGCGACAGAATCCGCAAGCTGTCCAACAGCTTCAAGGGCATCAACGATGAGCTGCTGGAAGAAATCATGATGATTCTGCTGGAATCGGATATGGGTGTGCAGACCGCTTCGGAAATCGTGGAACGGTTTGAAAACAACGCCAGCGAGCTGAAGAACTTCGACTCCATGGAAGACTATCTGATGTCCATTCTCTACGATTACTACAATCCGGATCTGGATGAGCCGGTAAACATGAATCCCAATGGCCCGACGGTCATTATGATGGTGGGCGTCAACGGATCCGGTAAGACCACCACCACCGCCAAGCTGGCTGCTCATTATCAGAGCGAAGGCAAAAAGGTCGTTCTGGCTGCTGCCGACACCTTCCGTGCCGGTGCGGTGGATCAGATCCAGATCTGGGCAGATCGTCTGGGCGTGCCCTGCGTCGCCGGCAAGCCCAATCAGGATCCCGCTTCCGTTGTAGTGGATGCCTGCAGACAGGCTAAGGAAACCGGAGCAGACATTCTGATCTGCGATACCGCAGGCCGCCTGCAGAACAAGACCAACCTGATGAAGGAACTCAACAAGATGACCCGGGTGGCCGGCAAGGAAATCGAAGGCGCACCCCAGGAAACCTGGCTGGTTCTGGATGCCACCACCGGCCAGAACGGCATTTCCCAGGCTAAGGAATTCCTCAATGCCACCAATGTCACCGGCATCATCCTGACCAAGATGGACGGCACAGCAAGAGGCGGTGTGGTCATGGCCATCCGTGATCTGCTCCATCTGCCTGTCCGCTTCCTGGGTCTGGGTGAAAAACCGGAAGACCTCAAGGAATTCGACCTCAATGCCTACCTCATGGGCATCACCAAGGGTCTGGAAGAATGATCGATCATTTAAGAGCCAACCTTCTTTTTGACACCTACGGCAGACTGCTCACCGACAGGCAGCGGGAAATCGTCACCCTCTATCTGCAGGAAGACTTTTCTCTGGCGGAAATCCAGGAAGAGCTGAACATCAGCCGCGCAGCGGTGCAGAGCACGGTCAAGAAAGCTCTGAAGCAGATGGAGGAATATGAATCCTGCCTCCATGCGGCAGCTCTTCAGAAGGAAGTGGGCCGCTTTCTGCAGAAGCACCCGGAATTCGCGTCCAGTTTCCCCGTCTATCTGCAGCAGGAACAGGATGAAACCCTGCAGTAAAACCATCCATACCAATCCAAAAGCCTCGAAAGCGGTTTCCTGCCGGATTCGGGGCTTTTTCAGTTTTTTCGCCGCTCTGTCCTCAGGTTGTGTAAACTGAATAGGTAAGCTTTTACACATCTGCGGACAAAGAGTGTATGAACCAGCGGATTCGTGAAAAAACTGTCTTTCGCAATCGGTTGCAACTTGTCCGGAGGCAGTGTTAAATGAGAGTTGTAAGATTCTGAAGGAGAACAAATTATGTCAATTGTTATGAGTGTTAACGCCGGAAGCTCCTCCCTGAAGTTTCAGGTGTACGAAATGCCCAGTGAAAAAGTACTGGCAAAAGGCCTTGTTGAACGAATCGGCCTGGATGATGGAATTTTCTCCATTACCGTAGATGGCGAAAAATTCACCGAAGTAACAGATATCCCCAACCACGAAAAAGCAGTCACCATGCTCATCGATGCTCTGCTCAAGCATCACGTTGTTAACAAGCTGGAAGACATCGAAGCTGTCGGCCACCGTATGGTGCACGGCGGTGAATTCTATTCCGACTCCGTTGTAGCCACCCCCGAAGCAGAAGAGAAGTTCGAAGAATGCATCCCTCTGGCTCCCCTGCACAACCCCGCCGGCCTGGTTGGCTACCGCACATTCAAGAAGGAACTGCCCAATGCAGTGCATACCTTCGTCTTTGATACAGCTTTCCATCAGACCATGCCTGCTGAAAACTATATCTATCCCATCCCCTACGAATACTACGAAAAGGATCATATCCGCCGCTATGGCTTCCACGGTACAAGCCACAAGTATATGACTGAAAGACTGGCTGAAATCGAAGGCAAGAAGCCTGAAGAAATGAACATCATTACCTGCCACCTGGGCAACGGCGGATCCATTACAGCTGTCAAGAACGGCAAATCCTTCAAGACCTCCATGGGTCTGACTCCCCTGGCCGGCATCATGATGGGCACCAGATCCGGTGACATCGATCCCGCTATCCCTGCCTACCTGATGAACAAGTACGGCTACACCGCTGATGAAGTGGATTCCATCCTGAACAAGAAATCCGGCTTCCTGGGTGTATCCGGCATTTCCTCTGACTCCAGAGACATCGAAGATGCTGTGAAGGCTGGCAACGAAAGAGCCATCCTGGCCCAGAAGATCTTCGAAGACCGCGTTGTAGAAACAGTCGGCGGCTACTACACTCTGATGGGCGGCGCTGATGCCATCGTTTTCGCCGGCGGTATCGGTGAAAACGCCATCGGCTTCCGCAAGGCCATCGTTGACGGCCTGCACGCTCTGGGCATCAAACTGGACGATGAAGCCAACAACTGCAGAGGCAAGGAAAAGAAGATCTCTGCTGAAGACTCTGCTCTGGATGTCTATGTCATCCCCACAGACGAAGAAGTGGTTATTGCCAGAGACGCCTACAAGAATCTGAAAAATGCAGAATAGTGCTGACCAGTTCTGGAACAGCCTGATTGAACAGATCGAAAACCATGACGTCATCACTCTTTTCCGTCATCAGTATCCCGACAGCGATGCCCTGGGCTCGCAGCTGGGACTGAAGTCCTGGATCGAGAACCGCTGGAAAGACAAGCAGGTTCTGGCTCTGGGATCGGGAAAAGAAATGGATGAGGCTGATGATGAAACCATCGCCAAGTCTCTGGCCATCATCACCGATACATCCAATGCCGCCAGAGTGGACGATGAACGCTGGAAACTGGCTGATGCCAGTGCCCGCATTGATCACCATGTCAAAGTGGAACAGTACACCGATCTGGACTTTGTGGACGATCATGCAGCTGCGGCCTGTGAAATCGTGGCCAGACTCCTGAAAAAGGGCGGGGAAACCATCCCTCAGGAAGGAGCCCAGAAGCTGTATGAAGGCCTGATTGCTGACTGCGTCAACTTTTCCATCTCCACCACCACGCCCCAGACCATGGAAGCGGCGGGATGGCTGCTGGAACAGAAGGCGGATGTGATTCAGGCCAGAGTGGACTGCTTTGATTCGTCCTATGAGGATTTCCTCTACGAAAACAGAGTCCGCTCCAAATCCTGCCGACAGAACAATTTCCTGTTCTCCATCATGGAGCCCGATGACTATCTGCTCTGCGGCCAGACCTTTGCCAGTGCCAAGGAAAAGGTTTATGCCCTGTCCGGCATCCGCGGCATGGAAGTCTGGGCCCTGTTTACCCGCATGGAAGACGGGGTGCATTACTCGGCTTCTCTTCGCTCTTCCACACTGGAAGTCCGGGATATTGCCACCCGCTTTGGCGGAGGCGGCCATGTATGTGCCAGCGGCATCAAGAACCTGAGCATTGCCCAGGTGCAGGAGATTATCGGTCTCTGTGCCAGAAGATCCGCAGGCGATCTGCCTTCTCTGTCCATTACGGAACTGTAAAACGCATCTGTACAATTGAATCATTATGCAAAGAAAGCAGCCCACGGGCTGCTTTTATGCGTCTATGGTGCGTCAAATTGAATCAGGATGGTTTTCTCTGTATCATGAAGCCATGGTACATCTTCACACCCGGTCCTGCTGGAGCCTGCTCCAGAGTCCCTTCCGCATCGATGAAATCATTCAGGCCGCTCAGAAAAATCATTTTGAATATGCCGCTCTGACGGACAGAAAAACCATGTATGGCACCATGGATTTTCTTCATGCCTGCAAAAAAGCCGGTCTGAAACCCATTGTGGGTCTGGAACTGGACGTGCAGAGCACCCATGGCGTTCACAACCTGCTCTTTCTGGCCCGAAATCCAAAGGGTCTGCAGCAGCTGTATGCTCTTTCCACCAGAGCCTGTCAGTCTTCGGGACTGCTGACTCTGGAAGAAGCAGCCGAAAACACCGATGAATGCTTTGTGCTCACCGGCGGAGAAGATGACAGGCTGCAGGAGTGCCTGCGCTCAGCCGATAATCAGCGGGCAGAAAGCATCCTCCTGGATCTGGAAGCGGCTTTTCCTCATTTCCGGGTCAGCGCTGCCATGAACGATTCTCCCGTCAGACAGAGCGACAACCTGCTGCTCAAGCAGATCTGCCGCACTCTGGGTCTGAAAACCGTGGCGCTCAGCCGCATTGAATATGAAAAGGAAAAGGACGCCGAACGGGTCCGCATGCTGAAGGCCATTGAAAGGCAGTCTCTGTTTACCGCTCCTGACCTGTCCTTTCGAACCGGCCGTTATTACCGCAGCCAGGAAGAGATGGAAGCTCTCTATGATCCGGAAGATCTGGAAGAAACAGAGAACATTGCGGCAGAAATCGATCTGTCCAGTCTGCCTGAAAAGGCAGAACTGCCTGTCTTTGAAAACAAAGCCGGCCTTTCCTCAGAAGAGTATCTGCGCCAGCTCTGTCATGCCGGCCTGAAGAAAAGGCTGCACAACCAGATCATTCCCGAATATGAAAACCGGCTGAACTATGAACTGGAAATCATTCTGTCCATGGGCTTTGCGGACTATTTCCTCATTGTCTGGGATTTCATCCGCTACAGCCGCAGCCAGGGGATTCTGGTGGGCCCCGGACGTGGCTCCGCTGCCGGATCTCTGGTGGCGTACTGCCTGGGCATTTCTCACATTGATCCCATTGCGGCCGGTCTGCTCTTTGAGCGATTCCTGAATCCTTCCCGGATCACCATGCCCGATATCGACACCGATTTTCCCGATGACCGAAGAGATGAAGTGATCCGCTATCTGAAGGACCGCTACGGCCAGCCCAGAACGGCCCAGATTGCGGTGTTCTCCACCATGAAGGCCCGAATGGTTTTACGGGATACAGCCAGAGCCATGGGTGTCCACATCCGGGAAACGGAAGAACTGGCCAGACTCATCCCGGCCGGCAATGACATCACCCTCAAAGAGGCCTATGCCCAGAGCGAAGAATTCAGAAACCGCATTGAGAGCACCAGGCTCAATCAGGAACTCTTCGCCAGAGCCAGCTCCATTGAAGGCCTGCCAAGACATGTCTCTGTTCATTCGGGCGGCATCATTCTGGCCAGAGACAATATTGTCCATCAGGCTCCCTGCTTTCCCGGTGAAGACGGCATGCAGGTGGTACAGTTTACCAAGGAAAATCTGGAAGAACTGGGCCTGATCAAAATCGACCTGCTGGCCCTGCGCAATCTGACCTACATCCAGAACATGCTCAATCTCATTAAAGCTTCCGGCCGCGGGAAACTGGATCTGTTCAGACTGCCTCTCAATGATTCCATGGTTTATCAGCTGCTTTCCAGAGCCCAGACTCTGGGCGTGTTCCAGCTGGAATCCGATGGTATCCGCTCTCTTCTCACCCGCTTTCAGCCCCGCTGCTTTGAAGACATCGCTGCGGTGATTGCTCTGTACAGACCGGGTCCCATGAAAGAAATTGACACCTATCTCAATGCCAGAAAGAACGCCGGAAGAGCCCGACCCCTGCATCCTCTGCTGCAGGATCTGCTGCAGGAGACCGGAGGCATTTTCCTGTATCAGGAACAGATCATGCGCTGTGCCCAGATCATGGCTGGCTTCAGCCTGGCCGAAGCGGACAGCCTGCGCAAGATCATGTCCAGCAAGAACCGCAGCGCCATGGAATCCTGGAAATCCCGTTTTCTGGAAGGCGCCGCAAAGAAGAACATCGATCAGGCTGATGCGGAACACGTCTTTGAAGTCATGGAGCGCTTTGCGGATTATGGCTATAACAAGGCCCACAGCTATGCCTATGCCCTGGTGGTCTACTGGATGGCTTTTCTCAAGACGCATTTCCCCCAGGAGTTTTACACCGCCATGCTCAATGGCAGCCTGGGCGGAGCGTCCAAGACCATGGCTTTTATCCGGGAGCTGCATCTGCGAAACATCCCGCTGCTGCCGGCCAGCCTGAATTACTCCATGGCCCAATACGTCCCCCAGCAGAACGGCATCCGCATTCCTTTTGGTGCCATGAAGGGTCTGCCTTCCATGGCCCAGAAAAGCATCCTGAAGGAGCGGGAAAACGGCTCCTTTGAAGATGCGGTGGAAGCCGTGGTGCGGTTAGCCAGAGCCGGCCTGAAGACAGACCAGATCGAAACCCTGATCTGGTCCGGCGCCTTTGATGAATTCGGACATACCCGCAGCGGTCTGGCAGCCAGCCTGGACATGATGATCCGCTACAGCCACCTGAGCCTGGTGGATGGCCGAAAGAGCCTGATCCAGGAAGACATCATTTCAAGACCTGTTATTTCCGGAATTCCTGATGAACCCATGCAGCTGCTGGAAAAGGAAAAGGACGTTTACGGCTTCTACCTCCGAGAACACCCGGCTGCCCTGGTGCGAAAAAGATACCGGGATGCCCTGCCCATTGACCGGCTGCTGGAGAGAAACGGCAGAAATCTGGCCTGTGCCGGCCGGATCACAAGGATCAAGACCCACACAACCAAAAAGGGTGATGAAATGGCCTTTGTTTCCCTGGAAGATGAAACGGCCCAGATCGATCTGGCGGTGATGCCCCAGATGTGGAGTGCCATGAAAATGGAGCTGCGCAAAAATCTGATGGTGTACGTTCAGGGCAACAAGAACCGGGACCGCTCCATGATTCCCAATGTGATCGTGGTGCAGTCCTGACAAAAATGGGCAAAATGCCTTTAAACTGGCCGGAATCGGTTGACCTGAGGGGTTCGAGCGCATAGAATAGCAATGTTGCAGTCTTTCAGACTTGCAACCGCCCAGAAAAGGTTCTTTAAGCAAATCAGATTCACCTTCATGGCGAGTATCAAGAGATGAAAGGAGAACATTTCATGTACGCAATTATCGAAACAGGCGGCAAGCAGATCAAGGTTGAAAAAGACCAGCAGATCTGGGTTGAAAAACTGAACGCCGCTGAAGGAGAAACCGTAACTTTCGACAAAGTTCTGTTTGTTGACGGAGTGATCGGAAAACCATACGTAGAGGGAGCTAAAGTCACTGGTGTGGTTGAAGCTCAGGGAAAGGGCAAGAAAATCACTATTGTGAAATACCGCCCCAAAAAATCCAGCACCCGCAGAAAACAGGGTCACCGTCAGCCTTATACACGCATTAAAATCGAGTCCATCGAAGCGTAAGGATGACACGCGTAATCATTCGCTCTGCTGATCAGATGATCCGCGAGATCACCATCACCGACCATGCCGGCTATGCCAGAGCAGGGAAGGATATTGTGTGTGCGGGCATTTCCTCCATCAGCATCGGAGCGCTGAATGCGCTTGACGAACTCTTTCCGGGACAGTGTATACTGACCATGAAAGGGGAGACCATCCGGATCGAAACACAGAGCTCTGAAGCAGCGCTGCAGACCTGTCTGCAGATGCTCATCATTCAGCTGAAGAGTGTCCAGGAAGTCTTTCCGGGTAATATCAAAATCACGAAGAAAGAGGTGTAATCATGCGTTTTACATTAGACATTCAGTTCTTCGCTTCTAAAAAGGGAGTAGGTTCCACAAAGAACGGCCGTGACTCTCATTCCAAACGTTTAGGAGCAAAACTGGCTGACGGCCAGAAATGCCATGCTGGCTCTATTATTTACCGTCAGCGCGGAACCAAGATCCACCCCGGTACAAATGTAGGCCGCGGCGGAGACGACACTCTGTTTGCAACCGCAAACGGTGTAGTTCGTTACGAAAGACTTGGCAAGAACCGCACTAAAGTCTCTGTTTACCCAGAAGCATAAGGAAAATTGAGCCTGTTTCAGGCTCTTTTTTTCTTGAGTCCATACAATAAAGAGAGACATCAAAGGAGTTTAGTATGTTTGTTGATCAGGTCAAGATACATCTGAAGGCAGGCAAGGGCGGAGACGGTCTTGTTTCCTTCAAGCATGAGAAATATATTGCCAACGGCGGTCCCTTTGGGGGCGATGGCGGAGACGGCGGAGACATCGTCTTCATGGCAGATCCGGGCATGACCACCCTGCTGGATCTGCGCTACAACCGCATCATCCGGGCAGAACCCGGTGAAAAGGGCAAGAACAAGAGAATGCATGGTGCCAATGCGGAAGACCGCATTGTCAAGGTTCCCCTGGGCACCATGGTCAAACGGGCAGACACCGGCCAGATTCTGGCTGACCTGACCGAACCTTATCAGAAGCAGATTGTCGCCAAGGGCGGCAAGGGCGGACGGGGAAACGCCCGCTTCAAATCCCCCAGAAACGTTGCCCCCCGCTATGCGGAAGCCGGCAAGGAAGGCGATGAATTCGACGCTCAGGTCGAACTGCGTGTTCTGGCTGACGTAGGTCTGGTGGGCTATCCTTCCGTAGGTAAATCCACCCTGCTGGAAGCTGTCACCAAGGCCAAGCCGGAAATTGCCGAATATCCCTTCACCACCCTGTCTCCCAATGTGGGCGTCGTTCAGGTGAAGGACGGCCGCAGCTTTGTCATGGCTGACCTGCCGGGCCTCATTGAAGGCGCCAGCCAGGGTAAGGGACTGGGACACCAGTTCCTGCGCCATATTGAGCGCTGCCGTGTCATTATTCACGTGGTCGACATGGGCGGAGAAGACGGCAGAGATCCTGTAGAAGACTACCGCGTCATCAACGAGGAGCTGGGCAGCTACCATCTGCGTCTGCTGGAGCGTCCTCAGATCGTGGTGGCCAACAAGATGGACATGCCTGACGCTGAAGAGAATCTGAAACGCTTCAAGGAAGCCTATCCGGATCTCACAGTTTATCCCACCACCACCATCATCCATGAAGGTCTGGATCCCGTGCTCTATCAGGCTGCGGATCTTCTGAAGACCACACCTCCATTCCCCATTACCGAGGATGCCATGGAAGAAGAAGTGGGTGTCACCTACAAGTTCGAGGAGAAGGAGAAACCCTTCACCATCGAAGAAGTGGAAGAAGGCGTCTGGAAAGTTTCCGGACCCCTTATCCGCAAAAACTTCAACATCGACAAGCTCAATACCGACGAGGATTACTACAACTTTGCCAACACCATGCGCAGCATGGGCATCGACAAGCACCTGCGCGAAGCCGGTGCCGTGGATGGCGATACGGTTATTCTCGAAGGATTCGAATTCGAATTTGTGGAATAACAGACCAGTTTCTGCTTTCCTTCG
>Cam_p2__coassemble_1060_pt1 | contig 31839 bp, 24 predicted proteins | sample Cam_p2__metabat2_low_PE_020 | metagenome-assembled genome bin Cam_p2 | reverse complement strand
ATATCTGGCCTTTTTTCTCGTCAATTACACGAAGCAATTCTAGTTATTTATTTTCCCACCGGCGGCAAACAACTCTTCTTCGGTCCAATGGCATGCAAATGGGCTTTACAGGCTTCATCATGACTTCAGACAGATGGCCAAATTCCCCCAAAAAGAATTAGCACTCTGAGCTTGCAATTGCTAACGTACGGGAGTATAACTCCCTATGAAATTGAAAAGGATGTGACTGCAATGTCTGAAAAAAAACAATTTAAAGCAGAAAGCCGCAGGCTTCTGGATCTGATGATCAACTCAATTTACACCCACAAGGAGATTTTCCTGAGGGAACTGATTTCCAATGCCTCCGATGCTCTGGACAAGTACTATCTGTACGCTCTGAAAAACCATGAGACACCGGAAAACCTGGAAATCCGCATCAGCCTGGATGAGGAAAACAGAACTCTGACCATCCGTGATAACGGTATCGGTATGAGCAGGGAAGAACTGGAAGACAACCTGGGCACCATCGCCCGTTCCGGTTCCAAGGCCTTCAAGGATGAAATGGCCAAGAACGAAGAGAACAGCTCCGATGTGGACATCATCGGTCAGTTTGGTGTCGGCTTCTACTCCGCCTTCATGGTAGCTGATGAAGTCACTGTCTATTCCAGACAGGCCGGTTCCGACGAAGCCTGGAAGTGGCAGTCTGACGGTGCAGACGGCTATACCCTGGAACCCTGCGAAAAGGGTGAACGCGGCACCGAGATCGTTCTGAAGCTGAAAGCCGATGACGATATGGAAGAATACTCCCGCTACCTGAGCTCCTATCAGGTACAGGAACTGGTCAAGAAGTATTCCGACTACATCCGTTATCCCATTGTGATGCAGGTGGAAAACACCCGTGTTGTGGAAGGTACCGAAGACAAGGAAACACCGGAATACGAAACCTACAAGGAAGATAAGGTTCTGAACTCCAGAGTGCCTCTGTGGAAACGTCCTCAGTCTGAAGTCACGGAAGAAGAACTGAATCAGTTCTATCAGGAACACTTTATGGACTACAGAGCTCCTCTGAAGACTCTGTTCCTCAATGCGGAAGGTACAACCTCCTTCACCGCTCTGCTGTTTATCCCGCAGCGCATCCCCGAAGGCTTCTACACCAGAGAGTACAAACCCGGTCTGCAGCTGTATTCCAGAGGCGTCTTCATTGAAGACAACTGCGAAGAACTGCTGCCTGGCTACCTGCGCTTTGTCAGAGGTCTGGTCGATTCCCAGGATCTGTCCCTGAACATTTCCCGTGAAATGCTCCAGCATGACAGACAGCTGAGAGTCATCCGCAACTACATTGAAAAGAAGGTTCTGGCTGAACTGACCAAGATGCTGGAAGACGACAGAGCCACCTACGAAAAGTTCTGGAAGAACTTTGGCCTGGATATCAAGTTCGGCATCTACAACGACTATGGCGCCAACAAGGACAAACTGCAGGATCTGCTGATGTTCAGTTCCACCATCCAGCCTGAACCCGTTACCCTCAAGGAATATGTAGAACACATGGCTGAAGGCCAGAAGGACATTTACTATGCCGCCGGCCAGAAAGCTGAACTGCTGCAGAATCTGCCTATCGTCAAACGTCTGGTTTCCAGAGGCTATCCGGTTCTGCTGCTCTCTGAACAGGTTGATGAATTCGTTCTGCAGACTCTGGGCACCTATGAAGAACACAGCTTCAAGAACGCTGCCCAGGGCGACCTGGATCTGGATTCCGAAGAGGAAAAGAAGGCTCTGCAGGAACAGAATGAAGAGAATAAGGATCTGCTGACCTTCATGCAGGAATCCCTGCCTGAAGTTAAGGAAGTCAGACTGTCCAACCGGATGACAGATGATCCTGTCATGCTGGTGGCTGGTGACGGCCTCTCCTTTGAGATGGAAAAAGTCTTCGCCACCATGGCTGCTCAGTCCGGTGATGATAACATGCCTGCCATGAAGGCTGACCGGATTCTGGAGATCAACCCGGACAACAGAATCTGGAGCATTCTGCGCACAGCATGGGCTTCTGACAAGGACCGTGTAAAGGAAATTGCGGAAGTCCTCTATGATCAGGCTCTGCTGATTGAAGGATTCCCCATTTCTGATCCTATCGCCTACTCCAGAAAGGTCGCCGATCTGCTGGCTGCCTGATCTGGTTAACAGATTGAACACCATTTTGAATCGACACTTTGCCCCCTGCCCGAAAGGACAGGGTTTTTTTTTGCTCCTGGCCTGTCGAGCCTGCTGCTGGTGAAAGTCCGGTCACGGATTTTCATCACGGAAGATCCGGCAGCGCGCACAGTTTTGGTTCATGAACCAGTTCAGGACAGGCATGACGAAGTGATCTGGCAACGGTATAATTTCAATAAACATGTTTTCCAGAGAAAAACTGAGCTTCCAGGCAGCGCATCCCGTCCTCTGGCAGGGAAAGACAAGCCATGGCAGCAAACAGACCGGGATCATCGAAGGCTCAGTCCGGGAAGATCAGGATGGTCCCGGCCGGACTTCAGAAAAATGGAGAAAAAGAGAGAAAAGAGGGGAAAGAGATGAAACTATCCAGACTCATCATTTGTGGATGTCTGCTGCTTGGAGGCTGCGCCTCCGTCTCTCCAGCCGGATATTCTATATCGGAACAGGAAGCGGACATGGTCAGTGAGACTGCAGTGGAACCATGCTCTCTGAAATACGGGGAACGACTGGTGACCATCAAGGCGCCTGAAACCAGTGAACCGGTGACGGCTGTCGACTTTACCTGCTACTTCAGCAGACTCACTCTCATCGAGAAAGGCATCCTCACCAGGGACACGCCTCAGGAAGAGTATCTGGATCTTCTGATTCAGGCAGATGATCTGGGAGACATCAAAGACAGTTCTGTCATGGACTGTTATGGAGACACCATCAGGCTGACCAGAACACTGACAGAAGAAGAGATGAATGACTATGTCAGTAAGATTTATGAATCGACCCATGCCTCCTCAGACTGCTCTCTGGAAGAATTCTGGCAGTTTGAGAACATGAAAGAGGCGGTTCAAAAGCTTCGCTACACGACGTTTTGTGAAGGCTGAAACAGACAGGCCCTGCTCCGTCCGGATGCAGCCATTACAGCGCATGGTTCGTATGGGTTCTTCCTGTTGACCGACGGGGAAGACCAGAATCTGAATTTCAGGCTGCCTGTTTTCATGGAGTCCCGTTCGGGACTCTTTTTTTGACGCCAAAAAAGAAGCCCTCCATCAGGAGGGCAGTGTTGTGGATTAAAGATGCAGAAAATTGATCAGGAAAATCCAGGCCAGACCATAGTAGGTGACAACACCGACCATATCGTTGACGGTGGTGATCAGGGGTCCGGAAGCGACGGCAGGATCGACGCCGATCTTTTTGAAGAACAGCGGGATGGTGGTGCCGGTAATGCAGGAGATGATCATGGCCAGCCACATGGCCATACCGATGCACAGGCTGATGGCATAGGCATCCATCCAGCCGTATCCCTTGGCAAAGTGAATGTACAGACCCAGGAAGGCAAAGGAGAGGAATCCGGTGATCAGACCGTTGACCACGCCGACCTTCAGTTCCTTGATGACCAGCTGCCATTTCTGTTTGCCGGTCAGGGAATCGTCCATGAGCACGCGGATGGTGACACCCAGAGACTGGGTGCCGGCGTTACCGGCCATGCCCAGAATCAGAGCCTGGAAGGCCATGACGATGGTCAGCTGGGAAACGACGGTTTCGAACATGGAAACCACCGAGGAAACCAGCAGACCCAGAAACAGCAGGGTGATCAGCCAGGGCAGACGCTTTTTCAGAGATTGGAACAGGGTTTCTTCCAGATCTTCTTCGGAAGACAGACCAGCCAGCTTGGCGTAGTCTTCGCCCATTTCCTCATCCATAACTTCCAGCAGATCCTGGGCGGTGATGATACCTAACAGCAGGTTGTCGTTGTTCAGAATAGGAATGGAGTCCTCGTTGTAGTCTTTCAGTTCTTCAACCACCTTGTCGATGGGCTCATTGGCATAGATGTAAGGGTAGGAGGTGGTGATGATGTCTTCCAGATCCGTATCCGGACGGGCGATGATCAGATCCTTCAGACTGATGGCACCATAGTACATGTTGTTTTCGTCCTGGACATAGATGGTGGAGATGTTGTCGTTTTCCGGAGCCTCCTGAATCAGGCGGCGCATGGCTTCCTTAACGGAGATGCCCCGGGGAACTTCGATGTAGTTGGTGGTCATTTTTGAACCAATTTCATCGTCGTCATAGGAGAAGATCATGGAGATGTTCTTGCGGACTTCCGGTTCCAGCAGTTCCAGAATAATGTCGCGCTTCTCCTTGTCCATTTCCTTGAGCAGGTCGGCGGCTTTGTCCGCCTCCATTTCGTTGAGAATGGAAATGACCTTCTTGATGTTCATTTCATTGAGATACATGGCCTGGTCTTCTTCGTCCAGGTATTCCAGAATCTCAGTCAGCCGTTCCGTATCCAGCATCCGATACAGCTTTTCCCTCTCGAAGGAAGTCAGCTTGTCGAATGTCTCGGCAATGTCATAGGCATGATAATCATCCAGCTTGTCCCGCAGAACTTTGGGGGCCGTGATGGTGCGGATGATTTCGATGATCTCATCATTGTAGTCAGGACGGGCCAGAACGGTTTCTTCATCCGTTTCCGCAGGAAGGTTCTGCGGATTTTTGTTTTGTTCTTCCATATGATTGATTTCCTTCCTAAATTCCGAAGACCTGAATCAGCAGAATCCAGACCAGGCTGTAGTAGGACACAACGCCGATCAGGTCGTTCAGGGTGGTGATGAGGGGTCCGGACGCGGCGGCCGGATCCACGTGAATAGCCTTGAAGAACATGGGAATGCAGGTACCGGTCAGAGAAGAGATGACCATGCTGACGAGCATGGCAAGACCGATGCAGGCACCGATGACGCCGGCCTGCAGCCACGCATAGCCCAGCGCAAAGTGAATATAGAGACTGAGCACCGCAGCACTGCTGCCGCCCAGAATCAGGCCGTTGACCAGACCGGTTCTGGCTTCCTTGGTCACCAGAAACAGTTTCTGTTTCCAGGTCAGGGAATCATCCATGAGCACACGCAGGGTGACAGCCAGAGACTGTGTGCCTACGTTGCCCGCCATGTCCAGCACCAGAGACTGGAAGGCAACCACCACGGGAATCTGGGCGGCGATGCCTTCAAACATGGAAATGACCGTGGAAACACCAAGGCCTAAAACCAGCAGGATGCACAGCCAGGGAAGCCGTTTTCCCACAGACAGAAACAGAGGTTCTTCCAGATCTTCGGCTGCGGCCACACCAGCTAGTCTGGCGTAGTCTTCACTTCGTTCTTCGTCGAAGACATCCAGCAGGTCCTGGCCGGTGACAATGCCAAGAATCTGGTTTTCATTGTTGAGGACGGGAATGGAATCTTCCGCGTAGTCTTTCAGATTTTCCATGACATCGCTGATTTTTTCGGTGCCATAGACGAAGGGGAAGTTGGTTTCCACCGCATCCTCCAGGGAATCGTTGGCCCGCAGGGCAAACAGGTCTGCAATCCGGATGGCTCCATAGTACATGCCGTTTTCGTCATGCAGGTAAAGAATGGAAATATTATCGTTGTCCCGGGCCTGCCGGCGCAGTTCGCGCATGGCTTCCTTGACGCTGATGGTATTGGGAATTTCGATGAAGTCCGTGGTCATCTGGGAACCGATCTGGTCTTCGTCAAAGGAAACGATCAGACTGACGGCCTTTCTGGCCTCCGGTTCCATGAGTTCGATGAGCAGTTCTCTTCGGGTGGCATCCATATCCTTGAGCAGGTCGGCTGCCTCGTCAGGCTCCATCCGGTTGAGGATGGAGATGACTTTCTTGATGTTCATTTCCTTCAGAAGAGGAGCCCGCATATTATCATCCATGGTTTCCAGCAGGTCAGCCAGGTGTTCGGCATCTTCCAGCCGGAACAGGCGGCTTCTTTCTTCGGGAGTCAGATCTTCCAGGACATCTGCAATGTCGCTGATGTGGTAGTGAGCCAGTTTGTCCCGCATCACCTTGGGAGCGGTGGTCTCCCGGATGATGGAAATCAGTTTTTCCTGATTGACAGAGCGGCTCTGTTCTCTGTCATGGGATGCTCTGACGGAGTCTGAAATGGTGTTATCCATAATGGATCCTCCTTTCAGCTGCCGTTGGCACAGAAAAAATCTGTCTGAGTAGAAAAAGCCCGCTTCAGACAGAGACTGCACTGGCGGCAGTCAGCATAACACACAGATTTTTCGCTCCAGGTTCGTCCGGACTCATACTGACCACCACCCTTCTTTCTGAAATTATAGTTCAAACAAACAGGTTATGAGGGCAAAAAGGGTTTCGAAAGGCAAAAAGAAGGGGGAAGGCTTTCAGGATGGCTTCTGCACAATTGCCCACTGTTTTAATCGGAAACAAAAACGGGAAATGGAGAAGGGAAGAAACAGGAAAAACTGAATGGTCCAAAAAAATCGGAGTAAACTGAATCAGACTGTCTGCCGGACGGCATCAGAGAAGGGATTCCCGGTGAGCCGGTTATAATGTAGGCAGATTCTAGAAATGAGGCAGAAATATGAAATGTAAAGTCTCGAAGCTCTGCGGGGGATGCTCTTTGCTGAATGTCCCCTATGAAGAGCAGGCGAAACTGAAAAGAGAAAACGTCGTGGATCTGGTCCGTGACAGCGGACTGCATCTGAGTGTGGGAGAACCCCACATGGCTCTTCAGTCCATCGCCTACCGCAACAAGGTCATCGTCGGATTCGGACGGGACCCCAACACCAAGAAAATCTATTCCGGACTGTATGCACCCCACAGCCACAGAGTCATCAACACCAAGGCCTGCCGGATGCATCCCGATCTGATCAACCAGATTATCAATGAGATCACCGATCTGGCCAATTCCATGAAGCTGCTGATCTACAACCCCAAGACGGGTACAGGTCTGCTGCGTCATGTGCTCATCCGCTATGCCAAGAACACCGATGAAGTTATGGTGGTCTTTGTCACTTCCAGACCGGAATTCCCCTCCAGAAGAAACATGGTCAACGCTCTGCGGGCCAAGTTCCCCCAGATCAAGACGATCCTGCAGAATGTGAACCCCAGAGACACTTCCATCGTTTTGCAGAATGATACCCAGGTGCTGTATGGAGACGGCACCATCACCGATGAACTGTGCGGCCTGAAGATCACCTTCACCGCTTCTTCCTTCTATCAGATTCATCATGACCAGTGTCAGGAACTGTACTCCCTGGCCAGAACCATGCTGGATCTTAAACCCGATCAGACTGTGCTGGATACTTATTGCGGTGTAGGCACCATCGGTCTGGTCATGGCCGAAGACTGCAAGGAAGTCACCGGCGTGGAAATCAACAAGGAAGCCGTGGAAAATGCCATCTACAATGCCAGACAGAACCACATTTCCAACATCCGGTTTGTGGCCATGGATTCCACCAACTTCATGAAGGAAGCCCGCAAGGTTCATATGCATTACGATGCCATTATTCTGGATCCGCCCAGAGCCGGCACCACCCATATCTTCATTGAGAGTGCCTGCTCTCTGAATCCGGGAAAGATCCTGTACATCTCCTGCGATCCCCGCACCCAGATCCGGGATCTGAAGCTGTTCAAACGCTATGGATACACCGGAAAAACCATCGAACTGGTGGACATGTTCCCCAACACCGATGCCCTGGAATCCGTTGTGCTGCTTACACCGGATCCAAAACTCAGAGCCGCCAGAACTCTGCACAGAAACAATGAAAGCTCCTTTGGACAGAAGCGCGCCCGTGGGGACCGTTCCAGAGATGAAAGAGCCCGCCGCTCTGCCGTTCCTTCTTCTCACAAAGGACCCAGAAAAGCAGCCAGAAACAGCTCTGGCAAACCTAAGGGAAAACCTTCCGGAAGCCGTTAAGCCTCTGATCCATAAAAATCAATTCCTGCCCGTCTGCAGTCTGATTCAGCAGACGGGCTTTTTCTGTTCCGGCTTCCTGATCAACAGGTCAAAAAGGGAAGAGAAGTGCGTTTTGTCATTTTTGCCGCTTATCCTGCACTTTCTGAGCGGGGTACAGAAGTAGTGCCAGAAAGATAAATTTTAAAAGTAGTGCCGGTAGATTTGGCTGTTGAAAACAGTACGATAGATGTTCCAAAGGACATAAATCCGTAAAAATCCTTATTCTATAAAACCAGAACGGTTTTTTAAAAGAGAGGAATCGTACGATGATCATGCGGGTCTCGTACAAAAGTGAGATCTTTACCGAACATTTAAAATCCTGGTTGACACTACAGAAAGCGGTTACTAAGCTATACAAAGAAACGGATTTCTTTAGCGGCCGAATGACACCCCCGTCACTCGTTCCGTCTGCAGCGGCCAGCTTTTCTTACAGACCAGCGTTTTCAGACCGAGCAGCAAAGCCAGAATCGACTGCCATTTTGTTCTGGCTTTCAGGCAGCTGAAGAACCGGGAAAGGAAAAAAATGAATAGAAAAAGAAATCGGAAAGGATTTAAGAAGCTGACCAGTCTGACTCTGGCTGCCGCAGCCAGCCTGTCCACTTTCAGCTCTTTTGTTCCCATCCAGGCCACCTATGTCAGCGGTGACGCGCCATTCATCAACTCCTGGCTGGTGAGCGGTCCCTATGACACCCCTGTCGCAGATGAAATCTATGATTCCGTTGTTCCGGAAAACCCCAACCTGGCCCCGAAAGCCAAGACCTCCGCGTCTTCTGCCACTCTGGTCAGCAACCCCACTTCTTTTCTTGTAGATGGAAGCACCCGCAACCAGTGGGTGACTGAAGGTACGGAAAACCCCTGCTGGGCTGCTCTGGAATGGGATTCTCCCATTACCGTTGGCACCATGACCATCGCCAGATGGGATGACGGCCGCCACTACAACCAGTGGTACGATCTGATCTTCACCTTCGCCGATGGCAGTGAATCTGATCCCTATCACGTACAGTGCAGCGGTGAATCTTCCGCCAACCCCGATGTATTTACTCCTGATAAACCTCTGAAAAACGTCAAATCCGTCCGCGTAGAAGTGGATAAGGGAAGAACTCCCTATCCCTCCATCACCGGAATCAGTGAAATCGAAGTCTACCAGTATGCCCTCACCAGCACTCAGGCTGCAGCTGCCCAGGCTGATGAAGAGGAAGAAACCAACCTGGCTCTGGAAGCTTCAGCCACCGCTTCCAGCGTCTGGCAGACCAATGCCTACAGCTATCCGGATGAAACCGATCATCCATCTGCTGCCCAGCTGCCAGAAAAGGCCAACGACGGTTCTCTGTCCACCGAGTGGATTGCCCAGATGCACAACACTCTGAATTCCCCGGATACCTGGCCTTCCTGGGATCCCACTCCCACCTATACCCTGAACTGGCAGAATGATGTCACCGTCAACCGCATGGTTCTCTATGAACGTCATAACGATGCCTGGGGTCCCGGCGTTTCCAACGTCAGAAAAGTGGAATACTCCCTGCTGGATGCCGATGGTGAAGTGCTTTCCACCGGAACCATCGACAGCTTTGTACCGGATTCCCCCAATCCCGCCGAAGTGGTTCTGGATGAACCCGTCAGCGGCGTGCGCACAGCTTCCTTTGTCATCGTCTATGACGGTGTCAAGAAAGATGACAACGTAGGCCTGGGCTTCCGGGAAGTTGAAGTCTACGGCACCAAAGATCCACTGCCTGAACCCACCAGCACCATTACTCCTGAACTGGGAGAACCCATGACGGAAGGTGGTCAGAAATGGGAATTCTTCGATGACCGTCTGTGGAACAGAACCTATGACGATTATCAGGATCTCCATGGCTACTACAACGTGCGCAAGGGCGTGGATACCCGCAACAAGTATGTCTATGCTCATACCTACGTTTATTCCCCCAAGGAACAGAACGTTCAGTTCCGCTTTGGCACCAGCGGTGCCCACAGACTGTACGTCAATGACCAGGCAGTCACCGGTATTTCCAAACCCTCTGAAGTGCAGAGAGACATGGAAAAGACCAACATCCACCTGAAGGAAGGCTGGAACAAGATTCTGATTCAGATCCAGCACACCTATACCGAAGACACCAATTCCAACGGTGTTCCCATTGCCAAGGACAACAACGTCGCTTACCTGGGCTTCTATGGCCGCATTACCGACGGCAGCGGCAATGAAGTGGAAGGTCTGCAGTACTCTGTCTCCGGCACGGATTCCGAACTGACCATCACCACCCGCTCTCTGTCTGCGGACGATCAGCAGGAAGATGGTCTGGGCCTGCCTGAAAACAGCCTGCCCACCGGCTACACCGAATGGCCCTATGTCTGGAACGAATCCAAATATAAAAACGCACCTCACAACCTGTCCGCTTCCGCCTTCCAGTTCATGGCAGACGGCGGTGAACCCGGCTACACCTGGAGCATCAGTGAAGGCAGCCTGCCCGAAGGTCTGAGCCTGAAAGAAGACGGCACCATCGACGGCATTGTGGAAAGCGATCCCGGTGACTACACCTTCATGGTTCAGGTGAAGGATGCTGCCGGCCACGTGGCCAGACAGGAATACACCCTGACAGTCAAGGAACGCCCCAACAAGTGGTTTGAAGAAGGCCGTGTCAGCGCACTGAGCCATACCGGCCCCATCTATCAGTACTTTGTAGACCCCGAATTCTCTGTGGATTCCTGGGCTGAAAGAGCCAGCCGTCAGGGACACACCATGGTTTCCGTGGAATCTCTGCAGCAGAACTACTACTGGCCCAGCAAGTTTGCCGATCCGGCTCACAGCCGTCAGATGTATCTGCCCAAGGATGAAAACGGCCAGGTGGTCGACGGCCTGAAGCAGTTTGAAGAAGCCGTCAAGCGCCACGACATGAAATTCGGTCTGTACTATGCCACCGAAGGCGGCGACCTCCAGCATTACTCCACCGATGTCTTCGTACAGAACGTGGAAGACCTCATTGAACGCTATGATCCTGCCTACCTGTACTTTGACGGTCCGCAGGCCATGCCCAATGCCAACTACGATGTCATGTACTCCGCCGTTCGCAACTACAGCGACGACATCATCATCGATGCCAACGCCTGGGGCACTGAATACGGTGATCCCGACCTGCGCACCGGAGAATGCAGCAGCATTTACGCCAGAGAACGCGGTTCCAGCCTGACCAAGCGCACCGTGATGGAACCCTGGAAATCTCTGCATACCAAAAACAACTACACGCCCTACTACGCCAGAAGAGATGACTACCGTCTGGTAGCTCAGGAAATGGTATCCAACGCCGGACGCGGCATGGTCGACAACAACGACCAGATGCCCATCATGCAGCGCGGACCCAACTGGGACAAACCTTCTGTCATTGCATCCACCTATCCCATCGCTCTGCAGGAATTCATCGACGTTCGTGAACAGACGGCTGCCTGGTTTGCACCGGAAGGCAAGCCCGAACGCCATGAATCCACAACCGGCACCATGCCTTACTTCCTGAATGGTTCCAACTGCAGCTGCACCGATGATGGCAAGGGCAACATCGACCACTTCGAAAACGGCCACGGCCCCTCATGGGGTTATGCCACCAGCCGCGACAACAACATCTATCTGCACATCATGGCAGGTCCTGATGGAAGAACCGGCTTCAGCGCTATTTCCAACAAAAAATCCTTCACCGTCAGCCCTGTCAAGGACAACGTGGAAAAGGTCACCTGGCTCAACGAAGACCAGGAAATCCCCTTCACTCAGAACGGGGAAACCCTCACCATCGATCTGAGCGGTGTGGAAGAAGACCAGGTAGACACCATCATCAAGGTGGTTACCGACAACCCCGAACGCAAGTTCCAGCTCACCGATCTGCGCATCAAACCCGAACAGAAGTCCGCTTCCGTTCTGCAGCTCAATGCCCAGGGCTTCATGACCTATCAGGCTCTGAAAGCTCACCTGGATTCCGTGACCTATGAAAGTGCCGATTCCTCTGTGGCTGCTGTCAGCGAAACCGGTGAAGTAACACCCAAAGCCAACGGCACCACCACCATTACCGTGACCGGCACCCAGGATGGCGTCAGCCAGTCTGACTCCGTTCAGGTGACTGCCCGCGATGGCAAAATCTACATCAGCGAAGACCTCATCGAAGCCGTTCTGCACCTCAATGGCAAGGAAAGCTATCTGCAGTGCACCAGAACCGATGACATGAACATTTCTCTGGAAGGCCACACCGAAAGCGGCCTGATCTCCGGTCTGGATGCAGCGAATGTGACTCTGCATGCAGCGGAAGTGCTCACCGATCAGGGTGACGAATACACTCCTGTCAAACTCGTGGACACTGACTGTGTTCATACCGAAAACGGCACCGTCAGCTTTGATGCATCTGCCAAGGGCAGATACTTCGCCATCTGGGCTGATGTGGAACTGGATGGCCAGTCTCTGACCACCAACCGCGTTTACACCCGTGTGGAAGGAGAAGAAAAACTCTCCGATCATGCCACAGTCAGCGCCGAAGGCACTCTGGCCGGCACGGATCCTGCAGACGTTCTGGATCACAGGGGCATTGAAGGCACCGGCTTTGACGGCTCCCGCTGGTCTGCTTCTGCCAGTCAGTCTTCCTCTCTGACCTTTGATCTGCAGTCCCTGGCTCAGGTGGACAAGGTGTCTCTGCTCTACAACGCTAAAATGGAATCTGTTCTCAATACACCGAAGACCGTGGTCATTGAAACCAGCACTGATGGCGAACACTGGAGTGAAGCAGGCCGCACCAGCGGACCTGCTGCCGGATCTGCTTCCTACTATGGCTACTACTCTGACTACACCATCCCTGGCGTGCAGGCCCGCTATATCCGCGTCACCTTCCCGGATGGAGCCAACGGCTCCCGCCTCGATGTCATGGAAGTGAACATCACCGGCACCAACCTGGCTGAAAAACTCAACCGCATTGCGGTAGAACCCGAAGAAAAGGGAAGCCAGAGCACAGCCCTGAAGATTCAGGGATGGAATGCTCTGGATGAAGAACTGGATCTGAGCAAGGCGGCTGTTACCGTGACCAGTGAAGATCCCGATACCATTTCCGTGGATGAAAACAACGTTCTTCATGCTCTGAAGAAGGGCAGAGTGCGAATCCGCGTGGAAGTCGCTCTGGATGGCATCACCCTGAGCACCAGTCTGTATCCTTCCGTAGACGACAACCTGAACCTTGTCTTTGATGACTACCTGTCCAGCGTTCGTCTGGAAGCTGACGCTTCTTCTGTGACACCCACTGATCCTGTTGAAATGAGCCTCACCGGTTATCTGAATACCGGCAAAGCTGTGGATCTGGGCCAGGCAGAAGTGACCTATGAATTCTCTGAAGGCTCTCCCCTGAAGCAGCTGGAAGGCTCCAATGTGATCTATGTCACTGAGCATCCCCAGACGGCCTGGAGAGGCACTGTCACCGCTCATGTCACCCTCAATGGCGTGACTGTGGATTCCGATCCCGTTTCCATCAGCGTGCCCACAGCCAACATCGCCGGCAACGGCCACGTGGAAGTTTCTTCCGTGCGCTCCCGCAGCGGTGCCTATGATGGAACCGATGAAGACTCCCGTTATGTTGGCAGCATGGCTGTGGATGGAACCACTGGAACCTCATGGGCTTCCAGACAGTCCGACCATACCCCATGGATTCAGGTTTCCTACGATGAGGAAAAATGGATCGAAGGCGTGGTTCTGGTCGACCGCGGCCATCAGGTCAACGAAATCGGTGAAGGTCTGCTGGAATTCTTCGATGCCAGGGGAGAACTGGTTTCTTCCCAGATGGTGAAGAACATCAAGTGGTCCGGCCAGCCTGACAATACGGTTATGCTGGACAAGCCGGTTCATGCCGCTTCTGTCAAGTTCACCATCGACCCCGATCAGAACTACTATCACGGCGGTTCCGAACATCCCGAACGCGGTCTGGCCGAATTCCGGATTCTGGAAACAGCCGATATTCAGGAAAACAGAGTGGAATCCATTGCTCCCTGGTATGGCAAGACCACTGCCGGCAAGCTGCCTGCTCTGCCTGAAACCCTGTCTGCCGTACTGTCCGATCTGAGCACTCAGAATGTTTCCGTCACATGGGATGCTCTCAATGCCGATGACTTCAAAAAGGCCGGCACCGTCAAGGTGGAAGGCACTGTAGAAGGCACAGACAAGAAAGCTGCCGCCTGGATCCAGGTAGAAGAACAGCAGCAGACAGAAGAAGCTGACCGCTCCCTGCTGCTGGCTGCCATCGACTACGCCAGAGACGCCCAGAAGGATCCCAGCTACGAACATCTCAACAACATCGTCCGCACCGCCTTTGAACAGGCTCTGCAGAATGCGGAAGAGGTTGCAGCAGATTCCGAAGCCAGCCAGGATGAAATCAACCAGGCCTGGATCAATCTGGTGAAGGCTGTTCATATGCTGAACTTCACCTCCGACAAGACCGGTCTGCAGGAAGCCATCCGTGAAGCCCAGGCGATCCTGGATGCACCCGCTTCCTGGAGAGGTGACTTCGATGCTCTGCAGAAAGCTCTGGATCATGCCATTGAAATTCAGAACAGCGAGACCGCTCTGGATGAATCCATCCAGCAGGCTCTCGATCAGCTCCATCAGGCCATTGCTGCCATGGAACCTGTTCAGATTGATCTGGATTACTCCCTGCTCAACCTGCTCATCGAAACCGCTGAAAGCGCCGATCTGAGTCTGTATGCCACCGAAGGCCAGAGTGAATTCACTGCTGCCCTCGAACAGGCGAAGGCTCTGGCTGGAACAGCTGAAAGCCAGGAAGAAATCGATGCTGCTGTCAGTGAACTGCATCACTGCTGGATGGCTCTGCGCCTGAAAGCCGATGAATCTCTGCTGGCCCAGCTTGGCGAAGTCAGAGTCATGCTCATGTCTCTGGATCTGGATGCTCTGGATGACACACTGAAGATGGATGTTCAGAGAGTCACCGAACGTCTGGATACCGTCCTGGCAGCCGATGAACCTCTGCAGGTGGATGCTCTGTCTGCTCTGGACGATGCCAGAGCCGTTCTGGAAAAGATCGACAGTCTGGAAAAACCGGAAGATAAGAAAGATCCTGCAGCTGAGCAGAAACCCGAAGAAAGCCTGAAGCCCGAAACCGGTGCATCTGAACCGGAAAAATCAGCTTCCACCAGCAAGAGTGTGAAGACTGCTGCTAACAGCGGCTTCCTTGCTGCCTTCAGTGCAGCCGGTGCAGCTCTGCTTGGCGTTCTCTACACCAGAAAAAAGAGAAAATAAAATCTGATTCTCTTTTCTGAAATACAATCCACCACCACAAAAGGCAGAACGTGCTGAGCGTTCTGCCTTTTGCCTGTTTACTGCGATTTTTTTTGAAAAAGCTGTCTGCTTCACTCTAGTGGAACAGGCAGGTGCTGATGGCCTGGCCGATGGCCACCACATTGGAGAATCCGGAAAACTCGAAGGTGATTTTTCCGATGCCGGCCAGAAAGAGCACCAGCTCGGAATCGATGTCCATGGGACCTGCGGTTTCCACAGAGAACATCTGGATGCTGGAGTAGGGGATGGATGTGAAATCCTTTTTGAGGCCGGTCATGCCCTGCACATTGACGCAGATCACACGCCTGTTGGTGAAGACCACCACATCCCGGACAGTGCGGTATTCGTCCAGAAATTGTTCCTAGGGCGCGAAAAGTGGACTCACCATTTTTTCGGACGTGAAGCCGTCGGAATGAGTAAGCTTGAAGATGGTGCCGTTATCGAAATCGATCATGTACTTTCCTCCCTCTGAATGGATTCAGAGTGTTTTCTAAGAAAATTCTGGCCAGCGGTGTGGGATTTGTAAAGAAGAAGCGTTCGGCAGGTCCGGATTGCGGACCTTGCAGGGAATCGGTGAAAAGACCTGTTACCATGAAGGCAGTTGAAATGAGAAAGAAGAAAAAGGAGAAACTGAAATGAAAGACAGGATCAGACTGGTCATGGCTGACTTAGATGGAACACTGCTGACCTCAGAGCAGAAAGTGGATGCCAGAACCATCCGGGCCATTGATACGCTGCGAAAGCAGGGAATCCTCTTTGGCCTGTGTACAGGCAGAGAAGGGAAAAGTGTCATGAATTCTCTGGCTGCCTGGGGCATTGAAGGCCGCGTGGACGTGCTGGTCAGCGGCGGAGGCGGTGTCATTGAGGATCTGCAGCTGAAGACAAAAGAACAGTTTGGCGCTCTGCCTGCCAGGACCATTCTGGAGATCATGAAGCACCATGAGGATCAGAAGGTGAACTTTGTCATTCCCGATGAGGGCATTCTGTACACCACCGTGGATGATGAACTGATTCAGATGGTCTCCCGGGTGGATCATGTTCCCTATCAGACGGTGAGCCTGGAGGACTTTCTGAAGACTTCCAGAATGAAAATGATGCTGGTGTGCGATGAAAAAGACATGCCGGAAGTTCAGAAAAGAGGGGCCGAATTCCAAAGCGATGAGATCCGGCTGAAGCCGCTGGTGACGGCTTCCGTTCTCTTTGAATACATGGATCCATCCATTTCCAAATCCGCCGCTCTGCAGAGAGTTCTGGACCTCCATGGCTGGAGTGCGGACAATCTGCTGGTCTTTGGAGACCAGGACAATGATGCGGACATGCTGAAATTTGCCGGCACCGGTGTATGCATGGCCAATGGCAGTGAACTGTCCAGAAAAGCTGCGGATTTCATCACCGCAGACAACGACCATGAAGGAGTGGCTCTTTTTCTGGAAGAGCATGTGCTGCAGGAGGAACAGGAATCATGAAAATTGAACATACCGCTCTCTATGCCAGGGATCTGGAAGCCATGAAGGACTTCTTTGAAACCTGGTTTGGCTGCATCAGCGGCGAACTCTATCACAATCCCAGAACCGGTTTTTCTTCTTATTTCCTGCGCTTTGACGAGGGAAGCCGTCTGGAGATCATGCACCGGGATGACATCGACCAGGATCCCGGCCGGGAGCATCTCGGACTGGTTCATCTGTGCCTGTCCGTGGGCAGTAAAAAGAGAGTGGATGAACTGGCAGAAGAGCTGTCCCATGCCGGATATCCCGTGCCCTCCGGTCCCAGAACCACGGGAGACGGCTATTATGAAGCCCAGATCGATGGCCCCGAACACCTGATTCTGGAGCTGACAGTTTAAGATCAATGGATGTTGTTATAAAAGTGATATAAAGAAATCCGGGCTGTTTTGTAGTCTATCGAAATGATCTTTTTTGATCCTTTATACCGTTAAAATTCATCTTTATGCACAGACAAATGGAGGCCTTTCCCTGAAAATGGAAAGGCTTCTTTCATTTTTTACAGATCGAACATTTCCGGAAAAAATTCAATGCGCCTGAAGCGGGATTCTGATTGTTTTCAGAGGGCAAATCTCCTGTAAATAAAGCTGATTTTCGAATCTTTTCGGAATTTGCCAATCGACGCGGCGATGAGATTCATGAAAGAGAACAGTGCAGAATTTTGGGAAATCCCTTAAAATTCCTAAGGCTCTTTTGCATATGGCAGAGATAAAGAATATATTAATTATAGGTAGAAACCTTAAGAAAATGAAAATAAAGACAGAGAGGAGAGGATAGCGTGAAATTTAAACCGCCTGAATTATCCAGTGTAATTCAGAATTCCTTTTTCATGATTCTGTTTCCGGTGCTTGCACTGATGATCGGCCTGGGATTTCACCAGGCCGGATTCCAGTCCGCAACCATTGTCATCACCTTCCTGCTGTCGATCATTCTGACCAGCGGCATCTGCAAGGGATATGCGTATGGCTTAATCGCATCGGTCATCGAACTGTTCCTGTACAACTTCTTCTTCTGCGAACCCTATCATCAGCTGTTCATTGGATCCGCATCGGACGTGGTCGTTATGGTGATTCTCGGCGTGGCTCTGTTCATCGCCAGCATCATGACTTCCAGAACGAAAGTGGCCATGGAACAGGCGCAGGAAAAGGAAAAAATCGCCAATACGCTCTTTGAATTCACCAGTGAGCTGTCCAGCATCACCGACATCAATGAAGCAGCCCAGATGACGGCAGAAACCATCAGCCGGCAGTTTCATGTCCATGCCGCCTATATGATCTTTACCGACGAGGGAGAACCCGCTTCTTCCTTCATGGTCATGGACGACGACGGCCGGTTCCTGGAAAACTTCAACGTCAGCAACCGGTCCTTCAAAGAGTACACGGAGCATTCTGATGCGCCCTACATCATGGGCAACTGTTATTGTGAATTTCCCATCCGCAAAACCAATGCGGATAAGACGGATTTTGATTTCCTCGGCATTGTGGGCATCCTGAAAAAGGAAGCCCTGGAGCTCAATGATGAGGAGATGCACACCATTACCACCATGGTCAGAGCTCTGGGCCTGGTCATCGCCCGTGAGCTGTCTGCCACCAAACAGAAGCAGACGGAAGAGGAGCACCAGAGAGAACGGTACCGTTCCAATCTGCTGCGTTCCATTTCCCACGATCTGAGAACGCCCCTGGCCGGCATCATCGGCACTTCCGAAATCATGATTTCCATGACGGAAGACCAGTACGAACTCAACAAGATGGCCCGCAACATTCACAGAGAATCCAACTGGCTCTACACCCTGGTGCAGAATATTCTGGCTCTGACCAAGCTGCAGGAAGGCGCCTTCCAGATCAACAAGGTCATCGACGTGGTGGAAGATGTCATGAATGCGGCAGCAGACACCATCGAAGCCAGAAAGCCGGACCGTAGAATCATCCGGACCTTCCCGGATGACATCGTCATCGCGCCCATGGATTCCAAGCTCATTCAGCAGGCGGTGATCAACCTGCTGGACAACGCCTGCAAGCACACTCCGCCATCCAGAGACATTGAGATGCGGCTGAGTGTGGACAAGGAAAACGGCACCTGTCGGATTGCGGTTCTCGATCAGGGAACCGGCATTCCCCCGGAAGCCCAGAGCAAGCTCTTCGCTCTGTTCTACACCACTCATGGCAACGAAAAGGGAAGCCATTCCGGTGTGGGTCTGGGCCTGCCCATTGTGGATTCCATCCTCAAAGCCCATGGCGGCAGCGTGGAAGCGGGCAACCGCACGGATACCAAAGGCGCTGTCTTTACCCTGGTGCTGCCCATGAGCAGCGACGAGCAGATTTCCGCTCCTGCCGAACAGGCTGCATAATTGTGAAAGATGAAAACCGGTGAAAGCCGGTTTTTCTTTTTGCCCAATAAAAAACCGAAGCGGATGCTTCGGTAAAGAGACTTACAGAATGCTCATGAGGGCATTGGTGAACTGCTGGAACCGGGCGATGATCTGATCGGAGTACTCGAAGAAGTACACCACCATCAGAAACAGGAAGATGCCGGCCAGAATGGATTTTCCGTTGGATCCCAGTCCATAGATGCAGAAGTACACAACCGAGAACAGGGAAGCGATCATGAAGATCGTTGTGGGGGTCAGCCTGGTAATCAGTTCTCCCAGAAAAGGCACATTGGCCAGAGCCTGGGTGTAGATCATGCCGTAAATGAAGAAATAAACCACAACTCCGATGATGATGGAGGTGATCAGATTCTGAAAAAACTTGTTCATCAGCCAGAACTCCTTTCCGGGACAGGGGGCCTCCGGTGTAATAACGAGTAACATTATACCATTGGAGGAAAGTATTGTTTTAGTCTGTTCATCTTGCCTGTCCCGGAAAGCTCTGTCAACACAAAAAGACGCAGGCCTTTTCATTCAGGCCTGCGTCCTGGCTGTGTACTTGAAAACTAGGCGTTTTTTTCGTCTACTGCGACAGTTTCGTTCAGGGCATCCAGAACTTCTTCAGAGTCGTTCAGAGCGCATTCCAGTTCGTCATAAACGGCAACCATGGAATTCAGTTCGCTGGCAAGACCCAGCTTGTTGTCTGTATTCTTTGCTTCGATAGCGGATGTGATGACATCGATCAGGGACTGAGCCTTGACCAGATGGTTGTGGATTTCTTCCATTACACTGGCCTGTACGCCGGTCAGTTCAGCCTGGTCTTCCAGGATTACTTTTTTATCACTCATGATTCAAACCTCGCTTTCATGCTTGTACTTCAATTGTAGTCAAAACCAAATGAAGTCCTAAGCCGTTTGACCGCTCCGAAACCAGACGCAAACAGGTAGAATGAACAGGATAGAAAGAACACTCGTATTTTTTTGAAAGGATGAGAACTCATGAAATGTGAACATTGTCAGATCGTTTTTGAAACAGAGACGGAGTACAGACCGCTCACCTGCCCCTTCTGCGGCAGAAAGCTTCGAGGCAATCGAAAACCTTCTTTCCATGAAACATGGGCCCAGATCAAGGCAGAACCCCTGCTCAAATCAAACAGACCTGTGGATCTGAAAACTCTGCAGGATATTCTCCAGGATTATGAGATGGCGGCACAGGAAGATGCAGAGTCCTTTTTCAGTGCCCAAACTCTGCTGCAGACACTCTCTGCTTCTCACAGGCTGCCGTCCAGTGTGATTGCTCCTGCAGAAGAACTCCCGGCTGTTCAGGCACTGCTTTCTGCTTCCATGGACCCGCAGGTGCTGGCATACCGCCTAAAAAGAGCCCTGCAGAGTCCGGTGGTGCTGGAGAATACCCTGCAGCACGTGGTGAAATCAGAGACTTCTCTGGAAGAGAAAAAGAAGGCTATTGGTGAACTGCAGGAAGCTGCCGCCGCCATGAAGGCTGATCTCGAGACTTTTCCTGCGCTGCAGAAATTTGACACCGTCCAGCAGGCCAGAACCGGATGGAGAAAGGCTCTTGCCGGTCAGGAAGAAACAGGAGTCACGATTGAAGATCCCGACTGGCTGGAACTGATTCTGTCTGTTCCCATGGAACAGGAAGACCGAGTTCAGGCTTTCCGGGAAAGCCTTAAACAGGATCCGGCGGATCCGGAGCACATCGTGAACCTCTTTTTCAGACCTCTGAAGGAAGAGGAGCACGCCTTTGATCACCAGCAGCTGCTTCTCGAAGACATGGCTGCCTGGACGCTGGCTCACCCGGATGAATTCAATAAACAGGTGCTGCAGATGATGGAGCAGAAGATGAACCTGCGGGGTCTGCATCTGGGTCTGAACATGTTAAAAGCAAACAGCGAACAACTGCAGACTCTTACAGAACCGCTGCTGGCAAAGCACTATGAAGTGATGTTCCGCCAACCTTATGAGTGGATGGCTTCCACAGACTGGACCATTTAGGCTCTCAGACTGGAAATCGCAAAGAAATGAACACGCCCCGGAAATGGAGCGTGTTTTTCCTTTGGGAGCCGGAAAAACATGAAAAAGGACCAGAGATGGGTTCTCTGGTCCTGCTTTTTCAAATGGTCAGGATAGCGGGATTTGAACCCGCGCTCTCTTGGTCCCGAACCAAGCACTTTACCAAACTAAGCTATATCCTGAATTTCCGTTTGCTTAGTCATGTTAACATTCATTCAGAAAAGGTTCAAGCCGAAAAATTGGGGGATCAGAGCACTGCACAGGAAGCCCGGATCAGGATGCGGCAGAGAAATTCTCTGGACAGGCGGACATCCGGGAAAATCTGTCTGAGTCCTGCGGAAGTCTGCCTGAACGCAGAATAGTGAGCAATGATATACTTTGGAAAGACCTGAGCAGGGAAGAAGGGAGACCACCATGGATTATCAGAACAGAAGTGATCTGGAAGATCTGACTTCAGCCTATCTGGATGCGCTGGAACGACAGGACCGCAAGGCATTGATGCGGCTTTTTAACAATGCCCCCACCGACCGGATTGTATCCATTTACGGTTATTTTGAGAGTGTCGCCAAGACACTGGATGAATACGAGGAAGTCTTTTCCCAGAAGGGAATGCTCTCCTTCAACATCATCGACAGCACTTTTGAGATTCAGCATCTCAGTGACAGGGAAGCCCTGCTGACGCTGTTCTACAAGGTGGCTGTGCTGCTCAAGGGCAATAAGAGCATTCAGCCCACCCAGGTGGTGGAAACACTCTTCTGCATCCGGACAGATGCCGGCTGGAAAATCAGCTATGCCCATCAGTCCATCCAGAAGCCGCTGCCCGATTCCAGATACCAGCAGATGCAGGCGGCCAGACTGCAGGCCATGATTGAAATGCTCGCCAAAGCCGAAGACCGCACAGTTTCCATGCCCAGAAGCCTGCGGGAACGACTGGATCTGTTTCGCACTCTGCTGCTGGAATGGCAGGGAGAAACGCCGGACAGAGACTATCTGAATCTGGAAGAAGAAGCCTACGAAGACGAAAACAACCGCACCACCTATACCCTGCCGGCTGCTCTTATGTCAGACGACCAGCAGATCGCAGCCTGGAAGGGAGTCCCCGGGGGATTTATGGCGGATGCCTACATCACGTTCAATGAACCCCAGGCCATTGTGGATCCCCAGCTTTCCGTCTATGCCGGCATTATGCTGCAGGTGGATAATGCCCAGCTGTGGAAAACCGCAAAACTGGAAAACGGATATCTGGTGCATACCGAACCCGGCTGGTATCTGCCCTGCAAGACCATTCAGGAAGTGTTCATGAAGCCGGTCTATGGCCTGTATACCCTCAGGGACAGGGAAATCTTTACCAGTGCCTTTAAGAAGGCGCTGGATCAGGCAGCAGTCAGCGGCGCCCAGAGCGTGCTCATCGGCCAGGGCTGGAAGGATCTGCTTCATGTGCCCACCCAGAGCAGTATGGAAGAAATGCTCCAGCTGCTGCAGACCCGCCTGGATGATCCGGACTGTTCCATCAAACAGGCTATTTTCCAGGCTGAGAAAAGCGACATGTACCGCAAGGTGCGCAGCCTCACCCGCTGCTGGACCAGGCAGATGGCCAGAAGATCGGGCAGCCAGACCACAAACAGCTGATCATGAAACCATGCAGGGATTTTCTGCTTGAGGCAGAGGATCCCTTTTTCTCTGGAAATGGAAAAAGGCCGGAAAACTCCGGGCAGAGTCTTTCGGCCAGATCTGGTTTGATGCAGAGGGTTCTGGAATCAGGAATCCGAGCGGGGTTCGTCTCCGCTGATGCTTTCTTTGGGCTGAGATTCGGTTTCCGGCTTGGGGCTTACCTGCAGGGAAGCAAAGGTGTCCAGCATGCCGGATTCTTCGTCCTGGGATGCAATCCAGCCGCCCAGCACGTACTGGCCTTCCTGCCGGAACACCCAGCAGCCGCCTTCATCAGGCAGTGTGACCAGGCTCTGTCGATACCAGTCTCCATCCTGGTTACTGGTGGAGCTTTCATCGCTCACGGGAACCACGGAATCATAGGCTTTCAGCGCGGTTTCTTCATCGGCAAACTGGGCGCCGATAAACACCTGTTCATCGCTGTTTTCCGCCAGAATCAGCATCTGAGGCGTATACTGCTCCCACAGATGAAAGGATGCAGCAGTGGTGCTCTGGACTGTCCAGCCCTGAGAGGTCAGTGTATTTTCAGCTTCTTCCACAGTCTGCAGCTGGACTTCCACAGTGGATGAATCCGGCGTGGAAGAATCCGGTGCACTGCCGCAGCCGGTCAGCAGCAGAGCGCAGAGAAGTAATACGGCAGATTTTCGCATAGTTCAGTCTCCATTCCCTGCCATTATACGGGGTATACACCAAAACCGGAAATTTCAGTGCCAGATGGCCGTTTGAGGCCCTGAAAGACGGGCCTGGACAGAAATTATTTCATTTCCTTTCATTGATTTACATTGAATTTCATTTCAAACCACTTATACTTTGCATATGTCCTCTTTAAATCGTGAAAAACTCAAACACAAACAGCGAATCGTAATCAAGGTCGGATCTTCCTCCCTGACCCATCCGGAAACGGGAAGACTGGACCTGTACAAACTGGAAACTCTGGTCAGAGAGCTTTCCAACCTGCGCAATGCAGGAAAAGATGTCATTCTGGTGTCTTCCGGTGCCATTATGGTCGGCATGCAGGCCATCAATCTGAACCGCCGCCCCCATGTGGTCAGCCGCATTCAGGCCTGTGCCTCCATCGGTCAGGCCAGACTCATGATGATCTATCAGAAACTGTTCTCCGAATACAGCCAGCTGTGTTCCCAGATTCTGCTGACCAAGTCCATCCTTCTGGAAGAAACCAGCCGACGCAATGCCCAGAACACCTTTGAAGAACTGCTGGACATGGGCGCCATTCCTGTGGTCAATGAAAACGACACCATCTCCACTTATGAAATCCATTTTGGAGACAATGACACCCTCAGCGCCGTGGTGGCTGCTCTGGTGCATGCGGATCTTCTGATTCTGCTTTCGGACATCGATGGCATGTTCACCGATGATCCCAATGCCAACCCCGATGCTGAATTCATCAGCGAAATCGAATCCCTGGATGAAGAACTGCTGGCCATGGCCAAGGGCTCTTCCAGCAAGGTGGGAACCGGCGGCATGGTCACCAAGCTCAAAGCCGGTGCCATTGCCACCTCCTGCGGCTGCGATATGGTCATCGCCAATGCCAGTGATTTCTCCAATATTCACAGCGTGATTGCCGGAGAAGAAACCGGCACCCTGTTCCTGGCCAATCCCAAACAGGAATTCAACCTGATGGACTATCTGGAAAACTGAAACGGATCCTGATCCGGAAAGGAGTACAACATGTCTGCTCAAATCGATCTGCAAGCCATGGGAGAAAAGGCGAAAGCGGCCAGCCGGAAACTGGCTTCTCTGTCCACCATGCAAAAGAATGAACTGCTGCTTCATGCAGCTGATGCCCTGGAAGAACACGCCCCACAGATCCTGGCGGCCAATGCCCGGGATATGGAGCAGGGAAAGGAAAACGGGCTGCCTGAAGGCCTTCTGGACCGTCTGCTGCTGACGAAAGAGCGCATTGGCCAGATCGCTTCCGGTATGCGGGAAGTCGCTGCTCTGGATGATCCCATCGGCGAAGTGCTGTCCATGAAGAAAAGACCCAACGGTCTGCTTATCGGCAGAAAGCGGGTGCCGTTAGGCGTGGTAGGTGTAATCTATGAAGCCCGACCCAATGTCACCGCGGATGTCTTTGCCCTGTGCTTCAAGACCGGCAATGCTTCCATCCTCAAGGGAGGAAGAGATGCCGCTCATTCCAATGCGGCCATCGTCGAGGTTCTCCAGCAGGCTCTCAAAGACCAGAACCTGGATCCGGCTTCTGTCCAGCTCATTGAAGACAACAGCCGGGAAACCGCCAGAGAATTCATGCGCCTGAGCGGTTATCTGGATGTTCTGATCCCCCGGGGCGGTGCCGGACTGATCCGCAGCGTGGTGGAAAACGCAACGGTGCCTGTCATTGAAACGGGAACCGGCAACTGCCACGTATATGTGGATGAAACCGCAGACCCGAAAATGGCGGTGGATATCATCATCAACGGCAAAACCCAGCGCATCGGCGTCTGCAATGCGGTGGAATCCATCCTGATTCATGAAAAGGCCATCCCTGTTGTGATGCCCGCTCTGGCTGAGGCTCTGGCAGGCCATCATGTGGAAATGAGAGCCGATGAGACACTGCTGCCCTACATCGAAAACGGTGTGAAGGCTACGGAAGAAGACTGGTCCAGAGAATACCTGGATTACATCGTCTCCATGAAATCCGTTGGCAGCGTGGAAGAAGCCATTGACCACATCAACCGCAACAGCACCGGCCATTCGGAAGCCATTGTGACAAAGGATTATGCCAGTGCCCAGAAGTTCCTGGATGAAGTGGATTCGGCTGCGGTCTATGTCAATGCCTCCACCCGCTTTACCGATGGTGGAGAATTCGGTTTTGGTGCCGAAATCGGCATCAGCACCCAGAAGCTTCATGCCAGAGGCCCCATGGGTCTGGAAGCTCTGACTTCGACCAAGTACATCATTTATGGCAACGGCCAGATCCGCCCCTGAGTTTTTAGAAAACCTTTACAATTGAAATTCACCCGCCCGGTATACTGAAAGTAACCGGACGGGTCTTTTTTAACTTCGGCTGAAAGGGGGAGAACCATGAAACAGACACCGGAACATGCTGAGGAAAGCAGAAAAGAAACGACGTCCAGACCGGATTCGGGCTTTATGGAGAAGACATTTGGCCAGGGCTGGAAGCGCAAGTTTGGCCTGGTCTTTCTGGTGCTGGTGGTCGTCGCCGGTGGTGCCGGCGCCTGGATGTTTCTGTCTCCTTTGCTGGAGCGGCGGATCCCCATGGAAGAATTCGGTCTGGAGTGTCTGCAGGCAGCGGCTGACCGGGATCAGGATGGTCTGGATGATCAGAGCGACATCTACCAGAGTGCTCTGGATTATCTGAGTACTTCTCCCTCCTACCAGAGCCGCTACTATTCCGGCGGTTATCCCGATGATGACTGCGGCGTGTGCACCGATGTGGTGGGCTTTGCCCTGTTAGGGGCCGGATACAACCTGCGGGATCTGATGAATGCGGACATTCAGACCAGTCCCGAGGCCTATCAGATTGATCATCCCGATAGCAACATCGATTTTCGCCGGGTGAGAAACATCAAGATCTGGCTGGACCGGTATGCCAGAAGCCTGAGCCGGGATCTGCGGGATCCCCCGGCGTGGCAGCCCGGAGACATTGTGGTTTTTCCTGAACACATCGGAATCATTTCCGAGTACCGCAATGCCTCCAATGTGCCCTATGTTCTTCACCTGCGCAGCGGGATCCAGCTGTCCCATGAAGAAGACATTCTCGAGGCCCGCAACGATCTGGTGGGTCATTACCGCATTATCGAAGAGTTAATTCCTTAGATGTACTGACAGAGCGAAGCAGTCCGCTCTGTTTTTTTACGGTTTTTCTGTCGGTCAGAGGGAGCGTGTCATTTAAACAGGAATTGGAAAGGCATCAGAGACCTCATGAAATTTTTTGATCGATATAATATGTAAGAACACAGGGAATGGAGGATTATATGAAAAAGATTGTGATTATCAACTCTTCCCCCAGAGTGCATGGCAACTGCGATATTCTTTGTTCTGAATTTGGACGCGGTGCCGTCATGAATGAGGGAAATGAAGTTGTCCGCATTGACCTCAAAGACGCCGATATTGAATATTACCGGGAAGAACAGCGGGAAGATGACCTGGATTCCATCGCCAGACAGATGATGGCTGCCAATGTGATTGTCCTGGCTACTCCCGTTTACTTCTACACCATGTCCGGTCAGCTGAAGACTCTGATCGACAGAATGATGCCCTATTTCTCTGAGATGAGCTCCAAGGACTTCTATTTCATTCTGACAGCTGCCATCAACAGAAAGGAAATGGAACCCACCGTTGAAGCCATGCAGGGCTTTATTGACTCCATTCCTGACAGCCGTCTGGTGCATGTCATCTACGGAAACAACGTGAACCAGAAAGGTGAAATCATCGGTCATCCGGCTTACAGGGAAGCTTTTGAAATTGCCTCTCATATCCTGTAAGGACCTGAATTTTTACCATAAGAAAACAGGGCCCGCCGATCTGCTCGGCGGGCTCTGCTTTTTCATTCATGGAAATTTTATCGCTTGAGTTCGACGCTGACGGATCCGTCTTCGTCGATTTTCAGTGTCATCTGTTTGATATGCCGGTTGTAGAACTGGGCTTTTTCAGCAGGAGACAGGTTGAGTCTGGCGGTATGAAGCGCCTTTTTGAACAGCTCCTTGGCATTGAAGTTGACCTGTTCGTGAAGCAGCCGGTTGAGTTCCATGTTCAGCGCTGCATTCTGGATTTCTGCCGCATTGCCGGCATAGAAGGAGTCAATGAAGCAGTAGAAAATGCCGTTTTCATCCAGGGCCCGCTTGATATCGGCTCCGCATTTTTCCCGTTCCACCATGACAAGGAATCTGGCATCACTGAGGGTTTCAATGAGACCCCAGTAGTCGGAGTCACTGGAGACGATGATGAAGGAGTCCACATTGTTCTGATAGTGCTCCTTGCAGGCGCGGGTGGCCAGCTTCATATCCACCAGGGACTTGTCTTCCTTGACGCGCTTGGTGAGGATGTATTCCACGGGAATGCTGGTGAACTGTTCCAGAATCTTCCAGGCCGAAGATGCATGGAGGTCATCAAAGAGGATGATGCGGGAAATCTTGGCCAGATACTCTTCATCCAGATTGACGAAGGTGGCGCACAGTCTGTAGGGGTCGGAGTTTTCGCAGTCGACCATGACGGTGAGTTTTTCGCTTTCCTCGATGTAGTTGTAGATGGATTCCTTGACGAAGCTGCCGGCATCGCTGACCTTGTTCATCTGCAGGAAGCTGTCATGGTTCTGCCGGTAGAGCAGGCTGACAAACTTCTTGTCGTTAAACAGGATGTTGCCTTCATCTCCTGGCAGCCAGTTGATGTAGATCTGGTAGGGATAGGAGTACTTGTTGGCGTAGTACAGATCGCTGGCCGCCTTGGTGCCCTTGTCCTTGGAGCCGTTGGGCATCATGAAGATGTTCTTGACGTAATTCCAGTTGAGCCACAGCGGGAAGAGTTCCTTCACGTTGTTGATGCGGTCGTTGATCAGCTTGTTGATTTCCACAATGTGGTGGCTTGGCCAGGTGCTGGTCTTGCGGATGAAGCTGACCCCGTCGGCAGACAGCTGGCGCAGGCTTTCAATAGGCACCAGATCCGGCATGTTGTTCAGGGACATGTGATGGATGCGCATGTTCTCATTGATCTGCCGGTAGTTGCGGATGATGGCTGTCCGGCAGATGGACAGATGACGAACGATTCTGGCGGGTTTGTTGTTGTCCAGCCGCTGGTAGACTTCCAGTTTGGGCGGCTCATATTCGTTTTCAAAGATGCGTTTGGGCACACCGATGAGGTAAGCGATGAGGCTGACGATTTCATAGGTGCTGCACTGGTATTCCGGTTTGGCTTCATCCTGGCTTCGTTTTTCCTCTTCCCGCAGCTGCTGAACGGCTTCTTCATCTCCGGGAATGTGCGGATAGCTGATGGCGCCGGCATCCTGATCACCGGGAGCCACGTCATTGACCCCATCGTCTTCTGCGGACGGGGAAGCGTCTTCTGCAGGGGCTTCCGGTTCTTCCGGTTCTTCTTCTGCAGGCTCTACATAGTCTTCCTTCCACTCGTCGAGGTTTTCATCCTGGAGTTCATCGGAAGGTTCATCCGGTTCTTCTTCAAAGAGACCGTCGGTCACCAGAGAAGCAAAGGGAGAATTGGAAACCTGTTCTTCTTGGGCTGTGGAGAAGGTCCATACTCTGCGGCCATCGGAAGTCACGCTGGCCGCTTCATTGGCGGCTTTCTCTTTCAGGACATCTCTGGCCCATTCGGGCAGATCCTTTTCATCCACGACAGGTCTTGCCCCGCCTGCACTGGCAAAGCCGGTGTAAAGAGGTTCTGAGGTGGTTTTCTCCAGGTCCGGGATTTCTCCGAGAAGCTCCTTCTGCTGGCTGCTGGAAAGTACATCTTTCAAAGAGGAGGAAGCATAGTCCTGCTCTCCATCGTCTCCGGGGCCGTTGGCGGTGACATAAAACTGTTCGTCCAGATCGAGGACAACCGGCTGGTATTCTGCGAAAGTCTCCGGCTGGCTGCTCTGGGCCGTGGGATCCTCTGCAGCCTTTTCGCTTTCTGCTTCTTCCAAAGTACTCTGGGTATCGGAAGAATACTCAGCAGTTTTCTGTTCGGTTTCACTGTCTGGTGCTGCAGGAGCAGGTTCAGAGACTTCTTTTCCTGGCTGCTCTGTTTCGTGTTCTGATTCAACGGCATCTTCCGGGACAGGAGGCAGATCCGGATTTTCCGGGGATGCTGTACTGGATTCATTTGATTCATTCTGTTTTTCGGGTTCTTCCGGTTCGGTCTGCGGCGGTGTGGGATTGTCAGGCGCCGGTGTCTGGTTTTCGTTTTCGGAAGAGGCCGGCTCCAGATCCGGTGCGGATGGAGCTGTTTCACTGGCAGCCTCCACTGGGGAAGCTGTCTGTTCTGAAGATTCTGTCGGGTTGATTAATGAAGATGAATTAAGATCGGATTCCTGTTCTGGCGGGTTCTTGGCAAGAACGGGAGGTGGTGTAAGAGGTGGAATATCAGGGCGGATTAAGGAAATCTTTCTAATGTCAATTTTTTTGGCTTCTGGTTTCTTTCGTTCTGTCCTGCTGTCTTTGCGGACAGTTTTCTTTCTGGGTGCCTGCATAAGCGTTTCGTCATAACGCAAAGTGGTGCTGGTGGTCTTGTTGTTGAGGAACTTGGTTTTCCCCGAGGCTTCCGGCATGGAGAAAATGGGATTCTTTTTCACTTTCCATGGCCGTGAATCCATTTCACTTAAATCTTCGAGTACATCGAAATAAGGTTGTTTTGCCATATACTTTTCCTTTCCTGTTCCATTGGCTGAAAGAGTTTCATTCAGCTACACTATGGTTAGTTACATTTTACTGAAAATCGGGACTGTAAGCGTATTTTCTTTTACAAGTTTCCTTAAATTCTGCTTTGGCAGAAAGTCCCGGTATGATAGAAATTCACTGGATTGGAAGGAACGATACGGTTTGTTTGTTGAAGAAAGACATGCTCTGATCATGGAGCAGATCCGAAAAGACGGCATGGTCCGGGTCAAGGATCTGGCGGTGCGCTTTGGCGTCACCGAAGATCTGATCCGCAAGGACCTGGCGGTGATGGAAAAGAAATATCCCATTAAACGAAAATACGGCGGTGCCATTCTGGCTAAGCAGAATAATCAGAGACTGCTGGCCCAGCGCAAGAAAATTCCGGATATGGAAGCCAAGAAGGCCATTGCGGCCAGAGCCATGGAGCTCATTGAGCCCGGCATGATCGTGTTTCTGGACATCAGCACCACCAATGTGGTGCTGGCGGAAATGATCGCCTCCAGCAATATGGAGCTGACGGTGGTGACCAACATGGTGGAAATCATCAATATCATCAGACAGTCCAAGGTGCACCTGGTGGCCATCGGCGGAGAACTGGATTATGGCCATGAAGGCTTTGTGGGCATGCTGGCGCATGAAATGCTGCGGCATTTCCGCTTTGACATCGCCTTTCTGGGCGCGGTGGGCCTGGAACTGGATTCCGGTGCGGTCACCAATCTCATGGCCAGTGAAGGCCTGACCAAGAGACTGCTGCTGGATAACTCCGCCAGACGTTATATGGTGTGCGAACTGCCCAAGCTCCACCAGCAGGGCAACTATGAATTTGCCAGACTGGAAGAATTTGACGGTGTGATCTTTGATCAGGCCCCGACGGCAGAAGATGCCGAGAAACTGCAGAATCATCTGGTTGAGGTGCTCTGTGCCTGAGGCTATCAGGCAGGGCATCCGGGCTCTGTGGATTGATGTGGATAATACCCTGCTGGATTTTCAAAAGTGTGCCGATGAATGTGCCGAAAAGTGCTTTGCGGACTGGAACCTGGAATGGAAGCCGTCCTATTCAAAGACGTTTCACTCCATCAACAACGGACTCTGGAAGCAGATTGAGCGCAGAGAACTGGATCTGGAAGGACTCAAGCAGATCCGCTGGAATCTGATTCTGGGCAGTCTGGGCATTCATGGTGTGGATGGAGTGGAATTTGAAATGCGCTTTCGCCACTATCTCAATTCCTCCCATGTTCCCGTAGCCGGAGCTCTCGAAGCCCTGGAAAAACTGCAGAAGCAGTACACCCTGTTTGTGATTTCCAACGGACCTTCCTGGCAGCAGATCAACCGCCTGTCTCTGGCCGGGATGGATGGTTTTTTCAGGGGCATCTTCACTTCTGAAGAACTGCAGGTGTCCAAGCCGGATCCCCGTTTTTTCCAGAGAGCACTGCAGATGAGTCAGGAAATCCTGCCGGATCTTGAAAAAGACGAAATTCTGGTGATCGGCGATTCCCTGAGTGCGGATATCCAGGGCGCTCTGAACGCCGGCTTCCGGCCGGTCTGGTTTGATCTGGATCCTCTGGACAAATCGGTGGAAAACACCGTGCCCGTTCCTGTCTTTCATGACTGGCAGAGCCTGTGCGGGGTGCTGCTGGACCAGAAGACAGCGTAAATAACTAGAATTGCTTCGTGTA
>Cam_p2__coassemble_1058_pt1 | contig 31942 bp, 28 predicted proteins | sample Cam_p2__metabat2_low_PE_020 | metagenome-assembled genome bin Cam_p2 | reverse complement strand
ACACGCAAAGTAAAGGTGTTTCCGACCATTTATCGTTTTACATGAATTTTTAAGGAAATGAAAAAATGCAATCTGGTGCTGTCGGTTTTTCTTGCAGCACAGGCACTGCAGCCATTGGCTGTCAGCGCCAGAACTGAAGATCAGGGCTGCCTTCCTGATCTGCGTGCTGAACTGCAGCAGGAGTATTCACTCTATGAACCCCTGAGTGATGAATTCAATGGATCTGTCAATGAGATGTGGCTGATGGACTACATGCCATGGTGGAGCGATACAGCCACAAGAGAAAAGAGCGGCACACGAACCCGCTATCGTTTTATTAATGCCGAAGAAGGCAATCAAAGCCTGCAGATCTGGGTGAATGGTGAAAACCATATGGATGCCGAGAACTTCCAGCCCTACTACCTGGAAAAACTGTCCGGTCCAAGAAATCAGTCCATTCAGGACCGTTATCTCTGGAGTCAGAGCAGCCAGAAGAACAACTGGAATTCCAAGTTTGCAGGATTCATGGGTGGAAGCAAGGACTATTTAAATACATATCGGGGATCGGAAGCTCCCATCGAAAACCACGCAGCCTATTCCGATGCGGGAGCTACCACTTACGGTTATTTTGAAACCCGGTGCAAATTCATGAGCATGGAAAAAGGACAGGGACTGGCTCCAGCCTTCTGGTTTATCGGAATGCAGGATGAAGCTTATGACCGTGGAGAAGTGGATGTCTTTGAATTTCTGGACAATTACACGCTGGACTTCACCATTCATCCTAAAGGAGACGATCGGATTACCTACGCTACGAAGGAAATCAAATTCACGGAAGATATGTCCAGGGACTATCACACCTACGGACTGCTCTGGGATGAAACAGGATTTTCTCTGTATGTTGATGGAGAATTCATATGGAAGCATGAGATATCCATCAACTACCGCATGATTCCCATGTTTTCCATCAATCATCATGAAAATGGATGGATTGGTTCGGTAGATGACAAGAATCTGCCGGATGAACGCACCTTTGATATCGACTATTTCCGTGTGTTTAAGAAAAATGGACAGGATCCCGATCTGGGAACACCTGCAATTCCTGAAATAAAGGAAGGAACCAATGCGGCTTCTGCCGCCTGGGTTTCTCTGTTCGGATTGACGGGTACAGAAGCCAATGCCACTCCCATGCAGAATCTCAATGACGGCGATCTATCCACCAGCGTGCTCAGCGGCAAAAAAGACCGGTTAGGAAACAGCATCACAGCCAGTGAACTCCCCGTCTCCCTTTATATTGACTGGAAGAAACCTCAGTCCTTCAACACCATTATTCTGCACTGTCAGAACGCAGCGTCCATGGCCCCCACTCTGGTTGATGTGGAAGTCTGTGAAGATGGACAGAACTGGATTCCAGTGAAACAGGATATTTCTCTTGACTGGAAAACCGATTCCTAGATCGCGGAAAGCCAGACCATCCATCTCGATCAGATGGTGGAAAACAACAGCCAGTGCCGTCTGGTCATTCGCAAAGCCAATCTGAAACAGGGACAGTTTGGCATCAGTGAAGTGGAAATCGGGCAGAATATTACAGCCATGCAGCCAGAGTATCAGCCTCTTCCTGAAGCAGAATCTGTTCCTTTGTCCGATTCTCTGTTCGCCAGCTGGAATCTGAATGGTTCTCTGGAAGCAAACCAGGAAGGGCTCAGGATCGATAACAGTGCAGCCTCTTCAACTGCCTATCAGATCAGTCAGGATGGTCATGAACAGGCTCTTCGTCTGGATGGCTTTTCAACCAGACTGTATGTTCCTCTTAAAAATGTAGCGGGAGATCAGCATCTGAGAAGCGATGAAAATTTCACCTTTTCCATGTGGATCAAACCCGATGCGGTTGTGAAAGGCTCAGACCAGATTATTCTGGCTCAGCAGACTGGTTCAAAAGGCGGAAGACCATTCCTGTTTATCTATGACAACAAGCTGGGAACCTATCTGGGCGTTGAAAATACCTATTCTTCCCAGAATCTGACAAAGGAGATCTGGACGCAGACCGCTGTGACCTTTGAAAAGACGGATGAAGCAGCCAAAAAGGGCATCGTCACTCTGTATATCAATGGAAAAAAGACCGGAAGCAAAGTGATTACCTACGAAGATGATTCGCTGAGTGATCCAAGACTTCTTCTGGCCAGCCATAAGAGCGGCACTAAGGGCGAATATAAAGGTCTTATGGATGATATTACCCTGTTTGACAAGGCTCTGACCGAAAAGGAAATGATGGCCTTTTATGAACAGGGCGCTGATATGGATGTCTATTCCGATGCCGGCAGGCAGTATGAAATGACTTCCATTGTCGACCTTCCAGTTGTTCAGGGGACTGCCGGAGAAATGAAGGCAGAAGATCTGCAGCTTCCGGACAGCGTGACCTGTATTTTTGATGGACAGTATTCTGCAGAAGTTCCAGTCACATGGGATGAAGAGGAGCTGGCTGCCATTGATTATGATCAGGCCCGGGAAACCGTCCTGCATGGTGTTCCGGATCTTTCCGCCCTGCCTCAGGCTCTCAATTCAGACGGGCTGAAGGCGGAAATCAGACTGGTTCTGGAAGAACCCCTGGATGCTTCTGCACTGGAAAAAACCTTCGACCGGATCAACGCTCTGGATTCCTCCCTTTATACCTCAGAGAGTATGGCCGCTTTCCTGGAAGCCTGTCAGAATGTGCAGACCAAAAACACCATGTTGATGATCGGACAGTATCCCGGATATTCCGCTCCGGAAATTCTGCCTGAATCCTGCACACAGGAAGTTCTGGACCGCATGGTCAGCGAACTGGAACAGGCCTTTGGTCTGCTGGTGAAGAAGGAGATTCAGACAGTCAGCTTAACACTGCTGGATCAGGCGCTGAGCTATGCAGAAGCCAGAATGGAGGATGGCTCGCTGGAAAATCTGAACACTATTGTGGCTGATTATCTGCAGCAGGCTGTTCAGGAAGGAAAAGCACTGAAAGACAAGACCGATGTCAGTCAGGAAGAAGTCAATCATGCCTGGCTCAAACTCTGCAGAGCTATTCAAATGCTGGAATTCAAATCCGATAAGAGTCTTCTGAATGCCCTGATTGTCCAGGCTGAAGGACTGGATCTGAATCTCTATGAAGATGGCCCGGCCAAAGAAGACTTTATAGAATCTCTGGAACTTGCCAGAGAGACTGCTCAAAGAGATACAGCGCTTAATGCCTCCATTGAAGAAGCACAGACCCGTCTTCAGACAGCCATGGATCACCTCGTGCTCAAGAGTGAAGCGGTGGACTGCACTCTGTTGTCATGGATGATTGCCCAGGCAGAGAGTCTTAAGGCAGAGGACTTTGTTGAGCAGGGCTGGCAACAGATGCTGGTGGTTCTGGAAGAAGCCAGAACCGTTCTGGCTGATCCGGAATCTCAGGATCAGGTCGATCAGGCAGCTGCTGCTCTGAACAGCGCAGTTCTTGACCTGCGCCTGAAGCCGTCTGAAGAACTCCTCAGGGAGCTGAACGATTTTGTTGAAACAGTTCAGACACTCAATCTTTCTCTTTACAGTCCTGTACAGAGAACTGCCCTCATGAATCTCTCAAGTAAAATCCAGAACGGCATTGCTGAAGGAACACTGGATCAGAAACAGGCTGAAGATCTGGCTGCAGAAGTGAAGAAATCCAGAAGTATTCTTGAGCATCCGGCTCTGGCTGCTCAGGAGCCATCGGCGGAGAAACCGAAATCGGATTCTGCCAGCCAGCTCAATCCGGCCAGCCCACAGGCAGAAGAGAGGGAAACCGGCTTTGCAGAACGGTCTGTCAAACCGGCGGTATCCCGATCCGTAAAAACAGCCGCAGGCGGTACTCTGTTCTGGATGACCAGCGCCCTTGCTTCTCTTGCCCTGATCAGGAAAAACAGAAAAAGAAAACACTGAATTCTGACTGAATCTGAACCAAAGTGGAACTGACCACGATCCGGTTTCAGGAAGAGACAGCAATAGAAAAAACAGAAAAAATCCAGGCCTCAAAACCTGGATTTTTTCTGTATTTACAGTACTTGAAGAGTGATTTCAGCAGATTATTTCATCCATTACTGGACTCTGCCAGCTCATGGAGAACTTTACCAAGATCTGCCTGCAGACACAGTGAGCGCTGCTTAATTTCTTCCGGTACCCGGGAAGGTGCCGCATTGATGCAGACATATTTCGCATTGGGATTCTCACTGGTCATCTGCCAGAAGGGGTATTTGATGATACTGGGAGTATTACCGCCCACACCCAGTTCCAGAAAGACTACCTTCTGATCTTTATGGTTTTTCAGAAAGTCGTCATAGCGTCTGGCAGCGGCATACCAGCCTTCATCCTGCACGAAGGTATCATCATAGCGCAGATTCATGGTCATGGGTTCGCCGCATTTTGGACAGTGCGGAATCAGACTGGAGGGGATTTTCTGATCCTTCTGTTCTTCGACCATCTTTTTGACCACTTCTTTGTTGTCATAGGTTTTGTCATGGCAGGGAACTGAACACTGCCACAGACCATAGTCTCCCTGGGTGTAAAAGAGTCTGTTTTTATCGAATCCGGCCAGCTGAAACTGATGATCCACATTGGTGGTCAGAACAAAATAGTCTCTGCCCTTGATCAGTTTCAGCAGATCCAGATAAGGCTGTCCTGCGGATACCGCATAGCGGTTGACCCAGATGGCTCTGGACCACCAGGCCCAGAATTCTTCCAGTGAAGAATAAGGGTAGAAACCGCCAGAATACATGTCAGTAATCCCGTATTTCTGATGGAAATCGGCAAAATGCTTTTCAAAGCGGTCTCCATCATAGGTGAATCCGGCTGCAGTGGATAAGCCGGCTCCGGCCCCGATGACAATGGCATCTGCCTGTTCAAGCAGACTTTTCAGTTTGCGGATCTGTGTGGAGAAGCCGTTTGTAGATGTTGTGGTCGTTTTCCTTGAAAACATTGAAGATCACCTCGATTCTGCTTCCTGTTGTTTTGCGGTAGTCCCGGACGGTTTCTACCTCGATCTGTGCTGCGGTTTTGTTGGGGAAGTGAAATTCACCGGTGGAGATGAAGCAGAAGGCAAGACTGTTCAGATGGTGCAGGTCTGCCAGCTCCAGGCAGGATCTGTAGCAGGAGCGAAGCAGATCACAGTCTTTCTGGGTCAGTTCACCGTGAACGATGGGGCCTACCGTATGCAGAACGTATTGGCTGGGGAGATTGAAAGCAGGGGTGATTTTTGCCTGTCCGGTGGGTTCTTCATGACCCTGTTCATCCATCAGTTTTTTACAGGCCAGCCGCAGTTCGACACCGGCATAGGTGTGAATGGCGTTGTCGATGCAGCCGTGATTGGGATAGAAACACCCCAGCATCTGGCTGTTGGCGGCATTGACGATGCCATCTACCTTCAGGGTGGTGATATCGCCCTGCCACAGGTAAATGCCTTCTTCTTCCTCTTTCAGATCAGAAAGGGAAGTGATGCCTTTTTCTCTGAGTTCTTCCTGCAGATAGGTATCCTGGATCTGCAGAAACTCCCTGCTCACCGGACGGGGTTCCCGAATGTTGAACAGGGCCCGCAGCAGAGCTTTCTGTTCCTGCTCGTCCTGAGGCAGTTCGATGTTGGACAGTTCGGGATGCTCATGGCATAAGTCCTGGATGAGTTTCTTTCTTCTTTCTGTCTGAGTCATGCTGGATCTCCTTTCTGAGTGATGCTGAATTGTCAGTTCTAGAATTTTCCGTTCTGGTTTTTCCATTCAGATCTGGGAGGAATGGTCTGCATCACATCCCAGTGTTCTGCAATTTTGCCGTTCTCAACACGCCAGAGATCATAGTAGGCAGTTGGAACACCGCCGAAGCTGCCTTCGCTGATGGCCAGAACGAAATTTCCATCCGCAAGCACCTGATGCTCTTTGTCGTAGATCATCTGAATATTTTCCTTCGCCAGAGCCTGCAGGGCATTACTCAATCCGCTCAGACCGTCAGCCATGGTGGAATTGTGCTGAATATAGGCATCTCCATTAAAGTAGTCCGGTGTCTTCTCGGGATGATGACCTTCCATGACATCGAAGAGGAAGTTTTTAACCAGGGCCCGGTTTGCTTCTGTCTGATCCAGATCTTCTGCTTTGACCGGTCCGTCGATCTGGGTTCTGCCGGAAAGATTGGGAGCCGTTCTGGCAGTCAGATTATCCCAGTGTTCTGCAATTTTTCCGTTTTCATCAAAGCGGAACACGTCGAAGGCCACCTGGTCTCCGGATCCCGCAAAGTTGTACACGGTATGCAGGAACACTTTGTCACCATCTTCAAAAGCCCGGATGTTCTTCACAGTGGTTTTGACCGGAGCAGCAGCCAGGGCTGCGACGGAATCCACAAAGGCCTGCGCGCCTGTGCCATAATCCAGATTGTGCTGGATGTAACCTTCGGCCAGCAGTTCTTCTGCCTTGCGGGTATCGCCATTGGCGAAGGTGTTGATCAGTTCGAGAGCTTTTTCAATTTTTGTCATGTGTGTTTTCTCCTTGAGACTGCAGAAACCACAGATCAGGCGCCTTGATCCGGTTTATTCCATAGACTGGACTTATCTCGTTTTGCCTTCAGGTCGTCACCTTTCAGGCACGACAACAATATAGGTCTGCACTTAAAAAACGTAAAGTAAGCACAAAAAAGTGCTGTAGTTACCGTCTGGTAACTATTGAGCCAAAACGGACAAAAAGAAAGAAAAGGGGAGGAAACGATATAATAAAGCCAGCGGTTACAGAAACAAAAAGAGGATGTTGAAAGGAGAAGAGAGGATGAGTGAATCCAGAACTGACCACAGCCTTCCAGCCTGCCCGGTGGAAATTACCCTGTCCCTGATTGAGAACAAATGGGCAGTGCTCATTTTACGGGATCTGTTGGAAGGCACCAGACGATTTGGAGAACTGAAGCGCTCAATAGGACATGTCTCTCAGAAAGTGCTGACAGCGCAGCTGCGCGCCATGGAACAGAACGGCCTATCCGGAAGTTCCCCCAAGGGTGGAATATTCCCTGACCGATCTGGGAAGAAGCCTGCATCCGGTTCTGGATGCCATGAAAGCCTGAGGAGAGCAGTACAGGGATTCCCTGACCAGCCAGGAACCTTCTGAGCCAGATCAGCCATTCTGAAAGATCAGAACGAAGAGAAATCATCATCATGAACGTGAAAAGATCCAGACCGGTCAAAGTCTGGATCTCTTTTTTGATAGGGAAAGCCTATTTTCTGCGCAGGAAACGGGGAAGCTGTCTTCCTTCCCGTTCCCACTGCATGTATTCGGCTGTAGCGGTAAATTCGGCATCGCCTGCAGAGTTCAGAGCCGTTTCCACGGAATCCTGAATAACACCGATGATGAAGCCTACCGCAACCACCTGCATGGCCACATCCTGGGAAATGCCAAAGATGGAGCAGGCCATGGGGATCAGCAGCAGAGAACCGCCTGCTACCCCGGAAGCCCCGCAGGCACCCAGTGCAGAAAGCACCGAAAGGACAATGGCTGCCGGAATGGAGACATGAATGCCAAGGGTGTTGGCTGCAGCCAGAGTCATGATGGTGATGGTAATGGCGGCGCCATCCATATTGATGGTGCTGCCCAAAGGAATGGAGACGGAATAGAAGTCCTTGTCCAGGCCCAGCCTGCGGCACAGTTCCATATTCACAGGAATGTTGGCGGCAGAGCTGCGGGTAAAAAAGGCGGGAATGCCGGATTCCTTCAGACACCGGAAGATCAGAGGATAGGGATTTACATGCAGGTGGAAGTAGATGACGATGGGATTGACCACCAGAGCCATGAGAAGCATGGTACCCACCAGCAGCAGAAGCAGTTTGCCATAATCCGAGAAGATAGAGAATCCGCTGGTGCTGACGGTGGTAAAGATCAGACCCATGATGCCAAAGGGTGCCAGATTGATGATCCATCTGACAATGACGCTGATGGCATCGGAGACTTGCGACATGAATTTCTTGGCGGCATCATTGCCCACTCTCTTCATGGCAAAGCCAAAGAGAATGGCCCACATCAGGATGCCGATGTAATTGCCGGTAGATAAGGCATCAAAGGGATTGGCCACCATGTTGACCAGCAGGGTATGCAGCACTTCGCCAAGACCCTGAGGAATCGTATCCGCCTGGGCGGTCGTGGTCAGGGTAAGCGTCTGGGGAAACAGATAGCTTGTAGCCACAGCAAGAACAGCGGCCAGAAATGTCGTTAACATATATAACCAGATGACAGTGCTGAAACGCTTGTCCAGTCTGGACGAATTCTGGGCCAGAGCACTGGCCACCAGGACGAAAACCAGAACCGGCGCAATGGATTTCAGAGAATTGACGAACAGATTGCCGAATTCACCGATCCAGGTCCAGCCCGGAACGAGCAGGGAAAGAATGACACCGATGATCAGACCGATGACAATGCGAAGAATCAGGCTGGTATGGTTGTAGCGCCTGACTGCTTTCTTGAAAACCTTCACTATTTGATTCATTCAAATTTCTCCTCACGATAAACAGAAAGTTCTATTCATTTGTACAACGGTGAGGCGCCAATCGTCTTTTCTTTGCCTGAGAATGTAAAAGATGGCGAACTGTTTACATTCATTTTCTGAAAATGAATCCGGATGGGAGGATGGAAAGGGATTGCCGGCTTTCCTTTCTTTTCTGAAAAAAAGAGCAGCCGAAAATGCTCCCTCTGAAAGCTCATTGACGAAGAGAAATGTTCCTGTTACAGTTACGAAAACGGCGTTGAACTGAAGCAGTAGAAGGGCGTGCAGCTGCAGAGAGTCAGGATCTGGTGAAACCTGATGCGCACTAACTTTGAACTCGTCAGGGAGCTGTCGCATCTCCTGCGTTACAGGACAGAAAGAGGGCCCTTTTTTATGTTGAAGAAGGGAACTAAGGTGGTACCGCGTTGAACACGTCCTTAGAGCAATCTGAGGGCGTTTTTTATTTGAAGAAGGAGGAATTGACTGTGTACGACCACAAGACTGTGGAAAAAAAGTGGCAGAAGCGCTGGGAAGACGAAAAAACCTTTGCGACTGATACCTCTGATTTTTCCAAACCCAAGTATTACATTCTCGATATGTTTCCCTATCCCAGTGGAAACGGCCTGCATGTAGGTCATCCGGAAGGCTATACCGCTACGGATATTCTGGCCCGCAAGAAAAGAATGGAAGGCTACAACGTTCTGCACCCCATGGGATTTGACTCCTTTGGTCTGCCCGCAGAACAGTTTGCCATTCAGACCGGCCATCATCCGGCTCTGTTCACCCAGAAGAATATTGACCACTTCAGAGAACAGATCAAATCTCTGGGCTTCTCCTATGACTGGGACAGAGAAATCGCCACAAGCGATCCCGAATACTACAAGTGGACCCAGTGGATTTTTGAAAAACTCTATGACAAGGGCCTGGCCTATGTCGACGAAATTCCCGTCAACTGGTGTCCCGAACTGAAAGCCGTTCTGGCCAACGAAGAAGTCATCGATGGCAAATCCGAGCGCGGCGGCTATCCCGTTATCCGCAAGCCCATGAGACAGTGGGTGCTCAAGATCACCGATTACGCTGACAGACTGCTCGAAGACCTGGATCTGGTAGACTGGCCTGCTTCCACCAAGGAAATGCAGAAAAACTGGATCGGTAAATCCCAGGGGGCCAATGTGGTGTTCGCCATTGACGGCACCGACAAGGAATTCACCGTCTTCACCACCCGCTGCGACACCCTGTTTGGTGCGACCTATTGCGTCATGGCACCCGAACATCCCTTTGTGGATGAGATCACCACGCCTGAACAGAAGGAAGCCGTAGAAGCCTACAAGGCCATCTGCGCCACCAAATCTGATCTGCAGAGAACCGATCTGAACAAGGACAAGACCGGTGTCTTCACCGGAGCCTATGCTATCAACCCCGTCAACGGCAAAAAGATCCCCATCTGGATCTCCGACTACGTTCTGGCCAGCTATGGAACAGGGGCCATCATGGCTGTTCCTGCCCACGATACCCGTGACTATGAATTTGCCAGAAAATTCGATCTGGAAATCATCCCCGTTCTCGAAGGCGGCAATGTGGAAGAAGAAGCCTGGACCCAGGATGGCGTTCACATCAACTCCGAATGGCTCAACGGCCTGAACAAGGAAGAAAGCATCGCCAAAATGATCGACTGGCTGGAAGAGCACAAGTGCGGCGAAGCCAAGACAACCTACAAGCTCAGAGACTGGCTGTTCTCCAGACAGCGTTACTGGGGCGAGCCCATCCCCATTATTCATATGGAAGATGGCACCACCAGAACGGTCGATGTGGAAGAACTTCCTCTCGAACTGCCCGCAACCGACAACTTCAAACCCGCTGACAACGGTGAATCTCCCCTGGCCAACTGCACAGACTGGCTGAACGTGGAAATCGACGGCGTCAAGGGTGTGCGCGAAACCAACACCATGCCCCAGTGGGCTGGCAGCTGCTGGTATTACATGCGCTATATCGATCCAAAAAACAAGGACGCCATTGGCGATCCCAAACTGCTGGAACACTGGCTCCCTGTGGATCTGTATGTAGGCGGTGCTGAACATGCGGTTCTGCATCTGCTCTACTCCCGCTTCTGGCACAAGGTGCTCTATGACCTGGGCGTTGTTAAAACCAAGGAACCCTTCCAGAAACTGTTCCACCAGGGCATGATTCTGGGAAGCAACGGTGAAAAGATGTCCAAATCCAGAGGCAACGTGGTCAATCCCGACGATGTCGTAGAATCCCTGGGTGCTGACACTCTGCGTGTCTATGAAATGTTCATGGGTCCCCTGGAAGCCAGTCTGCCCTGGAATGAAGATGGTCTCTCCGGCACCCGCAAGTGGCTGGAGCGCGTCAACCGCTTCTTTACTGAAGTCGCTGAAATCACCGATGAAAACGATGGCAGCCTGGACAAGGCTTACAACCAGATGGTCAAGAAAGTGACTGAGGATGTCGATTCTCTGAACTTCAACACCGCTGTCTCCGCCATGATGGTCTTCATCAATGAAGCCTACAAGACAAAAAAGATCTACCGTCCCTATGCGGAAGGCTTTGTCAAAGTCTTCTCCATCTTCGCTCCCCATCTGGGTGAAGAACTGTGGGAAACCGTTCTGGGTCATGATCACACCATTGCCTATGAACCCTGGCCCACATGGGATGAATCCAAACTGGTGGAAGCCGTACAGACCATCATCGTGCAGGTCAACGGCAAAGTCAGAGGCAAGTTTGATATTCCTGCCGGCACAGACGAGGAAACCGTCAAGCAGCAGGCTCTCGAGCTGGATGGCGTAAAACGCCAGCTGGAAGGCAAGGAAATCAAGAAGATCATTGTTGTCAAAGGCAAAGTGGTCAACATCGTTGCCAAGTAAGGACGATCACAAACTGAATCAGAAGAAGGAACAGGCATTTCGTCCGGTTCTTTCCATATATGAAACATATGAAACGGCAGGTTTTGCAGAGGAAAACCTGCCGTTTTTTGCGTGAAAACGGGCTGCAGAAAGGAAAAACCGGTGGAATACCCAGATGAAATAGACGAAAAGTTTTCAGAAAAAGACAGGCATTTGGTCGATTTTTGATCAAAAACACCCCTGCAGGCCACGAAGCTGATCAAGAAGCAGAAAGAATAAGTCCAAATGCATTAAAAGGAGATTAAAAGTCTATTCTTTCAATTTGGAAAGATTATACTTTGTAGCACGAACAGGAAGGCTTCGAAGGGAAGCCTCATTCTGATTTAGAAAGCTGTGAGATTGTATGGAAAAGGAAACCCCATCTGTTCCTGAACAGGACGAATATATTGATGAATATTACATGGCCTATGCCACCAATCTGAACATGCGCCGCATGCATGTTCTCTGTCCTGGTGCCAGACTGGTGGACACCTTTCTGCTGCCGGATTACCGGCTGGCTTTCCGGGGGCAAAAACCCGGATCTTCCTATCTGACTCTGGTCCACGCCATGGGCTCTTCCGTGCCTGTAGCCTTATGGAAGGTCTCTTTAAAGGACAAGCTCAACCTGGACAAAGCGGTTCATGTCAATACGGGACTTTATGAGATGGTGGCCATTGTTGTGGGACACAAGCCCTGCTTCACCTATCTGCTTCATCCCCATTTCCCCTATGTGAAACCCTCTGAAGACTATGTGGAATGCGTCAAGGAAGGCTACAAAGACATGGGTTTTGACAAGCTGCATATCAAATGTGCCTACGAATAGAACGGACAAGGTCCTCTGGAGCGGTTTCTTTTTCGACTCCCTTTGGCTATAATGTCGAAAAGCGATGAAGAGAAAGAGTATGCAGTCTAAATTCTCAAGAGACCTGTCGGGTGGTGCAAGACAGGGAAGCATTCTGCAGAATACACCTCGGAGCCTCAGAAATGACGCAGCCCGGCGTTATGGGTTAAGTGCTCTTCTGCGAAGGACAGAAGGGAAATAAGGTGGTACCGCGTGCAAACGTCCTTATACGGGACGTTTTTTCTTTTTATCGGATCAGGAGGAAATACAGATGAAACTTTACGACGAACTGAAATGGAGAGGTCTGATCAATGATGTCACTTCTCCGGAAATCGAAGATGCGCTCAATAACGATGAACTGACTTTTTATATTGGTACAGACCCCACGGCAGACTCTCTGCACATCGGTCATTACTCTTCTCTGCTCATGGCCAAGCGCCTGCAGCAGCATGGACACCACCCTATCATGCTGGTGGGCGGCGCAACGGGCTTTATCGGCGACCCCAAACCCACTTCTGAAAGACAGATGCTGACACCGGAAGTGCTGGCTGCCAACTACGATGCACTGCACAAACAGATTGAAAAACTGTGGGGCTTTGACATGGTCAACAACCTGGACTGGACCAAGGATCTGTCCATTATCGACTTTCTGAGAGACTACGGTAAATTCTTTAACGTCAACTACATGATCAACAAGGAGACCGTTAAGAAAAGACTGGATTCCGGCATTTCCTACACCGAATTCTCCTACATGATTCTGCAGTCCCTGGACTTCCTGCACCTGTTTGAAGACAGAGGATGCCGCCTGCAGATCGGCGGCCAGGACCAGTGGGGCAACATCACTTCCGGTCTGGAACTGATCAGAAAGAAAAAAGGCAATGACGTCAAGGCTTATGGTCTGACCATGCCTCTGATCACCAAGGCAGACGGCACCAAGTTCGGCAAGAGCGAAAGCGGCACCGTATGGCTGGATGCTTCCAAGACTTCTCCCTTTGAGCTGTACCAGTTTCTGCTCAACACCGAAGATGCCAAGGTCATCGAATACCTGAAGAAGCTGACTTTCCTGAGTGTGGAAGACATCACCGCTCTGGAAGAAGCCGTTAAAAATGAACCTCACAAAAGAGAAGCCCAGAAGAAGCTGGCTGAAGAAGTGGTCCGCGACCTGCACGGAGAAGAAGCTCTGCAGTCTGCCATCCAGATTACTGAAGCGCTCTTCCGCGGCAAGCTGCAGGATCTGAATGAAAACGACCGTCGTGCTGCTGTCAAGGGCATGGAAAAGACCACTGTAGCGCCCATGAATCTGGTTGACCTGCTGGTGGAAAGCGGCATCGCTTCTTCCAAACGTGAAGCCAGAGAATGGATCAAGGGCAACTCCATCTCTCTCAACGGTGTTAAGGTCACCGATCCCAACCTGCTCATCGATGCCTCCCAGGCTTACGTCGATGATGTCGTCCTGATCAAAAAGGGCAAAAAGAACAACTACGCCTTTGTTCTGGAAGCTGCCAAAGCTGAATAGTCCGGCTTTCCAGGCAATCCATTCTGAGTTCCCGCACCTGCCAGTTTCTGCAGACTGGCAGGTGTTTTTTTCTGGAGAAGATACAGAGAGATGGAAACAGAGACAATACCTGTCTGCTTTTCCGCTTCACTGGTCCCTGCATGGCCGAATAGGAATGTAACAAAAACATCAGGACTATTTTCAATTCTCGCTTTCACTCTTTTCATTAATATGGGGGAACTGATTGCCGAAATGTACAAAGATTCACCGTTGAAATTTGGTATAGTATACCTGTAAGCGATAACAGCCTGCTGCTCCATGCAAAAAACGCAGAGAACGATCAGAACTCATTCTATGTAACAGTCTCTGCAGATTCCCAGAACCGCTGCCCTGTACTGGAAGTCTGCAGTTTTTTTGATTGCAGAGAGGCTGGATCTTCGCAGAAAGGAAGGAAAAATGCATAAAAAATTCAACGTGATTGGAAAGCTCTGCCTCTGCGCTTCTCTGATCACCAGTTCTGCTGCCAGCACTCTCATGATTCAGGCTGCAGAACAGGAAACCGGCACCTGGACTCTGCATGGAGCCAGTCTGCTGAACACCAGTGAAAATGCTGCCTATGTCAACTTTGCCAGTGACAGAAAGCCCGTATTTCATTTCTGAGTGACGACATTTTCCGGATTGACGTGGAAGAAGCGGATGCTGAATTCAGCGAATATCCAAAACCCATGGCTTCCACTCATACCACGAAAATGACCGTCAAGAGCGAGGACGATTTCAAAAAGGAAAAGCTGGTAGAAGCTTCTGCTTCTGCAGCTGATGGCGTCATTACCATTAAGGGCGGCAATGTTGTCATCACCATCGATGAAGAAACCGCCTGCATGAGTGCTTCCAAAGCCGATGGAACTCTGCTGTGGAAGGAAGCTGCTCCGCTGTCCTTTGACGGCACCCAGACCGTGCAGAGTCTGGAAACGGGAGAAAACGAGTACTTCTACGGCGGCGGCCAGCAAAACGGCTATTTCTCTCACAAAAACAGAAAGATTCTCATTGAGAACAAGAGCACCTGGGTCAGCGGAGGCGTTTCTTCTCCCAACCCCTTCTACATGTCCACCAACGGCTATGGTGCCATGAGAAACACCTTCCAGCCCGGAAGCTACGATTTTGCTTCCACTGCTCTGCTGGAACATGATGAAGACCGTTTTGATTCCTACTACTTTGCCGGAGACAGTCTGAAAGACGTTCTGGCCGGTTATGTGGAACTCACCGGCAATCCTCTGCTGCTGCCCAAGTATGCCTTCTATCAGGGCACGCCAACTGCTACAACGGAGACGGGGAATCTCTGATCGTAGACGGTGTTGCCAGAGCCAAGGAATACCAGGACCACGATATGCCTGTCGGCTGGTTCCTGCCCAATGACGGCTACGGCTGCGGCTATGGCAAGAACAGCGATCCCGATGAAAACATCGATGAGCTGCGCGTCTTTGTCGACAAGGCCAAGGAATACGGCTTTGTCAGCGGTCTGTGGACTGAAAACGACCTGGACAAGCTGGACAGAGAAGTAGCCAACGGCGGCACCCAGATGATCAAGACAGACGTTGCCTGGGTTGGCGATGGCTATTCCTTTGGTCTGAATGTGGTCAGACAGGCCAATGAAGGCATTGAAAACAACTCCGACAACCGCGGCTTCGTTGTTTCCCTGGATGGCTGGGCCGGCACCCAGCGCTATGCCGGTCTGTGGTCCGGTGACCAGACAGGCGGCAACTGGGAATACATCCGCTTCCACATTCCCACCTACATCGGTGCAGGCCTTTCCGGCAACCCCAACGTGGGTTCTGACCTGGATGGCATCTACGGATCCGGAAACATCGTTTCCACCCGTGACTTCCAGTGGAAAGCCTTCACACCCATCGAAATCAACATGGACGGCTGGACCACCGGCGGTGAAAAGAACCCCTGGTTCCATGGCGATCCCTATGAATCCATCAACCGCATGTATCTGAAGCTCAAGACTTCCTTCATGCCCTACACCTATTCCTATGCCAGAGAAGCCTACGACACCGGCACACCCATGATCCGCGGCCTGGTTCTGGAATATCCCAACGATCCCAAGACCTGGACCAACGAAACCCAGTACGAATACCTCTGGGGTGAAAACCTGCTGGTGGCTCCCGTCTACGAAGACGTGCAGATGGATGAAGATGGCAATGACGTCCGCAACAACATCTATCTGCCTGATGAAAACCAGGTATGGATCGACTTCTTCAGCGGCAGACAGTACCAGGCCGGTCCCGTTCAGCGTTTTGTGACTTCCGCTGACCCCTACAAGAACGTCATTACCGGTGTGACTGTAGAAACCAACTCCCAGTACGGCGGCGATGTGGGCGGCTATCCTGCCTTCTATGCCGTAGACGGTGATGAATCCACTCTGTGGTACACCAACTGGGATGATCCCGTAACCTACAGCGGCACCAAGTGGATCATCATGGATCTGCATGATGCCTACGAACTGGATCAGATAGAATACTTCAACAACGGTACCGCCCAGATTAAGGACCACGAAATCCAGGTTTCTCTGGATGGCGTCCACTGGAAGACCGTTGAAAAGAGCGTCTGGGAAAGAAAGGCCGAAAACCGCATCTTCACCGATCTTGGCGGCGTTTCTGCCCGTTATGTCAAGGTTCTTTCCTATGACAGACACCACAACAGTGCCAACGAAATCCGTATTTACAAAAAGGACGGCACCAGCGCCTTCAACCCTGGCAGTAACCAGAAGAATGCTGAAATCAGCGATGCCGACCTGACCTTCCTGCAGAACTACATCGGTGCCACCGCTGCCGAAACCGGCGGAGCCTGGCTGCAGAGAGAACCTGCAGACATCAACTACAACAATGAAATTGATGCCTATGACCTGGCCTTCACCCTGTCTCAGAAAGGCCTGGAAAAAGACAACCGCAGAGCCGGCGGTGCTCTGAAAGTCACTCTGGACAAGAATGACCTGAAAGCCGGAGAAACAGCCGTGATGACTTTCACCGGTTCCAGCCTCAAGGACATTTACGCCTTTGGCGCCCGTGTTACTCTGGGAGCTGATGTGCTGGCTTCCTGCGATATCACCACCACCCTGCTGGGAGAAGCTGCTGACATGCAGAATTACTCCAAGTTCCAGAGCGGCAGCAGCGACTACGTCATTACCGCTTCCTTTGAAGGAAATCATGCCGGTCTTGCCGGTGATCAGGATCTGGCCCAGATCACTCTGAAAGCCAGAAAGGATCTGCACCTAGATGTGGAAGAGTTTGTTCCCATCGTGATTTCCACCGGTCTGGACTGCCGTCTGGCCATCAGCGAACATCCTGTGGATCTGACCACTCTGGAAAACCTCGTCAGCGCTGCTGACATGGAAGTGGATGTTTACACCGCTGAAACCGGCACCGCACTGAGAAATGCCATTTCTGCAGCCAACGATGTGCTGGACAACCCCGAAGCCACCCAGGAAGAACTGGATCAGGCTGCTCTGAACCTGCTGGATGCCATCATCGGCATGGAACGCAGCGAACTGACCCGCAGCAGAGCTCTGGAAGGCCTCACCGACTGGATCTCTGAAAAGGGACCTGAAGCTGCCTACACCCAGTCCGCTCTGGACAAAGTGCTGGCTGCCGTTGCCGACGCACAGAGTGTTGTTCTGTTCTACAGCGATAATTCTGCTTACGTTGACGAAGCCATTCAGGAGCTCTGCGACAGACTGAACACCATCCTGGATACAGACAACTCCACCGAAGCCGGTAAAGCCCTGCTGACCGGATTCATCGACAGCTTTGCCGAAAGCGATGCTGCTCACTTCACACCGGAATCCATGGATGCTCTGAAAGCTTCTGCTGCAGGCTCCATCGAAGACATGGCTGCTGCGCTGATCGCTCTGGAACCTGTTCCTGAAATCGACCGCGCCCAGCTTGGCACTCTGCTTAACATGCTGGAAGTGCTCCATCCTGAAGAAGCTGACTACAACGACCACATCATGGATGTGCATGATGCCGCAAAAGCTGCCTTCAATGACGAAGCTGCTGAACAGCCCGCACTGGATGAACATGCCTCCAACGTGCATCAGGCTCTGGTTTCCCTGTTAGGCGAACCCGCTGACCGTGTGACCGATGCCCTGAAGTCCCTGGTTTACAAGGGCGACCATACCAGCCTGGAAGGCAAGACCACAGAATCTGCTGCAGCCTTCTCCAGTGCTCTGGAAAACGCCAGAACCGTTCTGGAACAGGAAAACCCTGCTCAGGAAGATCTGGAAAATGCCTACCTGACTCTGCAGAGCGCCATGAACGGCCTGCAGGATCGTCCGGAAACCGACAGAAAGGCTCTGGAAGATCTCATTGAAAAGGCCGAAGGCATCAACGAATCTCTGTACACCGCTGATTCCGTCAAGGCTCTCAACACCGCTCTGGAAGAAGCCAAGGCTGTATACAACAATGAAGCTGCTGACCAGCAGATGATCGACGATGCCGCCAAGGCTCTCGAACAGGCCTTCAACAGCCTGGAAGAAGTCAAGAACCCCGATCCCGGAAAAGAACCCGGCAAGGATCCCGAACCTGGCAAAGAACCCGGTAAGGAACCTGGCAAGGAACCTGGCAAGGAACCTGGCAAGGAACCCGGAAAGAAACCGGCCGACAAGGAGCCCGCTAAGAAGCCCGCTACCGCTGCCAGCCTGCATGTTTCCGGCCTGCTTGCTGCCGCTGCAGCATCCCTGGGATTTGCTGTTCTGACCAGAAAGAAAAAAGAAGACTGATTCCTTCACAGACAAGTTTTCCTGAAGGATGAATGACAGGAGGTTCTGTCACCCGGCAATGCCGGCTGGGGCAGAACCTCTTTTTTGTGGATTTTCGCGGACTTGAGAGCAGCGCTGCTCCTGGTCAGGACTGAAAGGAAAGACAAGAAATCTATCCACTGCATGAAAAGCAGAATGGAAAAGACGTTTGAAATCCGTTAAATCGACTGGACTCCAGCCACTGGTTTCAGAGATCCTGATGATTCAGGCGAAACCTGAAAAGGATTAAAACAGGCTAATTCACCAGTTTAAAACGTAAATAAGATTAGAATGGATTCTGACGTTTCAAGAATATGAGATTGCATCTGGCTGGACCGGAGGCGCGATCCATCGAAAAATAAGCGTGAATGAACGAAAATGAAAAAACTATTTGAACAGATTACGAAATTCGCCGTGGTTGGTGGAACAGCATTCATCATCGACTATTTCGGAATGATCTTTCTGACAGAAGTTCTTCATATCAACTATCTGATCAGCTCGATCATCTCGTTCACCCTGTCGGTGATTTACAACTACGTTCTCAGCGTCCGCTGGGTCTTCACCGTCAACAACCAGCTGTCCAGACAGAAGCAGTTTGTCATTTTTGTCCTGCTGTCTGTGGTGGGACTGCTGCTGAACACCCTTTTCATGTGGATGTTCACCGATCTGGTACACCTGGACTACCGGATTGCCAAGATCATCGCCACGGCTCTGGTTATGGTCTACAACTTTATTTCCAGAAAAATATTCCTGGAATCCAGAGACTGACCCATACAGTAAATCCAGACTCATCTGAAAGGAGAACCTATGGATAAGATCGCAGTACTGATCCCCTGTTATAACGAAGAAAAAACCATTGAAAAAGTGGTCCCTGACTTCAGGACTCAGCTTCCGGAAGCCGTAATTTATGTCTATGACAACAATTCCAGCGACCGGACCGCTGAACTGGCTGAAAAGGCAGGAGCTGTTGTCCGGCACGAATACCAGCAGGGAAAGGGCAATGTCATCCGCAGAATGTTCCGTGAAATTGACGCCGAATGTTACGTCATGACCGATGGAGATGACACCTATCCTGCTGAATCGGCCAGAGAACTGTGCGATCGCGTCCTTAAACATCAGGCGGATATGGTGGTTGGAGACAGACTGTCTTCCACCTACTTCACCGAAAACACCCGTCCTTTCCACAATCTGGGAAACCGGAGCGTCCGGTTCTTCATCAATACTCTGTTTGACAACAATATCCGGGATGTCATGACCGGATACCGCGCCTTCTCCTATGAATTTGTCAAAACCTTCCCGGATCTTTCCCGTGGATTTGAAATCGAAACGGAAATGACAGTTCATGCAGTCGAACAGAACATGCAGGTGGACAATGTCATCATTCAGTACCGGGACCGACCGCAAGGCAGTGAATCCAAGCTGAATACCTACTCTGACGGTTTTAAGGTTCTCAAAACCATCTTCAATATGTTTCGGAACAACCGTCCCTTTGCCTTCTTTGGCTGGCTGGCTTTGATTCTGGCGGTAATTGCCATCGCCATTCAGGTTCCAGTGTTCACAGCGTATCTGCAGACCGGTTTGGTGGAACGCTTTCCAACCCTTATCGTGGGCGGGTTCCTGATGCTGGGCGCTCTGCTTTCCCTGTTTGCCGGTCTCATTCTGGAAACCCTGGGCAAGCAGAACAGACGCCATTTTGAAATGGATCTGATGATGGCAGAAAACAGAAAGAAGCAGCTGCTCAAGGAGACGGCTGATGAAAACTGATACAGCTTCTGGGCAGTTTAAAAAGCACTCCTTTCTTCATGAAATTCTGTGGTGCATCGGGGCGCTTGTACTCTGTATCTGCTGCGGTGTGGTGCTGATGTACGGCTCCTACAAACTGCCTTTGGCTCCCATTCAACAGCACGCCAGAGAATCTTTGCCCAATTTCTCGGAAGATCATCCATCCTATGACTACTGGGCTCCCTGGTATCACGTAGCCAGACTGGATATGACCACCGATGCCACTATGATCCGGGAAGCGGTTTATGACACCGGCATGGGCACGCTGAAGTCATCCATGCTGAATATGATGCCCATTTACATCCAGAAGGATTCGACCCAGAAACAGGCTTCCGATTCCAGCGTAGAACCGGAGTTTCCCTCTGCAACAGACCTCAGAGAATATCTGGCTTCTGAAGAAGATCAGAATCCGGATCTGGATGAATACTCCACCATGTATGGCCGGTACTGGCACGGTTATCTGATTTTTCTAAAACCCCTGCTGATGAAGTTCTCCCTCTCGCAGATCCGGATCATCAATGTTTCGGTGATTCTGCTTCTGTTGGGCTGGGCGATCTTTGAAATCAGCCGGAAAGGAAACTGGATTGCCTTAAGCGGCTTTCTGCTGGCGGTGGCAGTAATCAACCCCGTCTCAGCCTCGCTCAGCATGCAGTATGTCAACAGTATGGTGCTCATGCTTATCGGCACGGCCATCATGTTTCGAAAGGAACTCTGGAAGACAAACGACAGCTGGAAACTGTTCCTGTTCATGGGAATCGGTTCAGCCTTCTTTGACTTCCTGACCTATCCTCTTGTGACCCTTGGCATTCCCCTGGCTCTGGGCGTCTTCATGAACTATACCCAGTCTCTGAAGACCATGATCGGCAAGTCTTTGAACAGCTGCATCTGCTGGGCCGTGGGATACGGCGGCATGTGGGCTGGTAAATGGGTGGCAGGCTCTCTGCTGACCGGAACCAACCTCATTGCCAACGGTCTCAACCGGGCTGCCATGAGAACCAACGGCGGGGAAGCCGTAGAAGAACATGTGAGCCTGCTGGAAACCTTCCAGCTCAACTGGGATACAGCCTTTATCGATGTCATGAAGTGGATCATCATCTTCGTGCTCATCGCAACCCTGTGCTGGCTGCTGTGGAAAAAGGTTAAACCGGCCAGAAATTCCATGTTCTGGCTGCTGGCTGTTATCAGCCTGTTTCCCTTTGCCTGGTATATCGTTCTGAACAATCACTCATGACATCATTTCTGGATGACCTACCGCATTCTGGCTGTCTTTGTATGCAGCGGCTATCTGGCCATCTTCTCCTTCTTCCAGAAAGGCATTCTGGCCAGAAAAAAGACAGAACTGCAGACCATGCTTCAGCAGGCAGACTCGGATCTGGACTGGCTTGAGGGAAAAACATCTGTAAAGCCTGATGAGCTTGCCGGTGATCTGACACCGGAAACCAACCTGAAAAACAGTTCGAAAACCATCTGAACGCATCAAAAAAGCTCCCGTTCCAATCCAGCCTGGCTGGAAAGGACGGGAGCTTTTACGCTATATGTACTTCAGAAAGCAGACTGTTTCTGCCACATTCGGGATGATTTGAGGAGGATACCCCTGATAACAGAACGTCTGGCAATACAGAAATGGGTATTACCGTTGTCAGAAATCAAAGGATCAGTTCCTGACAGATCATAAAGCAACAGTAAAGAAAGAACTCAGGCCTGCTAAGCCAGTTTTCCCTGCCAGGAGTTTCGTCTGACCAGTTCCTTGTCGATGTCGTTGATGGTGATGGTTTTCTTTGTGGTCCACATGGGGCCTACCAGATCACTCTGGACACCATCCCCGGTCAGTCTTTCAATGATGATTTCAGCGGACAGCACTTCCAGCTGGTCACAGACAATCTGAACATATTCTTCTTCGCTGAGCAGTTCAAAGGGTTCCAGCTTCCACTGGGCAGCCATTTTTGTGCCTTTAATGAGATGAAGCATGTGAATCTTCACTGCATCCGGCTTCATGGCAGCCGTCTGTCTGGCAGTTTCCACCATCATCTCATGGGTTTCTCCGGGAAGCCCGTTCATGAGATGAACGCAGACTTTCAGACCGGCTTCTCTGCAGGCTCTGACTTTGTCTGCGACTTCCTGCGTCGTATGACAGCGGTTGATTCGTCTGGATGTTTCTTCATGAACGCTCTGCAGACCCAGCTCAATCCAGACGGTCTTGTTCTGGCTGGCCAGCCAGTCAATGGTTTCCTGCTCCAGACAGTCTGCTCTGGTGGCAATGGACAGTTCCAGCACATCCGGATCTTCCAGAAAAGGAATAAAGAGCTTCTTCAGCTTCTCTAAAGGAGCATAGGTGTTGGTGTAGGCCTGAAAGTAGGCAATGCCTCTGGCATCGGGCCATTTGGCTCTGGCCCGCTGAAGATTGCTGGCGTACTGCTCCATCAAAGGCCGGCCGAAATCCAGAATGGTGTCTCCGCTGCCGCTGCTCGAGCAGAAGGTGCAGCCACCTGTGCCCTTGGTGCCATCCCGGTTGGGACAGGTGAATCCTCCGTTAAGAGGGATCTTGGCGCATTTGCAGCCATAGAGGGTTTTGTAGTGCCAGGAGAGGGTGTGATACCTTTTGTTGTCACTGGTGTAGGGAAATGGGTTATCCAGAATCTGATTCATGTCTACCTCCTTGGGCTCTTGTCCATGAATTCAGATTCTACCTGACTTAAAGTTCTCTTCCAACTACTCTGGCAATGGCGCGGCCTTTTTCCACCAGTTCGGCAAATTTGGCGGGTTTTAAAGACTGGGCACCATCACTCCAGGCATGGGTGGGATCATCATGTACTTCAATGATCAGTCCATCGGCACCAGCCGCAATGGCAGCCAGAGACTGGGATTCCACAAGTTTCCAGTCCCCGGAAGCATGGGAGGGGTCAATGATGATTGGCAGATGGGTTCTTTCCTTGATGATGGGGATGACTGCCAGATCCAGGGTGTTTCTGGTGTATTTCTCAAAGGTGCGGATGCCTCTTTCACAGAAGATGACGTTGGGATTTCCCTCGGACATGATATATTCAGCGGCCATGATCCACTCTTCAATGGTGTTGGCCAGGCCTCTCTTGAGCAGAACGGGCTTTTTGGTGCGGCCGACAGCCTTGAGCAGATCGAAGTTCTGCATGTTTCTGGCACCGATCTGAATGATGTCCACGTTTTCGATGAACTCATCCAGCTTGTCGACGCTCATCAGTTCGGTGACCACGGGTAATCCGGTGCGTTCTCTGGCTTTGCTCAGTGCTTCAATACCGGCTGTTCCCATGCCCTGGAAAGAGTAGGGAGACGTTCTGGGCTTGTAGGCACCACCCCGCAGCATGTCAGCGCCGGCTTCGAGCACTTCACCGGCAATGCGGGTAATCTGTTCTTCTCCTTCTACGGCACAGGGGCCGGCAATCATGACAATCTTCTTGCCGCCGATGGGAATACCGCAGACATCCACGACTGTGTCTTCGGGATGGAACATGCGGTTGGCCAGTTTGTAGGGCTGGGCGACACGCTGCACGTTGTAGACGATGGGGTTGGCCAGAATGAGACGCTCATCCAGACTGGCGGTATCACCGACCAGACCAAAGACGTCATAGTTTTCACCGATAATCTTGGTAATGGTGAGCCCTCTGCTTTCCAGATCTTCCACTAGACGGGAGACTTCGGTTTCATCGGCTGTTTTCTTCAGGGTAATAATCATGGTTTTTCTCTCCTTGTTCTCTGCTGGTGCAAACGGACTGTAAAAACAAAAGGGAGACACGTTCATTCATGTCTCCCTGATTGAGCCTGTAGAAAAAGAGTCACCTTGTTCAGCTGACTTTTCAATTCCAGGCGTGCGTGCTAAATCGATAACTCTGTCCGTTCATGAGTCTACTGTAGACGGATGAAAGATTTTTTGCAACAGAATGTAAGAATTTTTGAAAGAAGAATTTCGTTTTCAATCTGTTTCGTTCCAGAAAAGGATCGAATAAAAAACACAGAGAAAAGCAGAGAAACCTGTAGAGAAATCCGGGAGAGTCTTGACCGTCAGGGACAGAAAACCGGCCTGAGTGGTTCATTAATGGTCCATTCTGACCGGTTTTACGGGATTTTTGACCAAAGTTTCACGCACTTATACAATGAAAGCAGAAAAGAAAGAAAACAAGCGGCACAACAAAGGTGGTGAAAAACAGCATTCTGAATCAGGCAGCAATTCAGAAAGCCGCGCCAAGACTGCACAGCGGAGGTAATAAAATGAAAGTCACTATCGTTGGAAAAAACATCACAGTAACAAAGGCTCTGGAGGACAAGATCAATGAAAAGCTCAAGGGCCTGGATAAGTATTTCATCATCGACGACAACGACGTGGCCAAAGTTCTTCTGAGAACTTACCCGACGAAGCAGAAAATTGAAATCACAATCCCGACAAAGTTCGCAATCCTGCGTACTGAGACATCTGCTGATGACATGTACACAGCAATCGACAAGGCAGTGGATAAACTGAAGGATCAGATCCGCAGACAGAAAACCCGTGTCACAAGAAAGAGCGGCAAACCCCTGTACGAAGCCTTCCTGGATTATGACATCCTGGGAGAACCCGTGGATGAGGAAGTCGTTCGAACCAAGACCGTGATTCCTGAACGGATGTCCCTGGATGAAGCCATCACCAAGATGGATCTGCTGGACCACAGCTTCTTCATCTACACGGATGATGAAACTGACAAGATTGCGGTGGTCTACCTGCGCAATGACGGTGGATACGGCCTGATTGAAACCGAATAGCCGGACAATTGTCCGCAACCCTGAATAATGAATAAAAACCGGCGGAGAGAGTTCTCCGCCGGTTTTCGGCTGTCTGCCGCTTTGAATGATCTTTCATTTCAGCTGCAGGTGATCAGGCCGGTTTCGTCCGCTGCATCCTGAAAGTCCTGCAGAGTATTCTGCCAGAATTCCTGCGGCAGAAGGGAATTATTGTCCGGTGTCAGTTCAATGACAATTTCGCATCCGGAATGTCCCGGAACGATTTCAATCAGTTCAGCCGGAATTTTCAGGTTCTCGACCAGATAGTCTTCCACTCCCGATTTGCCAAGAGAGACCGTGAGCTGATTGATGGGAAATCCGGAGAGCTCGCTGAGCATGTCATACTCCATACTGCCATTCAGCCGGACAGAGTTAATGGGTTCGTCCCAGTCTGATGCCATCAGGGTGGCGCTGAAGCCGCTCAGATACTCTCCAATATAGGGAATGTTTTTCAGACTGCAGGTGCAGACCATGATCCGCGGTGCTTTGGACGAATTTACAGAGGCACATCCTGTGAGTGTCAGGCACAGGATCAGAAGAGATGCTTTCAAAAACTTCATAAGGTTTCCTTTCTCTTGAAGGGAGAAAAGACCGGATTCACGAAATCCGGCCTTTTGATCTGGATGGGTGTATCAGCTGCAGGAGACCCCTGATGTCTGGTCTGCTTCTTCCTTGATCTCTTTGAGAGTTGGTGTGTTGTCATTCGTATCCGTCAGGTTTGGATTGGGAACTGTCACGCGAAGACCAAAGGTTTCGTCAGTATCAATGAACTGGAACTGGTCTTCGGAAATATATTCATTGCCGTCGAGTTCTTTCCTGATGGCTGCTTCCATCTCTTTTCTGAGCTTGCTGATCTCCTCATCGGTCAGTTCCGATCCCTTCTGCTCTTCAAGTAATTTGTAGGGGCAGCTGGCATCAACGGTGATGCTCGTTGGCGCTTTATCCCAGTCGGGACCTGCAAAAAGTACAGTTAATTTGCATCCTGACAGCTCAGCAGGCAAATCACACTCACAGATGAGAACGGAGTGTCTGTTTGTGCTGCTGCATCCACAAAGAGAGCCAAGAACTGCAGCTGAAGTCAGCAGGCAGAGCAATTTTGTCATGAATTTCGTCTTTCCTTTCGTTTACCGGCAGCCAGGTGAATCGGTATTCTTCCGATCAGGCTGACCATTCTTTTTTTCATCTTATAGTTAAAAAACGCTCTAAAAGAGCAGTGGTCGAAATTATCCGCTGACCATTCAGAATTCGATGGATCCCGGATGAGTCACAAAGTAAAGCAGGTTCCAGATAAAAGACGATGCTGATTCTGACAACAAAACCGGTGCATTCTGCTCTGCCTGGAGTACATGCCTGTCAGTATGTGCTTGTTCAATCTGGCAGCTGGAGCAATGCAGCAGAAAATGGCTCCAGTGAAAATGTCCATGAACAAAGTATTCTGTTTCTTTTTTCAGACGGTGTCCGGATCTTTGAAAGAGAAAGACCGGATCAACAAAACCAGATTTTTGATCCGGAGGAGTGGATCAGCTGCAGGTGTACTCAGGATGATTCTCTAATTCTTCCTTTAGTTCTTTGAGCGTCTGGATGTCTTTGCCAGCCTCCTTTTCAGCATCAGAATAGATACAGATTTGAATCGTCATTGAATCTCCTGAATCCGTAAACCGGATCTGCTCATCAGAAAAATCCTTGTTGTTGTTTAATTGCTTTTTGACCATTTAAACCAGTTGGTTTTTAAAATTCTGAACATCATCATCGGTGACTTCATGACCGATCATGGCCTTAAGATCGTCATAGGAGGCCTTGTAAATAATGGTTAAACTTGTAGCTGGCTTGTCCCAGTCGGTGCCTGCATAAATCAATTCCATTGTTGATCCGGCCGGTGCGGCAGGCAGATCACAGTCGCACTTGATCACACAATGGTTACTTACACTGCTGCATCCGCAAAGAAAGCTAAGAACTGCAGCAGAAGTTAGCAGGCAGAGCAACTTTTTCATGAATTTCTTCTTTCCTTTCGTTTACCGGCAGCCAGTTGAATCAGCGTACTGCTGTTCTGACTGTCCAATTTTTTTCATCTTATCGTTGGAAAGCAATATGAAAGTGCAGTGAGCGAAATTGCCTGCTATTCCTTCAGAATCCGGTTAGCCTGGAATGCAGCCGGAAACCAGAAAGAAAAGAAGGTTCCAGAGAGAAGACGCAGCAATTTCTCAAAAACAAAACCGGTGCATCTGGCCAGCCTGGATGACAGGTCTGTCAGAATGCACCGGTTTAATCGGAATGATGCAGAGAATCAGAAGAGGGATTCAACCGAAGCGGCCATGAATGTAGTCTTCCGTTTCCTTTTCAGAAGGGCTGGAAAACAGGATCCGGGTCTCGTCCATTTCAACAAGCCGTCCTTCCAGAAAGAAGGCGGTCTGATCCGAGATTCGGGCTGCCTGCTGCAGGTTATGGGTCACCATGATGATGGTGTAGTCCTTTTTGAGCTGCAGACAGAGCTCTTCAATTCTGACAGTGGAGACCGGATCCAGAGCACTGGTGGGTTCATCCATGAGCAGCACATCAGGTTCTACCGCAAGAGCTCTGGCAATGCAGAGCCGCTGCTGCTGACCGCCGGACAGGGACAGGGCGGACTTTTTCAGTTTGTCTTTGACTTCATCGTAGAGCGCTGCCTGTCTCAGGGAGCGGATGACGATTTCTTCCAGTCTCGCTCTGTTTCTGATTCCATGGGTTCTGGGACCATAAGCCACGTTATCGAAAATGCTCATGGGAAAAGGATTGGGCTTCTGAAAGACCATGCCAACTGTCCTGCGCAGAGCATTCACGTCGGCCCTGTGATAGAGATCGGTTTCTTCCAGAAAGAAATCTCCTGTCACACGACAGTCTTCAATGAGATCGTTCATACGGTTGAGACAGCGCAGAAAGGTGGACTTTCCGCAGCCGCTGGGACCAATGAGGGCTGTGATGGAATGAGCCGGGATTTCCATGGACACATCCTGGAGAGCCTGTGTTTTTCCATAATAGACACAGGCGTTTTTCACTTTGATTTTGGGGGTCATTTCTTCCATCCTTTCGTCATGGTTCTGGAAAGCAGCATCTGCAGCAGATTGAGCACGCAGACCACAATAAGCAGAACCAGAGCCACTGCTCCGGCTTCGCGAATGTAGAGGCCTTCATTGAGCAGTTTGAACAGATGAACACTGAGGGTCGCACCCGGATCCAGCAGACCAACCGCAATTCTGGCAATGGTTCCGGCAGTGTAGATCAGAGCAGCGGATTCACCTACAATCCGTCCTGCGGCAAGCAGAATCCCGGAGCAGATGCCGCCTGCTGCCTGAGGCAGAAGAACATGAACAATCGTATGCAGTCTTCCGGCTCCCAGGGCATAGCTGGCCTGGCGCATGGAAGAAGGAATCTGCACCAGAGCTTCCTGGGCTGTGCGGACAATAAAGGGAAGAACCATCATGGCCATGGTGAGCATGCCTGAAAGAATGGACAGCTGCAGATGAAGACTGCCCACAAAAAACAACATGCCAAACAGACCGAAAATAATGGAGGGAATACCGGCCAGGGTTTCCGCCATCAGAGAAGCCAGAGCCGTGAATTTCGATCCGGGTCTGGCATATTCCTGCAGATAGATGGCTGCTCCGACACCGCAGGGCACACTGATGAGCAGGCTGCCAAAGCAGATGGATAGGGTGTTGAAGATTGCTGGAAGCATGCTGAGGTTTTCAGTGGTGCTTTTCCAGGCAAACAGATCCCCGTTGAGAGCGGGAAGTCCCCGGATGAGGATAAAACCACACAGAACCAGCAGAATGCCTGCTGCCATTAAGGCACAAAGCAGAGCCAGATTTCTCAGAAGAAGGCTGGAAAAGCGTCTGGGCATGGCTTTGCTCAGATCTGTCTTTGCTTTTTCCTTCTTCGTCTGAGACAGGCTGGAAGAGGGAAGAGGAGTGGAAACCGGCTGATTCATACGGATCGCTCCTTTCGTTTCAGACAGGCCATGCCGCCATTGAGCAGAAGAACAAGAATGAAGAGCACCAGGGCCGTGGCAATCAGCGCCTGCCGGTGCAGGCCGGCGGCATAGGACATTTCCATGACGATGTTGCTGGTGAGGGTGCGCATGGGAGAAAGCAGTCCGTCCGGAAAAACTGGCGCATTGCCGGCCACCATGACAACAGCCATGGTTTCGCCAATGGCTCTGCCCAATCCCAGGACAACGGCAGACAGAATGCCGGAAAAGGCGGCGGGAACGCAGACAAAGAAGACGGTGTGATCGTGATCAGCTCCCATGGCCAGACTGGCTTCATACAGGGAAGGATCGACTTTCTCCAGTGCGTTTTCGCACAGGGATACGACGGTAGGCAGAATCATCATGGCCAGCACCAGAGAGGCACAGAGAATGCCTTTGCCGGCGGTGCCGGGAAATATGGACTGCAGCAGAGGAACCAGCACCACCAGGCCAAAGAAGCCAAAGACGATGCTGGGGATGCCGGCCAGCAGACTGATCACAAACCGGAAGGGAGCAGCCAGTCGTGGCGGACAGTAGTAAGCCAGAAAGACGGCACAGAAGAAGCCAAGGGGCACTCCCAGAAGCAGAGCCCCGGCAGCCAGTTCCAGGGTGCCGGTAATCATGGGCAGAATGCCAAAGAGATTCTGTTCAGGGGCCCACGTCGTTCCAGTCAGAAAGGACAGCAGACCTATCTTCTCTATAGCCGGTACGCCATTGACCGCAAGAAAAATCAGAATCAGAACCACCGCCGCAATACTCAGAGCAGCACACAGGGCAAACACCCCTTTCATGAAAGATTCTCTGGAAAGAGTCTTCACTGGGCACTCACCTCACTCCAGGACTGAATGGCACCGGTGTAGATATCCCTGACCTGTTCGCTGGTCAGGACATCGATTGGGTTGTCAGGATGAACGATGACGGCAATGCCATCCAGGGCAATGCGGACTCCTTTCAGGCCTTTCTGCAGTTCTTCGTCCTTAAGCTCTCTGGAGCTCATGCCCAGATCATAGGTGCCGTCCGCAGTCAGACTGGCTCCCGTGGAAGAATCCGTCTGCAGCACATCGATCCGGGCATCGGGATTCAGGGCAGAATAGGATTCAGCCAGCTTTTCCATCACAGGGGTAACAGATGAAGAGCCACCGACGGTGATGGATCCGGCCGTTCCAGCCGGGGTATAGGTGCTGTCTGTATCCAGGGGAACATAACCGGCTTCTTCGATGATCTTCTGACCATCCTGAGAAAGAATGTAGCTTTCAAAATCACTGGCCAGCGGATCCGGATCTTCCTTTCGTTCGACCAGAAGGAAAGGTCTGGAAATGGTATAGCTGCCATCTTTGACATTCTGAGCAGAAGGCAGAACACCATCGATGGCTACGGCTTTCTGTTCATTGCTGAGAGAACCAAGGGAGATGTAACCGATGGCCGATGGGTTGCCATCCACCGTAGTCATCATGACTGCCGTAGAGTTGGTCACCTCTCCATCAGAGCGGGTGAGATCCTGACCGTCCTGTTCAATACCAAAGAGTTCGGTGAAGGCGGACCGGGTTCCGCTGCCCTGTTCACGGGAGATGACAGAAATGCCCTCCTGGCTGGCTGGAGAGGAGCTGCAGGCAGCCAGAAACAGGGTGAAACCTGTCAGAAGGAACTGTTTTTTCATGGATTCTTTTTTCATGGATTTACCTCGTTTTCATGGGCTCATTTTAGAAAGCGAGTGTAAAATCGAATGTCACCGAACTGAAAAAAGTTTGTAAAGTTCATCCGGTTCGCAACACCTTTCATCGGGAATCCGAAAGGTTCATTTTTTAAAGAACCGAACGCCCAAGCTCTTTCGGGACAGATTTTTAGCGACGAAAAAAGGCTGAACGGAAGGAATCTTCCGGTTCAGCCGGTTCTTTCAGCAAGTGGTGAAATAGATGAATAGTTTTTGCAGTTTTTCAGTCACAGACAATTTCGGAGTTCTGTTGGAGCTGTTCCTTGAACTCTCGCAGAGTCTTGGCATTGCTGACAATCGGTTTCTCCAGTTCGTGCTGGTCCGGGGAAAGGAACAATGTGAAGGTTAACGATCCATCCTCTTTTCGCGTAATTCTGGCCTGTTCAGGTCTGTCCAGATGAATGTTGGATTCCTCCAGAATAGAATGAATCAGCGTTTCATCGAAAAGATTCAGATTGATATTATGCGGAGCTCTCCACGTCGTTGCCCAGATCACAGAAGTCACCGGGCGATCCATAGAGGGAGCGTAGGCAGTAATCTCATCAAGAAAATGGTCATCCAGTTGACAGTAAATTTTTTCCATTCTGACTACACTGCTGCAGCCAGAGAGAGGAATGAGAAACAGGGTTGCAAGGAAAGCAAGAATAAGTCTGATATTCTTCATGGGTCTTCAAATCCTTTCTGTTCCGTCTGGCAAAACGGAATTCTGGTTCAGGCAGATAGTTCATTTCAGCTGCAGGTCGCTGCTGATTCGTTTTCCAGACTTTCGATAAATTCGCGCATGGTGGATCCGTGTTCGACTATTGGATATTCCAGCTCATGCTGGTCAGGAGCCAGATAGACGGTAATGGTGACCTTTCCGTTCTTTCTGCGGACCTGAATGTTGTTCCGGTCATCCAGGGCCGCACCACCCATGTATGTGGTCAGAAAATCGTCCGCCAGCATCCTGTCAGAATATTCGGGATGCTCCAGATCCGCTTCATTCAAGGTGAAGACGTGGACGATGGAGGTCAGAGGCTCATCCATGCCAGGACCGATCAGAATCACCCGAACTTCTGACCCCGCATAGACAGGATAGTGGCAGGTGGTGTTTTCATAGCGTGTCACGCTGGCACATCCCGAAAAAGTGAGAGTCATGGCAGCCAGCAGGGGAATGACGAGTTTATTTTT
>Cam_p2__coassemble_1022_pt1 | contig 34168 bp, 37 predicted proteins | sample Cam_p2__metabat2_low_PE_020 | metagenome-assembled genome bin Cam_p2 | reverse complement strand
GAACACGACCTTGCCATGGTTGATACGGGGGTTCGATTCCCCTCATCTGCTCCATTCTTATAAGGTCCAATGGCGCAATTGGTTAGCGTACCTCCCTGTCACGGAGGGGGTTGCGGGTTCGAGTCCCGTTTGGACCGCCATTTATGCAGATGTAGTTCAATGGTAGAACACGACCTTGCCATGGTTGATACGGGGGTTCGATTCCCCTCATCTGCTCCATCTAGTTGAAGAAAGAGCCCGCAAGGGTTCTTTTTTGTTATACCCATTATACAGGGAGACCGGATCCAGCACTGGTCTCCCTGTTTTTCGTTTTCTGCTGTCGTACCCCATTGTTCCGGATCTGTCCGGACAAAAAGAAAAGAGGCATCCGTGGACACCTCTTTTTTTGCAGCAGGTTCTATTCGGCTTCTGAAGCCTGTGCTGCCTGATTGACGATATTACGCAGGATTTCCTGCAGCTGCTCTTTTTCTTCGCCGGTCATATCCCGTTCATGGGCATTGTGCCCTTTCACAGTTCCCACATTGCCGGCAGTGGCTTTTCCATTTTCTACAGCAACCACCAGAGGAACATACAGAGTCAGTTCCCCTTCATCGTTTTCAGACATGTAGTCTTTCAGCCAGGGAATGATCTGTTCCTTCTGTTCATCGGTATACAGCCGTTCTTTGTCGTCATCTCTGGTGCGGACATACAGAACTTCCTGTCCGGCATCTTCTGCTTCCTGTTCAAGGACAGGCACGACTTCCTTACACCAGGGAAAGTCAGGAAAGCCAAAATACAGCAGGCCGCTTTTTCCATCCTGGAAAAGAGCAACAGCATCATCAAAGCTGATTTCCGTAAACTGATCCAGAGGATCCGTATCACCAGAAGGTCTGGGTTCCGGTTCGCAGGCTGTGCCATCTGTAGGACAGCCCCAGTCATCTCCCGAATTCTGCTCAGGAGTGCTGGAACAGCCTGTGATCAGCAGAGAGAAGACCAGACAGAACAGACCGATCCATTTTCCTTTTTTCCTGTTCATCAGCCTCTCATTTTTCCTTTCACTTTCTCATAGGCAATCTTGGAAGGCTTGTACAGCAGAGTGTTTACCGGCAGGTCAAACTCACCGATAAACTCATTGATGGTCGGAGCAAAGTTATCCTTGAACTTGGTCAGGCCATCATCCAGAGTGCCTTCTACACCGCCCATATTAGCCAGTCTGCAGCCTCTGTCGAAGGCCCAGCGGAAGTTTTCCACATATTCCTTGTACTGAGGCATGAACTGCTTGAAGCGCTCATCCATGCCCGCATACAGCATTTCACATACGTCTCCATACTGAATGCTGAGGATGCCGGCGATGGCTACTTCCCCTTCGGGCATGCCATCGGCAATCATCTGTTCATATTCTTTCAGAGACTTGGTGGTAGAGTTCAGCTGGTCATTCAGTCTGGTTCTCTTCTTCTTGGCGTTTTCCGGTGTTTCAGCCAGTTCCTTTTCCAGATCGGAGATTTTGTTCTTGGCTTCATCGTGCAGCTGTCTCAGATTGCATTTGGCCAGGAAGATCACCGCATCATCGCCATAGACATCCAGCAGATGAGTGAAGTATTCCTGGTTGCGCAGGGCAACACCCTTTCGTGCTTCTGTAAGCTCCACCAGTCTGGAGAATTCATCCAGCAGTTCCTTGCCGCCATGGATGATTTCTACATGTCTTTTATCAGCATCCTTGATCAGACGTCTGGTGTGCTTGGGCATGGAAGCATCCAGATCGTCTGTCTTGTAGACAACGGACTGGAAACGGGGCTGAATGCTTTCCTCAATCATCGTCGTGTAACCCTGATGAATGGTGCCTGCCTTGCGGAAGTTTTCCAGATAGAGCTCCGTATCGGGATAGCGGTTGTCATTCTTCTCGCTGGAAATGTAGTCATTGATGTGAATAGCCGGATCCATCTTTACAAAGAGAATGTGATGTTTGGCTGCTTCCTTCTTCAGATTCTCCATATAGAAGGAAAGCAGTTCACCATTTTTGTAGTCCATGATGGGGCCTCTGGGCAGATAGCCCATGGCAAAGCCCATGGGGAGCTTCTTGATCAGCAGCAGGCCGGCTGCCACGATCTCTCCCTTTTCGTCTTCTACAGCGGTGTAGAGATGATCCCAGTTGGATTTGACTCTGGCCCAGTTGTAGGACTGCAGAAGGTTATTATAAGGATGGTTCTTCACGAACCCGTCAAACCGGTCCTGATCCAGACCGGTGATAAATCTGTATTTACTCATTGATATCCTTTCCTGACCTGAATGTGTCACAGGTTACCATCTTCAGTGTACCGCATGTTCCTCTCTCACACCCCCTGCCCGGGCAGGAAGCTGAGGGAGTGATGGGTTTTCACTGATTCGAACAGGGCTTTCAGGAAGAAGGCGCAGCGCCCTTCCCTGCTCTGTGGTCAACGTGTCAGAGTATACCAAAAATCAATGAACGTTGTCGGGCAGCCGGGGGATACAGTGGATTTGCTGCAGGAGGATATCAATCTGTTCCGCCCGATCCGACCTATCCTGAAGGAAAAGTCTCCTGACGGCAGCAATCCAATCAGCATTATTCTTCCCAAAGGCAGTCAAAAAACATCCGGAAAAATTTCTTTAGAAAATTTGAGGCAAATGTTTGACATGCCCTGCTCTATCAGGTAATATAACAAAGCATTCTGAGATGGCGGTTGTGGTGAAGTGGTTAACACAGCGGATTGTGGCTCCGTCATGCGCGCGTTCGACTCGCGTCAGCCGCCCCAGATCTGGTGATGATAGAAGAGTGGACACACCTGGTCTCATTTCGAACCCAGAAGTTAAGCACTCTCTCGGCGACGATAGCCGTAAGGCAAAAATAGCATGTTGCCAGTTAGAAAGAGATCCATTTGGATCTCTTTTTTTTGCGTTTTTCCTTCCTGCTCCCTTTTCCTTTTCTGCGTCTTTGCTTTTTCCCCTGAAAAGAAAAAACGGTTTTTCAACCGTTCATAGCCAGCAGTTTCTTCTCCAGCTCGATTAACCGTTCCTTGGAAATTCCTGTGCAGGAAAATCCGCCCAGCTTTCCACTGGAACCAACAACACGATGACAGGGGGTGTAAAGCAGCAGTGGATTGGCACCACAGGCTGCTCCTACCGCTCTGACTGCGCCAGGACGTCCGAGGCTTTCAGCAATCTCCAGATAGGTTCTTGTTTCGCCTCTGGGAATGGTTCTCAGAGCGGCCCATACTTGCTTCTGGAACTCCGTTCCTTCTTCGTGAACGGGAAAGGAAATCCTGGTGTTTCTTCCTTCCAGAAAGTCCCTGATCCACAACATGACCTCTTCGAGAATGACTCTGTCCTCCTCGGAAGTTATCCGTGTGGAACAGTTCTTTCGTTCTTCTTCAGAGATCAGAGTGATGCCGCTGATCCGGCCGGCACTGGCGTGTACATAGGCCAGAACATCTCTGGCATTTTCAGGACTCAGAACGGAATGAATGGGAATCCGCCGCAGAAGACAGCTGGTTGCTTGTGATGTCTGCATTTTGCAACCTTTCCTTCTTTGTTCATCCATCAGCACCGGTCTCCATCGTTCTTCTGGCAGTATGCCAGTATTTCGCTGTATTCCGGTCTCTGATTTTTACCATCTTACGGTTTTTCCCTGTAAAAAGAAAGACAGCTCTGAACAGTTTTCCAATTCCTGTTTTTCTGCGATAGAAACCACTTCCACGCATCACAATGACCATGCATCCGCAGGAAGATCCGTTCTTTTGCGCTACAATACCACCATGAAATCAAAAGGAAAAAACACCGCCAGAACCACCGGTTCTGCCCTGCCCAGAGGCTTTATGCAGATCGGGGCCATGACCTGGCATGACTCTCCTGTGGAGCTCTGGCTGAACCGAAAGACCGGAGAACTGGCCTTCGTCATGAATGGCGCTCTGGTGGAAGATGAAAAGACAAACGATGCTCTGCAGGCGCACCTGCAGAAAGTGAACAGACCGGAAGACTGATCCTCCGGCCTGTTTTCGTTTTGTCATGATCACAATCAACAAAGGGCTGCCCCTCCGGCAAGGAAGGACAGCCCTGTTTTGTCTTTGTCAGATTCGTTATCTGATGTCTGTTCCGGAAACGTGAAGACGGTTGATGGCCTTCTGCAGAGCCAGTTCAGCTCTCTTCAGGTTGGTCTGATCGTCTTTCTTTTCCAGACGGGTTTTCGCACGCTGATAGGCGGCTCTGGCCCGTTCGATATCGATTTCACCGCGTCTTTGTCAGATTCGTTATCTGATGTCTGTTCCGGAAACGTGAAGACGGTTGATGGCCTTCTGCAGAGCCAGTTCAGCTCTCTTCAGGTTGGTCTGATCGTCTTTCTTTTCCAGACGGGTTTTCGCACGCTGATAGGCGGCTCTGGCCCGTTCGATATCGATTTCACCGCTGCCTTCGATGGCGTCTGTCAGCAGCTGAGCGCTCGTATCGCCGTCATAGTGCAGAAACCCTCCCGAAATGGCGAAGTCATCTTTTTCGCCCTGTTCGTTTTCCAGAACCAGACGGCAGGGGACAAGAGCCATAACCACGGGCATGTGGTGAGGCAGCAGCGTAAACTGGCCTTCCACACTGGTGGCATGAATGCTTTTGACTTCCTGCTTTCTGTAGGTTCCCTGGGGGGTTACGATGCGCAGTTCAATCATGATGCCTCTTCTTCCATCTTCTTAGCCTTCTCAACGGCTTCTTCAATGGAGCCTACGAACATGAAGGCCTGTTCAGGAAGATCATCGTAGTCACCGGAAAGCAGTTTTTCGAAGGAGTCAATGGTGGTTTCCAGAGGGACATATTCACCGGGGAAGCCGGTGAAGACTTCGGAAACGTGGAAGGGCTGAGACAGGAAGTTACGCACGCGGCGGGCGCGGTTAACGGTCTTCTTGTCTTCTTCGGACAGTTCGTCCATACCCAGAATGGCGATGATATCCTGCAGTTCGTTGTATTTCTGCAGAATTTCCTGGACGCCGCGGGCAACACGGTAGTGTCTTTCACCGACTACCTGAGGATCCAGCATACGGGAAGAAGATTCCAGGGGGTCTACGGCAGGGTAGATACCCAGAGAGGAAATCTTTCTGTCCAGTACGGTTCTGGCATCCAGATGGGAGAAGGTGGTGGCAGGAGCCGGGTCAGTCAGGTCATCGGCAGGCACGTAAACGGCCTGGATGGAAGTGATGGATCCGTCCTTGGTGGAAGTGATGCGCTCCTGCAGCTGGCCCATTTCCGTAGCCAGGGTAGGCTGGTAGCCTACGGCAGAAGGAACACGGCCCAGCAGAGCGGATACTTCAGATCCGGCCTGAGTGAAACGGAAGATGTTGTCGATGAAGAGCAGCACATCCTGGTGTTCCTTGTCACGGAAGTATTCAGCCATGGTCAGACCGGTCAGGCCTACACGCATTCTGGCTCCGGGAGACTCGTTCATCTGTCCATAAACCAGAACGGTTTTGTCCAGAACGCCGGACTCCTTCATTTCATGGTACATGTCATTGCCTTCACGGGTGCGTTCTCCAACGCCTACAACGACGGATTTACCGCCATGCTCGCTGGCAATGTTGTGAATCAGTTCCTGGATCAGTACGGTCTTGCCGACACCGGCACCACCGAATAGACCGATCTTACCACCTTTGGCATAGGGAATCAGCAGGTCGATAACCTTGATGCCGGTTTCCAGAATTTCGCTGGAGGTGGACTGTTCGTCGAATTTCGGGGCCTCGCGGTGAATGGGATCCAGTTCAGTCATGTGAACTTCGCCCAGACCGTCAATGGGTTCTCCCAGCACGTTGAACATGCGGCCCAGAATGCCGTCTCCTACAGGAGCCTGGATAGGCTTGCCTGTGTTAATGGCATCCATGCCTCTGACAAGTCCGTCGGTGCTGCCCATGGCGATGCAGCGGACCAGATCCGATCCGATGCCCTGAGCCACTTCGACTGTCAGGGTCTTGTCATCCTTCATGGGGATACGAATCGCAGTCAGAAGGTCCGGCAGATGTCCGTCGGGGAATTTGACGTCTACGACAGGGCCGACGACACTGGCTACTTTTCCAATGTTTTCATTTGCCATCAGATCATATCCTTTCTACGCCAGGGCGTTGGCGCCGCTGACAATTTCAGTAATTTCCTGGGTAATGGCAGACTGTCTTACCCGGTTGTATTCCAGATTCAGCTGATCCATGAGCTCATCCGCATTGTCTGTTGCTGTTTCCATGGCCATTCGTCTGCTGGCCTGTTCACTGGTCTTGCTTTCCAGGTAACGGGAGTACAGCTGAGATTTGGCTGCCATGGGAAGAATGGTGTCCAGCATGACATCGCGGCTGGGTTCAAAGATGGTGGAAGCAGAAACATTGGTCGTTTCTACCTTGAGTTTTTCTGGAGGAATGAGGCTTTCCAGAGTGGGTTCAAAGGTCAGGGTGTTGACGTATTTGGTATACAGCACCTTGATGGAGCCCACTTTGCCATCCCGGTAGAGATGGATTGCCTGATTCATGGCCGAAGCCAGACGGTCATAGGCGTCATCATCATTGAGATCAATCAGCGTGTTTTCTACGGAAAGATCTCTGGCACGGGCCCAGGATGCGCCCCGGCTGCCGATGATGCACACCATATCACTGTCCTTGATATCGTGCAGAGCTTCGCGGTACATGTTGGCGTTATAGCCGCCGCAGAGGCCCATGTCACTGGTAATGATGAACATATAGGAAGGCATATCCTCATTGGGCTTTCTCATGGGGTCGGTGGGCGCAGAGCGCTCCAGCACCATGGCCAGCAGTTCCATCAGAGACTGTGCGTATTCCCTGTTTCTGTCCATCATGTTTCTGGCTTTGTTCAGTTTGGAGGAAGCCACCAGCTGCATGGCATTGGTGATCTTCCTGGTGGAATCCACGGAATCAATGCGGCTTCGAATGGCCTGCTTGCTCTGAGCCATTTTACAGACCCGCTTTCACCAGATAATCTCTGGTGAAAACATCCAGAGCTTCGCGGATGGAAGAGATCAGTTCAGGACTCATCTCTTTCTTTTCATTGATTTCGTTGAGGATTTCGGGATGATTGGCTTCCATCCAGGAAATCATTTCCCGTTCGTAATCCTGCACTTTTTCCGTGGGAATGTTTTTCAGATATTTGTACTTGCCGGTGAACAGGGACAGCACTTCCTCTGCCAGAGGCATGGGGTCGTACTGCTTCTGAATCAGAAGCTGGGTCAGTCTGTCACCGTGGTTCAGAATTTCGGCTGTAGCAGCATCCAGGTCGGAACCGAACTTGGAGAAGGCCTTCATTTCCTGGAACTGGGCCAGCTCCAGTTTCAGAGAACCGGAAACCTGCTTCATAGCCTTGGTCTGAGCGGAAGATCCAACACGGGATACGGACAGACCGGAGTCAACGGCAGGTCTTTCACCGGCGTTGAACATGTCGGTCTTCAGGAAGATCTGACCGTCCGTGATGGAAATAACGTTGGTTGGAATGTAGGCGGAAATGTCGCCTGCCTGGGTTTCGATAATGGGCAGAGCGGTCAGAGATCCGCCGCCGTTTTCTTCATTGAGCTTGGCTGCTCTTTCCAGCAGTCTGGAATGCAGATAGAAGACGTCACCGGGATAGGCTTCACGTCCTGGTGGTCTGCGAAGCAGCAGGGCCATGGCACGGTAGGCTACGGCATGCTTGCTCAGGTCGTCGTAGACGATCAGGACATCCTTGCCCTGTTCCATCCACTCTTCACCCATGGCACATCCGGCATAGGGTGCGATGTACTGCAGAGGGGCAGCATCGGAAGCGGTGGAAACAACAACAGTGGTGTAGTCCATGGCGCCGAACTGTTTGAGCTTTTCAACAATCTGGGCCACGGTGGAGGCCTTCTGGCCGATGGCTACGTAAATGCACAACACATTCTGATCTTTCTGATTCAGAATGGTGTCGATGGCAATGGCTGTCTTGCCGGTCTGACGGTCGCCGATGATCAGCTCACGCTGTCCGCGGCCGATGGGGATCATGGAGTCAATGATCTTCAGGCCTGTCTGCAGAGGCTGGTGCACGCTCTTACGGGTCATGACACCGGGAGCCACGCGTTCTACAGGTCTTTCCTTGTCTGTATCGATGGGGCCCTTGCCGTCAATGGGCTGGCCCAAAGCGTTGACTACGCGTCCGATCAGAGCATCTCCTACGGGAACCTCGACAATTTTGCCGGTTCTCCTTACAGGATCGCCTTCCTTGATGTCAGGGTTGTCTCCCATCAGCACGACACCAACCTGGTTTTCTTCCAGGTTCATGACCATGCCGTACACATCATGAGGAAACAGGAGCAGTTCAGACATCATGGCGTTTTTCAGGCCGTAGACATTGGCAATGCCGTCACCGACACTCAGCACGGTGCCGCTTTCGTTCATCTCCAGATCCTGTTTGACATTTTTGATCTGTGCTTTGATCAGTTTGGAAATTTCAGAGGGATTCATACTCATTTGCATCACCTGATTTCTACTCTCTGTGCAGCTGTTCCTTCATGGTCTCCAGCTGTCCTTTGACAGACAGATCCTGCAGATAGTCAGGAGTCTGGATGATCATGCCGCCCATCAGGGAGGGGTCGGTTTCAAGGGTGAGTCGAACGGGAGCTTTCAGCTGCTGCTCCAGTTTGGTCTTCAGCTTTGTGGTCTGTTCATCATCCAGCGCAATGGCACTGGTGACGGTCACGGGGACAATGCCCAGTTTCCGTTCATAAAGCTGTGTATAACTCTTTGCGATGGCAGGAAGCTCGCCGGCAGCGTCGTAGTCGACAGCCACCATGAGCATGTCCAGCAGGGTGTCATCCACCTGGCCGGTAAACAGCTCTCTGAGCCACTGCTTTTTCAGATCCCGGTTGACGCCGGGAGATTCCAGGGCAAGAAGATAATCGGCATCGCTGGAAACCGCCTTGGCGATTTCATTCAGCTGGTTCTGCCAGTCCTTTTCCTTTCCCTGTTCGGAGGCGAGGTCAAGAATGGCCATGGCGAAGGGGAGTCCCATTTCACTCATGACTGTCTTCTCCTGCGTCCTCCAGATACTGATCGATCAGTTTTTTCTGCTTTTCGGTGTCCAGCTCTTCCTGAAGAATCTGGGAAGCGGCTGCCATGGCCACATCCGTGATGGCGTCTTTCATTTCCCTGTACGCCCTTCGCTTCTCCAGATCAATTTCTTCCTTGGCGCTGGCTTCAATATGGGCTGCCTGTTTGCGTGCCGATGCCAGAATCTGGTCTTTCTCCAGCTGAGCCTGGTCTCTCGCGCTGTCCAGCATGGCCGCAGCTTCTGCTCCGGCACCCTTCATTTTGTCTGCGTACTGATCCTTGATCTCTTCTGCTTCCTGTTTCAGCTTTTCGCTGTTGTCAATGTTCTCCTGAATCAGATCCTGTCTTTTCTTGACGAAAGCCAGAATCTTATCCCAGAAGAAGTGCTTGGCAAAGGTGACGATGATCAGAGTGGAGATGCACACCAGCAGGACATCCTGCCATGAGATCCGCAGATAGTTTTGGATATTCAGATCCATTGATACGATCCTGCTTTTTAGCCTTTCATGAAGATCAGCAGCAGCGCGATAACCAGAGCGTAAATACCAGTGGTTTCGGCCAGGGCGATACCCAGAATCATGATGGACTGGATCTTACCGGAAGCATCCGGGTTGCGGCCGACGGCTTCGGCACCTTTAGAAGCGGCGATACCCTGACCAATACCAGGGCCAAGGCCGGCGATCATGGCGATACCGGCACCCAGAACGGCCATACCGCGGACAAATTCTTCGTTAAACATAGTTCAGTATTCCTTTCTGTTCGGTTAGTCTTCCGAACGGCTTACCTGCTGCCCCAGGAAGTAGGTTCCGATGGTGAAGAAAATATAGGTCTGAATAATACCGGAGAATACATCCAGATAGGCGTGGATGAAGGGGGTCAGAGTCAGACCAAGATATCCCCACGGGGCAGTGCTCTTGATAACTGTGTACATCAGCATGGAGATGATGACACCTGCCAGAATGTTTCCGAAAAGACGCATGGTCAGGGAAAGAGGCAGGGCCAGATCGCCGATGATGTTGAGCGGAGTCAGGAACCAGATGGGTTCTGTCAGTTCCTTCAGCCTGCTCTTAAGGCCGGCCTTGCGGACAGCCTGGTACTGGATCATGAAGAAAAACATCAATGCCAGTGTTGCGTTGAAAGAGATGTTGCTCGTGGGGTTCTGGAATCCGGTGAGTCCCACCAGATTGGATACGAGCATCATCATCATCAGAGTTCCGAAAATGGGAACGTAGTGCAGAGTTGTCTCTTTCAGGTTGCCCTGCACAACAAACAGAATCAGGTTGTAGACTTCTTCACTGAAATACAAAATCCCTTTGGGGGCCTTGGCCGGGTCTGCTTTCTCGATTTTCTTCCCTGCAAAGTAGAAGAAGATCATGAACAGCACACAAAGAACCAGCCAGACGAGAATGGACTGCTGAATTTCCAGCTTGAACGAACCGATCTGGATGACAATTTCGCTGATTAGTTGATCCATTAGCTCTCCTTTCTCAATGAATAAGAATAAAACAGCAGGGACAGATGAGTGCAGACAAAACCGGCCAGGAATCCCAGAAGGGATCCGCCGGCCAGATGGGTCAGAACCATCAGTGCCCCATAAAGGAGGTAGCGAACCAGATAGCTGGCAAATGCCCGCCCTCTGACCTGTCCGCCGGGGGCTGTGCTCAGAGCTCCGGTAAACCGGATGATCAGAAACAGTCCCAGCAGGCCGGCAAATCCCCCGGCTGCAATGCTCAGAGCAATAGCCAGACCCTCCGCAGGGAAGATCAGCCAGCAGACAAGGGCTGCCACAGCGCACAGAATCACGCTGTAACGGGTCGTTCTGGTCAGTATGGTTTTACCGGTTTCACTCATGACTTCTTTTTCCTGTACAGGAGCAGAACAAAGCTGCCGATGATGGCATAGAGCACCAGAACGATGAGCCAGAACGGGGACATGTTCGTCCAGGAATCAATGAGATATCCCAGCCAGATGCACACCAGCAGGTTGATCAGAAGAAAACCGGCAAACTTGGCAGGCTGCATTACTTCGTACCGAAAATTCGATCGCCAGCGTCTCCCAGACCTGGAACGATATAGCCTTTTTCATTGAGATGGTCATCCAGGGCAGCCAGATAAATGTCTACATCCGGATGATGCTTCTGTACGTTGTCAATGCCCTGCTGGGCACCAACCAGGCACACCAGCTTGATGTTCTTGGCGCCCTGATTTTTAACCATGTCCAGAGCAGCCACGGCACTTCCGCCGGTAGCGAGCATGGGGTCTACCACGATCGTGACAGCATCGTCCATGTTCTTGGGGTACTTTTCAAAATACGCATGGGGTTCCAGAGTTTCTTCATCCCTGAACAGACCGACATGAGCCACTTTGGCGGTAGGAATCAACTGCATGATTCCCTGCACCATGCCAAGGCCTGCCCTCAGAATGGGGACAACCACAACGTCCTTGGCCAGTTTCTCCGTCGTCATCTGGCACATGGGAGTCTCGATGACTACGGGTTCCGTAGGCAGATCCCGGGTCATTTCATAGACCATCAGACCACCGATTTCATCCAGGTTTTCCCGGAATTCCTTAGTGGAAGTGTTCTTGTCTCTCATGATGGAAAGCTTGTGCTTGATGAGAGGATGATCAAACACTGTCAGCATAATAATCACCAACCTTCTAATTCATGAGAATTATACCGGACTTTCAGCCTTGATAAAGGTGTGATGCCAGAGACCTTTTACGGAAAGCGTCATTCATCGGGTTTTGTCGGGTTGCCTGCGGGCTAAAAGCGTTTAAAAAGTATGTATCGAATTAAATTGAAAATTTTTTCGGAATGTAAGGACTTTACGAAAAATTTTCATTAGAATAAAAGCGTCAAAGAAACCCGGTTCACCTCCGGTGCCGAATCCCGTTGCGGCAGTTTCTTTGCCCAGGTTCGCCTGTAAAATTCCTAAAAAGCATGCTTTTTCCCGGGTACACTCATCTCCTTCTGGTGCCCGGTTTTTTCTTTGCCCGAAAGACCGGATTTGCTGTCTTTTTCCCCTGGCTTCTCCCTTTCCGGATCTGTTTTCCAACGAAAAAAGTGAAGCCGGAGAACCTTCTTCCAGCTTCACTTTCGCTTTCATTCTGATTGATTTCGACGGCAGACCGTCTCCTTTCTTCCCTTTCAGGAAGCGGAGGCAGGTACTGCAGAAACGGCAGTTCTGGCAGAAGACCGTGGTGCAATGGTCTGCTGCTCCTGCAGCTTCTGTTCTTTCTTTTCAAAGCCGCAGACTAACAGCGGTTCATTCTGACTGGCCGCATCGATCTGGAAGCGGGAAGGATCCAGGTCGTTTTCCTCCATGATGTCATGCAGGGTGTCCAGAGCCAGCTCGGGGGTGTTGGCTTCTTCGGAAAGATGAGCCAGGACGATGCGTCTTGTTTTCTCACCGACCAGACGGCACAGCAGTCTGGAGGCGTATTCGTTGTCCAGATGGCCCTGGGCAGACAGAATGCGCTGCTTGAGCACCCGGGGTCTTCTGGTCTGTTCCAGCATCATGGGATCATGGTTGCTTTCCATGATGTAGTAGTCTGCATCCACCAGCAGGGGTTCGGCATCCTGCCGGACAAAGCCGGTGTCGGTGATGTAGACCAGCTTCTGACCATCTGCCAGAACGATGAAGCCCAGGGTCTTGCCCGAGTCATGGGAGAGGGCAATGGTCTGCACCGTGATGTCCTGGAAGGTATAGGTCTTCCAGGGCTGGATTTCATAATGAACAAAGGCCGGTGCGTTGACCGGGCACTTGCCGGGATCCAGAGGACACCAGGAATAGACCGGCTTGCCCAGCAGGGCCCTGAGCTGTTTGACATGGTCGGAATGAGAATGGGTGACCAGCACGGCATCGATGTCATCGATGGTGCAGCCAAACCGGGCCAGGGATTCCACCAGATAGCGTTTGGTGGACATGCCGGCATCAATGAGCAGGGTCATGCCTGCAGTGCGGATCAGGGTGCTGTTGCCCTTGGATCCCGAACACAGTACGGCGATTTCCATCAGGCGGCACCTCCTGCCGGCGTGTAGTTCTGGAAGCGGGAGAAGGCTTTTTCAAACACCAGGGAGATCTTGCCGATAGCCCCGTTTCGATGCTTGGCCAGGGAGAGGTCGACCACTTCCACATCACTGTTTTCCTTCTGCTTTTCCTTGTCGTAGTAGGCTTCGCGGTACAGGAACATAACGATGTCGGCGTCCTGTTCGATGGATCCCGATTCACGCAGGTCGGACAGCTGGGGTTCATGGTCCGTACGCTCTTCCACCTTTCGGGACAGCTGGGAGAGGGCGATGACCGGACATTCCATTTCCTTAGCCAGGATTTTCAGATTTCGGGAAATTTCACTGACTTCCTGCTGACGGGAGTCGCTGCGTCCGCTGCCGGAAATCAGCTGCAGGTAGTCGATGACCACCAGGGACAGGCTGCCGTGCTCCGATTTCAGCTTGCGGCATTTGGAGAAAATCTGAGACACCCGGATGGTGCTGGTGTCGTCAATATAGATGGGACGCTCGGAAAGCAGCGATCCGGATTCGTACAGGCGGTTCATGTCTTCCCCGCTGAGGTAGCCGTTACGCAGCTTGTCGGCGTTGACGCTGCTTTCGCAGCTGAGCAGTCGCTTCATCAGAGAGTCCGAGGGCATTTCCAGAGAGAAGATGGCCACGGCCCCTTCGTTTCGTCTGGCCACCTGGGTAGCCAGGTTCAGAGCAAAGGCGGATTTTCCCATGGCGGGACGGGCCGCCAGAATGATCAGGTCTCCGGACTGCAGGCCGTTGGTCATGCCGTCCAGATCTGTAAAGCCTGTTTTCATACCGGTGACGCCCTGGTTTTCCCGTAAAAAGCGCAGTTCTTCCAGCACCCGGTCGACGATTTCCCGGGAGCTTTCAAACTCGCTGCCCCGGCGCACCCGGGTAATGTCCATGATCTGCTTTTCCGCATGATCGAGAATTTCATCCAGGCTCTCACTGCTGGTGCCAGCTTCTTCTTCAATGGCCGAAGCCACTTCGATGAGCCGCCGCAGCTGGGCCTTGTCCTGAATGATCTGTATGTAGGATTTGACCGTTTCTGACGAGAAGGCCCCGTCCTGCAGCATGATGACATAATCTGCTCCGCCAGCCTGATCCAGTTCATCCGTATCCACAAGACGCTGAATGACGGTCTCTACCGTCAGCGGATGGCCGCTGTGGGAAAGATCCGTCATTGCGCGGTAAATAATCAGGTGTGCGGGGTGGAAAAAATCCTCTGCCTGCAGCGCCAGTTCCTGGCAGTACCCCCAGACTTTGGGGTACACCATGATGGAGCCCAGGACAGCTGCCTCATGCCCGGTCGCTTTTGGCAGTTCCCGCGGCATTCTAGCCTCTCTTTCCTGTCACGTGAACGTCGAACGTTCCGATGACCTGACCCTTATACAGGTCAGCCTTGACTTTGGTGGTGCCAAGAGAATCCACGGGAGTATCCAGCAGAATCTTGCGGCGGTCCACCGTGATGCCCTTGTCAGCCAGAGCAGCAGCAATCTGCTTGGTGGAAATCTGGCCGAAGGTGTTGCTTCCATCTTTGGAGGTATTCAGGGTAAATTCCAGCACCAGGGACTTCATGGCTTCGGCTGTTTCTTCCGCTGCCTTTTTCAGAGCAGCCTGTTCAGCTGCTTCATCTGCCTGGCGGTGTTTCAGGTCGTTGGCACTGGCCTTGTTGTAGGCGACAGCCAGACCGTTCTTGATCAGGAAGTTGCGGCCGTATCCGTCTGCCACTTCCTTGACTTCGTCTTTCTTTCCGACTTTTCTCACATCTTCTAAAAGGATGACTTTCATAACTTACTCCTCCTGTTTCAAAATCTCTTTCAATGCCGTTTCGGCTTCTTCCACATCCAGATCCGTGAACTCGGCTGCCGCAGCGGTGAAGTGTCCGCCGCCGGAGAGCTGTTCCATGACTTTCTGCACGTTGAAAGAGCCATCGCTTCGGGCCGAAATGGCCACTTTATCATTGGCGCTGTTGCGGGCAATGGTGAAGCTGGCCTGACAGCCCTTGATCTGCAGCAGCGCATCGCTGACCTGGGACATCATGGTGCGGTCCACGGGCTCTTTGAGAGCGGCAATCATGAACCGGCCGAGATACGGTCTGGCTTCGCTGATGAGTTCAGCCCGTTCCCTGAAATGAGCCAGATCTTCCTGAAGCGCTTTTTCCGCTTCCCGGGAGTTGGCTCCCCACAGGCGCAGTGTTCCGGCTGCCTGGAAGGTGCGCTGGGAGGTATGGCTCTTGAAGCGGTTGGTGTCCACCAGGATGCCAAGATACATGATGGTAGCTTCCGCTTCGTAGATGGGAACGGGAACGGCTGTGGTTTCCAGCAGTTCCGTTACCAGTTCACAGGTGGAACTGGCCTTGCTTTCCACATAGGTCAGCATGGGGGAGTTCACAAAGCCCTCGCCCCGGCGGTGATGGTCGATGACCAGCACCCGCTTGCATTTTTCAATGAGCCTGCGTCCGCTGGAAATGGCCGGTACGCCATGATCCACCATGATGACCAGATCCTCATCAGGATCGGCCAGACGCAGAGCATCTTCTTCCGTAATAAAGGTATGGCGTTCGAAAATCGCCGAGTGGTAGTGAGACATGGTCTCCTGGAGCTGTCTGTCCCGGCTCACGTCCCGCAGAACCACGAAGGCTTCCCTTCCCAGCGCCCGGCACCAGTTTTCCATGGCCAGGGCAGCACCCATACAATCATAATCAGAATTCTGGTGTCCGAGAATGAAAACTTTCCGGGAATCCTTGATCAGGTCCTGAATGGTGTTGGTCATGATGGAAACCCGCACCTTGCTGCGGACGGTGCTCTTTTCCGAATTGCCGCCGATGAACTCGATTTTGCCTGCCGCATTGCGGATGGCCACCTGGTCTCCGCCGCGGGAGAGCACCAGTTCCAGCAGTTCATTAAGCATGTTGTCCAGCGCTGCAAAGTCGCTGGTGCCATACACCAGCACCATGGACAGGGTAATGGAAATGTCCATGTGGGAGGCGATGTCCTTGACCTTCTGCAGAATGCTGAAGTTGTCCTTGCGCAGGCGGTTGAGAATTTCCGTATCCATGAGGATCAGAAAGCGGTCGCTGCGCACACGGCGTATGAAAATCTTCTCGTTGTGCGCCCAGGTAATCAGCGGAGTGCGCAGATGGGTGTTGATCTCCGAGAGAATTTCTTCATTTTCATAGCTCTGGTATTCCTGATAGTTGTCCAGGGTGAGCAGTCCCACCACAACACCTTCGTTGCACAGCTGGGTGCGCAGCTTCACGATTTCCGTAATGTTGCGAAAATACAGCACCTGTGCTCCATGGCGCTTGGAGACTTCAAACACCTGGCCCCCTGCCGAGCCCTGCAGGGTATCCACCTTGCCATCCAGCAGAGGCTTCAGATCCGGCATCCAGCCGCACAGTTTGGCGTTGAGCAGATCCAGCCCCAGTTCCTTGAAATAGCCGGAAACCCAGGTGGCGGTGTATTCATCGTTATAGGTAATAATGCCGATCTTGCCAAAATTCATTGCGTCCTTGGCATCTCTGCCCAGGATCTTGGAAATTTCCACTCCGGTTTCCACACCCTGGATCTTGACGCTTCTCCACAGGCCCAGAAACATCCAGGACGCTGCGGTCAGGACCAGGATAAAAACCAGAGCGTCCAGCCACTTCTGCTGCAGCAGGCAATATACGGCGATGACCGACATGACGGTCGCGAAGACAATATACATGTCCCGCCATTTTGCGAAATGCTTCATCAGTTCTTTCTCCTTGGCTGGAACAAGCCCCTTAAATTGTCCCAGAATCCAATGACTGCCCAGATCAGGCAGACAGGAGGCACGAAGGCCCCCAGCACGGCAAGGAAAACCAGTTTTCCCCTGCCATGGCTCTGCAGCCAGCGAAGAACGGCTGCACAGCCTCTGTAATCCATGAACATCAGCATCAGACTGGCAGCCAGCACCAGCAGAGTCTGAAGGAATACAGGACATTGTACCATACTCAGGGCAATGCCCGTGAGGATCAGCAGAACCACCAGCACCAGGGCGGTCCAGGGTCTGGGCTGCAGATCCCAGATGGTTTTGGGTTCAGGCACATCCAGATGCAGCCGCAGGGACAGCACCTGGCTGGCCAGATGCACCACCAGGGTTTCCAGAGCAGCGGAAACCAGCACCACCAGACTGATGAGAATTCTCGGGTTGAGCCAGGGCACCATCTTTTCGATGGAAGCCAGCTCTTCGTTGAGGTCATAGCCAAACAGAGAGGCAAACACCACGGTGGACAGCCACCCTGAAAGACATAACATGGCAAAAACGATGACCATGATGGTGCTCCGGCTCAGTCCCAGGCTGACGCCTTTTCCATACAGAAAGCCGGCCAGCAGATAGACCGTTCCAAACAGCCAGGTGGTCACCCCGGAAAAGATCAGGGTGATCAGAAACATGGAAGCCAGCACACACAGGGAGGCTTTCAGAGGTTCTCTGACCGAATAGATGAAAATCGGCAGAGCAAAGAGCCAGGGCATGTAGCCCTCAATAGCCAGGGACAGCTGCTGGTTGAGCAGAATCAGCAGCCCGTATAAAGCGATCATCAGAGCGCCTCTGGTGATCTGTCTAGTCGTTATCATAATTTTTGAAATCCCTTTCTCGTTCAGTTTACCGCATTCGTTCTCTCTTGCCCATGAGAGGAAGGTCTTCTCAGTTTTTTCAATTCATTCTCTCCCGGAGTGCCCTCTGCCACAGACATTCCCGATCCCTTTACAAAACAACCATTTTACAGGACTGCCGGACCATAAGAAAGGGACTGCCTGAACAGACAGTCCCCGAAAAGCGATGGGTGATTCACACGATCCGGATTCTAGACGGAGTAGCGGTAGCGGCTGCCTACGTAGCGGCTGGAGCCGAAGCCGAGAATCAGGATGAAGATGTTGGTCAGGAAAACCAGACCGATAAAATAGCCGATGCCATGACCATAGGCCAGGGACAGGTTGTAGTACAGCACGCAGAGCATGATGGCTGCGACAAAGCTCAGGGCATTGCTGAAGGCGATGGTCATGGAGTTGGTGCTCAGACCGGCCAGCAGACCAGCCGCAATGGATACAGCCATCCATACCCAGAACATTCTGGTGGTCCAGCAGATCTTGAACAGAATGTAGTAGTTATAGATGGGGATCAGAGCTTTCCAGCCGGCTTCCCCGGCTTTTTCAAACATTTTCCATCCGCCTACTGCCAGCAGGATATACCAGATAATCAGAAAGACGGAGGACCAGATAACGTTGGATATGTACCAGTCGTACAGTGTAATCATAAAAAATCTCTCCTTTTTTGCCTTTGAAGTATCCCTATCATAGTGAATTGGCAGTTTTTTCTCCTGATTGGTGCCCGTACCATTGAACAAAAGCGCCACCCTGCCCAAAGTCGGAGCATCCCAAAGGGCAGACCGGATAGAATATGTCCACGTGTGTTCCAGATCCAACAAAAGAAGACTCCGGGAGGGCCAGAAATGCCAGAAAAGCCCCGGACATTCAGGTGTCCGAGGGGATGTTCCCTTAAAACGTACCTGTGGAATTCACCGCCGGCTGAACTGATCAATCTCCCGCTGTAAAAGCCGGAATACGTTTGCGACCAGACAGCCGTCTGCGATGGCATGATTCAGGCGGGCGCTGACAGACATCATCAGTCTGCCGTTTTCCTCCCGGTCCATGCCCGCCCGGGCGCATCTGCAAAAGAACTCGCAGTCTTCATTTTGACAGAACAGTCTGAAAACAAAAACAGCCACAGCAGGGTAATCCGCTGTGGCTGTATCTGTTTCTGATGGGTTGGAATTAGTCTACTACGTAGGGCAGCAGAGCCATCTGACGAGCGCGCTTGATAGCGGTAGCCAGCATTCTCTGATATTTTGCTCTGGTTCCAGTTACGCGTCTGGGAATGATTTTTCCGTTGGCGTTGATGAAGCGCTTCAGCAGTTCTACATCCTTGTAATCAATTTCCTTGATTTTATTTTTGGTGAAGTAGCACACTTTTTTGCGGCCCATTCTCTGTTTCTTGAATGCCATTGTGAAGACTCCTTTCTAGAAGGGCAGATCGTCGTCTGCGATATTGAGGGTATCTGAATCGTCGAATGCGTTATTCAGATTGTTGTTGATTTTGGCGGAATAGGGATTATCACCAGCTGCAGACTGGGCTGCATTCTGGCCGTAATCCTTCGGGGTGTAGGCATTTGCTGCCGGAGCGGGCTGACCATATCCCTGAGGATTGAAGTTCTGGCCCTGTCCATAGCCGCCGTTTCCGTAATTCTGCTGGCCATATCCACCCTGGTTACTATAATTGTTGTTCTGGTAGCCATTGTTCTGATACTGGCCGGCCTGAGGCGCTCTGGCCCCCCGGGGTTCGAGGAACTGAACGGAATCAGCCACCACGTCCGTTGTGTAGACGCGGACACCCTGCTGATTTTCGTAGCTGCCGGTCTGAATGCGGCCGGTGACTCCGATCAGCGAGCCTTTGGAGAGATACTGACACATGAGGTCAGCGGTGGATCTCCACGCAATACAGTTGATAAAATCAGTTTCGCGCTGTCCCGTCTGCTGGTTCTTAAATGTCCGATCCACGGCAAGAGTGAAGCGGCAGGAGCTGACGCCGCTGCCAGTGACACGCTTTTCAGGATCCTTTGTCAGCCGTCCTACGAGGACTACTACATTAATCATCTGGGCACCTCTTCTATCTGCGGTTTCCCGTAATTAGTCTTTCTTGATAACCATGATACGTACAACGTTGTTGTTGATACGGCACAGTCTCTGGAATTCTTCGATTCCAGCGTTATCAGCAGTGCATTCGATCACTACATAGTGACCCTTCTTCATGTGGTCGATCTCGTATGCGAAATCCTTGATTCCCCAGTTGTCCACTTTATCGATGGAACCACCGTTCTCAAGAATGGGAGCATAGAGTCTCTTCTCCAGACTTGCAAATCTTTCGTCGTCCAGAGACGCATTCACAATGAGCATTACTTCATACTTTTTCATGAGTACACCTCCCTCTGGTCTAATCGGCCTCGCTTTTGAGGCAGAGATACAGGTTCAAACCTGCCCGATTATTATAAGCAGACCATCCGCCTCATGCAACTACGCATTCTTATTCTCCCCGGGCTTTGCGGGAAGAATGGTGGTTTCTTTCCCTTTTGAAACCGGAATGAAAAGAATATATTCTGTTTTCTTTTATTTGCTGCGTGAATTCTGTTCCATTTGTCAGAATTGTGTCCGTTTCAGTACAAAACTGAACAAATTTTCAAAGATTTGGGAAGATTCCGGGTGGTTTAGGTGGATAATACCTCTGAAAATCCGTCAGCTCTTTCATACGGGCAGAACGCTGGCAAAATCGGGACAATCTGTTCTCAGAAGAGCTAACCTTTTTAGGCAGATCTGTCATTCTGTCTAATAAATGTTAACATGGCGGTGAAAAGAGGAATTTGTATGTCTAAAAACAAGCTGTCGTCCCTGGAGAAAAAGTGGATTCTCTACGATGTGGGGAACTCCGCGTTCATCCTTCTGGTGACGACCATCATGCCCATATATTTCAATCACCTGTGATCGGTGGCCGGGCTCAGTGAAGATCAGTATCTGAGCACCTGGTCCTACGCCGCCAGTCTGGCAACTATCTGCGTTGCGCTCGCCGGCCCCATCATGGGTGCCGTCTCCGACTTCAAGGGCAACAAAAAGAAAGTCTTCCTGTTCAACGCCCTGCTGGGTTCCCTGCTGCTGTTCTGCTTCTGGATCCCCAAACACTGGGTTACCTTCATTGTTCTGTTTGTCCTGGCCAAGGTTCTGTATTCCGTTTCTCTGGTCATTTACGATTCCATGCTCGTAGATGTCACCACACCTGAACAGATGGATGAAGTCTCTTCTCAGGGATACGCCTGGGGATACATCGGCAGTGTGATTCCGTTCATTATCTCTCTGCTGTTTGTCCTGTTCTACGAGCAGATCGGGCTGACCTTTGGAGCGGCCATGATCATCTGCTTTGGCATCAACGCTCTGTGGTGGGCCGGCTGCACACTGCCTCTGGCCCGCTCCTACAAACAGAAGCATTATGTTCCTGCTGAAAAGCATGTGGTCCGCCACACCTTTGCCCGTCTTGGCAACACCTTCAAAAACATCCGCAAAAACCGCAAGTGCTTCCTGTTCCTGCTGTCCTTCTTCTTCTATATTGATGGCGTCTACACCATCATGGAAATGGCTACCGCCTACGGTACTTCCCTGGGCCTCTCTCAGAACGGTCTGCTGCTGGCACTGCTGCTGACGCAGATCGTCGCCTTCCCGGCTGCTCTGACTTTCGGCGCCCTGTCCAAGAAGTATCCGACTGAAAAGCTGATCAAGGTGGCCATCATCGCCTACTTCTTCATCGCCATTTATGCGCTGTTCCTGTCCAACCTGGTGCAGTTCTGGATTCTGGCTGTTGCCGTGGGTCTATTCCAGGGCGGCATTCAGGCGCTGTCCCGTTCCTATTTTGCCAGGATCATTCCGGAGAATGCTTCCGGTGAATACTTTGGCCTGTTTGACATCTGCGGCAAGGGCGCCACATTCCTGGGCACCATGATCGTCGGTGTCGTCACCCAGCTGACCGGCATTCAGAACATTGCCGTTGGCTGTCTGGCCTTCCTGTTCCTGTTAGGTCTGGTCATCTTCAACAAAGTTTCCAAAATGCCGGACATCCCGGTACCGGAAGAATACGAATAGAATGCCTTCATCCCGCCGGAGAACAGTCTCCGGCTTTTTTCTGCCTTCCTATGAAGAGGGGCCGGCGAAAGGCAGAAATTTCTAAAACTTTTCTGAATTGACCCGGGGACTGACCGGGACCTCCTCAATCGCGATATACTTTTTCCAGCAGCCTGTGGCTGCTTCATTCTGCATGAAATAAGGGGATAAGCATGAAGAAAAAGAAATTACGTACCTGGGTGTCTGCCCTGGGAACGGTGGGGATCGTTCTGGGGGCAGCAGGGCTGTTTGCCGGGGTGTACTGGATCTACCGGACAGCCAATCCCATTGTTTTCAGAGAAGGCAGCGATCATGCCGAGCTTTCTAAAGAATGGTCCAGTGCCAGCCTGGTGCAGAGCGTCTTCCACGGCAGTCCGGATGAAGTGGTCTGCCAGGGGGATGTGGACACCAGCACCATCGGCGACTACCAGATCGCCTGTTCTGCCAGAGGCAGAACCCAGACCAAAACCGTCACTGTCAGCGATACGGAACCGCCTGTTCTCAAAGTCCGAGACGTGGTCACCGGTCTGAAAACGGAAGTCGATCCGGAAACCTTTGTCACCGAACTGAGTGATGCCTCCGACGTCTCTCTGGATGTTCTCAATCCGGAAAGCCTGGATCCGTCTCATAAACATGTGATGGTGGAAGTTGCTGCCACCGATGTCTATGGAAACCGCAGCACCGCCACCGCGTGGCTGACCCGGGTGGACGATACCACGCCGCCTCAGGTGATTTCCAGCCAGAACGAACGCACCTTTAAAATGGGGGACACCTTTACACCCCAGGAACTGGAAATCGAGGATGATTACGATCCGGCTCCCACAGTGGAAGTCCGAACGGAATCCCTGAACATGGACTGGCCCGGCCTGTACGAAGTGATCTATGTCATTCGGGATGGCGCCGGCAATGAAACCCGGTTTACCGAACTGGTCACCGTTACGGAATTCTGAGTCCGGAAGGCATCGCCTTCTGCTGCTTCATAATCTGTTTTCACCATCGCGCCCTGCTCTGCAGGGCTTTTTTCATGCAGGCAGAACAGGAAACAGGCTGAATCCGGACATCTCGAAAGCTTCCATCTGACCATGACGCAAAAAGGCCGTCCTTTCTTCCCGCAGAAAGTCCGGACAGCCTTCGTATTTTCAAAGTGATATGGGATCAGAGACTATTCGGCTCTGACAATTTCGGATTCGGGAGCTCCTTCTACGGCATAAACATCCACGGTTTCACCCTCCGGGTTAAAAGCCTGCATGGCCAGACAGCCAAGACCGGTATGAATGCCGACGGCACTGACCAGATCGATGATGCGCACGGGTGCGTTGTTGAAGGCGGCAGAGATCTTTCTGGCGTAGTCTCTGGCGGCCTCTTTTGAATCCACATGGGCCACGGTGAAGTCGAAGTTCTCGTTCATGCCTTCCTTCTTCATCTGGTCGATGACCCGGCTCTGGGCTCTGGACATGGTTCTGACCTTATCGAGAACATCAACACGTCCCTTTGTGCCTTCGTTGAGGTAGAGAATCGGCTTGATCTTGAGCATGCCGCCCAGGGCAGCAGCCAGAGGAGTCAGTCTTCCTCCGCGCTTCATGTGCTGCAGGTCGTCGCAGAGCAGGATGGTATCGCAGGAACCGGCGATCTTTTCAAGAACCGCCATGATTTCCTCGATGCTCTTTCCTTCGTCGTACATTTTCTTGGCGCGTACGACACAGTCTGCCTGCAGAACAGCGGTGCAGCTGCAGTCGAATCCGTAGAACACCAGATCATTCTGTCTGGCAGCGGATTCCATGGCATCCAGCGTACCGGAAAGACCGCGGCAGATGGGGATGCAGAAGACGCCTTCATATCCCTGCTTCTTCAGATCGGCAAACAGATCTTCCAGCTTGCCCAGAGAAGGCAGACTGGTTTTCAGGACTTTTTCTTCGTGAAGTGCCTGAATCACTTCATCATGGGTGATGGTTTCATTTTCTTCGTATGTATTGCTGCCTTCCGTGATCTGCAGCGGCACGCTGTAGATGCCTCTTCTGGCCCAGTATTCCTGACTGAATCCGGTTCCCGTATCTGTTACAAACGCAAGTTTCAAAGCTGTACCCCCTGAATGCGGCGGATATACTGCACGCCTACGGAACCCAGTCCCGTATGGGCAGCGATGACGGCATACATGGGATCCACATGAATCTCGATGTCTTCGCCAAACGCTTCCTTCAGCAGTTTCTTCGCATTTTCTGTTCCTTCATCATTATCGCCGTTCAGAATGAAGAAAACATAGTCTCCCTGAGGATCCATGGTCTCCTTCATGTGTTCAACGGCTTTTTTCTGTGCTCTGACGAATGTTCTGACCTTGTCATAGACATCGACACGTCCTTCAGTCTTTCTGGAGACTTCCAGGATGGGTTTGATCTTCAGCAGTCCGCCCAGTTTGGCAGCCATGGGAGTCAGTCTGCCTCCGGCAGCCAGATGATCCAGATCTTCTACAATCAGGTATCCGGCAGACGTATCAATGGCATCTTTGAGGATGCCGACGATTTCTTCGGGGCCCTTGCCCTGATCCAGCAGCTGCTGGGCGGCAATGGCAGCATATTTTTCAATATAGAGAGTCGTGTACAGATCCAGAGTATGAACGTTCAGTCCATGGCGCAGAGCAGCAGCCTGAACGTTGGCATTGGTGCCGGACAGGCCGCTGGACAGTGTGATCAGAATCAGGTCAGTGACGCCTTCTTCATTATACTGATCAAAAAGTTCCTCAACATCATAAAGGAGGGGCTGAGAGGTGGTGGGCATGGTCTGGGTGCGCATCACCTCATAGAGAGTGGGGATATCAAGATCAACACCGTCGCGGTAGCTCTTGTCGTTGATAATAACCTGCAGAGGCAGAAAACCCATGCCGAGCTTTTCAGCCTGCTCCTTGGAGAGACCGCTTCCGGAGTCTGTAATAACTTTTGCTTTCATATGTATTTATCTGTCTTCCTTTCACAGGGGAGACCCTGAAGTAGTATGAATTCATGGTACCATCTGCAAAATACTTTTAAAATTCCCACGGTCTTCAGCGTTGTTCAGGATGACGAAACTGTCTGAATCCATCGGGCGTGCAACCCCATTCTGTCGGATCATCGAACAAAATCGAACAATGTTATAATAGCAATAAGTGTTCTCCGTGAGGGGGGATTTCATGAGTTATATCGAATTTACTGACGTTAGAAAAACCTATCACATGGGAGAAGTGTCCATCAATGCCCTGGACGGCGTGACCTTCTCCATCGAAAAAGGGGAATTTGTCATCATTGCCGGGGCCTCCGGTGCCGGCAAATCCACCATTCTGAACCTGCTGGGGGGCATGGATACGTGCACCAGCGGCACCATCATGGCGGCCGGCAAGGAAATCAGCAGCTTCAACGAAAAGCAGCTGACTCTCTACCGCCGGGATGATGTGGGCTTCGTCTTCCAGTTCTACAACCTGATTCAGAACCTGACTCTGCGGGAAAACGTGGAACTGGCCGCCCAGTTTTCCAAACATCCGCTGGATATTGATGAAACCATCAAATCCGTGGGGCTGGAAGAGCGCATGTACAACTTTCCGTCCCAGTTGTCCGGCGGCGAACAGCAGCGTGTGGCCATTGCCAGAGCCCTGGTGAAAAATCCCAGCCTGCTGTTGTGCGATGAACCCACCGGCGCGCTGGACTATGTCACCGGCAAGCAGGTGCTCAAGGTTCTGCAGGATGAATGCCGTGAGAAAGGAACCACGGTCATTGTCATCACCCACAACCTGGCTCTGACTCCCATGGGAGACAAGGTCATCAAGGTCCGCTCCGGCAAGATCGAAAGCATCACGACCAACGAACATCCCATGAATGTGGAGGACATTGAATACTGATGCCGCCCATTCTTCTCAAAGAAGTCCTGGTGGAAATCCGGCATTCCCTGGGACGTTTTCTTTCCATCCTGGCCATTGTTGCCCTGGGAGCTTCCTTCTTCGCAGGCATCAAGGCCAGTGTGCTGGATATGAAGGCATCAGCGGACACCTATTTTGATTCCCTGAACCTGCAGGACATTCAGGTGTATTCCACAGCCGGTCTGGACGATGAGGATGTGCAAGCCATTGAAAAGCTTCCGGGTGTGGAAGCGGCTCAGGGACAGTTTTCCATGGATGCCCTCACCCGCCGGGACAGCCGGGAGATGGTGGTCAAGGTCATCGGCCTGCAGGAAGATCAGAAAATGAACACCCCCAGGCTGGCGGAAGGGCGCCTGCCCCGGGAAGCGGATGAATGCGTCATTCAGATGGATTCCGCTACCGGTGAAATGTTTGGCACCTTCGGCCTGAGGGACCGGATCCGGCTCTATTCGGGCACGGATGATCCTCTGGGTGATTCGCTCAACGAAAGCACCTTCATCATTGTAGGCAAAGCCTACAATCCCAACTATCTGTCCTATGAACTGGGCACCTCTTCCATTGGTTCCGGTTCTGTGGACACCTTCATCTATGTTCCCCAGGACGCCATCAAGGCGGACTACTACACGGAAGTGGACGTCAAAGTCACCAACGCAGACAGGGAGAACACGTACAGTTCTTCCTACTTTGCCCTGACCGATCCCGTGGTGGACGAACTGGAAGACATCGCCGACGAGCAGGTGACACAACGCATTGCCCGTCAGCGCGAAAAGCTGGAAGATGCAAAAAAAGAACTGGCTTCCCAGCTGGCCGGTCCCACAAAGGAGCTGGCCGAAAACCGGGTGAAGCTGGAACAGGCGGCAGACAACATCGCCTCCGGTGCCGCCCAGATTGCTTCCAATGAATCACTGCTTTATGCAGGCAGAGAGGAACTGGAAGACGGCTACAGACAGTACTACAGCGGCAAGGCCCAGATTGAATCAGGCCTGAAGCAGGTGGATGCCGGCATTGAACAGCTGGAAGCAGCTCAGGCCAGACTGCCTGAACTGAAAAATCAGCTGGAGCAGCTGAAAACCGCCGTGCAGATGCTGCCCATGCTCAACAACGCCGTGAATACCCTGGACCGGCTGGAAAGCCAGTGGAAAGATCTCATGGATCAGCTGGACCGGCTGGAAGAAGAAAACCCCGATGATCCGGCCATTGCCGAGATCAAAGCGGAAATCCAGCGGGTGGAAGGCCTCATTGACCAGGCCATTGCCGAATTCACCGGCCAGCCTGATCTGACCCTGGAACAGGCCATGGCCTGGCTTCGCCAGTCCAGGCAGGAAATCATCGATCAGATCGAAACCGAAGAGCATGGAAAAGAACTGATCGCCCAGCTGGAAGAAGGCATTCAGCAAATCGAAGAACTGCAGTCCCAGCTGGATGAGCTCAAAGCCACCAGAGCTTCCCTGCTCAATGCCCAGTCTCAGCTCACCGATGCCTATCAGCGGCTCAGCGACAGCCAGCTGCAGCTTTCCGAAGGTCAGCTTCAGCTGGAACAGGCCCGCAAGGAACTGGAAGCCGGCCAGAAGGAATACGATGACGGCATGGCACAGTTCGAAGAAGGCGAAAAGGAATTCAACGACCGCAAGGACCAGGCAGATTCCCAGATTGCCGATGCGGAAAAGCAGCTGGATGATCTGGAAGGCCGGTGGATCATTCTGGACCGCAACAGCCATTATTCCTACCGGGACTATCAGTCCTGTGCGGACCGGATGGATGGCATTGCCTCCGTGTTCCCCGTATTCTTCTATCTGGTAGCCGCGCTGGTATGCATGACCACCATGACGAGAATGGTGGATGAAGAACGTAACGCCATCGGCACCTTAAAGGCGCTTGGCTATTCCAAGGGACAGATTGCTTTCAAGTATCTGGCCTACGCCGGCACTGCGGCCATTCTGGGCAGCCTCATCGGCTGTGCCATTGGCATGATCGTCTTCCCGTACATTATTTTCTCGGCATGGAATACGCTCTATACCATCGATCACATTGTCTTTACTTTTGATCCCGCGCTGATTGCCACCGCTTCCCTGTCGGTGACCGGCATCGTTCTGCTGGCGACCATCTACTCCATTGCCAGAGAACTGAAGGAAGTACCCAGTCAGCTCATGCGGCCCAAGGCAGCCCAGGCCGGCAAGAAGATTCTGCTGGAACGCCTGCCCTGGCTGTGGAAAAAGGTCCCCTTCATGCACAAGGTGACCCTGCGAAACATCTTCCGCTATAAGAAGCGGTTCTTCATGACCACCATCGGTGTAGCCGGCTGTTCGGCTCTGCTGGTGGCTGGTCTGGGACTCAATGACTCCATCAGTTCCATTGTGTCCACCCAGTATGAAGAGATTTACCACTACAACACGGCTGTCAGCGGCAGCCTCAGCGAGAACCCGGATCTGAAAGAACAGATCGAACAGACGCCCGGGGTAAAAGAAGTCTATGAAGAACAGTCCCTGCCCATCACCATGAACATTCAGGACAAGGACCAGACGGGCACTCTGCACATCGTGCAGGATCAGGAAGCGCTGGAAGACTTTGTCACCTTCATGAAGGCGGACAACCGGCATGAAGTCATTCATCTCCAGGATGAAGGCGTCTTTGTTTCCGTGCAGGCCGCCGAACGCATGAACCTCTCCACCGGGGATACCATCACCTTTGAAACCACCAGCGGAGAAGAAGTGAAGGCACCGGTTGCCGGCATCTTCGAACAGTACGTGGGTCATCAGATCTACGTGACCCAGAAGCTCTTCGACTCCTGGAACCTCAGTGAACCCCCCAATTCTTCCTTCCTGCTCATCAACGAATCGGAAGATCCCGAGCTGGAAAACGAACTGGGCAGTGCATTGATGGAGTTTGACGGCATCACCAGCATCACCTTCTTCTCGGCCATGAAAGCCAACTTCATCGACATGATCAGCTCCATCAAGATGGTCGTTGTGGTTCTGGTGCTCTCTGCTGCGGCCCTGGCCTTTGTTGTTCTCTACAACCTGAGCAACGTCAACATCTCCGAGCGCACAAGAGAAATCGCCACCATCGAAGTGCTGGGCTTTACGGAAAAGGAAGTCAACCAGTACGTGAACAGAGAAACACTTCTTTTAGCCGCCATCGGCGCCCTGGCCGGCCTGGTTCTGGGCATCTGGCTCCATGGCATGATCATGAATCTGGCGGAAATGGATGACATCCGGTTTGGACGAACCATTCTGCCCTCCTCCTTCGTCATTGCCTTTGTTCTGACTATGGTCTTTGCCCTGGGCATCAACTGGATCATGAAGTTCAGACTGCGCAAGATCGAAATGGTGGAATCCCTCAAAGCTGTTGAATAGCATTCCCATCCAGGAACCCATACGGTTCCTGGATTTTTTCGTCTGTCAGTCAGATTCGGTTGATGAATTTATCCTGTCAGGATGGAAAATCCAGACCGGTTTTCCTGCCCCCTTTCCGGATGTTTCCAGGCTGCTCATGGATTCCCTTTTTCCCTGGTGAAGTATTCTCTCTGACAAATGAAAAACCGGTCCTTCAACCGGTTTTTCAGGGAGAATCTGTCCATCAGAAAGAGAGTGGTGGTGGATCAGGCAAATTTTTCCTTCAGTTTGGCAGTCAGCTCGTTCATGTTCATCAGTTCATCCAGAACAATGACACTGGGATAGTCTTTGAAGACATAAGCCAGGTCCTTACCGACGACGAACAGATCTGCACTGTTGACGTTGACTTCAGAAACAGTGGTGTGGTCAACACGGACGCCCTGGATGCCCAGGGAAGACAGGGCCCGCTCCGTATTCATAGAAACGATCATGGAAGATCCAAGTCCGGATCCACAGCAGCACAGGATAGATCTGATAGTGTTATTCATATTTTTCTCCTTCAGGCTTTCAGCCTGTTCTTGTTCGGTCCGGACCAGTTCTTCCGGCTCCGGACTTTGCGTAATAAAATTTTCAATTCATTGATGACAGGAAGACACCAGGTACCCTGTCAACCAGTCCCGGTTCAGACAGGAACTTTTGAATCATGTTTTTCTGTGTGAAAAACCTGTCGTGAAGTTCCAGAGCGAGTTTTATTCGGCTGCAGCAACTGCTTCTTCACTGGTGCGGTCACCTGATTTTTTCTTTCCGGTAAACAGGTAGATCACAATGGGGGTCAGATAGATGACACAGCACAGGATGAACACCGGCATGCCTGGGGCAAAGTGGATGAAGCCGCCCAGCAGCACGGCCAGTGCAGAGAAATCAGCATCCGAGAATGTGGTATTGGCAAATCCAAGGTTGGAGAACACATACATGGACAGGGCAGGCAGGAAAGTAATCAGCAGGCCGTGAACAAAGGAGCCCACTGCGCAGCCCTTATATCCACCTTCTGCATTGCCGAAGACGCCGGCAGTTGCTCCGCAGAAGAAGTGAGGGACTACCCCAGGAAGGATGATGGCGATAGGTGTCAGATTGGAGTTGATCAGAATCAGAATGATCATTCCAATGATGCCTCCGGCAAAGGAGCACAGGAAGCCGATCAAAACAGCATTTGGTGCATAAGGGAAAACAACAGGGCAGTCGATGGCAGGAACAGCACCAGGAACCAGTTTTTCGGCAATGCCTCGGAAAGCAGGCACCAGTTCTCCGACGATCAGACGTACACCAGAGAGGATGATGTAAATCGCTCCGGCAAAAGACATACCGGATGTCAGAGACCAGACGATCCAGTTGGTCTGTGTTTCAGCACCGACATTCAGCAGGCCGCCAAGGTTGGGGTAGGCAGCCAGGATGGTCTGCGGATCTGCATCCAGAATGCCGCGTCCGACAGCTACTGCACAGACAACCAGGAAGAAGATCATCATGGTCAGAGAGATGGAAACCGTGGTATCGCGCAGAAAGGTCAGCCGCTGTGGGAATGGAATTTCTTCTGTGGACTTGGTTCCCTTGAAAAGTTTGCCAACCTGGGCAGAAACCCAGTAACCGACAGCACCAAAATGACCGAAGCCCAGCTGGTCGGTATGGACGATCTTCTTCATCGTCGGTTCACAGATCATGGGAGAGAAGCACATCATGAATCCCAGAAGCATGCCGCCGGAACCCACCAGCATGAATCCTTCCAGTCCGGCTGCACTCAGCAGAACAGATATCATGGCTGCCAGATACAGAGTGTGATGACCGGTCAGAAAGATATAGGGCATTCTGGAAAAACGGGCCAGAACGATATTCAGCACCATAGCCAGAGCCATGATGTAAGCCGTGGAGGTGGCAAAATCATTCAGTGCCAGAGAGACAGCCGCTTCACTGTTTGGAACCACTCCCTGCATGTTGAAGGCGTAGTTGAACAGATCTCCAAAAGCCAGAAGTGATCCGGTCTGCAAGAAAGAAGATCCTGCTGAGAGCACCAGAAATCCGACAATGGTTTTGATGGTTGATTTGACGACATCTTCAATTGGTTTTTTCTGCAGCACCATGCCGATGCAGGCCAGCAGACCGACCAGAATCGAAGGTGTTGACAGGATGTTAATGATAAAATTCAACATATTCTTTTCCTTTCCTGTATGAAGTGCTGTCATCAGTAATCAAGGACAGCACTCTGAATTTGTAGTGCGCCTGTTTCGTCCAAGCTTTCCAGGCAGAGGTCTTTCCTTCTGTTTATAACAGGCTTTTCAAAATCCCGGCGGTACTTTTCAGATTTCTGAGTCCGTCTTTCTCTTTATAAAGCCCTGCAGTTTCCACTCTCCTTTCCCCGTTCTCTGCTCTGTCTGTTCCAGAGGCCGGATCAGGCGTTTTCCATGAACAGACTGTAAATATCACCGGTGTTCTGCGCGGTGAGGATGGATTCAATTTTGGCCGGATCCATGAAGATATTGGCCGTTGCCCGAATGCCTTCCATATGGGATTCCCGGTCAGCAGCCGCCAGGGCAACCAGAACCCGTACATCCGGTCCGTCTTCGCTGAACCGGACAGGCTGTTCCAGTACGGTTACCGCCATCTGCGTTCCATTGACCCCCTTTTCAAATCCGGCATGAATCAGCGCCAGCTGGGGGCACAGAACATAGTAGGGACCGAATTTTTCCGTATTTTCCAGAACGGAATCTTCATATTCATCGGTGCACCAGCCTCCTTCCTGCAGTGGGATCAGTGCGGTATGGATCGCATCTTTCCAGTCTGTGACACTCTTCATCTGTCTGCAGTTTTCCGGAGTAAGAAGATTTTCAATCATGCAGCAGTCTCCTTTCTGAATTCTTCTCTGCGTTCAAGCAGAACCGGGACAGATTCAATTTCCGGGAAATCCTCTGATCTGTTCCCTGTCCTGTTTTCCTTTTTGCTTTTCGCACCCTCAGAATAGAAAATCCTGCTCTGCAAAATAAGAACGGCTTTGTGCAACTTTCCGTGCACAAAGCCGTTCTCTTTTTTCTGTTTTCTGGCTGATACGATCATCTCGCAACAGGAAAGGAAAAAACAAATGAATACCGCTAATACCACCACATCCTTCATCGGGCAAAAAGCTCAGGCGATTCGAAAAGATATCATCCGTTCGGTGTATCTGGCCGGATCCGGACATCCAGGCGGCTCTCTCTCCAGTGCAGAGATCTTTGCCGTCCTCTATTTCCATGAAATGAATATCGATCCAGAACATCCACAGAAAGAAGACCGCGACCGGTTCGTTCTTTCCAAGGGCCACTGTGCTCCCGCCTATTACGCGGCGCTGGCCGAACGCGGCTACTTCCCCGTGGAAGAGCTCGACAGTCTGCGCAAATTCGGTTCCATGCTGCAGGGACACCCGGATATGAAACACATTCCCGGTGTGGACATGTCCACCGGATCTCTGGGTCAGGGAGTTTCCGCAGCAGCCGGTATGGCTTACGGACTTCAGATACAGCACAACCCGGCGCACGTCTATGCCCTTCTTGGCGATGGCGAACTCCAGGAAGGCCAGGTATGGGAAGCTGCCATGTTTGCAGGATCCAAGGGACTGAATAATCTGACTCTCATCATCGACAACAACAACCTGCAGATTGACGGTCCGGTTGATGAAGTCAACTCCCCCTATCCAATTGATGCAAAATTCAAAGCCTTCAATTTCAATGTCGAGGTCGTCGACGGCAACGATGCCGGAGCAGTGATGACAGGCTTTGCAAACCTCAGAGAGAAAAATGACCGGCCTGGGGTGCTGATTGCCAGAACTACGAAAGGAAAAGGAGTTTCCTTCATGGAAAACCAGGCCGGATGGCATGGCAAGGCACCCAACAGAGAACAGATGATCCAGGCACTGAATGACCTGGAAACGGAGGTGTAAACTATGAACCCAATTGCAACCCGCCAATCCTATGGCGAAGAACTCGTCCAGCTGGGCAGCCAGAATCCGAACATTGTCGTTCTGGATGCCGACCTGTCCGGAGCCACCATGACTAAGCTTTTCAGACAGGAGCATCCAGACCGCTTCATTGACTGCGGCATTGCGGAAGCCAACATGCTTACAGCCGCTGCCGGTCTGGCAACAACCGGGATGGTCCCCTTTGCTTCAACATTTGCCATGTTTGCCGCTGGCCGCGGCTTCGAACAGATCCGCAATTCCATTGCCTACCCCCGCCTGAATGTGAAGATCTGTGCTACTCATGCCGGAATCAGTGTTGGTGCAGATGGTGCCACCCATCAGGCCATTGAAGACCTGTCCCTGATGCGCTCCATTCCGGGCATGGTGGTCCTCAATCCCTGTGATGACAAGGAAACCAGGGCCTGCCTCCATGCAGCCCATGAATACGATGGGCCAGTCTATATCCGGCTCAGCCGTCATCCGGTTGAGCCGGTCTATACAGACTGTGACTTTGAAATCGGCAGGGGAAAAATTCTGAAAGAAGGCACGGATGCAGCTCTGATCGCAACCGGTATTGAAGTCCAGGAAACCCTGAAAGCTGCCGAAATTCTGGAAAAGGAAGGCATCCACTGCCGCGTTGTGGATCTGGCTACCATCAAGCCCGTGGACAAAGAGCTGATTCTGGATTGTGCCAGACACTGCGGCAGACTGGTAACTGTCGAGGAACACAACATTATCGGAGGACTTGGCAGTGCCGTAGCCGAAACCGTCAGTGAAAGCTGTCCTGTCCCCATTCTCCGCATCGGTGTAGAAGACTGCTTTGGACAGTCAGGAAATGGAAATGAACTGCTTCATGCCTATGGTCTGGATGCAGATTCCATCGCCATGAGGGTTTTGACCTTTATCCATCGCTCTGATAAAACTAAATCATGAAAACAAAGGGGCATATGATTCCAGAAAAACAGATCACACATATTTCTGAACAGACAGACTGGAAAGAAGCAGTTCATCAGGTTCTGAATCCTTTCTTCACTGCCGGTATTACGCCGGCCTCTTATGAACAGACTGTCATTGAACAGATTGAAAAACTGGGCCCCTATTGCATTCTGCGGCCTGGTCTGGCACTGATCCACGGCCCGGCCCTTCCAGAAATTACAAATAACTAGAATTGCTTCGTGTAATTGACGAGAAAAAAGGCCAGATATCAA
>Cam_p2__coassemble_1002_pt1 | contig 35460 bp, 23 predicted proteins | sample Cam_p2__metabat2_low_PE_020 | metagenome-assembled genome bin Cam_p2 | reverse complement strand
AAGCCCACTGTTTTAATTCATACCCGTGAATATATCCTTTGATATAGTCATCTATCTCCTTAGGATCTTTATCTGGAATTTCACTATGTTTTGTTTCCAATGGTTTATATAAAACTCCTTCTATATCGCCATTGTATACGCCGTCCATTTTTGCATTATTTCCAATATCAAGAAGAATCCCAGTCTTTTCATCCGTAACGTCGGTATCAATCGCTTCTATTTTAGTCTGAACGAAATACGGATTCGAATCTTCACCAGCTTCTGCATAGCAGTAATAAGTCTGTACCTCATTTTCAGCTTCCGGTTCCGGCTTGGAATCGGATCATGAAGAGCAGCCTGCTAGAAGCATCATAGCTATAAAAAATGCGGCTTTTATAGAATTCTTTTTCATGATCTTTCCTCTTTCATTTTCGTTGGTTTTTACGCAAAATTTTGGCTTTGATCAAATAGCCAACTTTTTTCTCTTAGTCTATATATATAAGATTTATATTTTTAAAGCAAACAAAAATAAAGAGGACTTTGGTCATAACGCTATTCGGCTCTATAAAACATTGAACATTTAGCGAATATCAATATTATTACTCCACATTGAAATTGAGCATATAGTTCCCCAAATGAATATCCAAGAACCGTCAACAACGAGATATTTTCTTTTGCCTTTGAATCAGATTTCAAGTTCAGGGTGACATTCAAAGTATTTAAATATAAGACACTTAATTGAATCTTCTGCACTCAGACTCACAAGGAGACTACCTCTCTTATAAGAAGGATCTCTTTTATTCAGCTTAGAAGACAACAGGCTGAATTCAGTTACGAATAGAGATACTCTCTATACTCGAACTGTAGCATCACTTCACCTTCGGGCTGGTATTCGCCTTTACCACGCTTTTCAAAACCATGACGCAGATACAGATGGTCAGCTGGCCAGTTGCCTTCGATCAAGTCCAGTCTGATGGATTCTGTGTTCTGGTCTTTGATGTAATCCAGAATCTCTTCCAGGAACGCATCACCATATTTCATGGAACGAAGTGCAGGGTTCGGATGAATCGCAAATAGGTGGATGGCCATGAAGTCCTGGCTGGTCCACTGGATCTGGCCGCCGTCAATCCAGGAGCTGTTGATGATGGCTGCTCCTGTGAATGGATAGGAATACTCCTTCAACTCATGGAACGTGCTGCTGGATGGATCTGGTGTAAAAAGGATCAGTTCCTGGTTTTGGATTGCATTTTCCAGATCTTCCATTGTTGGATGAATCCCCCAGGTCCACTTTGGAAAGTTGATCCGGTTTTCCAGATCCTCTATAACTTCCTGATAAAACTGACAGATCATCTGCAGCTGGTCGGTGGTCGCGGTTTGAATCATGTAAACTCCTCTTTCTTTCAGGTTCTGAGCTTTCTAATTACCAGACATATCCAGGCTCAGGATTATCATTCATTGCCTTCCACAGTTCATCTGCTGTAAAGACTTTCCGGCCTTCCTCTTCAGAATTCCAGTAATTCTGGTACGGATCCAGACAATAGTACCGAATGGCATTTCCATCTTTGCCATAGTCAGCACCGTATAAGACCACTTCATGAACCGCGTCAGCAACGTCTTCATACACGAGTCCCGGATTGATCGAAATAAAAACCGGATCGCCGGATTTCAGATCGGTTTGAACTCTCTGTTCAAACTCTGCCCTGTCCTGATCAGTGGCTACATTTCGATTCCACAACAAATACCGGTATCCGGGTTCTGAATTGTCCAGAGGCCAGTTACCAAAAATTCTCAGTGAAGCTTCTCTGGCCAGATCCTCATATTCCGTACCTGTAACCGGATCGGTCTTTAATGACTGAGCCAAAGCAGACTGACTTTCCTGGATCCCATGATAATCAAGCACCATCTGCAGACACGCTACTGCGCAGTAATAGTTCGTTTCCTGGGCTTTCAGAGATACGGGAAGCAAAATGGTATCCAGAGACTGATCCACTTCGTCAGGAGACTCCTGAACATCCGGTCCTTCTTCAATATCAGGGGTTTGCTGATCGCCTGGTTCTTCTTCCACTACTGGATCTGAATGAGTTGGTGCATCTAGATGATTGCTGTCTTCAACTTTGGAGTGCTGAGAACAACCTGTTAGAAGTAATACGCATCCCAGACAAAGCAATATGTTCTTGAATCTCATGAGCAGACTCCTCTTCTGATACAAAGTGCAGTTATTCCAATATTGATATGCCGGAATAATGCCCAGCTGCCATCTCTTTTGCGTTCATTTTACCGTATGGTCGAATGAATGAAACAGGTCCACTTTAGAAAGTGAATCCGGTTTTTCATGCTTCGTTCTTTCAAATTCATGATTCCCTGTTTTTTAGATAGATTTTCGTCCTCTTTTCTCAGATTTCTATCTGAGACTTCATGCTCTTGAAGGTTTTTAAGAGCGCCAAATGAATAATCTCTGGGAATTTTCGACAAAATCGGATTTTCTATGCGATAAACAGCTATAGATAAAGCACTCACATAATTTTAGATAATCAAGATTATGAGAAGTTATGTAAACAGATATCTAAACGGTTGTTTTGCCCAGACTACACTGAATCCAGTGAGCAGTTGAAGGAGTTAAACAGATATAGATAAAGCAAATCAGCTGTTTTCGATTCCCTTTTTACTTCGCTTTTTCAGTTGGTGGATTCCGTTTCCGCTTACTGAAAAATGTCCGTTATATGGGAGGTGGGAACAGTGGCTGCTATTTGTCCCATCTGCAGTGCCAGCCAAGGGACAATCACTGGAATGTTGCATGGTGACAACGTCACAGAACAAGGGATTGTGAAAGCCTAAGATAGGATCAACAGAAACATGGAAACAGTAAACGAAACGGAGGAAATTCTATGTCAGCAACCCCTATTACAAAAGCAAACTTCAACAAGGAAGTACTCGAATCTTCCAGAACAGTTCTTCTGGACTTCTGGGCTCCCTGGTGCGGACCCTGCAGAATGGTTGGTCCCGTTCTGGATGAAATCGCAAATGAGAATAGTGACATTCTTGTTGGCAAAATTAACGTAGATCAGGAACGTGAACTGGCAGCAAGATTCGGTGTCATGAGCATCCCTATGATGGTAGTCATCCGGGATGGAAAGATCGTCAAACAGGCTGTTGGAGCCAGACCCAAAGCTCAGATTCTCGAAATGATCAGAAACTGAGCTAAAAATATCATTTATACCAGCAAACATAATGTCAGAAACAGACTGTTTCAGGACAGGAAAGGTACACAACTATGAAAATCGTAATCATCGGCGGCGTTGCAGGCGGGGCTACCGCAGCCGCAAGACTTCGTCGTCTGGATGAACAGGCAGAGATCATCGTTTTTGAACGATCCGGATACATCTCCTATGCCAACTGCGGTCTTCCCTACTACATCGGAGGAACCATTTCGGACAGACAGGATCTGACTCTGCAGACTCCGGAAAGCTTTGATTCCCGCTTCAGAGTCAACATGAAAGTTCATCATGAAGTTCTCTCCATCGACCCGGAAGCTCACACCGTTCAGGTCAGAAACCTGCAGACAGAAGAAACCTTCACGGAATCCTATGACAAACTCATCCTCTCTCCAGGTGCCCGTCCGGCGCAGCCAAGACTGCCGGGAATCGGATTACACAGAGTCTTCACTCTTAGAACAGTAGAAGACACCTTCAAGATCAGAGATTTCATCGATGAGAATCATCCGAAATCTGCAGTTCTGGCCGGAGGAGGCTTCATCAGCCTGGAACTGGCTGAGAATCTCAGAGAACTGGGCATGGATGTGACCGTTGTTCAGAGACCCAGACAACTGATGAATCCCTTTGATCCGGACATGGCAGCTCTCATTCACAATGAAATGCGAGCTCATGGCGTCAGACTGGCTCTTGGCCATACTGTGGAAGGCTTTGAAGAAAATGAAAAGACAGGTGGCGTCAATGTCCTGTTAAAGGATGAGGCTCCTCTTCATGCTGATCTGGTCATCATGGCCATTGGTGTGGTTCCAGAAACCACTCTGGCCAAAGAAGCCGGACTGGAACTGGGCATCAAGGACAGTATCGTAGTCAATGACCGTATGGAAACTTCCGCACCGGATATCTACGCAGTGGGTGATGCGGTTCAGGTCAAACACTTCGTTTCCGGACAGGATGCTCTGATTTCTCTGGCCGGTCCGGCAAACAGACAGGGACGGATTGCGGCAGACAACATCTGCGGTAAGGACAGCCGTTATAAAGGCTCTCAGGGTTCCAGCATTCTCAAGGTCTTTGATCTGACAGCTGCTGCTACAGGTCTGAGCATGACCGCTGCAGCCAAAGCAGGTATTGATGCCGACTTTGTTCTCTTATCTCCCATGAATCATGCCGGTTATTATCCCGGCGGAAGACTCATGACCATGAAAGTCATCTTTGAAAAAGACACCTGGAGACTGCTGGGATCTCAGATCATCGGCTATGAAGGCGTCGATAAACGTATTGATGTTCTGGCTACTGCCATTCGTGCTCACATGGATGCCAGAGATCTGAAGGATCTGGATCTGGCTTATGCACCGCCCTATTCTTCTGCCAAGGATCCTGTGAACATGGCCGGTTACATCATTGAAAACCTCTCTGAAGGTGTGACCCGTCATTACAGTCTGGAAGACCTGGAGTCTCTGCCAAGAGATGGCAGCGTTACGCTGCTGGATACCAGAACCCCTGGTGAGTATGCAAGGGGCCATGTAGATGGCTTCATCAATATTCCCGTAGATGATCTTCGAGATCACATCCAGGAACTGGATCCGGAGAAACCGGTCTATGTCATGTGCCAGAGCGGCCTGAGAAGCTACATCGCTTCCCGGATTCTGGAAGGATATGGCTTCAAGACCTTCAACTTCCCTGGCGGCTACCGCTACTACGAAATCGTCAAAAACGACCGTCAGCTGGTTCAGTCTGCTGCCCCCTGCGGCATGGATCAGTAAAAAGCGCAGTCTTTCACTCAAAACCGACTGTTCCAGTATCAACAAAACCAATATTTGAATCTGAATTCCCTGCTTCTGCATAAAGCTCTCCGATGTCATCGGAGCAGCGATCAATCTGAAAATTGTATCCACCTACAGCAGGAGGAATCGATCACAGCAGATCCAGTTCACGGCCATCATAGGCATCCAGATACGGAGGTGGCTGTGAATGTGTCTTCTGTACAATGCAGAATCATTTTCATCATCAATCCAGGGATGATTCAACTTCTTCCATGGCTTCCAGATCAGAAACAGTCATGGCACTCTCACTAACATTCACACTGCTGGACCGAGGAAAAGGTCCGGCAGAAACACCACAGGCAAACCGCAAAAGCAGAGATTCATCATTCAGCTGCTTTGCATCAAAAATCTCCTAATTGTTTACCGCCCGGTTCATTCAGAGCCGGGTCTTGCCTGTTCAGGGAGCAGATACGAGTGTGACGAACAGAAGCGGTTTGTTCGTCTGAAACATCATCCGAATCGAAACGGGTAAGAAGTTTTCGCTGAAATCCAGGAAGAACTCATCAGCAGGAAAGATTGAGAAAGGAAATTTGTTATGAATCCCATCAGAAAGAAACGAAAGGCATTCGTGGATAAGAATAACTGTGTAGCCTGCGGATGCTGCATGAAAGTCTGTCCCATGCATGCCATTGAGATCTACAAAGGTATCGTGGCCAGAGTGAACTTTGAAAAATGTGTAGGATGCGGGAAATGCGCCAGAGAATGTCCTGCCAGTGTGATCGAAATTCAGGAGGTGCAGTCATGAAGGAGCAGAAGAAATGGTACGACTATCTGTGGATCGTGGAACTGACTTATCTGTGCCTGGGCTTCTTCAACATTCTGTTTGCCTGGCTGGGTCTGATCTTCTTCTTTGTTCCTCTGATCATTTCTCTGGTCAAGGGCACCAAATCCTACTGCAACCGTTACTGTGGCAGAGGTCAGGTGTTTGCCCTGCTGGGCGGCCGGTTTGGTCTTTCCAGAAAGAAAGATATTCCGAACTGGATGAAGTCTAAGGCTTTCCGGTACGGCTTTCTGATCTTTTTCTTCATCATGTTTTTCCAGATGTTATGGAACACCTATCTTGGGTTTGCGGGTACACAGAATCTGAGACAGGCCGTGACCCTGCTGTGGACCTTCAAACTGCCCTGGCACTGGGCCTATCACGGCACTCTGTTTCATCCCGGTGTTGCCCAGTTTGCCTTTGGCTTCTACAGCGTGATGCTGACATCAACAGTTCTGGGACTCTTCACTATGATTCTGTTCAAACCGAGAAGCTGGTGCGTCTACTGTCCCATGGGAACCATGACCCAGCTGATCTGTAAAGCCAAAAGCGGTAAAGAGCTGGTGGATTAGAAGACCATTGAAAATGCTCTGATTCAAACGCCTGTCGAACAGAAATCCTGTTAACCGGTATAAACACTAAGCGGTCCCTGTATAGAAGACTCTCCTTATATGGGAAAGGTCTTTTGTACAGGGACCACTTTTTCTTTACCAATTGTGATGATTGCGGATCAAAGTCAGGATCTATTCCTGCAGCTCCATAAGAGCATCCACATCCAGCAGTTCCACACTGCCTCTGCGCAGAGCAATCCAGCCTTCATTCTGGAAATAGCGCAGCATTCTGGTGACCACTTCCCTTGCGGTTCCCAGATGGTTCGCGATGGTTTCATGGGTAATATGAAGAACAGAGTCTTCTTCCAGAGCACTTTCTTCCAGCAGGAAACCGGCCAGTCGGCGGTCAAATCCCTTCCAGAGAATCTGTTCGATGAGCCAGATGACTTCAGAGAACCGGTTGGCCATGAGCTGGCTGGTGAAGTTGGCCAGAACAGCCGATTCTTCCATGAGGTTTTTATAGAGTTCAGGCGGAATCAGCCAGAGATCCGTTGGTTTCTCGGCTTCAATGGTGATGTCAAACTGGATGCTGTTCATGATGCAGGAAGCCGAAAACAGACAGACATCCCGTTCCAGCAACCGGTAAAGAGTAATCTCCCGACCTTCTTCAGAGCGGATGCAGGCTCTCAGCTGTCCTTTTTCAACCAGAACCAGACCGGTGCAGTCGGTGCTCTGAGCATGAATCACACTGCCTTTTGGAGCCGTACGATGCACAACACTCTGCGCAAGCTGCTTCTGCACCCCGGGCTCCAGCTTGTCCCAGATGGGAAAATAATCCTGAAATTCCATAATCAAAAATCCTCCGATTCCCTTTTGAAATATTTTCATGCAGTTTCTGACATATGTCAATTTCACTTATTGACATATGTCAGAAACCTTTTTTACACTGAAGCCAGCAGCGAAGAAAGGAGAGATGGTTCATGCCAAGACCCAGAAAGAACAGACGAATCTGCTCGGTTCCCGCTTCCGTGGAATTTGTACCGCATCTGGAAGGAACAGGAGAGATTCCGCAAGATTTGAAAGACACCGTGATTATGACCATGGATGAATATGAAGCCATCCGACTGATCGATCATGGACACTTCTCTCAGGAGCAGTGCAGCGAGTTCATGCAGGTGGCCAGAACTACCGTTCAGCAGATTTATGCCAGTGCCAGAAGTAAGCTGGCCAGAATGCTGGTGGATGGAGCCTCTCTTCGCATTGAAGGCGGAGAGATCTGTCTTTGTCAGGGCAGCAATCCTTCCTGCTGGAAGGAACGCTGTCTCAGACAGGAAATCTCCGATCGGTACACAAGAGAGAAAGGAGAACAAACCATGAGAATTGCCATTCCCTACGCAGATGGTCAGATCTTCCAGCATTTCGGACGAACCGAATTCTTCAAGGTCTATGACGTGGAAGATGGAAAGATCGTTTCTTCCCAGGTCATCAGCACCGAAGGAAACGGACACAGCGCCCTGGCCGGTATTCTGGCTGCACTGAAAGCCGATCTGCTGATCTGCGGCGGGATCGGACCGGGAGCTGTGAATGCCATGAGTGCTGCAGGCATCACAGTCTATGCCGGAAATGCCGGTGATGCGGATGGAGCTGTTGCTCAGTATCTGGCCGGAAATCTGGTCCAGAACAGCCAGGCTTCCTGTGATCATCATGATCATGAACACCATCATGAGGGTCATACCTGCTCATCTCACGGCTGTCATGAGCACCATCAATAAAGTCCGGACCGGAAACCCGGCAAGGTGACAAAGTCACAGAAAATCGTAAGTAACTAAAGTATATTAACCTCAGAAGAGATAAAATAAATTGACTGAATTGAATGGCTGAAGTCGGCTGAATCAGAAGTCAGACAGTTTTATTTCTTCCGACAGAAATGTCACTGAAAACTGCGATTTCTACTGATCAGCCAGGCTGGTCAGTTCATTCCAGAGAAAGAAAGAAGAGGAATAACAAAATGGAAAAATGGAAATGCACCGTATGCGGCTACGTTCACGAAGGCCCCATGACTGAAGACTTCAAGTGCCCCATGTGCAAACAGGGCGCTGACAAGTTCGTGAAGATCGAAGAGCCCGCTGCTCCCGCAAAGAGCCGCTATGCTGGTACAAAAACTGAAAAGAACCTGTGGGAAGCTTTCGCCGGTGAAAGCCAGGCCCGCAACAAATACACCTACTTCGCATCCGTAGCCAAGAAGGCCGGATACGAACAGATCGCTGCTCTGTTCCTGCACACTGCAGACAACGAAAAAGAGCATGCCAAACTCTGGTTCAAGGCTCTGGGCGAACTGGGCGATACCGCTGAAAACCTGCTCCACGCAGCTGAAGGCGAAAACGCTGAATGGACCGATATGTACGACCGCATGGCCCGTGAAGCTGACGAAGAAGGCTTCCACGATCTGGCTGAACAGTTCCGTGGTGTTGCTGCCATCGAAAAGACTCACGAAGAACGCTACCGCAAGCTTCTGAACAACATCGAAACCATGCAGGTCTTCGAAAAAGCCGGCGTAACCATCTGGGAATGCCGCAACTGCGGACACATCGTTGTTGGCACCAAGGCGCCTGAAGAATGCCCTGTCTGCAAACATCCCCAGTCCTACTTCGAAGTACGCGCTGAAAACTACTAGGATTCAGATCCCAATCATTCCAGAAAGCAGTCATTCCACACGGGGTGGCTGCTTTTTTGCGAACAGGAAGACAGACACAGGCCGGTCTGCAGGATGGTGATGACTAAAAACTATTGACCACAGGACAAAGATGTTCAAAATGTAAATATAGATGTGTCAAGAAATGTGACTTCTGAAGCTGACAGCAGTTCCTCAAAGTCCAGATGGCGGTACGATCAATTTCGAATTCGCGAAAAACACACACTCTTTAATGAAAACCAAAGACAGGAGGGTATTTCATGAACAAAGAGCGAGCTGGCAAAAGCCGCAGCAAAAGAAGAAAATCAGGAAGCAAGGTGAAAACCACTCTCAAAATCATCGGTGGGGTTGCTCTGGTACTGGTCCTGCTTTTTGCAGGAAGCCGCATTCCATCTTTGATAAAAACCAGAGAAACTCTGATAGATTTTGGATTCAAGGATGTTGGAAAACTCGTCACTCAGCAATGGTATGGAAGAATGGTAGAAGATAGCTCTACAGATCGAACTATCAAAGATCTGATTCATATTCCTTTTACAGAAAGTCGTCTGATCTTCAGCATCGATGTTGAAGTTCTGGCCGCCATTGATTTCGCGGAGATCGAATATGAGATGATGGAAGAAGAAAACAAGGTGGTTATCTCTTTGCCGCATGCAGAGATATACAAAGCCTACGAAGTCCAGAACTCTTTTAAGCTCTATCTGGAGAGTGAAAGCATATTCAATAACATCAGCGCAGAAGAACAGCAGGCAATGAAAGATAAAATCGTTGATGATGCCAAAGAAAAGGCTCTTGAAACAGGGCTTCTGGATAATGCTGATGCGAATGCAAAAACCTTAATCACTAACATGGTCAGGGGAAATGAACGTACTAAGGACTATGATGTTGAATTCCAGTATAAGGAATAGGAGCAGAGCATGAAGAAGAACGATAAGACAAAGAAAATGTTGAAATGGACTTTGGGAGCTATTGTGCTCATCATTGTGGTCCTTTATACATACCTTCTTTTCACAAGAGGATAGGCTGACTGAAGAAGACAAGGTTGAAAAACTGACTGAAGCAGGGCTGGGTAAACCGGACCTGCTTCTTTTTTCGATCTGGAACTACGTGCAATAGTGTGCAGTTCCAGATCGTTTTTTGATTAATTGAAAATTGACAGGTGAAATATTGGAATATTTATTTAATTAATTTTTGGGTTATTTAGCAGTTATTTACCGAATAATGCGCAACAAAGTGGGAATAATATCATATAACCTATGGAATATTTCATATAAAATGCGTTTTTGCAAGAACTCTGGGCAGTTAGCGAAGTCTTTCCTGTCTTGACCTTCCTGTTCAGGGAGTGATATCGTTTGTAGATGAAACCGTTTGCAAACCATTAATACTATTTCGGTGAGTGCTGAATACTGATTGTTTTACATCTCCCCTGAAGCCATTCAGAATTCCTCCTCCTTCCTCTGAATGGCTTCGAACAAACAGATTTTCACCCGCTGAAACAAACGGCTTCCCTGCCTGTCAGGCACAAGAAAGGAAAAACAATGAATCAACACAAGAAGGCTCTCTGCCTGCTGACGGCCATGAGTATGCTGCCTTCCCTCATGACTTTTGCACCTATCACTGCTGCCGCTGAAGAAGCCTCCATTTCCGATGTGCAGGCGATCCCCGAAACCGCCTGGACCATCACAGCTCCCGATGCTCAGAAAGAACTGAGCCTGTCCAACTGGGTAGAAGAAGGCATTCCTTACTACACCATCATTCAACATGGAAAAACACTGATCGGTAAATCCCGGCTGGGTCTGGAAACCAGCGATGGTAGAAACTTTGCCCAGAATCTGACTGCCGGTGAAGTGACCATTCATTCCATCGACAACGGCACCTACAATCCCCTGGTAGGTGAACAGGAATCTGTACCAGACCGGTACCAGGAAATCACTGTACCCCTGACCTGTGAAGACGGCTCTATCACCGTTCAGGCCAGAATCTATGACAATGGTGCTGCTTTCCGTTATATCCTGCCGGAAATTCCAGAAGGACAGGACAGCTATGTGATTTCCACCACAGGAGAAAAGACTCAGTTCTCCCTGCCTGAAGGAGCAACTGCCTATCGCCATATTGGCACCGCACAGACCAAACCTTCTACTGCCAGTGTCAATAACATTGGAGGCAACGTACTGCGGGCCATGACTGTTGTGCTGCCTACGGGAGAAGCCTTCAACATTGCTGAATCCGATCTGGACAACTATGCGGTGTTCAAGATGGAAAACGATTCTTCCACCCCTCACACCGCCAAAGTAAAACTCGCCAGCAATGTTACAGTCCGCGCATCCGATACCTGGATTGAAAGCAAGCATACCACAGCGCCTGCCGGACTTGCCCAGTCTCCCTGGCGTGTCATTACCACTGGTGACAACGTGGCTGATCTGGCCAATAACAGTACCCTGACCGAACTGCTGGCTGATCCTGCTGATGAAGAGACCTATAAATTCTCCGAATGGGTAGAAGGCGGTGCCTGCCAGAGAGCCATGCACGGCATCAACGACGATTCCAACGTCATGAACAACGAATTCCTGGAATCCATGGTGGATGAAGCCTCTGCACACGGATACCGTTATGTTCTGCTGGATACCGGCTGGTCCGGACCGGAAAATGACCCTAACTGCGACCCAAGACTGGATCCTGCCGTACTGGATCCGGATAACTATCCCGCTGACAAGATTCTGAAAGAACAGTACTACGCCAGAGAAGACGAATATGCTGATACCTTCCTGGGCAATGGAGAAGGATGCTTCTTTACCAGAGGACAGGGATTCAAGAAATACGGCAGTCTGGGAGATGGCGGCAACATGCAGGTCGACATCGACATTCCAGCCCTGTGCAACTATGCCAATGAACGCGGAGTGGGTATCATTCTGTACGTTAACGGCACCCGTTTTCTGCCTGATGACATGTCCGGCAATGGCGGGCGATATCGTTTCACCCCCGATGAACTGTTTGAATACTTCGAACGCTGGGGCGTAGCCGGTGTGAAACCCGGATTTGTTCACTACGATTCTCAGAACGATGAACTGTACATGCAGGAAGTCGTGGAAGCAGCCGCTAACCATCATCTGGTCATGACCGTTCATGATAACTGGGTTCCCACAGGAATCGAAAGAACCTATCCCAACCTGCTTTCCGCTGAAGGTATCTTCGGTGACGAAGAAAAAGCCAATGTGACTATCCCCGAAGACATCTCTACTCTGTTTACAAGAACCATCATGGCCCCTGCAGACCATACCTTCTGCTGGCCCGGCAAGGCAACTAAGGGTTATGCCCTGGCTTCCCCACTGATGTTCAGAACCGGTCTGAATCTGGTATTCTGGTATACCAACACTCTGGATATTCCGGATCAGGACAAAGAAGTTATCGACCTCTATGATCATCTGCCAGCCAACTGGAAATCCACCACATGGCTGGAAGGCGATATGCAGAAGTATGCTACCGTTCTGCGGCAGAGCTATGAAACGCAGACAGAAGAAGGCACCATTCCCTCTCGCTGGTACATCGGTTCCCTTTCTGCCATCGACAGACGTCTGGAGATTCCTCTGGACTTCCTGGAGGATGGAGAATACGTAGCCGAAACCTATTTCGACGGTCCGGATGCCGATCCGGATACTGGATTCAACTCCGATGCCAAACAGAAGCAGACTCTGCTGAAGGAAAGCTACAAAGTCGATTCTTCCACCACACTGGTTTACGCCATGAAGGCCAAATACGTCTATTCTGTCAGACTGACAAAGGCTGATGTAACGGGTTATTGACCGGTTTTCCTGGCCTCAGACTATGTACAGTTCAGGTGTTCAACCGGATTGTTTCGCCTGTGAACGGTGAGCTGCTAGTCACGTTTTTTTCTTCTCAGAGCCATGAAGACACCGGCAGAAGCTGCTGTTACTGCTGCCCACATGGATCCCATGAAGGAAGAGCTGGTCTTCACGCTGTTTTCCGTTGTGGGGGCTGTGCTCTGATCAACAGAAGGTTTGGTTGTGCTTTCTGTCGGCTTCTGGTCAGGGTTAACAGGAGTTTCAGAGGGCTTCTGATCCGGCTTGGCAGGATCTTCTGTCTTCTTGTCTGTTACATCCTGAATCAGTTTCATGGCTTTGTCTGCTTCATCAGCCAGAGCCTTTGCGGCATCCTGATCCAGCTTTCTGGTGCCGTTCTGATCGGCTTCCAGAGCTGCGCTGATCTTATTATTCAGCAGATCCAGTTCGTTGAGCTGGTCTGCAGAGAACAGGCTTCTGTCCATGGACAGGAAGAGAACCTGGAAATCATTGAGAGTCTGCAGCAGTTCTTCGTCGGGACGAAGTCTCAGAGCCAGCCAGGCGTTGCTCAGATCCATGGTCATGGCATCCACCTGTTCCTGACTTTCGGGATTCTTTAACATTTCCTGAGCCTGGGCAAGGAGAGCAGAGAATTCTGCTTTTCCATCTTCCAGATAGGCATCCAGATCAGCTTCGAGACCGGCGTTCACTACCATTTCCAGCAGAGTTGTGTCAATTTCTGCAGCAGGAACCAGAGCCAGTTTAGCGCTGGTCAGTTCTTCCATGGCTTTGGCGATGGAGACTTCTGTCAGAGCAGTGGGATCATCCAGCACACTCTGGGCGTATTCCAGAGCTGCCAGGAAGGCATCCTTGGTTTCTCCGTCTTCATAGCGGTTGAGATTGATGTTCTGACATTCTTCTACCAGAGCGGCAAGACCTGTCTTGTCTGTGGTGAAGTTCATCATGTGAATCAGGTTCACCAGTTTCTTCCAGGCATCGTTGATTTCAGTCTGAGCGGGTTTTTCCTTAGCCAGAATTTCTTCTGCTTCTGCAATGGCATCGTTCAGATGTTCAACAACGATTTCATTGACACCGGTGGTATCCAGTTCTTTTGCATAGTCAACAGCAGCCTGCAGAAGAGTGGTGTTGCCTGCTTTAACTGGAATCAGACCGGCGATCACATCTTCCAGATCCTGTGCGGTCAGGTCAATGATCTTCTGATCGGTATAGTCGTAGTCCCAGTAAATCCAGGAGATGAAGTCAGTGACATCTTCGAAGTTTTCATAGTCATCCGGATTCTGTGCTTCGACCCAGGCAACCAGTTCATCAATTCTGGAGTAGTCGCCGCGTCTCAGACTCAGATCATCCATGGCATCATACAGAGCGTATTCAGCATCATTACATTCATCCTGGGTGGCATAACGGTCATTCATAACTTCCTCCGCTCTGGCAATGGCAGCCATCAGTGCGGCTACGGATTCTTCGGAGTAGATCTCCAGATCCAGATCTCTGGCCTGTTCCAGAGCATAGGACAGATAGGTCTTGTCTCCATATTTGCTTTCCAGGTTATCCAGAGCGTCTTCAATAGCAGCAGCCATGTCATCGACTCTGTCCTGTTCCATGATGGACAGGCCGAATTCAACGGCTTCAATGGCAGCAGCTACTTCATCCCAGTTCTTATAGTCATCGGCGGTGAGGCTTTCTGCTCTGGCAATCATGGCGTTGACAGCGGTGTAGTCAGCCGGGAGCACTTCCAGAGCATCAAAGGCAGTCTGCAGAGCAGCCATGGCTTCATCCAGTTCTTCCTGGACGGCCACCGGATTGTCCAGCACTTCCCTTGCGGCTTCCAGAGCTGCAGTGAAGGCAGCACCGGATTCTTCGGTATAGAATTTCAGCTTTACGGTTTCGACTTCGGCTACCAGTTCTTCCAGAGCTGTCTTATCACCCAGTTCGAAGGCAGGAACCAGAGCATTGACGGCATCCCAGATGTTCTTCGCCATTTCATCGACCTGATCCTGATCGGTAATGTCCAGATCATAGATCACGGCGTTCACGGCTGCTGTCACAGCGCTGAAGTCCAGATAGTTTTCAGCCTTCAGGCGGTCAACATACTTCAGAGCAGTTTCTACAGCAGAGTAATCAGCCTTGCGGTAAGTCAGCTCATCGATAGCAGTCTGCAGAGCAGTTCTGGCGGCATCCACCTGTTCCTGGGTGGCATTGGGATTGGCTGCAGTGGATTTGGCGTTGTAGAGAGCTTTGTTGAAGGCAGCAGTGGATTCTTCATCGTACAGAGTCAGATCCATGTTTTCTGCAGCTTCAATATCGGAGCGCAGCAGGGCTTTATCAGCAGCATCCACATATTCATCAGCGGTGAAATGGATATTTTCGTAAGCATGAATCAGATCCTGAATGGTGTCTGTGTAGATCCATCCATCTCTGGCAAAGCTTTCCGGATTTGCCTGGATTTCAGCAATCTGAGCAGAGAGAGCTTCGGCACCAGCACCGGTTTCACCTTCCAGACCGGATTCGATCACAGCGATAACAGAATCCAGATCGGCCTTGTTGTAGTTGATCACCGCATCACTTTTCAGTTCATTTCTGGGAGAACCAAGAGTGAAAATCAGGCGCTCCAGTTCGGCATAGCTCATGGGCTTTTCATCACACTGAGCACCCCAGGTAATATAGGAGAACACAGCATAGCGCGGGAACAGAGCTCTGGTGAGTACTTCTTCAGATACACCGCCCAGAATGTCAGACCAGATGGGGAACATCTGACCCAGAGACTTGTCCAGGTTTTCTGTCAGGATTTCATCGTTGCGGTAGGAAGAAGAGCTGACAGAGTAGTTGTAGCGGGTAAACTGCTCGTACATTTCCTTGGGGAACGGGTTGCGGATGGATTCCTTGGCATTCTGATACCACAGGTTCAGATAGTTGGCGGAAGAGGAAGACATCACGTTGTAGCCATCTGCTGCTGCAGAGGAACCCTTGTAGGATCCGTTCCAGCCGCCGGCCCAGAAGTCGATGTTGGCACGCTTGTCCAGCTTCACCACTTTGCCTTTGTTGAGCAGGTCGTTCCAGACAAAGATGTTGTAGCCCTTGTCAGAGAGGCCGTCGATGACGGCGTTGAAGAAGTCTGTGGTGGCATCATAGGCATTGGCGTTGGAGCCAAAGTTTTCCACAGCCCAGCTGGTGAGTTCATTGGTTGCGGTAGAAGTGGCATCGGCGAAGTATTCGTCACCACCGATATGAACAGTGGTGGCATTGAAGTATTCAGCGGCTTCTGCGGTCATGTCAATGACATACTGGCGGACTTCATCGTTGGTGACATCCAGAACGTGGCCGGTTTTGCTTTCGGTTTCTCCAACGATCCAGTCGTTCTTGCCGGCATTCTTGTACATGTCGATTTCCATCTGGGAATGACCGGGGTAATCCACTTCAGGAATGATTTCAATGTTCAGACTCTTCGCAAACTCGGCCAGTTCCTGGGCTTCATCCCTGGTGTAGTAGTAGCCGTCTTTATCACGCAGTTCGGGGGCAATGTCGGAATCCCAGCGGATACCTTCACTGTCTTTCAGGCGGAGCTGCAGCTTGTTCTGCTTGTAGAAAGCCATCTGCTCCATCTGTTCCTTGACCCAGTCAACGGGATAGAAGGTTCTGGCTGTATCCAGCTGGAAGCCGCGGTATCTCTGGTCGGTATAGTCTTCCACGGTGCCGGTAGGCAGCTGGTTTCTCTGGATGAAAGCCTGCAGCAGAGTCATGGCACCATTCTGGATTCCTTCCAGGGCATCGGCGTGAACGGTGACTCTGTCTTCTTCAATATCAATCTGATAGGTGTCATTGGTGCTGTAGATCTTGCCGTCATCAGCAGGCAGTTCAAAATCAACAGCTTCTTTCTTCAGGACAATTCCCTCTCCTGCTTCATCTGCAGAAATGGTCCGGATTTCGTAGTAATCGATGATTCCCTTATCCTGCATGGATTTAGCCAGGTATTCGGCTTTATCCATGGAATACTCATCAGCACTGAATACCTGATAACCGGGATCCAGTTTGAAGAAGCCTTCTTCACCGGCTTCAAAGGACTGAATAGCAGGCAGAACATCCGGGAAGGAGCGTTCATCGGTTTCGTGGTAGCCGATGGTTGCAGTCTGTTCTACGTCTTTGGTTTCACCTTCCACTACGGAAATGTCATCCACATAGAACATGCCGCTGTCGCTGCCGTCCTTGCGGTTCATGCAGTAGGCGTAGATATAGAACTTGTCAGAGCGGGAACCGGTAGTGATGGTTCTGGTCACTTTCTGCCAGTCTTTGCTGGCACCGGAGATGCCGTCATAGCGTCCTCCGCCTACAAAGCCAGGATTCCAGGGAGTATCCATATTGCCTTCCACGTCTACCAGGCCGGCATTGAGACGGCCGCCGGTTTCATTCCAGATGTACATGGTGACGGTATAGGTCGTATTGGGTTTGCAGTTCTCTACGATGATATGCATGCTGCCCTTACTCTGGTTGTACTGCCAGTAAGGTACATCATTGGGGTTGCGGGGTTTGTCTTCAGCTACCTTAATGGATCAGTTTCCACCATGGGCTCTTTCAGTAGAGCGTTCAGCTTTGTACAGAGCCAGTTCTTCTTCGCTCATTTCCTCTTCAAAGGAATGGAAATTGCGGGCATCTGCTTCTTCAGATTCGGACTCAGCCGCATAGACAGCTAACGGTGTGTAATACGGTGCAAAGCTGCTGACAGCTGTCACCATAACCAGTGAACTGGACAGCAGTGTGGTCATGGTCTTCCTGATTTTTCCATTCATCTTTGTCTTTTTCTCCTTTTATCGACTTTGATTCCTCTGTTTCCCGGACCTCATGAACGCTGCCTTTTTCATAAGCAGCAGAAGACAGCGTTCGGACATTTCATGAGATCCAGAATGGGAGATGGTGAATGATTCATCCGGCAAGTCCCCCCTATCCCGGCAATTCCTGTTCTGAAGCATGAGACAGAAAACCGGATTCGAATCTTCCCTTTCCAGCTCATTTCCTGCAGATCTTTCGCCCCAGCCCGAGACGAAAGATCTTTCCGGAAAGCTGCTTATTCCTTGCAGCCGGATAAACAGCTGGATGGAAAATCCATACTTTTTACTGGATGAATTCTTTCTGTTACACAGTTTGTTGATCTGAACTCTTTCACCTTCTCCTTTTCAGATCAGCGATCCCGGTCTGGTAACCGGTTTCACGCCCAAAGTATAAAATCCGGTTTGGTGCGCTTGAATACATAGGTCAAATAGTCGAAGGAAAATTACAAATTTTTATTTTTACGGCTGAGGCCTTGGTTTAAAGCGGGTTGATTTTCGCCTTAGCATTATTCATATTCAGATTTCAGCGCTCCGGCCGGTTATTAACCCTTCACAGAAGCCTCACAGACCATGGAAGAAGCAGGCAAATCCTGTTTCGAAAAGTAAATCAATACAGATGAATTCAGCTTTACCTGAGCCGTATTCATTAAAAAAGGCGATCCTTTCGGACCGCCTTTTCAGGTTTAATGCTTGTTGTTTGACCGTTTCCGGTGAAACAGCTTATTTATTTTTTCTTCTCTTTTTGGAGAAGAAGCCAGCCAGACCGGCAGAGCCCAGGAGAGCACTCAGAGAGAACATGGCACCCATGGAAGCGGAAGTAGCAGGTTTCTTGTTGGTATCCTTCTTGTCTTCCTTCTTCTCATCGTCCTTGTTGTCCTTTTCTCCGCCCTTGTCTTCTTCTTTGTCGTCAACTTTCTTCAGAGCTTCTCCAGCTTTCTTCAGAGCAGCTGCGGCATCGTCTACGTCCTTCTGACTTGCGTCAGCATCCTTGTAGATATCAGAAGCCTTGTCATAAGCTTCCTTGAAGGCTTTCCAGGTAGAGGAAGTGTATTCGTCTTCCTTGCGGCCGTCGTATTTCTCGAGCAGATCGTAGAGGTCATCTTTGTCCACTTCGTCTTCGGAAGGCTTGTTTTCATTGTTGACCTTTTCGATGAGTTCACGAACAGGAGTCATCTTAGCCTGAGCCTTGAGAGCTTCGTCGTGCGGTACTTCAGGATCAGCCAGCAGAGTCTTCACTTCGAAGGAAACGGAATCGATCAGATCCAGTTCTTCAGCGGAGAACCATGCGCGGTTGATGTTTTCAGCCAGGTTGATGAAGTCTTTCAGCTCATTGAGCAGATCTTCGTCTGCTTTCAGACGCAGCTGCAGGTAAGCCATATTCAGGTTAGAAGCAGCTTCGTTGACCTGAGCCTGAGATTCGGGGTTAGCCAGAACTTCGTTGGCGTGGTTCAGAGCTTCGGTGAATTCAGCCTGTCCTTCGCTGACGAACTTGCTGAGGTCGGTATCCTTGACGGTGTCGACAACCATCTGCAGCAGAGATGTATCGATTTCTTCTGCAGGTTTCTTGACGGTTTCGAGATCAGCCATGGCTTTCTTCAGAGCGTCAACAGCAGGTTTAATGCTGGTTTCATCCAGAGCATAGGGGTTGGTGTATACATCAACGGCATTGTTCAGAGCGGTTGTGAAGGCATCCTTTTCAGCGCCGTCGTAGTACTTGTTCAGATCGAGCAGCTGAGCAGCATCGATGAGAGCTTTCAGTTCGGTCTTGTCAGCCTTGAACTCAAGCAGATGGATGGCATCTGTCAGTTCAGACCAGGCTGCGTTAACTTCGTCCTGAGTAGCCTTGGGGTTTTCCAGAACAGTTCTGGCATTGCTCAGAGCAGCTTCGAACTTGTTCTTCACTGTTTCATGAACGCCTTCGAGTCCGCCTGCAGCAACAACGCCATCAGCATATTCAACGGCTTTCTTCAGCAGAGTCTTGTTGGATTCTACAACTTCGCCGCCGCCGTTGGGGTTGTACTTCAGAGCAACAACAGCAGTGCGCAGATCAGAGATCATGGATCTGACTTCGGTTGCATCAGGTGCTTCGGTTGCAGCCAGAGCTTCAGCTTCGGCGATCTTGGACTGCAGGGCATTCCAGGTTTCGTCGGTGTAGCTCAGGTTCTTCAGAGCCTTGGCATCGTTAATGGCAGCATTCAGACCTTCCAGATCAGGATCAACGTGGGCCAGCATGATGTTCATTTCCGTGCAGGAACCGTTGTTGTTCTTGGCTGTCTTCAGGATGAAGCGTACGTGTTTGGCTTCTACGGGTTCGAATTCGAATTCGTAGGCCTTGAATTCATTCATGGTGCAGGAGCCGGTCTTCACGCTGGTGAAGTTGGTTCCGTCGGTGGATACCTGAATGTCGTAGGAAGTGGGGGTGCCGTTGCCGCAGTTCTGACGAGGCATGTAGGTAACACCCTTGATTTCGGTGACTTCCTTCATTTCCAGGTTGATCCAGTGAGGCATGGTGGTCTTGTTCCAGTCGGAATGCCACATGGTTCCGGTGTTGCCATCGACAACGTTCTTAGGATCGGAACCGTCATGCTGGTAGGAAGAAGCAGTAGCCGTGATGGTGGACTGATCAACGAAGTTGAGGTCTTTGACTTCCTTCAGTGTCAGGCCAGCCAGAGCGTTGGCCAGTGCGGAAGCATAGCCGTCTACGATTTCCTGAGATCCGGCAGGCAGCTGTTCACGGATATTGTTCAGTGCGCTGAGGACTGCGGATACAGAGCTGTCGGTGAAGGCATCCAGATTGCCGGTGAGCTGTTTGTAAGCATTCAGTTCGGCATAGTTTGCCTTTTCGTAATCATGTTCACCCAGAACAGCTTCGATAGCTGCCTTGGCTTCACTGATTTCTTCAGCAGTGGGGTTGTACTTGGCCAGAACGGCTTCACCCTTTTCGATGGCTGCAGTCAGTTCAGGTACATCCAGGCCGGTAGCCCATGCGGTATCAATGGCATAGTCCAGAGGCATGGTGGTGTTGAAGGTGTCATCTGCACCCAGACGGATATCGTCTACGTAACCTTCGAATGCGTCAGTGGTGGAACCGATGCGGGCTACAGGATACATGATGGTAGCTTCCAGAGGTCTGCCTTCTACTCTTTCGTCATCGCCCAGAGTTTCAACCAGTCTGCCGTTGACGTAGAGAGAAATCTGTTTGTTTTCGTTCTTGAATTCCAGTTCAACCCACTCGTTCATGGGCAGAGTGTAGTCGAAGGAGTAGTCGCGGTTTTCACGGGTGAATCCGACTTTGCCTGTGTCAGCCTGAACAGCCTTGAAGGTGCCGTATTCGCTTTCCATGAGGATCTGATCCTTCACTTCAGCATTGGTTCTCTTCACTTTGATGCGCAGGTCGTTGTTCAGACCGGCGGTGGTCAGTTCAGTTTCTGCATAGGAGCTGCCGCCATTGAGGTGCAGAGCGTTCTTGTGGTCTACGGTTTCGATGGCTACATTTTCGAAGTTCACGATGTTGTAATCGTTGCCGGACTTGTCACTAGCATCATCCATGGGCAGGTGCAGGATGGCATCGCCTACGGAGTCGATTTCGTAACCGAAGTTGGTTCCGGGTGCATCACCCAGTTCAGCTGTCAGGGTCTTGGCATCGTTCAGGCTCATGTCCTTCTTGCCCCACAGCTTGGCTGCGAACAGGGACATGTTGGTGTTGATGCGGTCGTAAACATCATATTCGCTGACACCGTTTTCCAGGTAGTCGCACATGTCGTTCCATACAGCAAAGGCGCCGCCCTTCATCTGAGCATCACCGGCAGGGATGGTGTCTCCGCCGATGGAGTTGATGGGCAGGTTGTACATGGTGCCGTCGTTCAGATAGTTGTAGTAGTAACCGGCGTTGGGCACGATGTAGTAGTTGCCGTCGTTGCAGTTGATCAGGTCAAAGCCCTGGTCATACATGTCGCCCATGTGAGCCCAGCCGTAGTTCCACAGGTTGATTTCAACACCCTTGGCATCGATGGGATCACCGGTATCCAGGTGAGAGAAGCTTCCCCAGACACGGGCTTTTCTTCCGGTGCTTTCCACATAGTGGATCATGTCGTTAACGAATTTTCTGTAAGCAGTAGAGCTGGAGGAGAATTCGTCAGCACCGATATGAACGGTGGTATCCAGATCCCATACAGGATTGTCTTCAGTCAGGTATTCACCGAAGATGCCCTGTACGAATTCGAGAGCTTCGTCATACTTGGCGGACAGGTTCAGATGGTCGTTGTCTCTTCCGTAGGTTCCCAGACGCAGGTCAGGACGAACCTTGGTCAGTGCCAGAGAGTGAGCAGGAGTATCGATTTCAGGAACGATGTTAACGCCCTGTGCTCTGGATTCTTCGATGAAGTTTCTGAATTCATCTTTTGTATACCAGACGTCTTTGGCAGTCAGGTCAGCCTTGTTCAGGCCGTTGTTGCCGCCTTCTACGATGTCGGATTCCAGACGGAATGCGGAGTAAGCCTCCATGGGATCCTTGCCGGCAGAAGAGTAGTTTTCCAGAGGAATCAGGTTGTCGTTCAGGTGAACCTGGAAGTCGTTCATCTTGTACCAGGACATCTGCTTTACAACCTGCTGCAGGAAGTCCATCTTGAAGGTCTTACGTCCAACGTCCATGATGAATCCGCGGATTTCGTACTGCGGATAGTCACGGGCAATACCCTGGTTCAGTTCGCCGTTCTGGGCTTTCAGACCCTGCAGGACGGAACGGGTGCCCCAGTAAGCACCGGTGTTGGTGCTGGCCAGAATGGAGACGCTGTCTTCAATGGTCAGGTAGTAGGTTTCTTTCTGAACCTGGTCTTCGGAATCATCTACGGTTGTGTAGAAGAAGAAGCTTCCGGATTCAGGTGCATTGCCTTCTACAACGTCAACATGAACTCCGAACAGGTCTTCATAGTCAGCAGCAAAGGCTTCAGCAGCTTCACGCAGGGTTTCATCGCCAACGATGGCCTTGGGTGCTTCAGCAGGTGTGAACACACCGGTGTGTCCCTTCCACTCGCGCAGTTCAGGGATAACCTGGATGGGTTCGTTGTCGCCTTCTTCAGCCTGCAGAGAGCCGGGGATGGTGACATCTTTTTCAATGAATTCGTATTCGCCGGTGGCCTTGTTGGTCACTTTGAAGTTCACGGAAACGGTGGTATCCACGATGGGTTTGTGGATCTTGAGCTGGCCGTCAACAACCTGTTCGTAGTCGGCACCGTTGAATTTGATGTCGTACTTGTCGGTTTCAGGAATATTGACTGTCAGTTCGGTATCGGTTGCGGTTGGTGTGACAACTTCCAGATGTTCTCTGATGTAGTCGATGGAATCTGTGGGTGCAGTATAGATGCCGCCATAGATTTCAACTTCATACAGGGAAACGGCATTCCATGTAGGAACCTGTCCATCGGGGTCTTCCGGTGTATAGCCGGTAATGTTCAGTCTGAAATAGCGTCCGGATACAGGATGATCCAGGTCGATCTGTTCGGTTTTGGCTGTAGGACGATCGCTGGTTTCATACACTGTGCTCCAGGATTCGCCGTCATCGGATACCTGAATGTTATAGCCGGTAGGCTTTCTGGTTTCCCAGAACAGCAGGAAGCTCTGCATGTTTCTCATGGTGCCCAGATCAATCTGGAGCCATGGAGTCTTGTCAGAGGTGCCGGATCCCCAGCGGGAAGAAGCAGAAGTGGTGTTACCGTCTACGGCATTGGATGGGCGGACGGAATTGGCTTCCTGGGAGCTGGCAGTCGCAGTGGCATGAAGAGCGACGTTTTCTGTGGGATCCTGTTCGGCGATGCTTTCGTCGATCAGTTTTACCTGCATTTCACGACAGGAAACGCTGGGATAGTTGCTGACTTTGGTGACTTCCAGTTTGACGTAGCGTCCGGCAACGGGTTCGTCCAGAGTCACTTCGGAGTAAGCACCATCAACCTTGTCAACAGCCTTAACGGGTTCGCCCCAGTTTTCAGGATCGTCAGATACATAGACGTTGAACTGTGTAGGATGTTCTCCTTCACTTTCCCAGTCGAAACTGAAGAAGTTCATGTTGTAGGTTTCACCCAGGTCAACATAGGCCCACTGAGTAGGACTGGTTTCGGTAGACCAGCGAGTGTCAGTTTTACCGTCTGTCAGATAGCTCTTTGGAAAGGAACTGTACTCACGGCTGGCTGTGACGCTTTTGTTCAGAGCAATATTGGTGTTGTAGATGGAGAGAGCATCTCCTTCAGCAGCTGCAACAACCGGCTCTTCGGCGTACACGCTCAGAACAGGAACTCCGGCTGATGTGACAGTCATGGAGACAGCCATCAGACTCATCAGAATGGATCTTCCTGATACTTTTTTGATATTCAAATTTTTTCCTCCTTTTCTGGATTCTACTGGTCCATTGCCATGGGCAGCGGCATGGACACAGGAATATACCTTTATTATCGCACGACCTAAATCCAGCGCAAGGGCTTTCTTTCTGGAAAACCGTGCAAAATAACAAACTGTTTGCACTTTTTGATGGTTTTCAGAAAGCGATTACCTTTTTGGAACCGGTTTAAGGCAGCCAAAACGGTGCAGAAAAGAAGGCCGGAATGATTTATCAGTGAATCCTGACCATTTCCGGCTGTTCATTATTTAAGGAAGAAATCAGAAGAAAGGGTTCCGGTCCGGAAAAAGAAGAAAACCTGCTTTTGACTAGGTCAATTCAAGGTTTTTGGCTCGGCCGGGGAAAGAAAGCTCAATCAATGCTATAATTTCTCAGTTAACGATGTTTCATCCCCTTTGCTTGCACCTTTCTGGTGAAATCGGGATGAAAGGATTGGAGGAAATTATGGCATACCAGATTCCCAGAGGGACCCAGGACGTCTACGGCAGTGAAGCCTGTGAATGGCAGCAGCTGGAGAAATACCTGCGCCACTTCTGTTATCTGTACAATTTTGACGAAATCAGAACTCCCATTTTCGAACACACCAACGTGTTCAAGCGGGAGAACGATTCCAGCGATATGGTCAACAAGGAAATGTACACCTTTACCCCGGCCAACTCATCCACCTCTCTGACCCTGCGCCCGGAAGGTACGGCTGGCGTGGTGCGCTCCCTGGTGGAAAATAAAATGTACGCCAGTCCGGATCTGCCGGTGAAGCTCTACTACATGGGACCCATGTTCCGTCATGAAAGACCCCAGAAGGGCAGACTGCGCATGTTCAATCAGTTCGGCGTGGAAGCTCTCGGTCTCAAGAGCCCCTACGTGGATGTGGAAACCATGGTTCTGGCCTATACCATTCTCAAGGCTCTGGGCCTGCAGGACATCACCATCCTGCTCAACACCCTGGGCGATGATGAATCCAGAGCTGCCTACAGAGCCGCTCTGAAAGAATACTTTGCTCCCTACGTGGATGATCTGTGCGGGGACTGCAAACGCCGTTATGAACAGAACCCCCTGCGTCTGCTGGACTGCAAGGTGGATCATGACAGGGAATGCATGAAGAATGCACCCCGCATGCAGGACTACCTCAACGAGGAAAGCCGCGAATACTTTGAAACCGTCAAGTCTCTGCTGGACCAGATGGGCATTCCCTACCGCGTGGATGACAACCTGGTGCGCGGCCTGGACTACTACACCCACACCGTCTTCGAAATGGTCAGTGAAAACAGGGAAATGGGCTCTCAGGCCACACTGCTGGCAGGCGGCCGCTACGATAACCTGATTCCCTACTTCGGTGGACCGGAAATGTCCGGCATCGGCTGGGCTTTAGGCATGGAGCGTCTGCTCATTGCTCTGAAAGCCGAAGGCATTGAACTGGGCGGCAAGCCCGGACTGGATGTCTATGTTATGGTCCTGAACCCCGAAGCCAGAGACTATGCCTTTGATGTGCTGACAGAACTGAGAGCCAACGGCTTCCGTTCCGACATGGATATGCAGGGCAAGTCCTTCAAGGGCCAGTTCAAGGCTGCCGACCGGGCTGGCGCGAAATACGTCTTCCTCATCGGCGAAGATGAAATGAACAACCAGACCATCACCATGAAGAACACGGAAACCAGAGAACAGACCACTGTTCCGGCAGATGATCTCATCGCCGTACTGGATGCCGCCTTCAATGGAGACGAAGAGGACGAAGAACACGATCATCACCATCATGATCATGAATAGGAAGAAACAGGTGAATTGAAATATGGAAAGAACGAACCACAACGGCACTCTGCGCCTGGCCAACCAGGGAGAAAAAGTGACTCTGGTGGGCTGGGTTTCCCGCAAAAGAAACTTTGGTGCCATGAACTTTATCGACCTGCGCGACCGCTCCGGCATCGTGCAGTTAGTCTTTGATGAAAGCTTCAACGAAAGACTGAAGGATGTCCGTCAGGAATACATTCTGCAGGTCACCGGAACTGTTGCTGAAAGAAAGGACAAGAACCCTTCTCTGCCTACCGGCGACATCGAAATCCTGGTGGAAGACTTCAACGTCGTGAACTCCGCCAAGGTGACCCCGCTGATCATTGCGGATGAAACCGACGCTCTGGAAGACACCCGTCTGAAATACCGTTATCTGGACCTGCGCCGTCCCATCATGCAGAACCGTCTGATGATGCGCGCAGCCATCACCCGCTCCATCCGTGAATTCCTGGATGAGCACGGCTTCCTGGACATCGAAACACCTGTCCTGGGCCGTTCCACACCCGAAGGCGCCAGAGACTTCCTGGTTCCCTCCCGTGTTCACCCCGGCAGCTTCTATGCCCTGCCCCAGTCTCCCCAGCTGTACAAGCAGCTGCTGATGATTGCCGGCTTTGAACGCTACTATCAGATTGCCAGATGCTTCCGTGACGAAGACCTGCGCGCCGACAGACAGACTGACTTCACCCAGGTGGACATCGAATGCTCCTTCCTGGATGAAAACCAGTTTTTGGAAATCATGGAAAAGATGCTGTACAAGCTGATGATGGATATCAAGGGCATCGAAATTCCTCTGCCTTTCAAGCGCATTCCCTGGCAGGAAGCCATGGATGTGTATGGCAGCGACAAGCCCGACAACCGTTTTGGCATGGAACTGCAGGATCTGACTTCCCTCTTTGAAAAGACCGAATTCGTTCCCTTCCGTCATGCCATCGATGAAGGCGGCGTGATCAAAGGCATCGTGGTGGATGACTTCCAGCCTTCCAACAAGGAAATCAAGAACCTGACTTCTGAAGCTCGCAAGAACGGTGCCAGCGGTCTGGTGGTTCTCAAATACAAAGACGGCCAGTTCAGCGGTTCCGCTGTCAAATCTCTGAGCGAAGAAGAACTGAAGGCCCTGGCTGAAAAGCTGAACCTGCAGGATTCTTCCAGCGTTCTGATTGTCAGCGACAGCTGGCTGAAGACCTGTAATGCTCTGGGCGCTCTGCGCAACCAGATGGGTGCCATAAAGGGTCTGAAGAAGAAAGACGAATTCTCCTTCCTGTGGGTTGTTGACTTCCCCATGTTCGAGTGGAGCGAAACCGAAAACCGCTGGGTTTCCCAGCATCACCCCTTCACCATGCCCAAGAGAGAAGACATCCCTCTGCTGGATACCGATCCCGGCAAGGTGAAAACCAACGCCTACGACTGCGTCCTCAACGGCTATGAACTGGGCGGCGGATCCGTTCGTATTTACGAAAACGATCTGCAGGAAAAGATCTTCGAAGTCCTGGGCTTCAGTGAAGAACAGATCCGTCAGAAATTCGGCTTCTTCATCGATGCCTTCCAGTATGGCACACCTCCTCACTGCGGCATGGCCTATGGTCTGGACCGCATTGCCATGCTGCTGAGCGGCTCCGACAGCATCCGCGACGTCATCGCCTTCCCGAAAAACGCCGCAGCCAGAGACCCCATGTCCGATGCACCCAACACCGTTGATCCCGTGCAGCTGGACGAACTGGATCTGGCCATCAATGTTACTCCTAAGGAAAGAGCCATTTACGACTCCATCCAGAAAGGCTTCGTTCCTGTAACCATGCCTGATGGCACCACAGAAGAAGTGAGTCTGGAAGACATTGCCGCCTGGAAATCTTCCAGGTAAGCCAGAAAGCAAACAATTCTCAATAAAACACAGGCGTCAGACCAGAGCCGGAAGGTTCTGCCTGACGCTTTTTCTGTTGAAAATGAAAACAGGTCTTCTCTGAAGGGGGATCAGAGAAGACCTGTCAAAACATGAAATGAGAACAGACAGTCTCATTCAACACTGGTGCATCCAGTTTTGAAACAGAACCCTACAGCTCTTTCTGTTCTGCCGGATCCTGCATGCGGATGACTTTTGCGGGTACACCTGCTGCTGCCGCATAATCCGGGATATCATGGGTGACTACAGCACCTGCGCCTACCACCGCATACTTACCAATGGTGACACCCGGACAGATGGTTACGTTCATACCAATCCAGGCATTCTTGCGGATGGTCACTTTACCATAGGTGTAAATGGCATGACGTTCATTCATGTCGTGGTTGATGGTGGCGATCTTCAAAGCCGGTGCACACATCACCCCGTCTTCGAATTCAATGCCTCCGGAAGCGGAAAGAATGGCCGAGTGGTTGATGAAGACATTCTTTCCGAATTTGACCCGGTTGCCAAAATCACACTGGAAGGGAGTCAGAATCCGGACACTTTCCAGATCACAGCCAAAGAGCTCCCTTAAAGGATCCATGTAGTGAGGATCATTGGGAAGATACTGATTGGCTCTGGCACACAGGGTGCGGGAGCGCATCATTTCATCAACGGCCGGACGGAAATAGGGTTCGCGGTTATCGGTTGGTCCACCCTGATCCATCAGCTCATACACATATTCCTGGTTTTCCATGCTGGTTACTTCCCTTCTTCCTCAGTCTTCCCGGATCCAGTTTTCAATCAGAGGTCTGGCTTTGTCCACGGCACTGCCATGGATGGCCAGGCCTTTTTTGACGACAGATCACGGTGTTTCTTTCTTCAGATCAGACGGCATGTTACCCAGACCGCTGCCTTCATGGGTGCAGAAGGGATGGATGGTTTTGCCCTTCCAGTCTAAAGCTTCCAGGAAGGTGAAGACAGCCATGGGCATGGTCCCCCAGTAAATGGGAGAACCGATCCAGATTTCGTCATAGTCGTCCAGACTGTCAGGCAGTTTGACCAGTGCCGGTCTGCGGTGGTGGTTCAGATCTTCCTGAGCTTCTTTGATGCAGGCAGAATAGTCTGCGGAATAGGGATGCTGCTGTCTGATTTCAAAGAGATCTCCTCCCGTGACCTCCGCAATCATTTCAGCTGCTTTCTTTGTATTGCCTTCTGAAATGGAGCGGATCTGTCCTCCAAAGTAGTTTTCTCCGGGTCTTGAATAATAAGCGATGAGTTTCTTCATAAATCCTCCTTGTGCTGCCAGTCCAGTACACCGGTTTTGAGAGCTTCTTCATATCTCTCGATTTTCCAGGAGAGTCTGGACATGGTTTCTTCGATGTTTTCCTTCTGTTTTTGCAGCTGTTCCAGCTGCTCTTTGAGCAGTTCCAGTCTGGCTGGAATGGTGCTGTCTCCCTGCATGAAGAGATCGACATATTCGATGAGGCTTTCAACAGGAAGACCGGCCGAGCGCATGCAGACGGCCAGCTGGACCCAGCGAAGATCTTCTTCCTGATAGTCTCGTTTGCCCCCGCTCGTGCGGGTGACCGGGGGAATCATCCCCACTCTTTCGTAATAGCGCAGGGTGTCCTGACTGATGTGATAGCGTTCGCTGACTTCTTTGATGTTCATGCTCCGGTTATACAACCTGGAGTGAACTCCAGGTCAACAGGGATACACCAAATTTTTCCAAAAAAACGTGAAAAGAATCAGGAAGAAGAAGGAAAAGGAGAACTGGAATAGAAAAGGATCGAAAAACAGAAAAGCCTCCGGTTTCCCGAAGGCTGTATGTGGTGAATTAAATTGTTGACAGAGCTTCAGCTCTGCTGCAGAGACGGGTTCTTTTCCAGATAACCGGAGACTTCTTCCACGGCAGTTTCGGACTGATCACTCAGAGTTCCTTCTTCTGTGAGAATGGGCGCTTTGAGCAGCATGCTGATGGTGGAAACAGTGCTGGCAGCAGAAGCGATTACCTTTTTGGATGCCGGAGTAAACAGTGCATAGTCTACTCCCTCCTTTTTAACGATCTCTTCCATCTGGTAAACCAGAGGCTGCAGACGGCTGTCCAGCTGAGCCAGCAGGTTATAAAACTCATAGATTCTCTTTCGGATACCATGACAGGCAGCAGCATAGGTCAGGCTTTCCTGATCGATTTCCAGGGCTTCGGCCTTTCTGATCTTTGCTTTTTCCAGGTTCTGACTGGCTTTGGATCCGGCAATGAATCCCATCGCCAGCAGGGCCGGTGCGGCAACGATGCCTCCCAGCACCAGTGCACCGCCAGCCATACCAGCACCTCCGGCAGCAAGAGAGCCGCCTCCAAAGAAGGCAAGAGTTGCATTGGTGGCTGCAGCGCCGCTCAGGGAAGAAATGGCTGTTCCCGTGGAAGCGCAGGCAAAGATCTGGGCTGCACCATAGGAACCAAAGGCAGCCAGGGCACCGCCGGCAGCTCCTGCTGCTGTTCCAGCCACCAGGGAACCGGCCACTTCCATCAGAGAATGCAGTTCAGCGGGTTTAAGTTCGCCTGCATTTACAGCTGTCAGGTCTTCGGTAGAAGCTTCAGTCAGGAATTCCACATTTTTCAGTTTCTGGAACGTGTCCAGAAACTGGGCAATGCTTCCTGTTAAAACCTGGCTTTTTTCTTCACCGAGAATTTCCAGCGCGCGCTGGCAGGCTGCGTTTTCATGTTCCATCCGTTCTCTGGCCTGTCTGACCAGTTCTTCGGCGCTTTTATTCAGGTTTTCGGCTGTATAAAAATCGTATCCGGCATGGGCTGTCTTTCCTGCTCCAAACAGAGCGACAGAGCCCAGGGCAACCATGGTCATCGTTACCATTAGAATGCACCTCCCATTTCAATCAGATCCTGTACGTTTTTCTGGATGATCTGTTTTCTGTTTTCCAGAGTTTTAACCTGTGCTTCGATGGTCAGATAGGGCCTGTCCGTGGTTTTCAGCCAGCGGATCTCATTTTCCAGATCCAGCAGAGTCTGGATAGACTGTTCCAGCAGCAGGAAATCTGCTTTTTCTACCGCCAGCTTTTCAACAGCCGCTTCAATCAGGGCTTTTTCTTCTGGCTTATAAGCTTCATCTCCAAAGGTAACGCCAAGCAGGTTCCAGATCAGCTCTCTGCTGCTGATGCAGGAATCTTTGTTCACTGCATCTGTAACCAGGATATTCTGTGCCGAGTATTCCATGAATTCCTGCGGCTCTTTGAATTTCTGGCTCTGAGCGACTGTCTCTCTGCATGTCCGCAGCAGGGATTCTCTGTATTCGGGATAGGTTGGATCCAGAAGAACGACCATTTCTTCAAAACGGGCTTCCTTTTCCGGTGTCATGGCTTCATCAACTGCCATGAGATAGTAAATCAGCTTGAGAGCGGTCTGGATGGAGACTTCCTTCAGCGGTTCAAAAGGCACCGGCTCAGCAGGCTTATCTTCCTTTTTGTCAGTCATCTGCTGAGTGACTGAGTTCACCATATTGCCGACTGCCTGGGTGATATCACCAGCCACTTTGGGTGCCTGGCTGAGTCCGTCACCAACCACTTTCGCAGCCTGGTTGAAACCATCCCCAACCAGTTTGGAGGCATTTTTACCGAGCTGGTTCAGACCGTTCCCCAGATCCTTACTCAGCTTCTGAAAATCAAAATTCATCTCTTCTTCCCCTCTTTTCAAAATACAAATGGAGCATCGGACTCCATCAGATCATCAAATTCATCCTGACTGGTAAACTGCATCTCTCCATGCAGTCTTTCCTGGATCATCATATTCCCGGCAATCACCAGTTCAGAATCTCCGCCTTCCAGACCTTCATCCATCAAAGCCAGTCCGGCAGAAAAGTCTTCCAGATCTTCCTGCAGCCAGGCAGCCACTCTGGCTTCCAGATCTGCTTTGTACTGCTGCAGTCTGTCCATGACAAGACTGGACCGTTCTTCTGTAAGCAATGCTCTTTCATGAAGCAGCTGAGCCGTTTTCTCTTCTGCAGTCACTTCTCTGCAGAAAGAGATGGCAGCCCGTCCGGTTCCAACCAGATTGACTCTGGCCGCAAAGGTTCCCGCAAACAGAACCCAGTTTCCGGCTGATTCGATGGCAGCCCGCCCAAGCGCATCCATTGTATCTGCCAGGGTAAAGGTCAGACTGGCGATGTCTGCCATCCTGGTGACGGTCCTCTTATGGAATGGGATCACATTTTCCCAGTTGATTTCATCTAAACGAAGCTGGTGTTCCTGCAGTTCAGATGCCAGATGCATGACGAAGAAACCAACACGGACCAGCAGTTCATTGAGCAGAACCGGGATAGACTGCCTGATCAGCTTCTGATAAATGGGCAGCTCTTTTCGAAAATCCCAGTGCTCCTTTTCATAGAGCTCATTCACCTTTTCCAGCAGACCTGTCTCCTTCATGAACGGCAGCGAGGCAAATTCATACAGCAGGGACAGGAAAATCCCCGGGATTCCCATACCGGCACCTGGGGTGCTGTTAGATCCCGCCATGTCACTGACCAGATGACCAAACCATTTGGTCGCACAGTGGGCCAGTTCCAGGAAGGCCGGTGTGGAAGCTGCAAAAGAAGCAGCGCGGGACAGTGCTGGGGAGATGGATTCATCGGACTCTGTTTCTGAAAGACTCTCGCCTACCCAGACCAGCCAGTTCAGAGAGGCGGACAGAACCAGACCGGTTAAGATCTGGATTTTCTGGACGGAATCTTTTTCGGTGCCCAGAATATGCCATTCTCCGTTTTTGTTGACAAACAGTCCCGTATCCAGAGCCTGTACTGCGACGGAGCAGAAAAATCCAGCCGGAGTCGGATGATGTGCGATATCGGCCATATGATGGTTTTTGGTGGATATGTTAATGCCCTGTCCTTTCCAGACATTGTCCTGAGCGACCGGAAACTTCTTTTCCAGAAAGGCGATGGCTCCCTTGAGGCCGTCTCCTTCATATCCGCTTTTCGCGGCAGATTTCTGTACAAAGGTATTGGTCTGCTCATGGGCTTTGATGGTATCTTCCTCACTGATTTTGAATTCACCTGTAAACAAGGCATCCAGGCCGCCGCAGAGAATCCCGCTGAAAATGGCCCAGGCATAATCCGCTCTGTTCAGGGCATACTCTTCCAGAGCAGTATCCACGTTCTCGATGGACGCATTCAGTTTCTCCAGTTCTTCATCACTCACCGCCCTGGCAATCTGATCCAGAATGCTTCGTTCAAACTTTTCACTCCAGAGGCTCTGACACTCTGTCCGGCTTTCTTCCATGCCATTCTCCATCCGCAGACTGGATGGACCAGAATCAAAAACCATTTCTTCCATATCTCTCACCTGCTTCAGTCATTTGAAATGAAAACGATGACCTATAGTGATTTTCATTATATCCACTCATGTTTAACAATTCTATGGTCGAAAAGAGCCGGAATGATCAAAGGGCCTCTGGTGACACACCAGAGACCCTGAAAAACAGAAATGAGATTCTGTTCAAAGATTAAATTCAATTTTAAGGAACCGTATCCAGAGAAGGTGCACTAATTTCCCTGTTCTTCTTCAGGATAGACAACATTCCATTCCTGACGCAGGCGGGTCATCAGATCCATGACATCTCTGGTACTGCCAGTCCGAAGAATCTGATCATCTCCGGTTCGGATGGCTTCTTCCATATCTTCCAGTTCATAGCAAAGAGCATCAGCGGTGCTGCCGGCATGAATGATTTCCTTTTCTCCGGTTTGGGCATCCACAATGACAGCTTCATCCGCTCTGGGATATTCCATGATTTCAATGTAGCCCTTCTCGCAGGAAATGACTGCCCGCTTGGGCTGTTTGGAATGAAGAGAGAGGGTGATGTTCACCAGCTGACCTTCCGGATTGGCCATGGAAATCACGGCACTTTCATCTACTCCGGTGGGTGCTTTCTTCACGAAGGAGGCCATCTGATCCGGTGCAGAGTCCAGGAACAGTCTGGCCAGAGACAGAGCATAGACCCCAATATCCAGCATGGCGCCCCCAGCCAGATTCCGGTTGAAGAAGCGGTTATTCATGTCATAGTCCTTGTAGCTGCCAAAGTTCAGCTGCACCAGATTGACCTTTCCCAATCTTCCGGAGTCAATGATCTCCAGCAGACGTCTGTAGAGGGGCATATGGTAGATGGTCATGGCTTCTGCCAGGAATACTCCATTTTCTTTTGCCAGTTCTGCAGCTTCTTCCAGTTCCCCGGAGTTGAGGGTGATGGATTTTTCACAGAGCACATGCTTGCCACTGGCAAGAGCCTTTTTCAGATAGGGCAGATGGGTGTTATGGGGAGTGGTCAGATAGATCACATCAATTTCTGGATCTTCAAACACATCATCCAGGTGGTCATAGACCTTTTTGACACCGTATTTTGAAGCAAAAGATAAAGCTTTGTCATGGGTACGGTTGGCTACGCCATCCAGTGTTCTACCCATGGACTGTAAAGCCTGAGCCATCTGGTTGGCGATGACGCCTGTTCCAACAACAGCCCAGCGAATCGGTTTTTCATTCATCTTCGTTTCCGCCTTTCGTTTTTCCTGTTTCTGTCTTTATTGTACTGACCTCAGTTTTCCGTGCCTGAAAAACAGTGGTAAGGAAATTTTTTCCGCTTTCAAAACAGCTCCTGCCTTATTTAGATTGTCTTTGCGTTTTAGTAAATAATTTGAAATTTCGGTTGACGTTTACCTGAATGGGAATAAGATGAAAACGAAGTAAAGCCCTTTCAATCCTATAGGTAAAGCAAGGAGATGATGGAATCCCGATCAATCGACCATGAAAAGCAATCTCTGAGAAAGAAGAAAGGTAAAACACACAACTTATATTTACCTTTCGACAACAACAGTCCAACGAAAGGAAATCAAAATGAAAAAGAACAGAACTCTGCTGGTCTCCACCCTGGTGTGTTCCCTGGCTGCACAGGCACTTTCAGGCATCGTTCTCCCTGTCAGAGCAGCAGAAGAACCAGACACATCCATCCGCCTTTATCCCGCCAGAACTTCTCCGTTCAACGATACGGATGGCGATGGTCTGGGAGAATTCCAGGGCTGGGGAACCAGCCTGTGCTGGTGGGCCAACCGGATTGGCTCCGATGAAGAACTGACAAAGAAAGCAGCTGCAGCTTTCTACTCCCCGGAAGGTCTGGATCTCAACATCGGCCGTTACAACCTGGGCGGCGGAGATCATGTCACCGAAGAACCCCTGAGCATCAACCCCAAAGCCAGTATCTACGACATGAAAACACCGGAAACCTCCCCCTCCTTTTCCGGTTCCTCCATGGAGATTACAGACCTGAACGGTTTTGAAAATGCGAAGTACCGTCTGACGGATAAAGACCTGGGCATCCTGGCCGGAGAAAGCATCCCCAAACAAAAAGTCATTAGCTGGATCAGCGATATTCAGGCTGCACCTGATCGCGGCAGCGCTCTGAACTTTAGTGTTCATACCGATCACGAAGGCGAATACACCATCAAGCTGGTGCTCAATCTCATTGGAGACAACAGCCGCAGTGTCGCCCTGCAGGCAGGAGATCAGATCTACACCTGCGCTGCGGATTCCATTAACAAAAACGTTCTGGCCAGGTCCGGAAATAACGCTCTGTATCTGGCAGAATTCGACAACGTAAAACTCTCAGCAGGCGATCAGTCCATTGTCATTGGCGGATCTAACGGCTGGTGTCTGGATTTTGTACCAACCCGCTTCGCGGGGGTGGTTAATCTAATATGTTTCTCCGACG
>Cam_p2__coassemble_958_pt1 | contig 39676 bp, 37 predicted proteins | sample Cam_p2__metabat2_low_PE_020 | metagenome-assembled genome bin Cam_p2 | reverse complement strand
TGATATCTGGCCTTTTTTCTCGTCAATTACACGAAGCAATTCTAGTTATTTGTTCCGGTTTTCCCTGCTCCCTGGCGTCCACTCATCCAGGAAAGACCTGACGGGCATTCTTCCCGTCAGGCAGCAGGCAGCAGGCTCAGGCCATCTTGCTCTCCAGCTCAAAAAAAGCCCCTGGCCGCAGGGCCAGAGGCTTGATGGTTGGATGATCTCAATGGATTGAGAGTGGGTTTAGCGTCTGTTCTTTCTTCTGAACAGAGTGCTCAGGGCAGCACCGGCAGCCGCAAAGGCAGCAGTGAATCCTGCCATGCCGCTGAGGGCAGCTGTCTTCACAGACTTGTTGGTGGTTTCAGGTTTCACGGCAGCTTCTGTCTTTTCTTCAGAAGGCTTGTCCTGCTTGGCAGGATCCTTCTTTTCATCGGCTGGTTTGCCTTCATCCACAGGCTTCTTATTCTCGTCTGTGGGTTTCTGATCCAGAACTTCGTTGATGGTTCTGGTCATGTCCTGAACGTCTTTCTGCAGTACATCGGCTTCGGCAGCACTCAGATCTGGATTGCCCAGCGCTTCATCAACGCGGACTTTCAGATCATTGATGGCATTGGCCTGAGCGGGTGTGAACAGATCCAGGTTCAGAGAGAGAACCATGGTCTGGAATCCGCGCAGTTCTTCCAGAACTTCTTCGGATGGTTTCAGACGCAGAGCCATGTAGGCGGAATGCAGTCTGGCAACGGATCCGTTGATCTGATCCTGGCTGTCGGCTTCAACAAGCAGAGCCTGAGCTTCTTCCAGAGCAGCCTTGAATTCATCCTGGCCGGTGGAAGTGTAGGCACTCAGATCCGTATCCTTGACCATGTCTACCAGCATCTGCAGCAGAACCTTGTCCAGAGTTTCCTTGCGAACCAGAGCATCCATGGCAGCCTGCAGACGGCTGATGGCTTCGGTAATACTCTGTTCATCCAGAGCAGCCGGATCATTAGCCACTTCGTCAGCATAAGCCAGTGCTTCACGGAAGGCCTGTGCTGTTTCATCTTCGTAGTCATCAGGATTCAGTTCCTTCGCCTGAGCGATGAGAGCCAGCAGTTCGGTCTTGTCGGTGGTGAAGTTGAGCATGTGAATCTTTTCTGTCAGATTCAGCCAGGCGTTGTTGACTTCCAGCTGAGTGGCAGCAGGATTTTCATCCACAGCCTTCGCTTCGGCAAGAGCTTCTTCAAAGGCTTTGCGAACCAGTTCGTTGACCTTGCTCAGTTCGTCTTCACTGATGGCATCGGCATAGGCGATGGCCTGTTTCAGCAGAGTCTTGTTGGCTTCTTCTACAGGAGCCTCGGCCTTTTCACCAAAGGCCTGCAGTTCATAGATGGAGTAACCATAACGGGCTGTCTTGGGTTCCCTGCAGTAGATGCGCAGATAGCGGACGCGGTTGGGCTCATTGAAGAGATGGGTCTCCTGACCACCGTTGGCACCGGTTACGGATTTCAGAGTGGTCCAGTTTTCACCGTCTTCACTGCCTTCAATATCGTAGGCTGTTGCAGAAGCAGCTTCCCAGGAAATGAAGACAGTATCCAGAGAATAGACATCCTGCAGATCGACCATGAGCCACTGTTCCTTGCTTCCCACATCGGAAGTGCCTTCGTTGGATGTACCGGTGGCACGCTTGGAAGACCATCTGGAATCAGAATCCAGATCCACGCCGTCTACGGCTTTGTCAGGTGTCCAGGGCTTGCCCGGATAGCTGGAGGAAGCGGTGGCTTCCTTATTCAGAGCCAGATTTTCTCTGACAGGCACGTCAGCCAGTTCGGCGATTTCGCTGTCACTGAGAACACGGTTGTACAGAACCAGAGAAGCGATGGCGCCATCGGCGTTGTTCATCAGAGTTTCTGTGGGCAGAGTCAGAGTATTGGAATCCTTGCGGTTGTTGATGGCTGCTTTCTGGTTTTCAGCCACGCCGATCTTCTGACCGTCTACATACAGAGTGGTATTCTTGGCATCTCCGGCCAGGGCAATGGTGACCCATTTGCCTTCCGGCAGAGTGTAGTTCCAGGCAAACTGATAGCCGCAGCGTTCAAAGCCAAGTTTTCCGGTATCGGCGACATTGGCCACCAGACGTCCGTCATGGCCGCTGAACAGTTCGGTTTCACCGTCAACGGTATCCAGTTTCACGCGGAAGGAAACGGTGTAGGGATAGCCCATGGAAGTAAAGGGCAGAGTGATGGAGCCGTTCTTATCGAAGGAAACACCCTTCACCGCACCACTCAGTGCAGTTCCGTTGTTGATCACGGCATCATATCCGTTGCCGGATTCATCGCTGACTTTGCCCTGGGCCATGGCACCAAAGTCATAGGAAGCGGTGAGATCGCTGATGGAATCGACAACGCGTCCGGGGTTGGCGCCGGGAACCTTGTCGTTGAGGGCATCGGCACGGGCAATGAATTCTTCTGCGGTCTGACCTTCGGTCTTGGAGCCGTACCAGGTTTTTTCAGAGACGATCATAACGGCATCTTTGAAGCGGTCGTAGATATCGAACCAGCTGAAGCCGCCGCCAAAGGAAGTCATGTCGTTCCAGACACAGAACTGGCCGCCCTTGGTCTGCGGATGAGCTTTAGGCATCACGGCTGTTCACTGTCCATAGCCGCGGGCAGGTTCAAAGTTGCTGACGTCAAAGTTGTTGAACAGGTTGGTGAGGTTCAGACGATCGGGATAACCGGCGTTGGCACCGGGAACGATGTAGAGCCATCCGCCGCAGGTGTTGATGATGTCATAGCCTGCATCGAAGGTTTCATGAACATCGGCCCAGTAAGGTGCCCACAGGTTAACGGTGGCATCGGTGGAAACAGGAGTGGTTCCGTTGAAGCCGCGGCTGCCCAGAGAGCCCCACAGTCTGGTCTTGTAACCCTTGTTGTTGACGTACTTGATGAAGTGGTCAGTCCAGGCTCTCATTTCTTCGGAGTAGGACTTGTTGTATTCATCAGTACCGATATGGAAGTTTTCGGAAACGATGACAGGATTGTCGCCGTCCAGATATTCATCCATGAGGTTTTCGATGATGTCATAGGAAGACTGTTCGCGGATATCCAGCGCACCGGTGCTCAGCATGACAGCGCCCGGGATATTGCGGAAGCATTCGGAATGGTAGGGGGTATCGATTTCGGTGATGACATCGATGCCGTATTTCTTCATTTCCAGCTGGTAGTTTCTGTACTCATCCTTGGTATAGCTGCCATCGGTGGCAGTGATCATGGGATAGGTGTCAGATTCCAGACGGAAAGCGGAGTACTTGGTAGCGCCCCAGTAGTCATTGATGTGAACCTGGACTTCGTTGAGCTTGAAGTAGGCCATGTATTTGGTCATTTCAGTCAGGTAGTCCATGGGAACATAGGTTCTGGCCACATCCAGCATGCCGGCGCGCACTTCGTACTTGGGATAGTCGCGCATGCGTCCGCGGCTGACGGAGGCATGGTCCTCTGCCTGGGAGAACATCTGGGTAGCGGTGATACCGCCATAGAGCAGACCTTTGGCAGCAGAAGAGGTGATTTCCATGACTTCAGAAATGTGCATGGTATAGCCTTCTTCAGTCAGGTTGGCTGTGGAGTCATCCAGTTTCAGGACGATGTCGCCAGTCCTGGGAGCATCGGTGGCAACGCTCAGGGTCTGACCTGCCATTTCCTGCAGGTAGCCGGCGATCTGTTCGGCGGTTTCACGCAGGGATTCGTCTTCGATGACAATTCTGGAAGCAGAAGTCAGAACGAACTGGCCGTCATTTCCCTTCCATTCGCGGATGCCGGGCATGATGGAAGGACGATTCTTCTGTGCTTCCTCAGCCGTATAGGTGCCGGGAACGGTGAAGGCGATGTCTTCTTCAGAGCGGGCATAGTTGTCCGGGTTGTCGATTTCCGTTACCTGATACAGAACGTTGACAGGCATATCCTGCAGAGGCTGGGAGATGGTGCCGTCCATGGCAACCACCTGTCTGTTGTCGCAGCCATACAGGCTGATTTCATAGCCTTCGGGAACTTCCGGCAGAACCAGATGACCGTTCTCAATGGTGGGAGCGGTATTGCCGATTTCTTCCAGAATACCGGCTGGTGTGTGAACTACCGGTTTTTCTCTGTACACTTCAAATTCATACAGAGAACCGGAATAGAGCTGTCCGTTGCCGGAATGTTTCCAGCGCTGTTTCTGCACGTACTTGATGTAGCGGGCCTTGACAGGTTCGATGGTCACTTTCTGAATGCCGGCTACCTGTCCGGTAATGCCGGAAGCTTCATGAACGGTTTCATAGTGAACACCATCGGTGGAAACCTGCAGTTCCCAGGCGGGGCACTGGGATTCGTAGTTCAGAACGAAATGAGAAACGGTTCTGCGCATGCCCAGGTCCACGATCATCCACTGTTCATCCTTATCCTTGGCAAAGGAGACGCGGGATTCCTTGGATACTTCGCCATCTACAGCCTTGTCGGCGGTGAAACGGCCGTCGTTGACTTCCAGACCGGAAACGGTCACAGGCTGGTTGAGAGCCAGGTTGTCGTAGGTCACACGGTCAGGATCTGTTTCATAGACTTCGAATTCATACAGAGAGCCGGAATAGTAGCGGCCGTTGGTAGCATGCTGCCAGCGCTGTTTCTGTACATATTTCACATAGCGGGCATTGACGGGATCAATGTTGACCTTCTGAATGCCGGAAACCTGTCCGGTGATGCCCGAAGCTTCATAAACCTTGTTGAAGGTTTCACCGTCTTCGGAAACCTGGATTTCGTAGGACGGGCACTGGGATTCATAATTCAGCACGAAGCTGGAAATGGATTTGGATTCTCCCAGATCCACCAGCATCCACTGTTCGTCCTTATCCTTGGCAAAGGAGACGCGGGATTCTTTGGAGACAATGCCATCTACGGCTTTGTCAGCGGTGAAGCGGCCGTCATTCACTTCCAGACCGGAAACGGTGACGGGCTGGTTGAGAGCCAGGTTGGGTACGGCTGGCTGCAGGTTTTCCATGGCAGCGGTAATGGCAGCTTCAGCAGAAGCGGCTTCTTCTTCCGTGGGATTTTCCAGCAGTTCAGCAGCAGTCAGCACTTCATCCAGGGCTTTCCAGGATTCAGTGGAATACTTGTTTTCATTCAGAGCATTGGCTGCCTGAATGGCACCTTCCAGAGCAGTGGGGGCTGCCAGGGAATTCATGGCTGTTTCCAGCTTTTCAGCAGCATCATCCAGTTCAGCCTGAGCAGCATCTGCCTTGTCCAGAATACTCTGGCCATTGAGCAGAGCTTCCTTCAGAGCCTTGACGCTGGCACTGGAATAGCCGGAGGGATCCTGCAGCAGATCACTGGCTTCCCGGATCTGAGCCTGCAGCCACTGGTCTGTCTTTTCATCTTCATCCAGCAGGGTCAGGCTGGCGGAAAGCAGATTGTGGTCAGAGAGAGTGGTCTCGGTCATGTCCACATCATCAATATGGATATTGCGGGTGGTGAGAATGTTGTCGATGCTGTTGACCTTCATGGTTTCATCAACCTGGTTGTAGGTATCCAGCCATTCGCCGTCATAGCCGTTGGCCATGTTCAGCAGATCCAGGAAATCGTTGAATTCGTGGCAGCTCTGGTCAGCATTGAAGTCACCGGTCACGATCTTGTATTCAGCCGGATCGGAAGCGATGGCTTCCTTGAGCTGTTCCATCTGTTCCTTGCGGATGTCCTGGTTTTCATAGGACATGTGGGTGTTGTAGAACGCGATGGTGTGGCCGTCTTTTTCCAGAACGGATCTCTGGAAGACGCGCTGCTCTTCAATGAGAGCTTCATACTGTGTTGTCGAGGTATCGGACAGTTCATGAGTGGAAGCTGTGCCGATGCCGTATTCGCCTCCGCCAAAATCAATGGCTTTGGAGAAGAACACGTTGGGGTAGTTTTCGGCAGCCCACTCTCTGAGCATGTCAAAGTTGTTGCGGGAAGTGTTCATATCCACTTCCTGCAGACCAACGACTTCCAGACCCAGATCGGTGCAGAGTCCTCTCTGTCCGGCCAGGTCAGGATGCTTGTTGGCTGCAATATTAAAGGAACCGACCTTCAGCGTGGTCTGTCCTGTCTGGTCGTCCTTTTCTTCTACTGCCAGTACAGGTGTAAACACCTGCAGACCGGCCAGGGTAGCAGAAAGAACGGCCGCGAAGCAGCGTTGCGATCTTTTATGCATTTTTCCTCCCTTTTTTCCTCTCTGCCATGAGCAGTCCGCAGAGGGGAAAACCTTTTTCTTCATTTCATTGGTACCACAAAATAAAGAATGGTAGAAACCCCTTTCAGTTTTTCTGTTAAGTGGTGAAACTCTTCTGTTAAATAGTCTAAATTCCTGCGTTATTTTGTTTTTAAGTATGAAAAGATGATAAAACCACTGAAAAATAGTGGATTTTTTGTATTCTATGTGTTTATTCTGTTGATTCATTCCTGCAGAACCTCCTCCGGGCAGACTGTTTTGAAAACAGACAGATTTTGAACAGGCAGGCATGATAAACTGAATAGGATTCTTCAGAAAGGAGATTCATTCAATGCATAATGAACTGTTTTCCATTGGCGGCCTGACAGTCTATACCTATGGACTGATGATCGCCATTGGAATTATTGCCGCGTATTACGTGGCGGATAAACGAGGAAAGAAAATGGGACTGGATACCTCCCACCTGGATTCTCTGGCCTTCTGGGCTGTGGTTTCCGGATTTCTGGGATCCAAGCTCCTGTACTGGCTGACCAGACTGCCGGATATCTTCACCGATCCTTCCATCCTGCTCAACCTGGGAGATGGCTGGGTCGTGTATGGCGGCATCATCGGCGGGATCTTCGGCGGATGGCTGTACTGCCATATCAAGGGTATGAACTTCTGGACCTGGTTTGATCTGATCATTCCGGAAGTGGCTCTGGCCCAGGGATTTGGCCGCATCGGCTGCTTCTTTGCCGGCTGCTGCTATGGTGTGGAAGTTTCCAGTGGATTTGGCCTGGTCTTCCCTGCCGATTCCATTGCACCGGGTGGTGTGCCTCTGTTTCCCACCCAGCTGATTTCCAGTGCCTTTGATTTCCTGCTGTTCTTCGTCCTGATCCGCATTGCCAGAAAGCAGACCTTCCAGGGAGAAATTGCGGTGGTCTATCTGCTGTGCTATTCCATCGGCCGATTCATCATCGAATTCTTCCGCGGGGATCTGATCCGGGGTGTGTACAATTCCCTGTCCACTTCCCAGATCATCTCCATCTTCATGGCTCTTGCTGCCATCGGCCTCTGGATCTGGCTGAAAAAGCACAAACCTCTCTCTCAGAAGAGACCAGCCTGATTGCGCTGATTCATACAATCTCTGACAAAAAGCTTCGGATTTCATCATCCGGAGCTTTTTTCATGTCTGGGAGATTTCCCGAACATTTACTTAGATATGATAAAGAATCATTAGAAGTGCAAAAAAAATGCCGTTCCCGTCCAGCACCATATTCAGGTGCCGGACAGGTCAGGCATTCATTCAGGCAAGTCAGCCTTGCCGACAAAACTGCAATAAATCTCTATTTCCTGCCGTTTAAAATCCCATTTGTCCTTTCCTATTCCCGACTCTGATCAATAATTGCGCCGCTGTCATCGATATACTGCTCATACCATCCTGCATTGTCATATACATAAGGGGTATCTTCACTTTTCAGCATACTTTCCGGCGCTACAATCAAAAGTACGCTTAAAACCACAAGAATTGCCACACCGCCAATCACATCCCACTTTTTAATCTTTGTCTTAACAAAATATACGAGATAGGCAATCCCCAATGGGAGCCAGCAGACAAGAGCCGTTGTCATCCCCGGAGTATAAAACGGTGAGTAAGCACCGTTTTCCAGCAGCAGCGCACGGGAAGAAGCTGCCCCCAATAAGTGAATCGCCACCTCTGCAAAGCTGAACAGCATAACGGCAAAGCTCATCTTTCGCCCATACTTATTGGTCTGAACCAGAATAAACCAGATGAGTGCGCCCCCGAAATTGGTAATCATATCCGTAAGTTCATTCATCGGATAACGATCCCGCAACACAGCTTCCGAAGATATATTGTAAAAATAGTGGAAGCCGCCTGGCATTACCCATTCCTCCCAAACATGAAAAACCAGCACAATGACAGTAAAAGCGCCTAATTTTCTGAGTATGTCCCAATCCTTCCATTTCACAATTAACTGCACCGTCAGGACAACTCCCATAATCAGCATACAGTACAGCCAGCCTGTTTCTACAAACCAATGCCACATAAACAAAACCTCCTTAAAAATCAGAATGCATCAGATAAGCACTGATGCACGATCATATACAATGGATTATTTTTGCGATTTCCTCTTTCAAAGATCATTCATCTCTCTCAGGAATTATTGGCACATAGAGGAAACTGTCATAGTTTCCCCCAGTGTAAATACGGTGTCTGCCTTTGTTGTGGTCTTTCGGCATGTCAGAAGTATCCACCTTGGAACCAGCAAACATTTCTGAGCCGCCTATGGTATACATTTCCGGCTTATCCTCCGGGAAGTAGGTAAATCCTTCTTTCGGAAGATTGATTTTTGCCATTTTCAGCTTGAACGGTCCCGTCCACATTTTCCTGGTTTTATAGGGCGAAACTGTGATACGCAGAATATCGCCCTTTTTGAATTTCAGTCCCATAGGCCAGATCAGAATATCCACAGGAACAGTTTCTCCCGGTTTTAACTTCTGCTCCCGTTCCATAGACTGCCGTGGATTTTCCTCAGTACTCCGTGCCTCATCCAATGCCCGCATAGAAACACGGATATAGCCTTTTGCCGAAGTATCCATTCCGGGACCTAAACTATATTTGTACTTCAATCCATTAGGACGACGCTTTTCAAGGTTTTCACATAAATCCATGTCATCGTGATCCAGAGCAGACACCCATAAACGCAGCTTCATATAGCCGGTAATTTCGATATCCTCCGGCATTTTTACACTGAAGCTGACCCCGCTTTTTTTACGCCCGGAATCATACTCTGCATAGCTTTCCGTAGAAATGCGATGCACCGACATCGTATTTTCCTTCGCATCCAGGTACAGCTTCTGATAACGGGTACGGGGAATCGGGAAATCTTCTTCCACACGGTCAACAATGTCCGTGCCTCCGGGATTTAGAACGCTCACCCGGACTTTCGGCGTGTTTTCCCAGCCGTTGTCTTCGTCTTTCAGATAACGATCAAAAAATTTTCTCAGTTCCTCGGTGTGTCCCTTGTGGTAATAGTCATCCCATTCGCCGGTATTGTGGATCCGCAGCCATTTGTCTTTTGAGGAAATCCGGCGGTAGCCCTCCAGCGTGCCGTAGGTGTGGATTGGGTTTGTATAACTGGCAACGATATAGGCAGGAACGTCGATGGCTTCCAAATCAGCTTCTTTGTCTGCCCACCAGTTGTTCATTGTCGGCTGTTCGTTCATCATTGCAATCACATCTTCAATGCCGCCGTTTTCCGTAGAAGCAAAGGAATCAGAAAGCATTTTGACAAACTCCGGCATCATCACGCCGCCACGGGTGGCAATTTCACGACAGCAGTCGGACAATCCCTCCCACGGGGCGATTGCCGCCAGATGTTCGGGGCGCTGGGCTGCGGTAAACCACTGGGAAATCGCAAGCCATGAATTCCCGCTCATGCCGATTTTCCCATTGCACCACGCCTGCTTTGCTGCCCACTCTATGATGTCGGCACCGTCTCTGCCGTAGTCACTTCCGAAAAAGAGGATGATACCCTCGGAATTGTACGCCCCCCGCACATCCGGGTTAATGACTGCGTAACCGTGATTACACCAGTATGCCGGATCAGGTCCTTCAAACTTTTGCAGACCTGATGTAGCCTGCATAGGAATCCCTGCGTGGTTCGGTGTATCATCCAGCCATTGGGAACCGATTTCCTTTCCGTAAGGGCTCATCGCCATAATTGCCGGATGGGTTTTGTCATCGTTCGGACGGAAAATATCTGTATAGATTGTTACACCGTCCCGCAGCGTTACAGGCACATCACGTTCCAGAATGATGTCACAGGGCAGCGGCATATAGCCTTTCAGGCGGATCTGGCCTTTTTTGAGAAGCAGGGTTTCCGGCTTATACCCCGTATAACGGGCGCAGGGCGAATCCACAGGCAGTGCGCTCCGTACCGCAACAGTCGTTTCATTGCCGTTTTTATCGTGTATAATCATTGTCCTGCTTTTCATTTACTGTTCCTCCTTAACTGTTTCCGGCTCAAAATATTCAAGGTTGTTATCCTGCTCGTATTGCCTGCCGAACCTCTCATAATAGCCTCTATTTGTAAATTCGTAAGGACTGTCTTTTTTGCTCAGGAGTGCTTCGGGCAGGTTGATCAGCAGAAAACCCAAAACCGCTGTTGCCACAATTGCCATAATCCATTCTACGAGTTTCGGATGATTCTCCTTTTTCTTAAATAAACAGATGGCAAGTCCGACGCAGACAGGCAGGAAACCGAACAGCGATGTAATCAAGCCAGGTGAATAAAGCGTATTCATGCCATACGGACCAAAAATCTGCATATCCTGAATGCCGATACAGATGTGCACGATCACCTCAAACGCCGAAAACAGCATCACGGCAACCGCGGCAGGTTTGCGGAACCCCCAGAATTTCAGCACGATGCAGCCAATAACAACCGCACCGAAATTTGTGATCCTATCGGTCAAACGGTTCATCGGGTATCTGCTTAAAAGTGCTGAACCGTGGGCGATATTGTAGGAATAGTGAAGTCCGCCCGGCAATACCCATTCCTCAATAACGTGTAAAATCAGTACTATAATCGCCAGCGTACAGAGAATATTGAGTGACGACCACTCTTTTCTTTTTTTCCACACAAGTACACTCAAAACGATTCCGATAGCGATCATCACATAAAGCCATATAGACAACCAGCCTTGTATAATTGCTTCCATAGTTTATCTCCTTTTCAAATTTATTTTGCGAAACTATTGTATCGCAACGGAAATTTCCGATACAATAGTTTCGGAACTAGTGCTACAGCACCCCAAAACTTGTAGCGGAAAGAAAAGAATCTGTACGTTTCTAGAGGAGATTGCTTTTATGTACCATATCAGTAACGATAAACGGGCTATACAGTCCTCCGAGCTGATTTATAACGGTCTTTTGGAGTGCATAAAGAAAAAGCCTTTTGACCAAATCACCATAAGTGATTTGCAAAAGGCTTCCGGCATAGCAAGATCAACATTTTACAGAGCGTTTGATAATATTTCAGATGTGCTGTATTGGAAGTGTGATACCTGCTTTTATGAGGTTTTAGGAAAATTCCGTCCTGAACTGTTTCAGGGAGAGCTTGATTTAGCTCATCACTATTTTCAATATTGGATGGATCACAGCGATATTTTAGAGCTTCTGATTCAGATCAACAGACAGGACATCATTTATGCCTGCCACATGAAAAACGCTGAACTTTTGCAGGAGCAATTCGGTCAGATTCCCGGAATGCCCATCAAACACGGTAATTATTTCATTGCAATCCGCACTGGCTTTACCATAAGTATCCTGACAACCTGGCTCAGAGGCGGCAGAAAAGAAACCCCGGAAGAACTGGTAGAAATTATGGAAGAACAGCTTTCCTTTTTAGCAAGGAATATTTTCGAGGCATAATTCCTTAAAGATATTTCTCAATTAGAAAACCGGAAACGTCCCACATCCATAAAAAACGTCAGGAATCCCATAACCGATATTACCGGAGACACAGAAAGACCGCATGAACCTGGAATACGTGCTGCACAAAGACAGGCGAGAATTGTGACTCCACAAGAAAGAACCCGAATCCGGAAATAAAAAAGGAGCTGTCCCGAATCCTTCCAGATTCGTTACAGCCCCTGTGGGTTCATCTTACTGCAGAGCAGCTTTTGCGGTTTCGCAAACTTTTGCGAAAGATGCAGGATCATGGATAGCCATTTCAGACAGCATCTTTCTGTTGATTTCAACGTTTGCCAGCTTCAGACCGTGCATCAGTCTGGAGTAGGACAGGTCGTTCAGACGAGCACCTGCATTGATACGGGCAATCCACAGCTTGCGCATGTTGCCTTTCAGTTTTCTGCGGTCATTGTATGCATACTTGAAGCTATGCATTACCTGCTCGTTTGCGGTTTTATACAGAGTGTGCTTGGAACCAAAGTAACCTTTGGCCAGCTTTAATACCTTTTTTCTTCTTCTGCGGGAAACGGTTCCGCCTTTTACTCTTGCCATTTTGTTCTACCTTCCTTCTTACTTCACTAACAGCTCTTTGATACGCTTGTAGTCTGTCTTATCTACCAGACCGGATTTAGCCAGATGACGTCTCTGGTCTTTAGTCTTACCGTGGAAACGGTGGGAAGTGTAAGCGTGGCCTCTCTTCAGCTGACCAGTTCCGGTTTTCTTAACGCGTTTTGCCAGTCCTCTGTGGCTTTTCATTTTAGGCATTCGTGTGTCCTCCTTACCTAGTTTACTTTCTCTTTTTTCTTCACAGGAGCCAGAACGACAGACATCGTATTGCCTTCCATTGCAGGCTTCTTTTCTACGACGACTTCATCCTTCAGCTGCTCCAGAAAGTCGTTCATAATCTGACGGCCAACTTCCTGGCGGGTCATCATACGACCGCGGAACCGCATATCAATTTTGACTTTCATGCCCTGTTCGATCCATTTCTTGGCCTGACGGACTTTGGTCTCAAAATCGTGTGTATCCACGACTGGTGAGAGTCGCAGGGATTTCAGTTCCACAACGTGCTGTTTGCGTTTGGCTTCCTTTGCTTTCTTCTGCTGTTCGAAGTGGTACTTGCCATAATCAAGCACCTTGCAGACAGCTGGTCTGGCCTTGGGAGCTACGCAGAGCAGATCCAGATTCTGCCTGTAGGCAATTTCCAGAGCCTCTCTTCTGGATTTCACTCCCAGCTGATTTCCATTGGAATCAATGACGAGCACTTCCTTGAATGGAATCTTCTCGTTGTACAAATCGTCGTTTACGTTGTTTGGGGCAACTCTTCGGTTATTGATAGTTCGGTACCTTCCTTTCGTGTTGTTCAATAAAAAAATGGATGCGTACACGCACCCAAAAGACACATCATATTCGAGAATAGAATCGTTTCTCAGAATGAAGTGGCTTAGACCCATGTATCTGAATACATCAGGTGAGAAGGGGTGCTTCTTCTTTCCATTTCTTACCCAACGATTATAGCACTCCATCTTCTCAGGTCAAAGGGAAATTGACTGATTTTTGGAAAAGTGCAGAATCGCTATAAAAAAAGTCTGCTTAAGCAGACTGTATGTGAACCGAATTTCTTCGGTTTCTTGCAAATGGTGGATCCTTAGGGATTCGAACCCTAGACCCACTGATTAAGAGTCAGTTGCTCTGCCAACTGAGCTAAGGATCCATTTGCTTGACGCTCCGTTATAATACTCTGTTCAGGTAAGTTTTGCAAGCGGAATTTTTAAGTTTTTTAATTCCGATTTCCCTGAGCCAGAACCCTTGGCGCAAGAAAGAATATACTCTTCCCTTCTCCGTCTGTCTACTCTTTTTCAAAATTTTTTTAAACAGAATTTTGCGGCTCTTCCGCTTCGCTTTCTCTTCTATATTTAATTCTGTCTGAGATGCCATTGAATTCTGATTTGCGCTGTCCGATGGCTGTCTGTCCTTTCGGATCTGCTCCGTTCCTGTCTGTTTTCCGGTTTCTTTTTCCGGATCCGGTTTTCTGCACAGATGAATGGGAAAACGGGTGTTTTCGCGCAGGCAAATCAATATCCTGGTTGACAGGTGGGGATTAAAATAAAATAAAGAAAGTTGTCGGATCTTTCCTGCACTTTCCCGTTTCTGCCCCTTCTGCTGCCACGCCGGGATTCAGCCGGGCAGAAACAGAACAAGAAATGGGGAATAAATATGAAATACAGATCCCGTCTGCTCTCCGCAGTCCTGGCGACCTTCCTTGCCTTTGGAAGTGCCGCTTCTGTCCCCGCTGCGGTGTTTGCAGAAACAGCAGTTACTGCGCTGCCCACGACAAACAGGGATGATGCCCCTGAAGAAGTGAAAACCGCTGTCTCCCACCTGATCTGTGCCTACGGCAATGCAGACCAGCTTGGCGTGACGAAATATCTTGATGAACTCAAGACTCTTTCCCCCAATGAATGGTATCCCGTCTATAAGGAAATCATCGACTTCTGGAACTATGTTGAAAACGACATGACCAACAACATCGGTGTTGCTCCTGACGGACTGCAGGATCCCGCTCATCACTGCTTCATCGTTCTGGGATTTGCCCTGAACCCCGACGGCACCATGACCGACGAACTGATCGGCCGTCTGAACGTTGCCAAAGCCAGTCTGGATAAATATCCCGAAGCCAAGGTTCTGGTCACCGGCGGTGTTGAAAAGAACGGCTGGACCGAAGGTCAGAGAATGCATGACTGGCTGGTTGAAAACGGCATCGATGAAAGCCGCATCTATGTCGAAAACAAGGCTCCTGATACAGCCGGAAACGCCAGCTACAGTTTTGACATCCTCTATCATGACGGTTCCATCAAGACTGTTTCCCTGATCTCTTCCCAGTACCATATCAACCGCGGAAGCATTCTGTACTATACAGAATCCGTTCTGAAGGCCAAGGAACTGGGTGTTCCTGAAATCACCTTCCTGGGCAACATGAATGCCGGCTGGTACAGAGCAGACAAGACTTCCGAACCTCTGTCCCACAAAGCCAATTCCATGTATTCCATCTGCCGCGTACCCAAACTGGAAACACCTGTTCTGGATACCGACATCACCGGACTGGATGTCATCTTCCCTGAAGGACATACCTTTGTACAGGGTTCTCCTCTCAATCTCAGCGTGAAGACCATTGACAGCAAGTTCGAAAACATCACTGTCACCGACTACTGCACCATCACCGGTTATGATTCTTCCAAAGTGGGCAAGCAGACCATTACCGTTTCCTTCGACCACAACGGCAAGACCATCACAGCCAATGCCGATGTTGAAGTTGTCTATCCCGAATTCAAGAAAGCACTGGCTGACCTGACTGATCAGGCTGCTGCTCTCAAACCCGAAGACTATACGGAAACCTCATGGACTCCTGTTGCTGAAGACCTGACCACTGCCAGAGATGTTCTGGCCAACCCCGCTGCCACAGCAGACATGGCTGTTCTTGCCCATGATAATCTGAAGAATGCCATGGACAACCTGGTCAAGACTTCCGCCGTCACACCGGATCCCGAAGAAGAAACCTTCACCGTTGTCTTCAAGGACAAAGACGGCAACGTCATCGTCACCAGAACTGTCAAGAAGGGTGAAGATGCTGAACTGCCCAAAGCTCCTGAAGTCAAAGGCTACAAGTTCTCCAAATGGGACAAGGACAACAAGAACGTCCAGTCCGATCTGGTGATCACAGCCATCTACACAAAGAACGAAGCCGGCAAGCCCGCTTCCTCCACCAAGAGCGTCAAGACAGCTGTCGGCGGAACATCCCTTGTTCTCGGCATGCTGGGTGTCAGCGTTCTCGGTGCCATCAAAGCCAGAAAACAGCTTCGCTAATTCCTTTTCTCCCGGCAAAAACGGCCCGCTCGCGCGGACCGTTTTTTTATCATTCAGTTTTCGAAATGGATCCGGTCTTCTTCCGGAATCTGAACGGTGGATTCCAGCCTGGTGCCAGACCATCTGGCCAGAAACAGAGGTTTGTGGATCATCACCCGAAGCATCTGTTCCAGCAGGAAAACCCCGTAGATGATCAGGGCAGACAGAAGCAGAATGCCTGTCTGATGCACCAGGCTGTCTGCCATGCTGAACTGGCCGATGCCATCAAAGAAGGCCGCCGGCACCAGACCATAGCCCATGGCTTCCAGCAAACAGCGAAGCCCCAGACGCCACCAGGGAGCAGGACTGCCGCTGGTGGTCACCACCCGGATCTGGACCGCCTTCATGCCCGGCGTCTGCCCATGGAAAAGGAGCAGGAAAAACAGATTGTACCCCAGCGCAAAGAGCACCAGAGAGCCGAGGAATCCCCCGGGCAGATCGATGAAGATCTCCGTTACAATAAACAGAATGAAGCACAGAAATCCGTCCAGCCCGATGCTGGTCAGACGTCTGAGCAGCGAGATGCTGATGCCCCGCTCATAGACCACCTGATCCATCTGCTCTCTGGTGGGCAGAAAGCGCAGGAAGGGATAGATGAAACCCGCTCCGACAAGACCGCCCAGGGTATTGGCCAGCAGGTCATCCACATCGAATGTACGGTATGCTTTGGCATAGAGTCCAAAGAGACCGGTCAGCTGGGAGACTTCCAGAAACAGGGAGGCCAGAAAGGAATACAGGATGACTTTGGGCCAGGAGCACTGGAAAAACCATTTCAGAAACATGCCCAGAGGCACCATCATCAGCACATTGAATGCCACCTGTAAAAAGGCCGTATTGTGAAGCAGACCGGACAGCCCGTGCAGACCGTATTTCTGCTGCTGTTCCAGAATATCCCCCACAAAGGCAAACAGATGGAGCTGCGGTCTGACACCGGGAGAGGCAGCTACAGCTGCTCTGGAGGGCAGCGGCAGACAGACCAGAAAGAAAACCGTCAGGCCATAGAGAAGCAGGGCGTAAACAACCAGGGCTTTCAGCGAATACACCGCGCCGTATTTGTGATAATTCCACAGCAGATAGGGGATGGTGAAAAACATCGCCAGCAGCGGGAAAAACAGAAAAGCTTCCCGGATGACGGACAGATAGGAAGACATAGACACCTCCTGATAAAGATTCAACAGGTACCATTGTAGATGGCTCTGCCAGAAAAGCCCCGAACAGGCTCCTGTCGGAGCTGTAAGAGATCTCTGCATCAGACATGGTGCCGGGTGTCTTCTTTTTGTACAGAAGAATATGTTCTATACTTAACAACCGAATACAGCTGTTTATTCAGCCATCAGAAATCCAGAAGGAGGAAGATCCATGAGACATTTAACCTGCGGCATCGTCGCCCATGTCGATGCCGGAAAAACCACATTAATCGAGAGCATGCTCTATCTTTCCGGCCGTCTCAGAAAGCAGGGACGGGTGGATCATCAGGATGCCTTCCTGGATTTCGATGAACAGGAACGAAAAAGAGGCATCACCATCTATTCCAAGGAAGCCGGCATCCAGTGGGACGATACGGACATCACCCTGATCGATACACCGGGTCATGTGGACTTTTCTGCGGAAATGGAACGGTCCCTGCGGGTGCTGGACTGCGCCATTCTGCTGGTCAGCGCTCTGGATGGCGTTCAGTCTCATACGGAAACCATCTGGAAATGCCTGGCCCATTATCATGTGCCGGTGATCGTTTTCGTCAACAAGATGGATATCAGCCGTCTGAGCCGGGAAGACATTATGAAATCCCTGCATGAGCGCTGTTCGGATCAGTGCATTGACATGGAATCCGAAGAAGCGCTGGAATCTGCTGCCCTCTCCAACGAAGAAGCCCTCAACGAGTTTCTGGAAACCGGAGAGATCCCCAGACGGGTGCTCCAGGAGGCTGTGGAACGACGGGAACTGTTCCCCGTCTACTTTGGTTCAGCCCTGAAAAACGAAGGGGTCAGGGAACTGATGAATGCCATGTGCAGCCTGGTCATGGAAAAGAAATGGCCGGAAGAATTCGGTGCCAGAGTCTACAAGATCACCAACGAGCCCGATGGCACCAGACTGGCTCACATGAAGATCACCGGGGGAAAACTGAAAGCCAGAGACAGAATCCGGGAAACCATGAAGGCCGACCAGATCCGGGTGTACTCAGGAAGAGGTTTCAATCTGGTGCAGGAAGCAGAAGCCGGCCAGGTATGCGCCGTCAAGGGCGTGGATGAACTGGAGGCCGGAGCAGGGCTTGGTTTTGAAAAGGATGAAACTGCCAGTCTGCTCTCTCCTTCCCTGTCCTATCAGCTGCTGCTTCCGGAAGGCTGCGATCCAGTGGTCATGATGGCTCACTGTAAAATCCTCATGATGGAAGACCCGGCCCTGAATATTGAATATGATCCGGAAACGAAGAAGATCTTCGTTCACCTTATGGGAGAGATTCAGATGGAAGTGCTGGAAAAGAAGATTTTCGAACGTTCCGGCTTCCATACCGCTTTTGGTGATCCCGCTGTGGTCTTCATGGAAACCATCACTGACACCACCTATGGCTATGGCCATTTCGAACCGCTGCGCCATTATGCCGAAGTCCATCTGAAAATCGAACCTCTGGAAAGAGGAAAAGGCATCGAAATCGTCTCCGGCATCTCCCAGGATGATTTCCCCGGCATCTGGCAGAAACAGATTCTCTCCAGCCTGTCCAGCGCTCATCTGCGCGGTGTCCTCACCAATTCCCCGCTGACGGATGTGCGCATCACTCTGATCAATGGTGCCGGCAGCAACAAGCATACCGCCGGCGGTGACTTCAGACAGGCATCCCTGCGGGCTCTCAAGCAGGGGCTGAAAAAGGATGTCAGCATTCTGCTTGAACCTTATTTCTCCTTCCGTCTGCAGGTGGAAAGCGCCCTGCTCTCCAGAGCCCTGTATGATCTGGAGCAGCGCCATGCCTCCGTCAGTGTCCAGGAGCTGGAAAACGGCAATATGCTCATTACCGGAACCGGTCCGGTGAGAGAACTGATGAACTATCAAAGCGAAGTGCGGGCCTACACCAGGGGCATGGGTGTCTTTGAAACCGAACCGGCCGGCTATGACATCTGCAGAGATCCAAAACCTGTCATCGAAAAGAGAAACTACGACAGTGAACTGGACCGTCATTCTCCTTCCGGATCCGTCTTCTGTTCCGGTGGTGCCGGCTACTACGTCCCCTGGGATGAAGTGGAAGAACATCTGCATCTGCCTGTTTATACGGAAACCGAAACCGTTCTGACGCCTGCCAGAGCCCATCATGTTTCCGAAGAGGACATGAAGTATTTCTTCAACGCAGCAGGCGGACGCAACGTCAACCAGAAAAAGCAGCAGGAAAAACAGTACGCCCAGGAAAAGAAAAAGCGGGCTGCCAAACGCAAGGAACTGAGCATGGAACCCTCTGTCGTTTCTGCCACGATCATCAAGGAAACTCTTCTGGTGGTGGATGGCTACAATATGATCTTTGGCTGGGAAACCCTGCGGGATCTGGGACACCGGGATTTCTTCACCGCCAGGGAAGCTCTCATTTCTGCTCTGGTGGATTACACAGGCTACAAGGGTTGGAAGCTTCTGCTGGTGTTCGACGGCTACAAGCCAAAGGAAAACCATGGACAGTCCTACAAACAGGGTAACACGGAAGTCGTCTATACCAGACATGGCCAGTCCGCTGACAGCTACATCGAAAAGGCCGTCCATGACATGGCCAAAAAATACAACATCATTACAGCTTCTTCCGATTCTCTGATTCAGAATTCGGCCCTGGGAGCCGGTTCTTCCAGAATCTCAGCCAGAGAACTGGAAAACCGGGTGGCTCAGGCCAGACAGAAAGCCAGAGATTACATCAACGGAAAACGATAGTCATGAAAGGAGATTCACCATGCTTGCTTCCAGTCTGATCCCCGTCCTGCAGAGTCTGAATGATCCTGATTTTGCCCAGCGCAGCCGCCTCAACAATGTGATTGCCGCTCTGTTCCATTCGGATCCCCATATCTCCTGGGCCGGTATTTACTACCACAATCCCGAAACCGGTGACTATGAACTGGGGCCTTTCCAGGGAAAACCGGCCTGCATGCGCATTGCCAGAGGAAAAGGCGTCATCGGTGCCGCACATGAAGCCGGAAAACCTCTGATCGTCGATGATGTTCTGCAGTTTCCAGGCCACATCGCCTGTGATGGAGCCAGCCGCAGTGAACTGGTGATCCCCCTCTGGCAGGAAGGCCGCATCGGGGCGGTTCTGGATCTGGACAGCGATGTCTTCTCCTTTTTCACCGATACGCCTGCTTCTGTACTCCGGGATCTGCAGAGCCTCTTTGAACAGCTGGCTTTCTGAAAAAAGAACGACGGTCTTCCTTTCCTTGAGTCTTTCTGAGGCCTGTATAATGGAAGAAAAGAGGAGGACCGAATATGTCAGCATTCAGCGATTTCAGAAACACCGAAAAAACCATTCACAATGATATGAAATGGGAACTGGCTTCCAGGGCTCTGCGTGCAGCTGCCGATATGGCCGAAGACCGCATCGCGCTGCCTGGAGAAACCGAAAAACAGGCCGAAAAGCGCCATGAAAAAGAAAGAAGAGATGCTGCTCTGCGCAAGGCAGTGAACATTGTCGGAGCCGCAGCCATCCTCTGTGGTGTGATCGGCGGTCTGATTTCCTGGTACCACGATATCAAGGAAGAGGAAGAAGAACAGAACCGTCAGGACAGACTGGACCTCTACCGCAGAATGTCCATCCGTAAAGGACGTTAAACCATTCCATCATCTGTAAAAAACGTCTGCTGAACCATCAGCAGACGCTTTTCTTTATCTCTTTTTCCAGAACAGCAGCTTCTTCTTTTCCTGCAGGGGATGGCTGTCTGCTTCCAGCACGCGGTATCCCTTTGTTTCAATGGCTTCCTTCAGCTCTTCTTCCGGAAGAGCTGCTTCACTTTCAATCCGGGTCAGGCCTTTTCTGGCCGAAGAAGAAACTTTCCTGATCCTGAAACGATTACGGATGGCCTCGTTGACATGCGCTTCACACATGCCGCAGGCCATGCCATCGATCTTCAGAATGGTTTCTGTCATGATGGAACCTCCATAGTCTGCATCAGCAGACATCAGTTTATCGCACCGTTTCCCTTTCGGGAAATCAAAAAAGGTCTGCCTGCGCAGACCAGATCCCTGATTACCAGTACCAGTTGATCATCATCAGATAGGGAGCGGTCAGAATGGCCAGCCAGAAAGCCAGATTTTTCTTCTGCGCCGCACTCAGATTCGTTTTCCGGAATGCCCAGCGCTTATCCATCCGGTAGATCAGCGCAAGTCCGATCAGGGCGCCGAAAAAGCCGTACAGCACGGCTCCAATGCCCCATTCCACTCTGAAAAGCTCCTGAGCGGAAATGGCGGAAAGAATACCGCCGGCTACGATGTAATAAATCAGCAGCAGAATGGCGGAAGCCAGAATGTCACACAGAAAGCCGAATAACCAGACGCGGATAATGGATTTTTTCCAGACTTCGGATGGTCTGGACACCTTTTTGATTCGGGACCATCCCAGAATCACGAGAGAATCAATGATGAAGTTTCCCACCAGCATGATCACCCAGAGCAGGCTGGGCAGAGCGGGGATCATCCACATGGGAAAAATCAGATTGGCAAGAGTCAGTATGTAATGTTCCTCCTGTTTCAGAAACCTGTGTATTGATGAAATGCAGCCATCTTCAACGGTCTCTGTAATGTTCTGATTTTATTGTACCGATCAGCATTTTAATTTTTTCATTCAAAATCTAAACTTATTCTAAATTCTTTCATCGTTCTGCGTTCCGCTGCAAAAAGAAAGGCAGATTCCCGTTTTCAGAAATCTGCCTGCATCTGCATTCTATTTTTCTGGGCGCCTGTAGAGCACGTGTTCATACTCATAGCCGCCATCCTGCTGCTGATCCAGCACCGTTCTTTCATAGGCAGAGGGATCAAAAGCCGGAAACCACGTATCGGCCTCAAAGGCGGAATGAATTTCCGTCAGCACCAGTTCATCGGCCTGATCCAGCATCTGGGCATAGAGACTTCCCCCGCCGATTACATCCAGTACCAGCGGTGCATCTGTTCCCTGTTCGGCTCTGGCTTGCCAATCGGCTCTGACCTGCTGCAGCAGGCTTTCCAGACTGTCAGAAACGTGAAGATGCTCCCTGGGAGGAAGCTCTCTGGTGCTGAGCACATAATGTTCTCTTCCCGGCAGCAGGCCTGGCAGAGATTCCAGAGTCTTTCTGCCCATGAGCAGCGGATGACCCATGGTCTGCTTTTTAAAGAAAGCCAGATCTTTTTTCAGAGCTCTTTTCCAGGGCATATCTCCCTGAAGGCCCAGTTCTCTGTTTTCGCCCACAGCGGCGATGAGGCGGATGGTCATTGGGTTCTCGTTCACTGTGTCACCTCAAAGCGGATTTTTCCCATGTGCTGATAGCCTTCCAGATGAATATCCTTCAGATCTCTGGAATGGTCAAAATCATAGAAGTCCTTCACCTCGGGATTGAGCACCAGTCTGGGTGCCGGGTAGGAGCCGTTTTCTCTGAACCGGCGCAGCTGCTCCTGAATGCCATCCACCTGATTGACATAGATGTGGGCATCTTTGATGCTCCAGTCCAGAATGCCGGGTTCCAGGCCGCATACCTGAGCCACCATGCAGAGCAGCGTGGCATACTGGGTGACATTAAAGGGCAGCCCCAGAGGCACGTCGCAGCTTCTCTGATGCACCAGAACATTCAGCTTGCCATCGGTGATATCCCATTCACTGCTCCAGACGCAGCTGGGCAGAACGGCCGTATCCAGTTCGGCATCCTGCCAGAGAGAAACAACACGCCTGCGGTCTTCCGGATCGTTTTTCAGGGAGTTCAGCAGCTTGTCCATCAGGCCATATTTACGGACAACATACCCATAGGCCGTGCCGATAGTGTGGGCAAAAGCCGGATCAAAATGCTTTCGGACAGCACCTGTCTTTTCATCGATCCAGTCGCCGTTATCGTTGAGTTCCCATTCATCCCAGATCCGCACATCCCGCTCCTGCAGCCAGCGCACATCGTTGGACTGCACCTGATAGATCCACAACATTTCCAGAACTGCCTGTCGGATAAACAGCTGCTTGGTGGTCAGAATGGGAAATTCCTTTCCCACGTCCAGCTGAAAGTGAGCAGAAGGCACCTTGATGGTGTCCACTCCCGTCCGGTTGTGCACCCGGGTTCCTTCTTCCAGAATCCGGCTGCACAGAGAGCAGTAGATTTCATCCCATCTACTCATGAGATTCCAGCCTGCCTTCCGCTGCGGGGATGATCACTTCGTTGATGTAGTGGGCCAGAGCATCCTCATTATTGGTGTATTCCGAAATGACATCAGCAACAGCTCTGGCAGGGGGAGTGGCATTTTTCATAGCCACGCCGGTGCCGGCCAGGGTTAACATTTCAATGTCGTTGCTCTGGTCTCCAAAGGCGACAACGTTTTCCAGAGGAATGCCATAGTGTTCGCAGATTTTCTGCAGACCGAATCCCTTGTTGATGTCGGGGTGGCAGTATTCAAAGAGGACATCGCTGGTGGGAAAGCAGACCAGTCCTTCAGGCTGGAAGGTTTTGGACCTTTCAATGACTGCCGGCTGGTCTTCGGCTGTGGAGCGGATGATCAGTTTGTCCACACGGTTGTTCTTCAGGAACTCTTCCATGTCGACAATGACTTCCTTTTCTCCAAACAGTTCGGCAATAGCCAGGGTTTCAGGCGTAACGTATTCCACATACTGGGTGTTGCCCACCATCACTTCAAAGTGCAGGTCGGGCAGATCCCGGAAGTGCTGAATGACATCCCAGATCCGGTAGCCGTCCAGCTGGCCATATTTGTCCTTTTCTCCAGTGCGGCAGTCCAGAATGGCGCCTCCATTCATACCGCCCAGAATGCTCAGGGATTTCCCCAGATGCCAGGTTTTGTCGTTGAGGACATAACTGCTCTCTACGGGACGTCCGCTGATGACGCCAAAGAGAATGCCGTGATTTTTCAGATTCTGAATGGCTTCTCTGTTGGCATCCGAGACAAGCTTGTCATCGGTCAGCAGAGTGCCATCCAGATCGGTTACCACCAGGGCAACCGGTTTTGTTCTTGCTTTTTCCATTGTTCGTGCTCCTGTTCTTTTCTTCGTGAAGTCAGACTGATGCAGCCTGACTGATTCTGTCATTCTTTCTCAATCGTCTCCCGGTCCTTTGGAAAGCTGATCCATCCTGCGGATCAGAAGATTTTGTTTTTCTCAGGACCGGGAGCTGCTCTGCTCTTCCAGCCTGTTTCGGGCATAGGATTCACAGAGAGCCAGCAGTTCCTGCACTTCCTGCTGCACAGATTCGTGACTGAAGGTCACTTCATCAAACACTTTCCGGTACCATCCCTGATCCAGCGCAATTTTCAGTGATGTTCTGTAGTTGAAGTCATAGAAGAAGCCCAGAAAGGTCATCCAGATATCCAGACTGGTTTTCCGGTCTTCCTTGCGCACGCAATGCCCGCTTCTCAGAGAAGCGCTGACTTCGGGAGTGATGGATTCCTGCAGAATTTCGTCCAGGGTCTTCTCCGCAGCATTCTGGGCATCTTCCTGAGCAAAGACCCGGAAGATATCCAGCTTGTCCGCATCCCGAATCAGTCTGGCCAGGGTTTCCGTTTCCCTGTCTTCGATAGGTTCCGGAAGAGCCAGCAGGGAGTGCCAGGCGATGGCATTCAGAATGGCTTCCTGCTCTTTCTGCGGTCTGTCTGCCAGAAAGCCGGTGCGCTTGAGTTCAGAAACGGAAAGATCGGCATGAGGGATGCTTTTGGAATCAATAAAGGTCTGATACCTTCTGACCTGTTCAAACCGTCCCAGATCGTGATACAGAGCGCAGAGCAGCGCTGCCTCTTTCCAGTCCAGATCGATCTCTTCTTCCTCCACCAGGATTTTCATGTTGTCCACCACTTTCATGGTGTGCACCAGCTTGAGCCGGATCAGAGGATCCTGGGGATTGTAGTCCCTGGTATAATCTGCAAACTGCTGCAGATGCGCATTGAAGTCTTTCATTTCATTCCACCTCTCCCTGTTAATTTTAGTATATGCCAGAGCTGGAGGTGACCAGACGATGAAATGTCTGTCACAGAAAAAGCCGCTTACGCGGCTTCATGGTTAAAACAGGTTTTGTTCTGGCGCTTTCAAAGCAGCCGTCTGTTATTTCCAGCCCTTGACTTCGAAGCTGTCTCCGCTCTTGAGGGTTCCATCGGCAATCTGGCTGAAGAAATCCGCAAAGGCGTCGGGATTGGCATCGGCTTCTGTATCTTTGGACAGGGTGGTCTTGTTCATCAGATCCACAAAGGATTCTTCACCCACTGCACTCAGGGCATGGAGAATCTCATTTTTACTTTCCTTGAGCATGCCATTTTCATCAAAGGTCATGGTCCAGGTCTCGGATTCAATCTGATCCAGACCCAGAACATCTCTGTCTGTTCTGGCATCAAAGAGTTCGGATTTCACGGCAGCAGCCTTCTTAAAGGCATCCAGATCCTTAATGGTCATGGTCATGGTGTAGCCGTCATCCGTGGTTTTCAGATCGTAGTCATACAGGCTGGCATTGTGGATGGGATCCACATAGCGGATGTAGCCGAAGTTGACCAGAGAATCCACCATGGATTCAAAAGCCTGGGCTTCCACGTTGGCCTTGTCAGAGGTTTCGGCAGAAATCAGAGTGCCTTTGAGTTCATCATCTTCGGTATCTGTCAGATTGGCTGCACTGAGAATGGATTCCTTGTCGTATTTGTCAAAGAGGCCAAAGCTCTTTTCCAGGGTGTCATAGGAATCGTCGATGTCGGTGACATCGATATTCAGATGAGTGTCACCGGAAGTGAAGATATTTTCTCTGGCTGCATAGTACAGTCTGTCTTCTTCGGTGAAGGTCTGTGTTTCATTGTCCTTGTATTCGTAATAGTTGCCTTCCGAACCCATGAAGTAGCCGTTGTTCAGCTGAACAAAGTAGCTGTTAAGCAGTTCATTCCACTGATGGTAGCAGGCTTCATCGGAAGAAGCATTATCCACCACATTCTGAAGCAGGGTGACATCATCCGGATTTTCTCCGGTTCCCGTGTTGTTGTCAGCCGGTGTACTGGTGCATCCGGCAAAAGCCATGGAAGCCAGCAGGCAGGCGCTGATTAATTTCTTGTTCATCATAAAAACCCCCAATCGTTTTTCTGTTAGCTTCAGTATAGATTCCGCTGTTCCTTTATTCCGTTAGCATGCCCGGAATAAAAGGAAACAATTCCGGCTGTTATACAGGAAATCTTCACTGCTTCATCCGGGTTTTCCTTCCCTCTTTTCCCCGGACAACAGAAAAAGGAACCGGCCGTTACGGATTCCGGTTCCTGGAAAGTGAAATGAGCTAGATTCTGGGAGCTACAGTGGTCATGTTCTGCAGGAAAGCCTTGTAGCATTTGATGGCTTCGTAGACGTCAGCCTTGGAAGATACTTCAAAGGGAGCGTGCATGTTGAGCAGAGCCACACCAACGTCCAGAACATCCATGCCGTAATTGGCAAGAATGTAGGCGATGGTTCCGCCGCCGCCCTGGTCTACCTTGCCCAGTTCGGTCATCTGCCAGATGACGTTGTTGTCATCCATGATCTGACGGATTCTGGCCAGGTATTCGGGACGGGCATCATTGGTGGAACGCTTGCCGGCGCTGCCAACGTACTTGGCAAAGCCGATGCCGCCGCCCAGGACAGCGCAGTTGTTCTTGCTGGAAACTTCGGGATAGTTGGGGTCATGAGCAGCCACAACGTCACTGGAGAGCATGGTGGAGTTCTGCAGGGACTTGCGGACGTTCAGTTCGGAATACTGTCCCATGAGATCCATGATGACAGCCAGCTGGTTTTCAAAGAAATGAGACTGCATGGAAGCAGGGCCCACGGAGCCGATTTCTTCCTTATCCACCAGCAGGCAGCAGGCAGTTCTGCTTCTGTGGTCAGTGGAGGTTTCCAGCATAGCCATCAGGCTGGTATAGGCGCACACTCTGTCGTCCTGGCCATAGCCAAGAACCATGGAACGGTCCAGGCCGCAGGTTCTGGCAGCGCCGGCAGGAACAACTTCCAGTTCAGCAGAGATGAAGTCTTCTTCATCAATGCCGTATCTGTCCTTGAGAAGGCGCAGAACAGCAGCCTTCACAGGATCCTTTTCCACACCCTTTTCAGGGATGGAGCCGGCCAGCAGGTTCAGGGCTTCGCCTTCCACCACTTCTCTGGCATTTTTCTTCATCTGATCAGCAGACAGATGAACCAGCAGATCAGAAATCACAAATACTTCGTCTTCGGGATGATCACCGATGGCGATATCCATATGGGTGCCATCTTTCAGGAAGACAACGCCATACAGAGCCAGGGGCAGAGCGGTCCACTGGTATTTCTTGATGCCGCCATAGTAGTGGGTATCAAACAGGCACAGACCATCTGCTTCATAAATGGGATGGGGTTTCAGGTCCAGTCTGGGGGAATCGATGTGGGCACCCAGAATGTTCATTCCGTCTGCCAGGGGTTCATCACCGATGTGGAACAGCACCAGGGCCTTGTCCATCATATTGAAATAGACTTTGTCCTGAGCTTTCAGGGGTTTGTGGTTTTCAGTGTATTCGTTGATGTTGGTGTAGCCGAAGCCTTCTGCCAGGGCAATGGCTTCCTTGACACAGCGTCTCTCAGTTTTTCCTTTGGACAGGTAACTGATATATTCGTCAGCAGTTGTCATTACTTCATCCATCTGCTCGGGGGTATACGTCTGCCACGCAGTCACGGGTTTGGTCATTGAGAAATCTCCTTTGCTTTCTGTACTAACTTCGAAGAAAGCTGCAGTTTTCCCGGATCGGAGTTATCCAGATGAAGGCTGCCTGTTTCCTGGGGGTTCAGCAGATCCTTTGTGGCCAGGACTTCTCTCAAATGTCTTGCGGTCCCCTCATTGCCGTCAATGAGATGGACTTTTCCCTGGGTCAGTTCGGCCAGACGGTCCTTGAAGAACACGAAATGGGTGCAGCCCAGCACAATGGAATCCAGCTCTTCCCAGTTGGATTGTTCCAGGTAGTCCCACAGAGCCGCATCCACGGCTTCCTGGTCATCCAGGCGGTCTTCTTCCACCAGTCTGACCAGTCTGGGACAGGCCACCCTTCGAATCTGGTGGTCCTGATCAAAGCGGTGCAGCAGTCTGGCGAATTTTTCTTCTTCCAGCGTGAGCTTGGTGGCCCAGACGGCGATCTTCTGATGCTCGCCCAGCATGGCGGCAGGCTTGAGAGCGGGCTCCACGCCGATGATGTCAAAGTCATACCGCTGGCGCAGCACGGGGACGGCTGCACTGGTGGCGGTGTTGCAGGCGATGACAATGGCCTTTACATTCTGTTTTTCAAACGCGTCACAGATGTCGGTGCAGTACTGAATAATCTGCTCTCTGGATTTTGTTCCATAGGGGTTGTGAATGGAATCGCCAAAATACAGCAGATCTTCCTGCGGAAGAAGATTGCAGATGGCACCGGTTGTGGACAGTCCTCCCAGACCGGAATCAAAGATTCCAATGGGGGATCGGGAATTTACAGTTTTCATCATCCTCTATTATCTGTTCCAGTTTTATTTTTTCAAGAGTACTGTTCACATGTCTTTTCAGGCTCTGTACCAGCTGCTGCTCTGCAGGTTCTTTTCAAATTCATAATCCATGAGCCATTCTTCAAGACTGTCTGTCCCTGAATTCTCTATACTGAAGAAAACGGAGATTCTCCAGGATCCTTCAGGCAGGAGATTTCTCCGGGAAAAGGAGATTTGTGCAATGAAAGTTCTACTGATCAACAGTTCCCCAAAACCCAATGGGAATACGGCGCACGCTCTGGAAGAAATGAAAAAAGTCTTCGAAGAACAGGGTGTCGAGGCCCCCATCATCCACATTGGCAACAAGGACATCCGCGGCTGCATCGCCTGCGGTTACTGCAAGACCCATGGAGAATGCGTTTTCCATGATATGGTCAATGAAACAGCGCCTCTGTTCAAGGAAGCAGACGGCCTGGTCATCGGCTCCCCGGTTTATTACGCCAACGCCAATTCCACAGCCCATGCTTTCATGACCAGACTGTTCTATTCCACTCCCTTTGACAAATCCATGAAGTGCGGCGCCAGCGTGGTCTGCGCCAGAAGAGGCGGTGCTTCCACAGCCTTTGATGACCTCAACAAGTACTTCAGCATTTCCAACATGCCCATTGTCACCAGCAGTTACTGGAACATGGTCTATGGAAGACTGCCCGGAGAAGCCGCCCAGGATGTGGAAGGCATGGCCACCGTCCGCAATCTGGCCAGAAACATGGTCTTCCTCATGAAATCCATTGATCTGGGCAAAAAGGAACTGGGAATGCCTGAAAAGGAACCCCAGGTTCCGTTCAACTTCATCCGCTGAAATCACAAAGTCTGAAACCACAAACCGCGCCGGGTCCGCTCTGCGCGGTTTTCATTTCGTATTGAAGCCGTCATCTTTCCAGTGCTCTCTGGATCCGGACATTTCTGCATCCGTGAAAAAAGCTCCCGGGTCATTTCCGGGAGCCGGATGTTCAGTTTTTAAAAATGGATCAGAACACAGAATCCTGCTTTTTGAATTCTCTGGCCATGGCCAGGCCGTCGCTGAAGGCATTGCCCACCCGGTTCTGGACTTTATAGTAGCCGTTTGTATAAGAATCAAAAGCAATGGCATTCACGCGGTCCATATTGACGGTATCGCCATCCATGACGGATTCATCAGCTGTGACATTGACGACTTTACCGACCACGCCGATGCCGTATTCACCATCTTCATAAGTGATGAATTCGCACTCCATGCACAGGGGGAATTCGGTGATGACGGGGGCATCCACCAGACTGGAACGTTCAGCATGCAGACCGCTGTTTTCAAATTTCTTCGGATCCTTTTTGCCGCTGATGCAGCCAAAGTAGTCGGCTTCTTTCACATGAGCTGCATCGGCCATGCTGATGGTGAAGGCTTTGCGGTTTTTGATGTTATGGGTGGTCTGGTGAGTGGCAGACAGGTTCAGACCGACAATGTCATTTTCGATCATGGTGCCCCAGGCAGCATTCATCACGTCTACCGTTCCATCATCATTGTAGGTGGCAATCAACAGCACAGGCATGGGAAAAATGCCGGCTCTGGTTTTCAGAGATTTTCTCATTTCAACACGCTCCTTCTTTTCACAGACCAGAGGTCTGTCTCTCTTTCTTTCATCGTATCCCCTGTCCTCTCTGCTCTTCAAGAAAGCTGTCTTTGGGACTCTTCTTCTTTTTTCAATTCCGCTTCCGGCTGGTTGAAATGAGCTGTTAGTTGACACTAACAATCTGTCCTGCTATTCTTCTCCCCGTAAGTTAGGAACAACTAACTCAAGCGGAAAGCCATTGTATTTCTGCACGGAAACTCCAGATCCGGCATTCTGCCTGCCTGATCGGCCGCAGGCAGAGGCCTTCTTTCCATCTGGTTTTTTCTGTCTCTCCGGCTTTTGCTTATTGTCCAGACCGGTCCGGACCCAGTCTTTTTCCCCCTGGGATCCGGACCTTTCTGTCTGTTTCTTCAATCATGAAAAAGGCGAAAGAATTTGGGGAATGTTTAAATAAAGCTGATGGATCCAGTTTTCTTATGCTGGATCCGGCTCCCCTTTTCGGGGAAATCCAATCAGGAGGTAATTCATGAAACTGTACAGACTGATGCGAATCCCGGCAGCTCTGGTGCTGGTCTTCTGCATGATGTTTTCTCTTGCCGGCTGCTCAGGCAGTGCTTCTTCAACCGGTGAAGAAGCCGAAACCAGAGTGGTCAGCACTGACAAGGGCGATGTGACCATTCCCGCTCATCCCAAACGCATTGTATCCGACTACTATCTCGGCGAGTTTCTGGCCGTGGATGTCAAACCCGTCATTGCTTCTCCCTACGCTCTGAACAACCCGTATCTGGCTGACTACATCGGGGGCATTGAACCCATGAACATCACCAGTGCAGAAACATCTTTAGAGATGATTTCCGAAGCCGAACCTGACCTCATTGTGACCATCACGGAGGCTGACTACGAGAAATACTCCAAAATTGCTCCCACTGTCTACATCCAGGATGGCAAGCGTTCGGAAGATGAAACGTTCCTCTACATTGCCGATCTGGTGGGCAAGAAAGAGGACGCCCAGATTTATCTGGACCGTTTCCACGCCGATGCTGAATCCTACAAGGCCGAAATGCAGGAAATCGTCGGAGACCGCACCGTCTCCATTGTGGAAATCTGGCCCAACCAGATCTATTCCATGGGCAGTCATTTTGCCAGAGGCGGCTCCATTCTGTATGACCTGTGGGGTCTGAAAGCACCTGAAGCCGTTCAGAAGGACATGGTGGATGGCGATGAAGCCTACAAGGTAGTTTCTCTGGAAGCTCTGCCCGAATACACCGGAGACTTCATCATCTATGGCGTGCTCTCCGATACCGATGCTTCCTTTGTGGAAGACTCCCAGATGTGGAATTCCCTGCCCGCCGTTAAGGAAGGCAGACTGATGCCCTACGAACAGGTCGCCTTCATGCACAGGGATCCCATTACCCAGAGCCAGATTCTCAAGGCTTACGTCGGCTTCTTTGAACAGTTCAAGAGTGCCGAATGAACACTTCATCCACAAACAGATCAGGACTGACTCTGTTTGTCATCCTGACCATCGCAGCCACCCTTCTGGCTGCGATTCTTTCCATCTTTCTGGGCAGCACGAACATTTCCTTTGATACGGTGCTGCAGGCTCTGTTTCATCCGGACCTGAGCAGCCAGCAGCAGATCGCCATTCTCGAGCTGCGCCTGCCCAGAACCATTGGAGATCTGTTTACCGGTGCCTGCCTGGCTGCAGCCGGAGCCATGATGCAGGGTGTCACCCGCAACCCGCTAGCCGACGCGGGTCTGTTAGGCATCAATTCCGGTGCTTCCTTTGCCCTGGCTCTGTGTATGGCTTTCTTCAGCAGTCTGGGATTCGGCTTTTCCCTGTTCTGCACCTTTCTGGGCGCTGCGGCAGCCGTGGGCATTGTGTATGGACTGCTTCGCTTTAACCACCGGAAAACCGATCCCATCCGTCTGGTGCTGGCAGGCAGTGCCGTATCCATTTTTCTGACCTCCCTCTCCCAGGGCCTGGCCATCCGCTTCAACATCGGTCAGGACATGACGTTCTGGACCGCCGGAGGCGCTGGCAGCATCCGCATGAATCAGCTGCAGATTGCTCTGCCGGTGATGATCATCGCTTTGATTCTGGCCTGGATTCTGGCCAGAAAGGTTGCTGTTCTTTCCCTGGGAGACGAAACAGCCCAGTCCCTTGGCATTGCCATTGAAAAGACGCAGGCTTTCTGCCTGTTTGATGTGATGCTGCTGGCCGGCTGTGCCACAGCACTGGTGGGCCCTATTTCCTTTGTAGGTCTGCTGGTTCCCTATTTTGTCCGCTTCTTTGTGGGCTCGGACTACCGCCGGGTCATTCCCTGCTCCATGCTGGCGGGAGCCCTGTTCATGGTGGCAGCTGACCTGCTGTCCAGACTGGTCAACCCGCCGGCTGAAACACCGGTGGGACTGATCTTTGCCCTCATCGGCGTTCCCGTCTTCATCTGGATCTGCCGCAGAGGAGGTGACGATGTTGTTCAGTAAAACCCGTTCACGCACCCTCACCGGTCTGATCATTCTGGTGGTGCTGCTCATCGCCGGACTGCTCATTGATCTCTTTGCGGGCTATTCCCGCATGGGACTGAATGATGTGCTCACCATTCTGGCTGGCGGTGGCAGCAAAGCCATGCGCTACAATCTGCTGGAGCTGCGCATGCCCCGGGTTGTCACCAGCATTCTGGTGGGCATCGGTCTGTCTCTGTCGGGCTGTCTTCTGCAGGGCGTCAGCCGAAACGACATGGCAGAACCCGGCATTCTGGGTCTCAACGCCGGAGCCGGCCTGTTCATTGCCGTCTTCGTGGTGCTCTTTTCCGGCACCATTCAGGGCTTTGGCCTGCTGCTTCCTCTGCTGGCCTTTGCCGGTTCTGCTCTGACTGCCTGGCTGGAGTATCGTCTGGCCCAGGTTCGAGGGGTGCTCAGACCAGCCAGACTCCTGCTGCTGGGTGTGGCCATGTCCACAGGTATCAGCGCCATTTCCACCATGCTCATGATGCGCATGCCCGATTCCGACTACGCCTTTGTTCAGAGCTGGCTGGCAGGCAACATCTGGGGAGCCACCTGGCAGAACGCACTCATTCTGGCTGCCGGCATGCTGGTGCTGGGCGGGATTGCCTGGATCAGCAGCCGGGTGCTGAATATCATGGTGCTCGGTCCGGAAACAGCCACCGGACTGGGCGTTCAGGTGTCCAGACAGTCTCTGATCCTGCTGGGTCTTGCGGTGGGTCTCTCCAGCCTCTGCTGTTCGGTGGGCGGCGGGCTCAGCTTTGTTGGTCTGGTCTGCCCGCACCTGGCCAGAAAACTCTTCGGTCCGGATTACAGAGTTCTCCTTCCGGCTTCGGCCCTGACAGGGGGTGTGCTGCTGGTCTTTTCGGACATCATTTCCAGAACCCTGTTTCTGCCCTTTGAAATTCCAGTGGGCATTGTGGCAGCAGTCATCGGAGCACCCTACTTCCTCTATCTGCTGATCAGAAACTAGACAGAAAGGCGGTATCGGAATATGAAAACAGACAAAGCAGCCATCCGGCATGATCTGAAGGACGCTCTGCAGAAGCAGGCTACCAGAGGGCTGGAACAGGGGCCTTCGATCCCCTTTGAACCGGCTCTGGAAGCCGTAGATCTTTCTGTAGGCTACGATCAGAAAGTCATCATCCCTTCCATGAAGGTGGCTATCCCCAAAAATAAAATCACCACCATCATCGGGCCAAACGGCTGCGGCAAGTCCACCCTGCTCAAGTCTCTGGCCAGAGTCATTCCCCACCAGAGCGGCACCATCTTTATCAATGGCAAAAACATGGCAGATCTGCCCACCATTGAAATTGCCAGACAGATGGCTCTGCTGCCCCAGGGACCTCAGGCTCCTGCCGGCCTGAAGGTCAGCGATCTGGTCTCCTATGGACGCTTTCCCTATCAGAAAGGACTGGGACGGCTGACGGCAGAAGACTATGCCATCATTCAGAAAGCCATGGAAGAAACGGGTATTACAGAGCTCAAAGACCGCAGCATTGACCAGCTTTCCGGCGGCCAGCGCCAGCGGGTGTGGATTGCCATGTGCCTGGCACAGGACACGCCCATCATTCTGCTGGATGAACCCACCACTTATCTGGATATCTCCCATCAGCTGGAAATTCTGGAACTGCTGGAAAAGCTGAACCGGGAAGAACACAAGACCATTGCGCTGGTCATTCATGACCTGAATCTGGCCGCCCGCTTCTCAGACTGGATGATCGTGATGAGAAAGGGCAGAGTGCTTCAGGAAGGAACAGCCCAGACCATCATGACCTCGGCTGTTTTAAAAGAAGCCTTCTCTCTGGATGCTTTCATTGAAAAGGATCCCTGGACAGGCAGACCAACCATGGTCACTTACCGTCTCATCCCTCAGGAAGAAGAAAAGGACTGAAATTCTGCGCTTTCACCGCCTTTCGGGGCGGTTTTTTTGCAGAAGAGAAACGCAGTTCTGTTTTTCGATCTTTCTTCTCCCTTCAAAGGGGACTTCTTTGTGCTGGTGGTGTGTTGTGGATCTATGAAATTGTGTGGCTTTGATCCCCCGGGTTTAAAAACTGTGTGCATGAATATCCACAGAGTATAAACGGATATCCCTTACTGTATCTGTGGAACATATAATCATAAGATCTGTTGCCCCTATAAGAATTAAAATTACATCCGAATAAATTTAACCTATACATCAGTTAATCTGTTGTTCCTCTGTTATTATTGGATTAGGAGTGAGCAAAAAAAAGACAAGCTGTCCCTTAGTTTTGGCGACTAAACAGCTTGCCGTTCGCTAGAACAAGAACATTTTATTAATCGATTCATTACTTTTCAATATATATTTTTTTGACTTCAATGCCTTTTCTATAATGCGAAGTGCAAAAATAAATTCCATTTTCGGGGGCGCAAAGTGGAATTTACTTTTGCACTTCACGAATCAGAAAGAATCCCTGCTTTCAATCTTCTGTAAAGATACTAAATATATATGCAATAAATAGCCTTGCTATATGTTATTCAAAAGATTCTCGTTTCAATAGTTTTCGAACACCTGGATCCAGAATCTTCGCTCTGTCTACTGGTCCACTTCTGAATATGAATACAGGCCTTATATTTGAGTAGGATGGTGGATAAGAAGCCGTCGAAGTCCCAAAAGTAAACAAAACCAAATCGCCCTCTACATACCCATATCTGAAAAAATGCGGATCTAATTGCATATGATATTCAATAGCCGGCTTAGTCTCTGTTCTGACAACTATCTCCGTAGAGATGTCACTGATTTTTTTAACTCTACTTAAACGTCCACGTTCATAGTTAATAAAGTTAAATTTCGCCATTCCATTTTCTTCGATATTCTCTTCGTCAAATTGAGCGAAATCAGCATCTCGATTCTTACTAACTGCAGAACATATAAATATCAGAGAAACCAGGAAAATTGACAATATAATACTGAGTATTCGTTTCATTACATCATTTCCTCCATGGATAATTCATTCATTCAAATTCATTATTTAGCAATACAGCATTACCTGTACAGGTGCCGTTAATACACGCGGCAAAATTTTTAACTCCGAACTGCTCTGTCGCTCCCGTCACTATTGCCAAAACATCATTTTTATAGCTTCCACTGCGTATGGGGAGCAAGATTACCGACGTTGTAGGAAAGCTGTTTTCCCAGGGGGAGACGTTTGTCGGCTTTGAAGGAGAGGGCGATTCCCTTATGATAGTCGTCAAACTCAGCAAGTTCTGCGTCGGAATTAAGATTGTGAGTGGCTTTGAGCGAACTGCTGGATCCAAGTTTTTTTGCAGGTTCTGGTGGTTCGCTTTTTTGTCCTGGGATCCCGAACGTCTTCGAAGATGAAGTGAGTGGTCAAATTCTTGGAAGAAGTGGATGAAAGGCGAAGTGACATGTGGGAAGCCTGATTAGTTAAAGTGATTATAACATTTTAAGATAAATTACGTGATACAAATCGAATTTTAGCAAACGGAAAATTAAAACCACCTTTAAACACAGGCGTTTAGAGCAAACAAATTTTCAGGTTCAGGGGAGATTCTGCAAAAGATCCGTTTTTTTTCGCAGAAGAGAAATGGAGTTCTGTTTTTCGATCTTTCTTCTCCCTTCAAAGGGGACTTCTTTGTGCCGGTGGTTTATTGTTTTGTTATTCATGGCCAGAAAACTGGAAAAGCCGGTAAGACAGCCCGGCGGAAAGGACAGAAAAAATGGAAAAACTAAAACGAATCATTGAAGAACAGGGAACGGTTCTCTCCAGCGAAGTGCTCAAGACGGACCGGTTTCTCAATCACGCCATCGATCCGGATCTCATGAATGAAATCGGGACCGAATTTGCCAGCCGGTTCCAGGATCTGGGGATCATCCGGGTGCTGACCATTGAAAGCGGCGGCATTGCCCCGGCCCTGATGACTGCTCTGCATCTGCATGTGCCCATGGTCTTCTGCAAAAAAACCAGACCAGTCACCATGTGCTGTCCTCTGTCTGCCAGTGTTCACTCCTTTACCAAGAACAGGGACTACACCCTGTGCATGGAAGCTGATCTGATTAAAAAAGGCGACCGGGTGCTGTTCATCGATGACTTTCTGGCCAACGGAGATGCCTTTGCGGGCATCCGCTCTCTGGTGGAACAGGCTGGTGCGTCTCTGGCCGGAGCCGGTTTCTGCATTGAGAAATCCTGGCAGAGAGGACGAAAGAATGTCGAAGCTTCCGGCGTTCCCCATGCTGTGCTGGCTTCCATTGCCTCCATGTCTTCTGAAGGCATCATCTGGAATGAAGATCAGCCGCTGCGCCTGTCTGCAGAGCAGGCCTGATCAATCCGGAATCTTGTGAGCTTTTTAAACTGAAAACGGATGAAGCGATCTGTACGGCTGTACAAGTCACTTCATCCGTTTTTAAGTCATGTGTAATGGTTCAGCTGCGACGGGATGGTTCCATCAGAATGGAATCCAGCACCTGGCAGACTTCTTCACTTTTTCCGGTGAAGAATGTGTAGCTTTCCTGGAGAGTATGAATTCTGACTCTGGAATCATCCATTTTTTCAAATCCGACGATATCGCTGATCAGAGCTTCAACAGGTTCTCTGCCATCAAAAAGAACAGGGACACCGCTGAGTTTTGAAGGTGTGATGCACAGGCTGGACTGTTCCTGACTGTCCAGGGTAAAGAAACCGATCATGGAAATGATCAGCAGGGCGATCAGGCAGGCGGCAAGAACAATCAGGCCGATCAGCACGGCGCTGCCGGTGCCAGCCCGGTGAACCAGGCAGACCGCAATAAAGCTGATGACGATGCCAAAAAGCAGAACAAGACATCTGTTTTCCAGTTTTTCCAGTTCTTCCTGGCGATTCTGGGTCGATTCTGTTTCAAACAAGACTGTTTCCATTTTGATTTTCTCCCGTGTTCACTGACACAGAGCAGCACTCCCGGATCCTGGTGTGGCAGAGCGGATCCGGGACTGGCATATGCTGCTGTTCTTCTCTTTTCTACTGAACAGAATTATATTAAACCGGTTTCTGTTCATTCGAAACCGGTTTCGATAAATTATTCAATTTTTTATCAAAAGCAGATAAATGCCTACCATTTCAATAGGTTATTCAGTCTTTCCCTCCCGCATCCAGCTGTTTCCGGTATTCACCGTATCCCTCTTCCTCCAGACGGTCATAGGGAATAAAACGAAGAGCTGCAGAGTTGATGCAGTATCTCAGACCGCCTCTGCTTCTGGGACCGTCATCAAAGACATGACCCAGATGAGAATCGGCAGAAGCTGAACGCACTTCCACTCTGTGCATGCCGTGAGAATTGTCTTCGACATACTGGACGGACTGATCCACCGGATGAGAAAAAGCCGGCCAGCCACAGGAAGAAGGAAATTTCTCCGTCGAAAGGAAAAGCGGTTTTCCATCCACTACATCCACATACAGTCCGGGTTCATCAAAATTCCAGTACTTTCCGCTGAAAGGCGGTTCGGTTCCGTTTTCCTGCGTAACTCTGTATTCCATTTCGCTGAGATTCTGTTTCGAATTCATCTGACTCATCCTCCTTCAGTTTCTCTTTGACGGATAAAGAAATCTGCCTGACCTTCCAGGAACAGAATAGTCCTCTGCCGGGAGTAGGATAAACCTGACACTCAGCAGGAGCACCGGCTTTGGGATGGCTTCAGCCTTCCAGGTGCCGGTTCCTGCTGAAAAAACTGTATCATCATTGTCCTTCCGGGCTGGTCTGTTCACCCGTCTGGACTCTTTTTGAAGGAGGAAATTCTGATGTGGCTTCTCTTTGCCTGTGGGTCTGCTCTGTTTGCGGGTATCACCTCCATTCTGGCCAAATGCGGCATCCGGAAAACGGATTCCACTGTTGCGACGGCCATCCGCACCATTGTGGTACTTCTCTTTTCCTGGCTCATGGTTCTGATCACCGGATCACTGAATCAGATTTCCAGTATCGATGGCAGGACCATGACCTTCCTGATTCTGTCCGGCCTGTGCACAGGCGCTTCATGGCTGTGCTATTTCAAGGCTCTGCAGATCGGTGATGTCAACAAGGTGGTGCCCATCGATAAATCCAGCACCATTCTCACCATCATTCTGGCTTTTCTGTTTCTGCATGAATCCATCAGCCTGTATAAGGGCATCGGTGTCGTTCTCATTGCCATCGGCACCTTTCTGATGATCGAGAAAAAGAAATCCGCAAACCATCAGGCCAACAGCAGCGCCTGGTTCTGGTATGCCGTGGGTTCAGCTGTTTTTGCCAGCCTGACCTCCATTCTGGGCAAGGTGGGCATTTCCGGTGTGGAATCCAATCTGGGCACAGCCATCCGCACCACCGTTGTTCTGGTGATGGCCTGGGGTATGGTCTTCATTACCGGTAAGACAAAGGATCTCAAAGGCATTCCCCGTAAGGAACTGGGATGGATCTGCCTGTCCGGTCTGGCAACCAGAGCTTCCTGGCTCTGCTACTACCGGGCCCTGCAGGATGGTCCCGCCAGTATCGTTGTCCCCATCGACAAATTGAGCATTCTGGTCACCATCGCCTTCTCGAGAATCGTCTTTGGAGAAAAACTCTCGAAAAAGGCAGCTCTGGGTCTGTCTCTGCTGACCATCGGCACCCCGGTCATGCTTCTGTAATGGTCATTTGTCCTGTTTCCTGTTTCTGCTAGAATCGAAAGAAAAGGAAAAAGGATCATCCCCATGAAAACCGCACCCATCAATCCCTCAGCCAGTATTCTGCTGGTCATCGACATGCAGAATGCCTTTGTTCTTCCCTCTTCGCCCTTATGTGTCGCCATGGCCGGGCAAACGGTCAGCACTCTGCAGCAGACCATCGAAAAAGCCAGAAAGGCCGGCATTCAGATCCTCTGGGTCTGCCGGAGACATGCGGCTGATGGCAGTGATCTGGAAGTTTTTTCGAAAAGAGCTTCTGAAGAAAATGAATCTGCTGGATCTCTTCAGTGAAGGATCCTATGGCATTCAGATCGTAAAAGGACTGGATCCGCTGGACGAGCCAGTTCTCTACAAAACCAGATACAGTGCCTTCTTCGGTACAGATCTGGACGGGATGCTCAGAGACAAAGGCATCACCACCGTTCTGGTCAGCGGAACCCAGACTCCCAACTGCGTCCGATCTACTGCCGTCGATGCCCTCAGCCATGACTTCCGCTCCATTGTGCTGGCAGACTGCACCTCCTCCAGAACAGAACAGATCCAGCAGTCCAATCTGGCTGACATGGAAGCTGCAGGAATCGAAATTGCATCTTCCCTGGATCAGATTCTTCCCATCCACTGAAGCCCTCCCTGCCCCCTTCAAAAAATTTTTTTGAAAAAGTGTTTGCATGGGCGCCATGAGAATGGTATTATAACGAGGCAGTCAGAAATGAGCTGCAAATCAGAACTGCGGTTGTGGTGAAAT